>Ga0335069_10002159_pt1 | contig 30620 bp, 26 predicted proteins | sample Lox_Sample_11_FD_206714 | JGI IMG/M metagenome (GOLD analysis project Ga0335069, IMG submission 206714) | Soil microbial communities from Loxahatchee National Wildlife Refuge, Florida, United States - Lox_Sample_1.1 | ecosystem: Environmental > Terrestrial > Soil > Wetlands | place: USA...
GGCAACGTGGCGTTGCTGACCGCGAACCTGAAGAAGAAATCGGCGCAAATGAAGTAGCGCACGCCCCTGTCGCGCAAATCGCTTGTACTTGCTCTTGTGCGGCTGGTCGGCGTCGATGCCGAGCCTGCGCTTCTTGTCGGCCTCGTAGTCCTGGAAATTGCCCTCGAACCACTCGACGTGGCTGTCCCCTCGAAGGCCAGCATGTGGGTGGCGATGCGGCCCAGGAACCAGCGGTCGTGGCTGATGATCATGGCGGCGAATTGACTTCTTGTCATGGCGGTATTACTTTTCTGAGAAGTAATACGAGGCGGTCATGGCGACAACAGTCACAGTGAAGGGCCAAGTTACGTTGCCAAAAAAGGTGCGAGAGGCTGCCGGGATTCATCCCGGCGACCGGGTGGAAGTGCGCGCCGCAGCGAATGGCGGTGTTATCATTGAGAAGCCTGGCGTTGCGAACGATTACAGAAACCGGCTTCTTGCGCTGGCGCAGCGCCGGATCATTCGAGGCATTACGACGGACGAGCTGATGGAGATGACGCGCGGCTACAGCGACGACCGCCCCCGGGGCAAGAAGTGACCCTGGTCGACAGCAACGTTCTGGTCGACGTCATCGCCAAAGACCCCAAGTGGCTTTCCTGGTCAATCGAACAGCTGGACCGGCGCGCCGCGGTCGGGCCTCTCTACTATGACGAGATCGTCTATTCCGAACTGGCGGTAAAAAGCGAAAGCGAAATCGCCCTAGATGAAGCGCTTCGGATCGTCGGAGCCGAGTTCAGTCCGATTTCCAGGACCGCACTTTTTCTCGCGGGCAAGATTTTCGAGCGTTATCGCGCCGCTGGTGGACGGCGCGCCAGCAATCTGCCCGACTTTTTCATCGGCGCGCATGCCCAAGTGGCGGGATTGCCGCTTCTGACCCGCGACGTTGGCCGATACCGGACTTACTTTCCCAAGGTGAAACTGATCGCGCCGGAATGAGTCGTCACCGCGCAAACCGCTTGTACTTGATCTTGTGCGGCTGGTCGGCGTCGATGCCGAGCCTGCGCTTCTTGTCAGCCTCGTAGTCCTGGAAATTGCCTTCGAACCACTCGACGTGGCTGTCCCCCTCGAAGGCGAGCATGTGGGTGGCGATGCGGTCGAGGAACCAGCGGTCGTGGCTGATGATCATGGCGCAGCCCGCGAATTCCTCCAGTGCCATTTCCAGCGCCCGCAGGGTTTCGACGTCGAGATCGTTGGTCGGCTCGTCGAGCAGGAGCAGGTTGGCGCCGGACTTCAGCATCTTGGCCAGATGCACGCGGTTGCGCTCGCCGCCCGAAAGCTGGCCCACCTTCTTCTGCTGGTCGCCGCCCTTGAAATTGAAGGCGCCGACATAGGCGCGGCTTTGCATCGTGCGCTTGCCCAGTTCCAGCACGTCGAGCCCGCCGGAAATCTCCTGCCATACCGTCTTGTTGGGATCGAGGTCGTCCCGCGACTGGTCCACATAACCGAGCTTCACGGTCGGCCCGATGCGCAGCGTACCGGCGTCCGGATTGTCCTGCCCCGTGATCAGGCGGAACAGCGTCGTCTTGCCGGCGCCGTTGGGACCGATGACGCCGACGATGCCGCCCGGCGGCAGGCTGAACGCCACGTTCTCGAACAACAGCCGGTCGTCATAGGCTTTGGCGAGGCCGTCGGCCTCCACCACCACGTTGCCGAGGCGTTCGGCCACCGGAATGACGATCTGCGCCGGGCCGCCGCGCTGCTCGCTCGATTTCGAGACCAGCTCGTCGTAGGCGTTGATGCGGGCCTTGGATTTGGCCTGGCGGGCTTTCGGGCTCTGCTGGATCCACTCGCGTTCGCGCGCAATTGAACGCTGCAAGGCGGCTTCCTCCTGGCTCTCCTTGAGGAAGCGCTCCTCCTGCTCGATGAGGAACCTGGTGTAGTTGCCCTCGTGCGGGATGCCGCGGCCGCGGTCGAGCTCCAGAATCCAGCCCGTGACGTTGTCGAGGAAATAGCGGTCGTGGGTAACCAGGATCACGCAGCCGGCATACTCGCGCAGCGTCCGCTCCAGCCAGCCCACGGTCTCCGCGTCGAGATGGTTGGTCGGTTCGTCGAGCAGGAGGATGTCGGGCGCGTCGAGCAAGAGACGGCAGAGTGCCACGCGGCGCCGCTCGCCGCCCGAGAGCGTCGACACGTCGGCCTCGCCGTCGGGGCAACCAAGGGAGTCCATCGCCTGGTCGATTTGGCTGTCAAGGTCCCAGAGGCCCTTGGCCTCGATCTCGTCCTGCAGCCGCGCCATCTCGTCGGCGGTTTCGTCCGAGTAGTTCGCCGCGATCTCGTTGAAGCGGTCGACCAGGGCCTTCTTGGCGGCGACGCCCTCCATGACGTTGCCGCGCATGTCCTTTGAGGAATTGAGTTGCGGCTCCTGCGGCAGATAGCCGACGCGGATGCCGTCGGCCGCCCAGGCCTCGCCGGTGAACTCTTTGTCGAGGCCGGCCATGATGCGCATCAGGGTCGATTTGCCGGAGCCGTTGACGCCGACGATGCCGATCTTGGCGCCGGGATAGAACGACAGCCAGATGTCCTTGAGGACCTGCTTCCCGCCGGGATAGGTCTTGGACATGCCCTTCATGTAGAAAACGAACTGCGGGCCGGCCATCGGCTCTTCCTTTCGGGGATGTGGTGAGGCGGCCGCCTTGTACCGAACCGGGCGCGGCATCGCAACCGCGCCGCTCACGGCCATTTCAGGTCGTCAAAATTTTATTTTGGCGCGGGACAGGACCGAGACCGAGTTGTTGCCGGTCTGGCCGCCGAAGTTCATCTGGTAGGCCGCATTGGCCTGAAGCGCGAGGGAGTTGCCGAAGAACTCGGTCTTGTAGCCGAGTTCGAAATCAGTCTCCTGTGCGGTGGCGCGCATCAGCTTGTCGTGGCCAAAGAACTGCAGCTCGTTGGAGGTGTCGGTCGTGAAGGTCTGCAAGTCCGCGCCCGGCCGCGCAAAGGCCACACCCAACGAGTCGTTCTTCGAGAACACGGCGCGCTTGGCGACCGCCACGCCGTAGGACTCCGTCAGCAGGGTCGTGTCGGGCGTGAAGGCGGTCGGTTTCAGCTCGAGCTGCGTCAGGGCTTCGCTGTAGGACACCGTGGTCACCCACCCGCCTCCGAAGCCGACATGGGCGGACATCCCGAGGGCCGAAGTCCGCGCCGTGTTGATGCCCGGATTGCTGAGCCCGAAAGCGCCGCCGCGCTCCAGCGTCTGGGAACCGGTGAGGTTGAGGCCGCCCCACTTCGAGAAATTCCACGTCATCCCCGCCAGAACGGAATCCGTACTGCGGGAATCGTAGGGCAGCATGCCGGAGAAGACTTCGTAGGCCGAGCGCGGCGTCACCAAGTAGGGATTCATTCCCGGCGACGATGCGGCATGTCCGAACGTGACGTTGAGGTTGTCCGTAAGCGACAGGTTGAGGCCGATCCACGATCCGCCGCTCGACAGCGACAGATAAGGAGACCCGAGGGCGGATTGCGAATAGAACAGTCCGTCATAAGCGTCGGATGAAGGCGCGAAGCGGTCGAGCGCGCGCCCCACATCGACATTCAGGCCGCTTTCGAGCGTAATGCCGTCACCCAGATAAAGGGAGCCGGAAATCTCCCGGAGAGGATTGCGCAAGAGATCCTCAGGACCTGTCGTGGGCGCCGCGACGACGACCGGCACGTCCAGAGCGAAGCTGCCCGCAAAGCGCGCCTCGGGGGCGGAAAGACCGTCCGGCGCAGCCGCGTACGACGCCGCGGCGGCCGCCCAGATGGCGGCAACGCCCGCGACGGCTGACATCGCGCGGTTCAGCCTGCCCCTCATGACCTTCGGTGCCTACTCTCCCTCGTATCGAGTGGTAATTTTACCAGATGGACCCTTGGAATCTCAAAGGATTCCTCGAATTTTTCGTGGCACCGCGGCAACAACCGCCGATTCTTTTTAGTGCGAAACAGACGCGATTTGATTCAACATGTTGTGGTTTTCCCGGCAGACCCACCGATTCTGGTGCAACCCTCGGAAATCTGCGACAAGACAACGCTGCGTCGCCCGGAAATGAAAAAAATCTCATGCGTGGCCGGCAAGCCGCGGCTCCCTGCGGAATGTTCATCCGCATACGGATCAAGCTGCGTGCCGCGCAGCCGTCGCCACAGCCCAAACCTGGCGCCAGGGGAAACAACGGCCCGGGTGCCGGACCGGCGCCGGGCGGGGACCGCCCGCCGCCACTTGCGAATGACTGTGCGAACGTGTTCGTGCCGTCATCAACGCCATTTTCGGCGGTCCCGGCGTGGACTCAGGCCCGCGACTCTCGGTAACGTTACAGCGACGGCTTGGGGTGGAACGCTCGCGATGAGGGCGTGGATCGTTGTCTGTCTTGTGTTGACCGGCTGCGCGCATCACGACGATTCCGGCGTGTATGATCCGTTCGAATCGGTCAACCGCAAGGTGTTCGCGTTCAACCACTCGCTCGACAAGAACGCCGCCCTGCCCGCCGCGAGCTACTACAAGTCCAACGTGCCGGACGGCATGCGCGACGGCGTCCACAACTTCTTCTCGAATCTGAGCATCCCGGTCACGCTTGCGAATGATGTGCTTCAGGGACAGTTCACGCAGGCGGGGATTGCGGTCTGCCGGCTGGGCGTCAACACCACGGCCGGCGTGCTTGGGGTGATGGATCCCGCGACCGGCTGGGGGTGCCCTGAAAACGACGAAGACTTCGGCCAGACGCTGGCGGTCTACGGCATGCCGCCCGGACCCTACCTTGTCCTGCCACTCCTGGGCTCGACCCTGCCGCGCGACTTGGCGGGCAAGCTGCTCGTCGATCACTATTTCAATCCATTGGGTTACGTGAGCTACAGCGGCAAGTACTATGTTTCCATGAGCACCAACGTCCTCAAGATGGTGGACCAGCGCTCGCGCAGCATCAGCGCCCTTTCCAACGTCGAGCGCACCAGCGTCGACTATTACGCGGCGGTCCGCAGCATCTACCTCCAGAAGCGCGATTCAGCTATTCAAAACACAACTCTCGCGCCGCAGACCCTAACGAAGTAGAACCCTCCCCGCCTTCGCTTTGTACGGGCCCCAATCCCGATGTGGATCATTGAGCAGATCGTAGCCTATTGCTGCCGGCGCGCGCGCGTGGTCGTGACCGCCGGGTTCGCCGCCGCCATTCTCGGCTTCCTGTACACGGCGACGCACTTCGCGATGAACACGGATTCGAGCACGCTGATTTCGCCGGACCTGCCCTGGCGAAAGACGATGGCGCGCTTCGATGCGCTGTTCCCGCAGAGGAACAACCTCATCCTCGTCGTGATCGACGGCACGACGGCCGAGCGCGCCAATGCGGCGGCCGACGCGCTGATGGACAAGCTCGCGCAGAACCCGAGGCAGTTCCCCGCGGTGCGGCGGCCCGACGGCGGCCCGTTCTTCGAGAAGAACGGTCTCTTGTTCCTGCCCGAAACCTGCGTCAAGGACATGATGGACAAGCTGGTCCAGGCGCAGCCGTTCCTGGGCGCGCTGGCGGCCGATGCCTCGCTGCGCGGCGTGATGGACAGTCTCTCGGTTGCGCTCACCGGAGTGGCGCACGGCCAGGCCAAGCTCTCCGAAATCGACGCACCGATGACGGCGTTCGCGGCGACCATCGAGAAGACGAACGCCGGCGATAAGGCCTACCTCAACTGGCGCGAACTGTTCGCCAGCCAGGGCGAGGAGTGCTCGTTCACCCGGCCGCGCACCTTCGTCGAAGTGCAGCCGGCATTGAACTACAATGCGCTGATGCCCGGCGCCGACGCCGAGCAGGCGATCCGCGATACCGCCAGACAGCTCAAGCTGACGCCCGAAAACGGCGTGCGCGTGCGCCTGACGGGTCCGGTGCCGCTGTCCGACGAGAACTTCTCCTCGCTCGCCGACCGCGCGGACATCATGGGCATAGCCATGCTCCTGGCGGTGACCTTCTCGCTGTGGCTGGCGGTGCGTTCGATCCGCATCATCTTCTGCATCCTGGTCACGCTGGGGACCGGCCTTCTGGTGACGACGGCGCTGGGCCTGTTGTCGGTCGGCGTGTTCAACATCATCTCGATCGCCTTCATCGCGCTGTTCGTCGGGCTGGGGGTCGACTTCGCCATCCAGTTCTCGGTGCGATACCGGGCGGAACGGCACGCCGTGGGCGACCTCGCCAAGGCCCTGACCTGCGCCGGGCGCGGCGTCGGCGTTCCCCTGGCGCTGGCGGCGGCGGCGACTGCCGCGGGGTTCTTCTCGTTCCTGCCGACGGCCTATCTCGGCGTGGCCGAGCTCGGGCTCATCGCCGGCATCGGCATGATCACCGCCTTCGTCCTGGCGATCACCCTCTTGCCTGCCCTCATAATGCTGGTGAAGCCGCCGGGCGAAGCCGAGCGCGTGGGCTATGCGTTCTTCGCCCCCATCGACCGCTTCCTCGTCGAGCGCCGCAAGCGCGTGATCTGGTGGGGCGCGATCGCCGGCGTCGTCTCGATCGTCGTGCTCAGCGTGTTCCGCCTGCTCACCTTCGATTTCAACCCGCTCGACCTCAGCAATCCGAAATCCGAGGCGCTGTCGACGCTCAACGACCTCATGAAGGACCCGGACACCTCGCCCAACACCATCGACGTCCTCGCCCCCAACCTCTCGGCCGCCGACAAGCTCGCCGGCAGGCTGTCGAAGCAGCCGCTGATCGGGCAGGTCCTGACGCTCACCACCTTCATCCCGCCCGATCAGGACAAGAAGCTCGCCTATATCCAGGACACGGCTTTCCTGCTCGACACGACGCTCAATCCGATCGCGGTCAAGGCGCCGCCGACGGATGCCGAGACGGTCGCCAGCATCAAGGCGGCCGCCAGCGGGCTGCGCCAGGCGGCCACGATGAAGGCGCCGAGGAAGCTGCCGGCGATCGAGAAGAAGGCGCGGGCCGACGCCTTGCGCCTGGCCAGGGCGTTCGACGCGCTGGCGACGGGACCCAAGTCGTTGCGCACCGCCGCATCGAACGCGCTCATCCCCGGATTGGATACGCTGCTGGACGAACTGCACAACGCGCTGCAGGCCGGTCCCGTCAACGTCAAGACCATGCCGGCGGAGCTTGTCGCCGAGTGGATCGCCAAGGACGGCACGGCGCGCGTCCAGGTGTTCCCGAAGTACAACGCCAACGACAACAAGTCGCTCAAGAAGTTCTCCAAGGACGTGTTGAGCGTAACGCCCGACGCCACCGGCACGCCGATCACCATTCAGGAGTCGGGCCAGACCATAGTGCGCGCCTTCGTCGAGGCCGGCGTGTGGTCGTTCATCGCCATCTCGATCCTGCTCGCGCTGGTGCTGCGCCGCGAGCGCGACGTGATCATGACCATCCTGCCCCTTGTGCTGACGGCGATCCTGACGCTGGCGACCTGCGCCGTGGTCGGGCTGCAACTCAACTTCGCCAATATCATCGCATTGCCGCTGCTGTTCGGCATCGGCGTGGCGTTCAATATCTACTTCGTGGTGGCCTGGCGCGCCGGAGCCAAGAACCTGCTCACTTCGAGTCTCACGCGCGCCATCCTGTTCAGCGCGTTGACGACGGCTTCCGGCTTCGGCTCGCTGTGGATTTCGAGCCATCCGGGAACGGCAAGCATGGGCGAGATGCTGATCATCTCGCTTGCCTGGACGCTGTTCACGACGCTGTTCTTCCTGCCGGCGCTGCTGGGCCCGCCGCCGCCGAAAGAGGACGCGCCGGAAGTGGTGCGCGGGCAGAGGACGATCTGACAGGACTTCAGGCGCCCCACACCGAGCGGGCGTAGCTCAGGAAGTTCAGTCCCATGATCTTCTCGATGCGCCCTTCCGGCCAGCCCTTGGCCGCCAGCAGCCGCATCAGCTTCCTGAACTGATCCACGCCCCGCAGATCGAGCACGAAGGGATAGGTGTCGGCGCGCTCGCCGCTGGCGCCGATGCCGGCCTTCGCGCGCTCGGCCACTTCTTGCGCCAGGCGGGCGCGATAGGCCTCAAGATCGTCGATCGCCGTGGCGCTGCCGTCCGTGCCGATTCCGACGTGGTCCTCGCCGCAGACGTTCACGGCATGCTCGATGTGGGCGACGACGTCCCCGGCCGTGGCGTGGCCCGAAGCGTTAAGATACGGCATGAAGTAGATGCCGACGAACCCGCCCTTCTCCGCCACTCCGCGCAATTCGGCATCGGTCTTGTTGCGCGGCAGATCGACGAGCGCGCGGCAGCCGGTGTGGTTGATCGAGACGGGCTGGGCGGACGCCGCGACGGCATCGAGGCAGGTGCGTTCGCCGCTGTGCGAAAGATCGACCATGATGCGGCTGGCGTTGAGGCGTTCCACCACTTCGCGGCCGAGCGGCGTAAGGCCTCGGTTGAGCGGCGCCATCGAGCCGTCGCCGAGCGCGTTGGCCGGATTGTAGGTGAGCTGGATGACGCGCACGCCGAGGTCGCGGAATATCTCGATGCGTTCGGGCTTGTCGGCGACCTGAACCGCATTCTGGAAGCCGTAGATGATTCCCACCTTGCCCGCGGCCTTCGCCTTCAGGATGTCGCCGGCGCGCAGGACTTTCATCAATGCGCCGGAATGATCCCCGACAACGCGCTCCCATGCCGCGATCGTCTTGATCGAGTATTCGAACGGCTCGTCGGGACCGGCCACGTAGCCCAGCGTGACGTTCACTGCGGCAAGGCCCGAAGCCAGTGCATCGCTCACCGAGCGGCGGTCGACGTCGGGCTGGCTGGTGTCGACCGGAGAATCCATCGGGCGCGTGAGCGAGAGATTGGGATCGTCGATGCCGCCGAGCGCGTCGACGATGAGGGGCTGGCGCATGCGCTTCCTGCGGCTCCGGGCGGCGCGCGCTTCCGCGGCGCCGGCGCCTAAAGCACCCGATGCGCCCGCCAGCAGCAGCCGGCGATTGATCGCGCTTTGCCCTCTATCGGCCATGTCAGCATCCCATTGCGCGTTCTGCTTCAGCTGCCTCTGCAACCCGATGGCGCCGGCGCCGAACCGCACGAGACCATGATGCGCTGTCGAATGAAAGTGCGCCGTCGTCACGCGGAGCGAGCGGGCACCCCGCCGGACCGGACGGTTGCGCCGAACTCGCAGCGCCGGTTCGGGCGATCGCCGTTTGTAACTTCAGGCCACGGGGTGCCGCGACCGGCGTTCCCCGCGCAATCCGGCGCCGCGCGCACGCGTGAATTCAGCCGAACGTCCCCGAGTTGAAGCTCGACAGATTCACGGGCGCGTTGAGCCTGATCACCAGATCGGCGCCGGCCTGGTATCCGGCAACGCCGTTGGTGTCGACCACCAGGAACTGCTTACCGGCATAGGTGCCGCCGTCCGGCGTCACCAGCACGGCATGATGCGCCTTCAGCTTGCCGCTCAGGATCGACGTCAGATTGGCGTCGAACGTCGAATTCCACAGCTTTCCCGTGGTGACCGCCGCGTCGGTGCCGTAGACCTTCGTCCACAAGTCGATCTTGTCCGCCGCGGCGTTGAAGCCGGTGATGGTGTCGAAGTTGGCGCCCGTCGAATCCGACGCCTGAGAGTAGGCGTAGGCGTCGGCGCCCGCGCCGCCGGTGAGCAAATCCGCTCCCCCGCCACCCGTCAGCGTGTCGTTGCCTGTGCCGCCGATGAGCGTGTCCTTTCCGGGGCCGCCGGTGATGGCAAATTTGCCGTTGGTTTCCGCGCTGCCGTCGAAGTAGAGCCAATTCGGGGCTTCGAGCGCCGATGCGTCGACCGTGAGCGTCTTGCCCGATGCCACCGTCGCTTCGTTGGTGGTGAGCTTGTAGCTGTGCCCGCCCAGCACGACGAGTTTTTCGATGCTCAGAACCGTCGATGCGCCGAAGGTCAGTCCGCCGGAATAATCACCCACCAGGGTAAGCGTGTCGGCGCCGCTGCCGCCGTTTACCTCGTCTGAGGCCGAGAAATTGCTGCCGAACCTGAACTGATCGTTGCCCGATCCCCCGGTCAGCGTGACGGCGCCCGAGCCGCCGGAAACATAGACATTATTGGCCGCGGTCGTCGCCGACGCATCGACCACGAAATCCGCACCGCCGTTCACCACGACATAGCCGCTACCCGTCATGCCGCCGTCGATGGTGAGCGTGCCGGCCGAGACCCGGGTCGCACCGGCTACGTCGTAGGTACCGCCGTTCATCGTGAAGCTGCCGCCGCCGAATTGAAGGGTGGCTCCGCTCGCCACCGCGAATTCGCTTGCCGACGCCGCGCCCCCGTTCTTGAATTCCAGCGTCCCGCTCTGCACGCTCGCCATGCCGCTCACAAAGCTCGACCCGGTCAAGATGACCGTACCTCCGAGGACCTCAACCGATCCCGGACCCGCGATTGAGTTGGCGACCGTCCTGGTTCCCGAATAATCGAACTGCAACTGGCCCTTGTCGGCGATCTTTCCCGCCACCGATCCCGTCGTGCCGCCATTTCCCAACTGCAGGGTTGCGTCCGCGTTGACGGTGGTCGTTCCCGTGTAGGTGCTGTCTCCGGTCAGGATCTCGGTCCCGCCGGCGATGGTGAGGCCGCCGCCCGTTCCGGTGACTAATCCTCCGTCGGCCAAGAGCCCCGCGAAGGTCCCCGAGGCCTTGGTCAGCGTCAGTGCCTTGGCGCCCAGCCTGATCTGGCCCGACCCCAACAGCGTAGTGATGGAAGTGCCGGTCGTGGCGCCGGAAATGTCGAATATCCCGTCGTTGGAAACTCCGGAAGAGGCGCCAATCGACCCCGTCAGATAAAGCACCAGTTCCCCTCCGGAGGCGATGGTGGTCGCACCTTTGTAGCCGCTCGCCGTCGAATCAGTGAACGTACCTTCCTCGATCGTCACGCTGCCCAACCCCTGGATCGGAATCGAGCCGGACAAGCCCCCGCCGTTACCTAAGTTCAGCACGAGAGAGCCGTTGTCGATCACGCTGTTGTTTCCACCAAGCAGGTACTCCGGGTCGCCGTTGCCCCACTGCAGCGTTGCGCCGCTGTCGATCGTCACCGCCCCCGCCGTGCCCGAATCGGCCATGACGACCGTGCCGCCGACAATCGTGATCGAGCCCGTGCCCGAGATCGTTTTTGCCACCGTCACGGAGCCCGAGTGATTGAACCACAACTGACCATTGTCGATGATGTTTCCGGCAACCGACCCCGTCGTGCCGCCGTCGCCGAGCCACAGCAGCCCGCCCGAATTGATGGTGGTGGTCCCCGTGAAGGTGTTCGTCCCGGTCAACGTCTGGCTGCCGCCGGCAATCGTGAGACTGCCGCCTGTTCCGCCGAAGTCTCCGCCGTCCGCCAAAATCCCCGAGAAAGTTTTCGAGGCGTTCGTCAGCGTCAGCGTACGGGCGCCCAGATCCACCTCGCCAGCCCCCGAGAGAGAGACGATGGAAGTGCCCGCAGGAGTTCCCGAGATGTCGAAAGTCCCGTTGTCGGAAACATCCGAAGAGCCGCCTATCGAGCCCGATCCCGTCAAAATCAGCTTCCCTCCGACGTCGAGGACGGTCGCTCCCGTGTAGGTGCAGGCGCCGGAATCGTTGAATGAACCGGACTCGATCTCCATGTTGCCAGATCCGGAGATCGGCACCGAGCCGGCTATGCCGCCTCCGCCGAAGTCCAGCACCAGTGAGCCGTTGTCGGCCACCGCATTGGAGGCACCCACCAGGAAAGCCGCAGACCCCGCGCCCCATTGCATCGTCGCGCCGGTGTCGATCGTCACCGCTCCGCTCACCGCGCTCCCGCTGGTCACGACGAACGTGCCGCCGCCGGCGCTGTCGGTTATCGTGAGCGGCCCTGCGCCTGAGAAGTTCCCTGTGAAGGTTGTGGTGTTGCCGAACGTGTCGACGGTGTTGGTCGCGTAGTTTTCGATCGTGTAGTTGTTCGAATCCGTGGCGCCGTTCCGATCGTCCCGCAGCGTGCCGCCCTGAAAGTCGGCGGTCACGCTCGTTCCGACCTGGGACTCCAGGTAATAGGGCTGGCCGGTGTCAATCGTCGTCATGGGATTCCCTCGTTTGCGTGAGCGGCGTTTCCGACACTGCCGCCGGCAGTTGCAGCGAAGGCGCGCGGGTCTTCATGTCGCGCATTTCTTCTGCGGCTGCTAGTTCGGCCGTTCCACTCTACACAACCGATGGAACTTGCGATCGCGTTCCCGCGCGTCAAACTCGAGGCTTTTTAAGCCTCCGTAACGGAAGCGACCGATCACGCATCGGCGCGAAGCACGCCGCTTTGGCGCACGGCGCTTCGGGCAACGCCCGTCTTCGATCGGTGTCGCGAGCACAGATGCCGGCGTAAACCCGAACGGCCTTGGCGACCTCAGCCTCGCCAACCGGCCGTCCTTCTCACCCCTTCATCAGCTTGTCGCTGAGGGCGTTGAGCTTCTTCACCAGCGCGGGCGCCCCGCCGGACTGGACGGTGGCGCCGAAATCGGAACGCTGCTTGGCAAGCTGGCTGATCGAGTTCTCGTAATAGACGTCGAGAACCCTCCAGTTGCCGCCGATCTGCCGCATCTTGTAGGCGAGCGGATGGGTCTCGGTCTTGGTGACGAGCTTGGTCGAGACGATCCTGTCGCTGCCGCGCACTTGCACGGTGGGATCGACCACGAACTTCTCGCCGTCGTAGCCGTCGAAATTCGAAGCATAATTGGCGAGCGTGTAGCGCTCGATCGCGGCCTCGAGCGACTCGTGATCCTGGGGCGACATCGTCATCCACACTGGACCGACCGAGTATTTCGTCATGTCGGCAAGATCGAAGGTCTGCTCGATCACCGGCTTGAGCTTGTCGTAGCGTCCCTGCATGCCGAGCGTCTTGGCGTTCTTCATCACGTCGATGAGTGCATCGCAAAGCTGCTGTACCGGCTTCACGGCGGGATCGGTGGCCTCAGCCCGGGAGGGCGCGGACAGGCCCGCGACGCCGGCCAGCACGGCGGCGGCAAGGCAGACAACGCGCATCCAAGCCTTGATCATAACGAACCTCTTTGCTTGCCCCGGCACATCAGTGTCGGCGGCCATCTTGGCGGAAATATGGGAACTTTTCCTCAGGAATCGCGGGTCAGCATGAACGGCAGCAAGTCCTTGAGGGCCGCGGCTTTCGAACCATATGGCGCCAAAGCCGAAATTGCCCGCCCGGCGACTGTCGCGGCTTCCGACCTTGCCCCCTCGACACCCAGGATCGACACCAGCGTGGCCTTGCCCGCCTCTTCGTCCTTGCCCACCGCCTTGCCGGTCTTCTCGGCCGTGGAGGTGACGTCGAGCAGGTCGTCGGTGATCTGGAACACCAGCCCCATGTCGCGGGCGTAGCTGCGTAACCGCTCCTGATGCTCGCTTCCGGCTTGCGCCAGGATCGGGCCCGCCTCGCAGGCGAATTCGAAAAGCTGTCCGGTTTTTAGCCGTTGAAGCAGCACGACCTCGCCGGCGCCGAAGGCGCTGTCGGGCGCGCGCATGTCGATCATCTGGCCGCCGATCATGCCGTTGGAGCCGGCGGCTTCGGCGAGTCTTTGCGCCAGCAGGCAGCGCACCTCGGCGGAAGGATGGGTTTCGGGCCGGGCCAGGATCTCGAAGGCGATGGTCAAGAGTCCGTCGCCGGCGAGCACGGCCGTGGCCTCGTCGAATGCCTTGTGGGCGGTGGGCCGGCCGCGCCTTAAATCGTCGTCATCCATGCAGGGAAGATCATCGTGAACCAGCGAGTAGGTGTGCAGCACCTCGATCGCCGCAGCCGTGCGCAGCGCGACCGTTCCCGTCACGCCGAACAGCTTGGCGCTTTCCAGCACCAGAAACGGCCTCAACCGCTTGCCGCCCGCGAAGGTTGCGTAACGCATGGCTTCGTGCACGCGGCCGTGCAGGCCGTGTGGTTTCGGCAACACGTCATCCAGCGTTTGCTCCACGCGCCTGGCGGCGTCCGCCAGGGCCTCGCGCAGGCCGTTTTCCGGCGCGACGGTGTCCGAACTGTTCATCTGAAACGGTCCCTTTCGGGTTCCTACTAAAGCATCCCGGAGACGGCGCAACTGGTCCCCTAAGAAAGTGATTGCGTGGGGCGCGAGCTTTCGGGAAACTGCGGGACGTGGGGTTGCACTAGATTCCCCTTCTTATTTAGGGATTTAGCGTGCTAGAGCGGTCCGGCCACCGCAGGAGATTGGTTCAATGCGTGTCGTTCTGGCCCAGCCGCGCGGTTTTTGCGCGGGCGTCGTGCGAGCCATCGACATCGTCGAGCGGGCGCTCGAGAAGTACGGCCATCCGGTCTATGTGCGCCACGAGATCGTCCATAACCGCCATGTGGTCGAGTCCCTGAAGAACAAGGGCGCCCGCTTCGTCGAGGAACTGGACGAGGTGCCCGACGGCGCCCTGACGATCTTCAGCGCCCACGGCGTATCGCAAACCGTAGTGCAGGAAGCCCAGGGCCGCGGCCTTTCGGTCCTCGACGCCACCTGCCCGCTCGTCTCCAAGGTGCACAGTCAGGGCAAGCGCTATGTCGCCACCGGCCGCACTCTGATCCTGGTCGGCCACGCGGGCCATCCCGAAGTGGAAGGCACGATGGGCCAGGTCGGCGCACCGGTGCATCTCGTCCAATCCGAGGCGGACGTGGAGGCGCTGCCGGTTCCGCGCGAAGTGCCGGTCGCCTACGTCACCCAGACCACGCTTTCGATCGACGATACGCGCAACGTGATCGCCGCCCTGAAGCGGCGGTTCGACGACATCGTGGGGCCGGAGACCACCGACATCTGCTACGCCACCCAGAACCGCCAGCAGGCGGTGCGGGAACTTTGCCGCGTCGCCGACATCATCCTGGTGGTCGGCGCCAAGAACAGCTCGAACTCGAACCGCCTGCGCGAAATCGGCAAGGAGGAAGGCGTTCCGAGCTACCTCATCAACGACGGCAGCGAACTCGACGCGAGCTGGGTCGCCGGCAAGAAGACCATCGGCCTCACCGCGGGCGCGTCCGCTCCCGAAGCGCTGGTCGAGAACGTCATCGCGGCGCTGAGAGCCATCAACCCGGACCTCGAGGTCGAGCAGATGGAAGGCAAGAAGGAACACATCGAATTCCGGCTTCCGCCGGAGTTGAGAGCTTGATTTTTCTCCCCCTGTAAACGGGTGAGGAGACGACAGAAGGAGTGCGCGTTGGCGATTCCGGCAAAACAGGCGGCCCGCATCGGGGCCTATGTCTTGAAGCAGCATTTGAGCGGGCGGAAGCGCTATCCGCTCGTGCTCATGCTCGAACCGTTGTTCCGCTGCAATCTGTCGTGCGCGGGCTGCGGCAAGATCGATTATCCCGACGACATCCTGAACCTCAGGCTGTCCTATGACGACTGCATGCAGGCGATCGACGAGTGCGGCGCGCCCTGCGTTTCGATCGCCGGCGGCGAGCCCCTTCTGCACCGCGACATGCCGAGGATCGTCAAGGGCTTCATCGAGCGCGGCAAGTTCGTGATCCTGTGCACCAACGCGCTTCTGCTGGCCAAGAAGATCGACCAGTACACCCCGCACGAGAACTTCACCTGGTCGATCCATCTCGACGGCGACAAGGCGATGCACGACAAGAGCGTCTGCCTCGACGGCACCTACGACAAGGCGGTCGCCGCGCTCAAGCTTGCCAAGTCGAAGGGCTTCCGCACCCAGATCAACTGCACCCTGTTCAACGGCGCCGAGCCCGGACGCGTTGCCGCCTTCTTCGACGAGATGACGGCGATCGGCTGCGACGGCATCACGATCTCGCCCGGCTACGCTTACGAGCGCGCGCCGGATCAGGAGCATTTCTTGAACCGCGAGCGCACCAAGAACCTGTTCCGCGACGTGCTCTCCCGCGGGCGCGGCGGCAAGAAGTGGGAATTCACCCAGTCGCCGCTGTTCCTCGATTTCCTGGCCGGCAATCAGACCTACGAATGCACGCCGTGGTCGATGCCGGCGCGCACCGTGTTCGGCTGGCAGAAGCCCTGCTACCTGTTGGGCGAAGGCTACGTGAAGACCTTTGCGGAGCTGATCGAAGGCACCGAGTGGGAGAAGTACGGCGTCGGTAATTACGAGAAGTGCGCCAACTGCATGGTGCATTGCGGCTTCGAGGGCACGGCGGTCGCCGATTCCGTCAAGCATCCCTGGAAGATGGTGCCGCTCGCCGTGCGCGGGGTGAAGACGGAAGGCCCGATGGCGCCCGACATTCCGCTCGACCGCCAGCGGCCGGCCGAGTTCGTGTTCTCCCGCCACGTCGAAGCAAAGCTAGCCGAGATACGGACAGCCAAGCCCCGGCCCGAGAATTTCGAGGCAGCGCAATAACGTCTTGAACGCCGCGCCCGCTTCATGCGCGGTGCGGATCAGCTCGCGCAACTGCCCGCGTTCGCGCAGCATCGAGCGCGTGATCGCCCACATCCGCGGGTTGCCTTTGACGCTCAGCCGCTCCAGCGCCGCCGGCGGCAGGGTGCGGTGGGCGTCGTCCGAGATCACGCGCAGCACCACGAAGGGAATGCCGTGCTCGGCCGCGAACCGCGCCGCGACATGCGATTCCATGTCCACGGCATGGCCGCCGGTTTCGCGAAACAGGTCCTTCTTGACCCCGATATGACCGGCCGGGGCGTCGACGCCCGCCATCACCACCGAATGCGCCTCGGGCAGCTTGGTGCGCAGCACGCGCGACCACGCCGGATCGCAGGCGTAATGCTCGCGACCCGCCACCACATGGCTGGCGATCACCGCGTCGCCCACCTGCGGCAGCGGCGCCAGCGCGCCGGCGATGCCGAGGCTGACGAGCCCTTTCGCGCCCGGCGCCATGGCCTTCAACCGTCGCATCAGCAGCCTGGAGTTGCCCGCGCCGATTACCGGCACAAGCCCGGCCTTCCTGGCGATCCGGGCCTCCTTGGCGAGGCCCACGGCGGCGGCAACGAACGCGGTCATCGATGTATCCGGCGGAATCAACGCAATTTAACACAGGCTCGAACGTATAGCGCACGCATGCGACACCGGAATTCGTGGCTTATCCCTATGCCTCGCCGTTCAGTCGCGGGGCTTGCGCCAGCCCATGATCACGCTGGCGGCAAAAAGACCTGTCGTCACGTAGTTGGCGATGTCGGCCACCGAATCCGGCAGGATGAACGGCCCAACCGCGAAAGCCACGCCCGCTGCGATCGAAAACGACCGCCAGGGTTCGCGGAACGAGCGCTTGCCCGCCTTGCGGGTGACCTTCCACGCGTCCAGTTCGCGGTCGAGATCGGCGTCGCCGGCATAGAGTTCGAGATGCTCGGCGGCGGGCGCCAGGAATTCGGCCGGCTCGGGACTGGGAGGCGGTGCCGGCTCCGCACGCGCGACGGCATGCGCAACGCGGGGAATTTCCCGTTGCGGTGCGGTCCTGCGGCCGAAGTGCTCCCGTCGCTGCATGGCGCTCATGATCGAGCGCAAAGCTTAGCGTCGCACTAACGGAAAACCTCTAATCGGCGGCGTGCCTTACGAAAGACACGGCCCGATGGTAGCCTCTTCCGGATGGGTGCGATGGCGGGTAACGTCGGCGAGGCGCAGACAGTGGTCGCGCGATATGGGCGCGAGCGTTACGGCGCGCGCCAGATCATCGCACGCCACCGCCATCGCGACTTTTACGCCGCAGTCGTGCTCGCGGGCCGCTACGAGGAGGCGGGAAGCGAAGGACGCATCGAAGTTTCGGCAGGCGATGTCCTCGTCCACTCGCCGTTCGACGCCCATCTCGACCGGATGTCGGCTCGGGGCGCCGATATTCTGAATGTCGCGCTCTCCTTTCCGGTACTCGCCGCCGCCGTTCCGTTTGGCCGCATCAACGATCCCGACGAACTTGTCCGCTGTCAGGAGGAGGACCGCGAATCCTGCGCCGGCCTGCTCCTGGCGCGGCTGAGGCCGCTTCGCGGCCGATGCGCCGATTGGCCCGACGTGTTGCACGCCCAACTCTCGCAGCAGTCTGCACGTTCCCTGGGTGCGTTTGCCGGCGAGCATGGTCTGCGCCGCGAGACGGTTTCGCGGCGCTTCGCAAAGCTGTTCGGTGTCTCGCCCGCAGGCTATCGCGCCGAGGCCCGGGCCCGGCGAGCTTGGCGGCGGGTCATCGGTGAAAAGACGGCGCTCGCGCAGATCGCCTACGAGGAGGGATTCGCGGACCAGTCGCACATGGCGCGAGCGGTGAAGCTCCTGACCGGGGTGCCGCCGGGCTTCTGGCGCAGGTCAAATCCGTTCAAGACGGGCGCCGCCACTGCGCCATAATCGGCCGCATGCTGAGACGCCAATTCCTGAAAACGACCACCGTGGCCGCCGCGCTCGAAGCCTGTGGTCTCGCCCGTCCCCTGTACGCCGCAGTTCCGCTGATCCGCACGCGGTGGCGCATCAAGACCTCAGAAGGGTTCGACGCGCTCTGTTTCCTGGGGCCGCTGTCCGGCGATCCCTTCTATGCGGATTATTACCCGCAGGAGATCAGAGCGTTCCGCGATAAGCTGCCGCCCGGCATCGAGCAGAAGACCACGATGCTGTTCGCCCAATTCCGCGCCGCGGGCGCACTCCTGGGTCCCGGGCTCTGCCTGCTCTTCTCGGGCGGCCCAACCGAGACCATCGGCGACCTGATCGCCGGTCTCGACGCCATGGAGACGGTGCTGAAGCCGCCGTTCGCCGCCAGCGCCTATTGGGACGAAGCCGCGTGGAGCGGATTCGCAAACTCGCGCACCGTACTGAGAGAGATTCTTCTTGGCATGAAGGCTGCCGGATTCTCCCAGTTCCGCCGCGATTGCATCGACGCTCAAGCCGCAAAGCGCATTCCCGAGCTGACGGCACGGCTTGCCCAACTCGACACCATCGCGGAACAGGAGCGGCTTCTGGGCCGTACGTTCGCCGATCCCACGATCGAGATCATCCTGCTCTATTTCTCCAAACCCCACGGCATCCGCATTCAGGGGCAGCGGTTCCTCACGTCGGTCGACTATCCGGACTATATCGTGATCCGCAACGCCGATCACGAACTCATGCACCCCCCGTTCGAGGCGGGAAGCGCCGAGATGAAGGCCGTTTTCACGGTGCTGTTGCGCGACGAACTGCTGACCCGCATCGTCAGGCAGCACGATCCGCGTTTCGGATACAACTCGCTCGAGGGATTGATCGACGAAGACACGGTCCAGGCGCTCGAGCAGATCATCAATGAGAAGTTCGCCGTCGCGGACCAGCCCGCCTCGCGCTGGCATGAATCCGACGACGGCATGCATGTTTTTGCCGCGGGACTGTACGGGCTGCTGAAGGCGGACGGCTGCGACAGGACCGGCGGAAACATCCAGCATTGGCTGTTCAATGCGGCCAATTCCGGCTTGCTTTTTCCTGCTTCGCTGCACGCCGCGGCGGCGCGCGTCCTGAAGCGGGACGTGAATCACCTCTGGCCGCTGGGCTGACGCCGAAGCGGCCCGGCGCGCTCAATTCTCAAGGGCAAAATGCATCCCCCTGGAAAGTGCGGCGAACGCCGAGGATTCGTGGTGTTCTCCCTCGAACAGCACGAATTGCGCCTTGTAGTCCTTGCCGCCGTGCAGGGCGCACAGCCGCTCTCCTAAATTGCGGGCGTTGGTGACCATGCCGCCCCACGCGTCCGACTTCTTCTTGTAGGCCATCACCTCGGCCCGGCGATCGGGCGGCAGGGAGTCCAGGAATGCGCGTATCTCGGGGGTGATCGTACGCGGGTTCTTGGGCTCCTCCAGCGAGCCGACCGTGATCAGGATGCGCGGGCTCGCGCCGTGCGCCTCGACGAGTTTCGAGAACGCCTTCTCGTCCGCCAGAACGGCGCGGGCGTTCCACCAGATGGCGGGGCTTGCCGCGACGAAAGTCCGGAACGCTTGCGGCTCCGTGAACAGGGCATGCAACACCGCCAAGCCGCCGGCCGAATGGCCGAACAACGTGGCGTTCGACGCATCGATGGGTGCGACCGCAGCGGCTTTCGGCTTGATCTCGGTTTCGAGCACCTTCAGGAAGGTGTCGAGGTTGCCGCTCTTCTCGGGCTCCTGCCAGGCGGGCTTGCGGTTCTCCGGCGCGATCGGCGGCGTCAGGTCGTCGAAACGCTCGATGCCCCCCGCGCGGCCGATGTCGGCGGCGCCGATCGGCGACGTGTCGTCCGGCTTGCGTCCGATGATCTTGGCCACCTCTGCCGGCTCGTTGATCAGGTCGTAACCGATGCCGACCACGACGGCGTGCTGCGACATGGAGAAGTTGATGTCGGTGGCGGCGCCGAAGAACTGATCGCCGTCGAGCACGTAGACGACAGGATAGCCGCGCGGCGGCGGGGGCGCGAAGCTCGGCACCTGAATGCGCAGAACGTACGTCTTGCCGTTGATCGCGGAGGTGAACTTCACCCGATGCGTCAGGGGGATGCCGACCTCGGAAGGCCCAAGCGGCGAGGCAATCTGCGCTTCGGCGGAAACGCTCAGAAGAAGAACTGCGAGCGCCGCCAGAATGCGGCCCGATAACTTGCCGGACATTTTGCGAGACCGTTGCAGAACCCGCAGCCAGATTACGCCGCGGCAGGCGCCGAAACGAGACGTGGCGACCTCGCCGCTGTGGAACAAAAGCTACAAGCCGTGCGCCACCCGCCGCGAATTACCGGCCTTCAGGTTGCGGTAGCGCGCCACCGCCCACAGCGGGAAGAACTTCGGGTAGCCGTGGTAGCGCAGATAGAACACGCGCGGGAATCCTCCGCCGGTGTAATGCTCCTGCGGCCACAGCCCGTCGGTGCCCTGGTTCGCCTTCAGCCACGCGATGCCGCGCGCCACCGCCGGATGATCCACCTCGCCCGCCGCCATCAGCCCCAGCAGCGCCCAGGCGGTCTGCGAGGCGATCGACGGCGCGCGCTCGTACCCCTTGTAGTCCAGCCGGTAGCTGTCGCAGGTCTCGCCCCAGCCGCCATCTTCGTTCTGGATCGCGATCAGCCAGTCCGCCGCGCGCCGCACCATCGGCGTCGAGGCGTCCAGGCCCGCCGCGTTGAGCCCCGCCAGCACCGACCAGGTGCCGTAGATGTAGTTGACGCCCCAGCGGCCGAAGAAGCTGCCGTCCTCGAGCTGCACGCGCTCGAGATAGTCGACCGCCGCCTTCATGCGCGGACTGTCTTTGGGCTCGCCGAGTTGGGCCAGCATGCCGATGCAGCGCCCCGTCACGTCCTCGGTCGGCGGATCGAGCAGCGCGCCGTGATCGGCGAAGGGGATGTTGTTCAGGTAGTAGTATGCGTTGTCGGCGTCGAACGCGCCCCAGCCGCCGTTCTTCGACTGCAGGCCTTCCACCCATTCGCGCCCGCGCGCGATGGCCTCGCCGTAATCGGATTTTTCGCCCGCGATTTCCTTGGCGCGGTCCAGCGCCATCACGACCACGGCGGTGTCGTCGAGATCGGGGTAATAGTCGTTGCGGTACTGGAACGCCCAGCCGCCGGGGCGCACGCCGCGCCGTTCTTCTTCCCAGTCGCCTTTCACGTCCAGCACCTGCAATGGCTTCAGCCATTCCAGGCCGCGCACCACGGCTGCTTCGACCTTGGGATCGTGGGTTTCCATCAGCGCGTGGCAGACCAGGCCCGTATCCCACACCGGCGAGACGCAGGGCTGGCAGTAGGCTTCGTGCTCCTTCACCACCAGCAGTTTTTCGAGCGAGCGGCGGGCAACGGCGCGGCGCGGATCGTCCGCCGCCACCCCCATCACGTCGTACATCATCACGCTGTTGGCCATCGCCGGGTAGATCGCGCCCAGGCCGTCCTCGCCGTTGAGGCGCTCGGTGGTCCAGCGCACGCATTCGCCGATGGCGCGCGCGCGCAACGTCTTCGGCCAGAACGGCTCGAAGCGCTTCAGGCACCAGTCGAGCCCGCCGAAGAACGCCGACCAGAACCACTTCTGATGGGCCGCGCGCTTGGAAGCGACCTTGCCCGGCAGGAACAGTTCCTTCACGTGCACGCCGCGCGCATTCCGGGCCAGCGGGCGTTTGGCCGCCAGCACCAGCAGCGGCACGATCACCGTGCGCGCCCAGTACGACATCTTGGAGAGATGGACCGGGAACCAGCGCGGCAGCAGGATCAGCTCGGGCGGCACCGTCGGGATGATGCTCCACGGCACGTCGCCGTAGAGCGCAAGCTGGATGCGGGTGAAGACGTTGGCCTTGCCGGCGCCGCCGCGCTTGAGGATTTCCTCGCGCGCCCGCGCCATGTGGGGCGCATCGGGGTCGTCGCCGATCATCTTGAGCGCGAAATACGCCTTGATGGTCGCCGAGATGTCGAGCGCGCCGTCGTGATAGAGCGGCCAGCCGCCGTGCGCGCCCTGGATGCGGCGCAGATAAACGCCGATCTTCCTTTCCAGCTCCAGGTCTGGTTCCTCGCCGAGGTAATGGGTGAGCAGCACATATTCCGCCGGAATGGTGCAGTCGGCTTCCAGCTCGTAGACCCAGTGGCCGTCCGGCTTCTGCTGCTTGAGGAGCGCGTCGGTGGCCTCGCGGATGATCGTGTCGAGGGCGAGCGCCTGTTCGGAATCTGTCAAGACGTCGGTCATTCGATTACGCCGTGACGTTTGCGCGCGCCAGTTGGGCCGCCTTCTCGCCCGAGCGCAAGGCGCCTTCGATGGTCGCGGGAAGCCCGGTGTCGGTCCAGTCGCCGGCGAGAATGAGGTTGGGCCACCGCGTTTTCGCACCCGGCCGGCGCGCGGCCTGCGTTGGCGTGGCGGCGAAGGTCGCCCGCTTCTCCTTCACGATCTGCCACGCCGGCAGCACGGGGGACAACTTGAGCGCCCTCCATACGTCGGCCCACAGCAGTTGCGCCAGGCTCTCGCGGTCCTGGTCGACGATGGCGTCGGCCGCGCTGACGGTCACGGAAACCCGGTCGGGAAACGCGAAAATCCACTCCGCCGCGCCTCCGATCACGCCCAGCATCGCCGGCGAGCCCGCAGGCGGCTTAACCCTGAAATGCGCATTGACGATCGCGCGGAATTCGTCAGGCGTTTCGAGGTCCGGCACCAGATCGCCCGCCACCCAGGGCGGGACAGCCAGCACCACCGTGTCTCCAGGCGAAACCGGCACGGTGTTCTCCGGGAATTCGAGCGCCATCACGCCGCCGACGTCGAACACGATGCGGCGCAGGCGCTGGCCCAGATGAACCATCGCGGACTTGTCGGCCAGGAAACGCAGTGCCGGTTCGACGAACGCGGCGGCGAGATTGGGTGTCGCGATGCGCGGGCGGTAGGCAAGGCCGCCCTTGGCCAGAGTCTCGCGCAGCACCGCCGCAGCGAGCACGGCGGAACCCTTCTCGGGCTCGGTGTTGAGCGCCGCGAGCAGCAAGGGCCGCATCAGGCGCTCCCACAAGGGGCCTTCGCAAGCCAGGATGTCCTCGATCGCCGCGGCCGGACCCGCCATCAACAGCTCGGCCAGGCGCGCGTAGTCGCCCGCCTTGGTTCCCGGTACGCGGCGGCCGCCGACGAAAATCCACCACGGCAGCGCGCCGTCGTTGGGCTTGATGGTCCAGCGCTCGTCCGTTTGGATGTCGACGAAGGAGAATTCCGCCCGTTCGGGCCCCGTGAGCGCGTTGCGGGCGCCGATCGTGCGCAGGTAACCGGTGACGCTGCGATTGCCCGACAGCACGAGATGGTTGCCGTTATCGATGACGCAGTCGAGCGTCTGGTCGAAATAGGAGCGGCAGCGTCCGCCCGCCTGCCCCGCCGCTTCGTAGAACACCACGCGCGCGCCGTTCGCGGCCGCGTGCACTGCGGCCGACAGCCCGGCCATCCCCGCCCCGACGATGACGATAGTGCTCATGCGGCGATCGCGTGGCGCAGCGCCAGCCAGGCGAGCTGCGCTTTGGGAACGTGGATGCGCCGGCGCGGCGGTGCCCAGCCTTCGGCCTGCATGCGCTTGAGAATCTCAAGGTACACCGCACCCATCAGGCGCGGCGCGCGCAGATCGCCCGCCGGTCTCCTGCGCATGACGGCCTCGGCCGCCAGGTAATAGCCGTGAGCGAGGTCTGCCATGGGCTCGCACGCCATGCCGATCGCCGGATCGGCAAGCACCCTGTGCGGTTCGATCGCCGAGACGCCGGCCTGTTCGAGATATTCCCGCGGCAGGTAGAGGCGGCCCGCAGCCGCATCCTCGTCCAGATCGCGCAGGATGTTGGTGAGTTGCAGCGCGCGGCCGAGATGACGGGAAAGCGCAAATCCCGCCTCCTCCTCCATGCCGAACACCTTGATCGACAGGCGCCCCACGGCGCTCGCCACCCGGTCGCAGTAAAGGTCGAGCACTTGCAGCGGCGGGGCGACGATGTCGGCATCGACATCCATCTGCATGCCGTCGATCACCGCCGCAAAATCTTCCAGGCGCGGATGGAATTGCCGCACAACGCCGGTGAGGAAGGCGGCGCGGCCGGGCTCGCCGCCGCGGTACAGCGCCGCCAGATCATCCCGCCAAAGATCGAGCTGGCGCCGCCGCTCGTCGCGCGAACCGATGCCGTCGTCGGCGATGTCGTCCACCGCGCGGCAAAAGGCGTAGATCGCAAACATGGCCTCGCGCTGAGGCTTGGCCATTAACCGCATGGCGGCATAGAACGAGCTCCCGGACGCCTTGCGGCGCACGGCTTCGACTTCCGGGGCGGGGCTGGCGATGCTCATTGGGCGCTTCCAAGCCCCAGGCGGCCGCCGAGGAAGCGTCCCAGCGCGCCCACGATCAGCCTCGCCTGATCGGACCTGCGGTGATGCACTTTTTCCGAAAGCGGATCGCGCACCATCAGCTTGCCGTTGAGGTCCTCGGCAAAGCGCTGGATCACCGCCACTTCGAGCGACAGCCGCCCATCCCTGATGTGCGCCGCAAACGGCGCGGACCGCGCCAGAAGTTCGGCGTTGCGCGCCGCCAACTCCGCGACCGCCCCTTTCAGTCCCCGCGAGGCTTGAGCCGCCGCAAGCTCCTCGGGCCCGGTGCCGCGCCGCCCGAGCACGTCGAGGGGCAAATAGACGCGATCGAGTTCGCGGTAGTCCTTGGCGCAATCCTGCAGATGGTTGATGACCTGCAGCGCTGCGCATAGCGCATCGTTGAGCGGCCAGATCTCGCGGCTCTCGCCGTGCACGTCGAGCACGAAACGGCCCACCGGCATCGCCGAATAGCGGCAGTAGTCGATGAGGTCGTTCCAGTCGGAATAGCGCAGCTTGGTGACGTCGCGGCGGAACGCCTCCAGCAGATCGGCGGCGTGGTCGGTGGCGAGCCCGCGCTCGGCGAGGATGGTGCGCAGGGCGATGCCCTCCGGCGAGGCGTCGGAGGCGCCTAACAGGCTGAGCCGCATGTCTTCCAGCAGCCGCAGCTTTTCCTCCGGCGAAGCCTCTGCGTTGTCGGCCACGTCGTCGGCGGTGCGGACGAAGCGGTAGAAGGCCAGGATCGGCGCGCGATGGCGCGGCGCGATGACGAACGACGCGACGGGAAAGTTCTCGTCGTGATGGCCCTTGCCGGAACCGAGCGCCGCCGCCTCGCTCATGACGCAGGAATCGCCTGGGCGCGTCCTTTCCACATGCCGCCGCGGCCGCGCCAGTGCTGGACGGCGGAATCGATGGTGAACGCGGTATAGAACACGCCGATGACAGGCAAGGCCAGACCCCAGAACGGCGACAGCCGGTAGAAACGCAGCATCGGCTGGAAGGCGACCGTCATCGCCGCCCAGGCCAGCGTGCCGAGCAGCGCGGCAAGCCCGCCCCACGCCACGCCGGCGATCGGAACGACGTAGACGAGCAGCATGCCGAGAACGGTTCCGGCGAGCACGACGGGCGAGTAGTCGAGCTGGGCGTAGGCCGAACGCGACACCATCGCGCGGACGTCCGCGATCTTCGGATACGGCCGCAAACTCACGGCGCGCTCGCTCAGTCCCAGCCAGATCGGTCCCTGTTCCTTCATGCGGCGGGCCAGCGCGCAGTCGTCGATGATCGCCGAGCGGATGGACTCGATGCCGCCCGCCGCTTCCAGGGCCTGCCGGCGCACCAGCATGCAGCCGCCCGCCGCCGCCGCGGTCTTGCTGCGCGGATCGTTGACGGCGCCGAAGGGGAACAGCATGTCGAAAAAGAACACGAAGGCGGGGATTAGGAATTTCTCGGCCAGGCTTCGGCAATGGAGCTTGGCCATCAGCGACACGAGCGCGTAGCGGCCCTGCTCGGCGCGGGCGACGAGGCGGCGCAGGTTGTCCGGCGCATGGGCGATGTCCGCGTCGGTGAGAAGCAGGTATTCCGGCTCGCCGCCCGCGCGCGCCACGCCTTGCGAGACCGCGAACAGCTTGCCCGTCCAGCCGGCCGGATGGGCCGCGCCCGCGATCACGTCCAGCTTCTCGTCGGCCAGCGTGCGCGCCTTCAGGGCGGTTTCGTCGCCGCTCTGGTCGTCCACCAGGATGATGCGGAAGGGCCCGGGATAGTCCTGCGCCAGCAGGCTGCCGACCGATTTCGCGATCACGTCGGCTTCGTTGCGGGCGGGAACCACCGCCGCGACCGCGGGCCAGCGCTGCGGCTGCGGCGCCTCGGTGTCGTCGCGCTCGCGCATCAGCCAGAAGAAGTTGCGCCCGAACAGGAGCACGAGCCAGATCGCTAGGGACACCGAGACGATGAGCGCGGCGGCGATCATGCGACGTAACCGGCCTCGCGAAACCACGTCAGCGCGTCGGCCAGCGCCTGCGCGTAGGGCCGCGCGGTGTAGCCCAATTCGCGTTCCGCCTTTGCCGAGGAGAAGAACATCCGGTACTTGGCCATCTTGAGCGCGTCGGCGGTGATGAACGGCTCCTTGCCGGTGAGGCGCGCGAAGCATTCGGCAACCCAGGCGACGGGAAACAGCGGCAGGCGGGGCAAGCCGATCGTCGGCGGCTTGCGCTGCACCATCTCCGCAATCGCGCCGACCATCTCGCGGAAGCCGACATCCTGTCCGCCGAGCACGTAGCTCTCGCCGACGCCGCCCTTCTCCAGCGCCAGGACGTGTCCAGCCGCCACGTCGTCGACATGAACGAGGTTCAAGCCCGTGTCGACGAAGGCCGGGATGCGCCCGGCCGCGGCTTCCACGATGACGCGGCCCGTCGGCGTCGGCTTGATGTCGCGCGGACCGATCGGCGTCGAGGGATTGACGATCACCGCGGGCAGGCCCTCGTCCTCGATCATGCGCTCGACCAGGCGTTCGGCCACCAGCTTGGAACGCTTGTAGGCGCCGATCGCGGTATCGACGGTGTGGCGCGAGCTTTCGTCGGCGGGCGTGCCGTCGTCGTGCGGTTTCAGGGTGGCCACGCTCGAGGTGTAGACCACGCGCTCCACGCCAGCGGCCAGCGCGCCCTGCATCACGCTGCGCGTGCCTTCGAGGTTGTTGCGGACGATCTCCGCAGGGTCCCGCGCCCACAGCCGGTAATCCGCCGCGACGTGGAACAGGACCTTCGCGCCGCGGATGGCGCGGGCGACCGCGCCGGCATCGCGCATGTCGGCGACCACGACCTCGGCGTCGAGCCCGTCGATGTTGTCGCGGCGCGAATTGCTGCGCACCGCCAGACGCAACTTGTAGCCCTTGGCCGCCAGGTGACGGGCGACCGCCGAACCCACGAAGCCCGATGCCCCGGTCACGAAGGCAAGCCCGGTCATAGCGGCTCCAATTCCTTGGCGGGCGTGCGCGTGCGCGTGAGCGCGCGCCGGCCTTCGAGGAACTGCCACGTCAGCAGCACTGGCACGCCGACGGCCACGTCGCGCGCGCGTTTCAGGAGCGAGACCGCAAGCCCGATCTCCGGGCCCATGCCGAACACCTGCGCCAGTGCGGCGTAGCCCGCCTCCTGCACGCCGACGGACGACGGGATGAACACCGTCACGCTGCGCAGCGCGCCCAGCAGGGCCTCGATGGTGATGACCGACAAGACATTCGCGTGAACGCCGATCAGCCGGATGATGAGCCAGATCCACACGCCGCTGACGATCCAGGCGATCAGGTGGCAGGTGGCGGACAGCGTCAACCGCAGCGGCTTCTCGTAGAAGTCGTGCAGCGCCGACGAGAACGCTTCGGTGTGCCGCACCGCCGCGGGCAGCAGCCGGGCCGCGAGCTTTTCGGCAATTTGCGTGCCGCGCCTCTGCATCACGATGAACGCCGCCGCCGCGGGCACCATCAGAGCGGTGACCAGGATCATGGCGTCGGCATAGGGCGCCAGGGTCGCGCTGGCGCGAAGATCCGCGATGCCCAGCAGCAGCCCCAGTACGACGAAGGCGATCTGCCCGATCAGTTCGGTGGTGACGTCCACCATCATGCCGGCGAAGGCCACCGGCGGGGTGACACCGCCCAGGACCGCGGCCCGCGCCCCGATCACCATGCCGCCGACCTGCGTGAACGGCAGCAGGTCGCTCGAGGAATCGCGCATCTGCCGGGCCAGCAGCAGCAGCGGCCAGCGCACGCCGTGACGCTGCATCAGCACATACCAGGCCGTGGCCAGGCAGGCCTCGGTGCCCGCCACGCCGGTGAGGCAGATGATGGCGAAGCCGCCCCAGCCCACCCGCACGACCGCGTCGAACACGTGCGCCGCGCCGAAATGCAGGACAAGGAACACCACCAGCGCCAGGCCGGCGATCAGTGCTGCAATGGCCCCAATTTTCATGCCGGTGAGATCAACTCTTACGGTTGTTTCGGGCGCAGGAAGCAGCGGACGAAGCGCACCACGCCCGGTACGAAGGTAGGCCTTAACAGCCGCTTGTCATAGACGGCAAGACGCCGGTCGTTCTCGGAAAGACAGATATCCATGAGTTCGGCGGCGCTCAAGTCGACCCCCAGCTGTCCGGCCCCGTTAACCGTGAAATTCGAGTCCTGGGCCCCGTGAGCCGTGTTCGAGGCGATCCCGATGCGCTCCCAGATCAGGCACGCCCAGATGGCCAGCACCTTGAGCTCGAACCAGGGCCGCCGCCAGAAGGGCATGGTGCGCCGGTGCCAGGCCGCCCAGTTGACGAAAAACAGGATGTGGCGGCCTTCCTCGTGGATCACCGGCTCGAAGGTGTCGATCAGCTCGGGCGGGAAGAATCCCGTGCGTCTGGCCGCCTCGAACAGTCCGAAGGCGAAGAAGCTGTCGATGCATTCGCTGTAGCCGATGCGCGTAAACGCCCATTCGGGGTCCCTGGGCCTGGGATAGGCCGGCTCGGGCGCCAGCTTGATGCCGTAGGCTTCCACCATGTTGGCGAGCACGTAGCGGTGGCGGCGCTCTTCGAAGGCGTCGAGTTCGACGGCGACCTTCAGGATGGGATCGTCGACCAGATCGCCGTAGCTCGCCACGAACAGGCCCGCGCGGTTCTCGGTCTGCACCGCAATGTCCCAGATCGGCAGCGAGGTGACGATCTTCCGGGTGCCGGGATCGAGCTTGGGCCAGTCGATCACCGCCGGCTTGTAGGGATTGAAGGTCGCAAACAGCGTGCGGCAGAAAAGGCGCTTGTGCGCCTCGCTGCCGATTGCGACGGGTTGATCCGCAGGTATCTCGCCCGGATCGGGAAAGGCCGCGGGAAAGGCCAGCGTCATCGAGCCGCTCCATACGATTGTTTGCGCTGCAGTCTATCGTTGTCGGGCGAAATCTTCGAACGAACCCGTGGACAACGCGCGCGCCCTGGCGGCAATTTCGGGCGCCATCAGCGCGGCGTATTCCTGCGCGTAGCGGTAGCCGGGCGTGGAACCCGGATAAGGCCCCGTCGCCGGATGAAGATAAATTTCGCTGACGCCGTCGGGCAGAAGTTCCATCAGGCCGGACAGACGCTTTTCGCTCATCGCGCCCGACCAGCACAGCCCGAAGCAATGATCGGGCGACCACACGCTTTCCGCCCACAGCCTGTCGCGCAGCCGCGCGGCGCAAAACCGCTCCACCTCGCCGCCCGACGCCGCCGGCTCGATCCGGCGCAGCACCGCCAGCGGCTCGCGCGGCGCGCGCACCGCGTCCAGCCCGTAGCGGCGGCCGATCCCGATCATGAGCTTGGCGATGGTGGGATGCAGATGAAAATGCTTGTGGGCGTTGACGTGGTCGAGCTTGAGGCCGGTTGCGGCGAAGGCCTCGAACTGCGCCTCGATCTCGTCGGCGAGCTGCCGCTTCACTGCGGGCAGAAGAGCCATCTCGATGCTGACGCGCACCATGTCTTCGCGGAATGTGCCGTCCTTCTGCACCAGCGCCGGAATTTGCGAGGGCGGCAGCACGGGACGTCCCTCCACCAGCACCAGATGCAGGCCGACGCCGAGCTTCGGCATCGCGCGCGCCCGCGCCACGGCATCGGCCGATTCCGGCGCCGACACCATCAGGCTGGCGCAGGTGAGCACGCCGTCCCGATGGGCGCGCTCAACGGCCTCGTTGACCTCGACCGAGGCGCCGAAGTCGTCTGCGGTGACGATCAGGCCTTTCAAGAGACGATCATGTCCTCGCGCGTGCGCAGGAACTGGAAGAACTCGACGCCTTCGCGCAAGCGGCGCACCAGCATCTCCCGCGAAGTCAGCATCTCGCCCACGATCTCGGCGATCTTCGAGGGCCGGAAATAGAACTTCTTGTAGAAGTCCTCGACGGAATCGAAGATTTCGCCGTGCGGCAGGTCGGGGTAGTTGAGCGGAGCGATCTGCGTGCCGTCCTCGGTCAACAGATCGACGTCCGAGGCGAACCAGCCGTTCTCCTTGGCCTGATTGTAGAGGAAGGTGCCGGGATAAGGCGCGGCCAGCGAGACCTGGAGCGTGCGCGGGTTGA
>Ga0335069_10002161_pt1 | contig 30614 bp, 26 predicted proteins | sample Lox_Sample_11_FD_206714 | JGI IMG/M metagenome (GOLD analysis project Ga0335069, IMG submission 206714) | Soil microbial communities from Loxahatchee National Wildlife Refuge, Florida, United States - Lox_Sample_1.1 | ecosystem: Environmental > Terrestrial > Soil > Wetlands | place: USA...
TGATGAAGGTCAAGAAGTGGGCTGCCCTGCTACTCTCAGCCCCTCTAGTTGCGTTAGGAATCGTGATGACGGTCAAAGCTATCTCCGCGCAAACTAGCTTATGGGTAGCCATCCTTGCATTGTTTTGGGCGTAATTCTGCCTTCACCCGGTATGCTGACGATTCGGCGGTGGCAAATCCTGCGATAGCCGGATACGAAGACTGTTAACTCTATTTCTTCCCCGGCACAATCTTGGCCCGCTCTACGATTCCGCTGCCCTCCAGCACCGCATAGAACCTATCAGGGGCAAGGTCCTTCAAACTTTCCACCTTCCCCGACGGCCACCGAATCTCCAGTGAATCGATTTTCGTCGCCGAGCCCAGCCCGAAGTGCACGCGCAGGTCGGGTTGCGACAGGTATCCTCCGCCGCTGTGAATCTCTTCGGTTTGGGTTACGCCGCCCGCGACGATCTTCAGCCGCGCTCCAATCGCCAGGCGGTTGCTCCTGGTGCCAGCCAGTTCGAAGCTCACCCAATGCCGGCCTTTAACTCCTTCGTTATGGAGCACCATCGGCGCGCCGTCGAGATCTTCGACAATCACATCCACGTTGCCGTCGTTGTCGAGGTCGGCCACCGCCACTCCGCGGCTCACGCGCGGTTCTTTGATGGCTTCGCCGGCCTGCAGGCTGGCGTCACAGAACTGACCGCCACCCAGGTTCATGAACACTTCCTTCGGCTCGCGGTAGCGCGCGCCCGACGGCAGCGTGTCCACCTGCGGATAGACCTGCCCGCTGACGAAGATCAAATCCAGCCACGTGTCGTTATCGAGGTCGACGAACGCGTTCCCCCACTTCACCCATGGCAACGAAGCCAGCGCCACGCCCGACTCGTACGACAAATCGCGGAAATCGTATTTGCCCTTGTTCGAGTACAGCGTGTTGTACTCGTCGGCAAAATTGGTGATGTAGAGCGACGACCGCCCGGTGTGGTCGTAGTCGCCGACGGCAATCCCCATCGAACCCTGCTCCGATCCGTCGGCGCTCACCGCCGTGCCCGACTCCAAACCGATCTCGGAGAACTTGCCTTTGCCTTCGTTCTGGTAGAGGAAGTTCGGCGTGGAGTCGTTGGCGACATACATATCCGGACGTCCGGTATTGTCGAAGTCGGCCCAGACCACGGTCAGCCCGTAATAGCCGTTAGGATCGTTGGTGCCCGTCTGCTTCGACACGTCGGTGAACGTCCCGTCACCGTTGTTGTGATAGAGAAAGTCGGGCGCGCCCTTCAGCCCGCGCGGGCCGCACTGCACGTCAATACCGCGATACTTGCAGGTCGGAGTCTTGCCGAATCCCGGCAGATCGTCGAGATGGAAATCCACGTACCCGGTAACTGCGAGGTCGAGGAAACCATCGCCGTCGTAATCGCCAAACGCGGCGCCCGTTGACCACGAACTGCTGTTGGCGAGGCCTGCCTTCTTGGTGACATCCGTAAACGTGCCGTCGCCGTTGTTGTGGTAGAGCACGTTCTGGCCGAGGCACGTGATGAACATGTCGGGCCAGCCATCGTTGTCGTAATCTCCGACCGCGCCGCCCATCGCGAAGCAAGGAGTGCCCACGCCCGCCTTGTCGGTCACGTCGGTGAAGGTGCCGTCGCCATTATTGTGGTAGAGCGCACCCTTCGCGGGCACGCCTTTCAGCGCCTGGTCCACCGTGGGCGCGTTCGTGAAATAGAGATCGGGCCAGCCGTCGCGGTCGTAGTCAATCACGAGCACGCCGCCTGCCATTGATTCCACGATGTACTTCTTCTCCGGCGAGGACAGGTGATTGAAGTTAATGCCTGCCTTCTTCGTGACATCGATGAGCTGCGGCACAGTTCGACCGGTGCACACCGGGTTCTTCGCCCCCGGCGGCGGAGGCGCGTTCGCCGTATGCGCCTGTCCCCAACTATTCGCGGCCAGCAGGATTGTGAGGAATAAAAAGGTGGTAGGCCGAAGATTCATGAGGTATTGGCAATGTAGCACAGGCGTTCCGGGCTGTGCTTGCCGGAGAACCGGCCGCTTCGTTGCTGTCCTTCTTTATTGATTGACTTTACGGTTCACCCTTTACACTTTACCGTTTCCCCATGATCCTCGTCCTCGGTGATCTCAATGTAGACGTCATGGCGCCGCTTTCGGCGCCCATCGCTATCGGCGAGGATTGCCCCTCCAAGTCTCTGAGTTTCCACTGCGGAGGCGTGGGAGCGAATATAGCCTTCGCCCTTGCCGCTCTTGGAACACCTGCTCGCCTAGTTGGCTGTGTTGGCCGAGACTGGTTCGGTGATCACGTGCTCTCGCGTCTCGCCGGGCGTGGGGTCGATGTCGCTCACGTTCGTCGGGCCGGCGTGATGACGGGAATGATGTACATCGCCGTAACTCCCGACGGCCAGCGCACGATTTTCGGCAGCCGCGGCGCGAATGCGGAACCGGCGCTCGCGGACGATGCATGCATCGAAGGAGTGGATGCGCTCGAGGTTGTTGGCTACGCGTTCCTGAACGACGAGACAGCGGCTTCCGCGGAGGAGTTGGTGCGGAAGGCCAAACAGCGTGGCCTGTGGACGGCGATCGACGTCGGGTCTGCGCCGAGCCTGCAGGTGCCGGACAAGATCATGAGCGTCGTCGGGCTGTTCGACACGGTGTTTGCGAACTCGGGCGAAGCCTTGGCGATCACGGGTGCGAGCGAGTTGGAGACAGCGATCTCACGTTTGGAGAGAAAAGGTTGCGAGGTGGTGTTGAAGCAGGGACAACAAGGCTGCCAACTGCGGATTGATGGAGAACTGAAGACGGTTCCTCCGTTCGCGGTTAATCCCGTTGACACCACTGGCGCCGGCGATGCCTTTACAGCAGCATTCATGTCTGGTCGCTCCTGGGAGTGGACCATCGCCGAATGCGCGCTCTTCGCCAATGCCGTTGGAGCCGCGGCGACGATGATGATGGGCGCCGGCGAACAGATGCCTGGCCTGACGAAGGTGCGCGCGCAGCTTGAGGCTGTGCAAATCAATTCCGACTGGGACGCAATCCGCTGTGATGTAATCAGCAAGTCGGCCAACGATCGCGCAAGAACACAAAGCAAAGGAGTCTAGCGATGCAGAAACCGGAGTGGAAACAGGCGATGGATCAACCGCGGCTGTCGCTCGCCGAGCTGTTCAAGACCGAAAATCCGGTCATCGGAATGGTGCACCTGTGGCCGCTTCCCGGCGCTCCTGGTTACACCGGTTACGGCATGACCAAGATCGTCGACCACGCGCTCTCCGACGCCGAACTGCTGGTGAAAGGCGGCGTCGACGGCCTCATGGTCGAGAACATGTGGGACCTGCCCTACTACGTCGGCAACGGCGTCAAGCCGGAGTCGATTACCGCGCAGGCCGTCGCTGCATCGAAGGTTGTCGAGCGCTTCGACCTTCCGGTCGGCATCAACGTCATTCACAACGGCGGGATTAACTGTCTGTCGATCGCCGTCGCTGCCGGAGCGAAGTTCATGCGCGTGTGCATTCTGACCGGCGCGCGCGTCTGGGACACTGGTGAACTCGACCACGGCTGCGCCGCCGACCTGATGCGCAAACGCAAAGAGCTGCACGCCGACCACATCCAGATCTACGCCGACGTCGACAAGAAGCATTCGGTCGCGTTTCCGGGAATTGATCTCGCCACGCACATCGAGTGGACCGAATTCTACGGAGCCGACGGCCTGATCGTCTCCGGCCGCATGACGGGTTCTGCACCGGACGTGAACAAAGTGCGCGAGGCGAAAAAGCATGCCCACAAGCCGATCCTGATCGGCAGCGGCTCGACCGCGGAAAATGTCGGAGCGTTTCTCGAATACGCGGATGGGATCATTGTTGGGACGTCGCTGAAGCACGACGGCATTGGAGAGAACCCGGTAGATGTGAATCGCGTGCGCAAGTTCATGGACGCTGCGAAAACCGTCCGCGAAAGGAACCTGGCTCACGCCGCAAGATGAGCGTGCTGAGAGTAAGCGAGGAAGTGCGCGAGGCGCTGGCCTCTGGCAAGCCCATCGTCGCATTGGAGTCCACGGTCATTGCGCATGGCTTGCCGCGCCCGAGGAACCTGGAAACGGCGCTGGCGATGGAAGCAGCTGTCCGCCGTGAAGGCGCGATTCCGGCGACAGTGGCCGTTATCGGCGGCGAACCGGTGGTTGGGTTGAGCCGCGCCCAACTTGAGCTGCTGGCAAGCAGTAACGATGTCGTTAAGGTTAGCCGCCGAGATTTCGCCCCCGTGCTGGCGCGCAAACTTACAGGAGCGACCACCGTTGCTGGCTCGCTCATCGTCGCGGTACAGGCTGGGATCAAGGTGTTTGCCACCGGTGGCATCGGCGGCGTTCATCGCGGAGCCGAAGAGACATTCGACATTTCCGCAGATCTGTTCGAGTTATCGCGCGCGCCGCTGGCGGTGGTTTGCGCCGGGGCGAAGTCGATCCTCGATCTGCCAAAAACGCTGGAGTTACTAGAGACACTTGGCGTTCCGCTGATCGGCTGGCAGACTTCAGAATTCCCTGCTTTCTACTCCCGCACCAGCGGACTCTGTCTTGAACATCGCGTCGAGAACGCTGATCAAGCCGCAGCAGTCTTCCATGCGCAGAACGCGCTAGGACTACCGTCTGCCGTGGTTTTCTGCAATCCTCCGCCGGAAGCGTCCGCTCTAAGCAGTGCCGAAGTTGAATCCCTGCTGGAAAAGGCCCTGCGATCAACCGCACAGCACAAGGTCTCCGGAAAAGAACTGACGCCATTCTTGCTCAGCGAGCTAACGAAAACCAGCGCCGGAAGAACCCTGCAGGCCAACGTCGATTTGCTGCTGAACAACGCGAAAGTAGCGGCGCAAATTGCGGTTGCGATCAGTGGTTGAATTGGCCGAACGCAGCCAATGCAGCCTGCCCCAGGCTGATGCCTCCATCATTCGGCGGAACCCCGTGATTGCTCCAGATTGCGAACCTGTCGTTCGAGAGCATTCGGGCGAGATCTTCCAAGAGCATTTCATTCTGGAAAACTCCGCCAGAAAGAACGACAGTGTTGAGATGATGCGATTGACAGAGCAAGCGAGCGGCGCTGGCCACTCCTTGCGCAACGCCCAACTGGAACGCGCGTGCGATTTCCTCAATTGCACGCCCGTGTGACCGGTCTTCGATTACGGATCGCAACAATGGGCGAAAGTCGAGTTCGTGGTTCGCAAACGGAAATGGATACGGTTCAACTGGTTTCGCCTTCCGCGCGACCTGCTCCAACCAGATTGCTGCCTGCCCTTCAAAAGTGACTGCTCGCGTGAAGCCAAGAAGCGCTGCCGCTGTGTCGAACAATCGTCCCATCGATGAAGTTGTGAACGTTCGCAATTGCTTGTGAACTAGTTCGACCGCAGCCTGGTAACGCGCGGGGAATCCAAGCGGAGAAGAAGTGAGATCGGGCAACTTATCGAGTTGCGCGAGAAAACCTGCTGCTGCCTGCACCGGAAACCGTGCTGCTGCATCGCCACCTGGAAGCGCAGCGCTGCGCAGGTGCGCGGCACGCGCAAACCCTTCTTTCACGCTGCCAACGAAGAATTCGCCGCCCCAGATTGCGCCATCATCGCCATATCCGGTTCCGTCGAAGCTGATGCCGAGCACACGCTTGACCCATTCGCCGCGCTCGGCCAGAACCGATGCAACGTGCGCACGATGATGTTGAACGGCGTGCGTCGCTGCACCTTCCAGCGTCTTCGCGTGCCTGGTAGAAACGTATTCGGGATGCGCGTCATGAACGATCAGCATGTCAGTCCAGTTCACCTCGTACATCGCGGTGAGATCGCGAATTGTTTGCTCGAAGGCACGAAACGCTCCGTAGTGATCGAGGTCGCCGATATGCTGGCTGACGAACGCCTGACTGTTTACCACCAGCGTGATGGTGTTCTTCAAGTCCGGACCAACCGCAAGCAGAGGATGCGTGATAGGCAGCGTTGCGACTGCCCCGGGAGCATAGCCGCGCGCACGACGCAGGATGACAGGACCATTCGCTCCGGCCCTTGCCACCGAATCATCCACTCGGCGCGCGATTGGCCGTTCGCCTACCAGAAACGCGTCGGCAATGCCTGCTAGCGAATCGAGCGCGTCGTCGTCTTCGTAGGCAATCGGCTCGCTCGAGCGGTTGGCGCTGGTCATTACCAGGATCTCCGGCGCGCCAGCGGAGAAAAGAAGGTGGTGCAGCGGCGTGTAGGGCAGCATCACGCCGAGATCGCTGTTGTCGGGCGCGACTTCGGGCAGGTCGACCTTCGCCGGAGCAAGCACGATTGGCCGCGCGATGGACGTCATCAGCTCTTCGGCTTCGGGCTTGAGGTCGACGAGCGTTCGCGCGCGCTCTAGGTCAGGAACCATGATGGCGAACGGCTTCTCTTTGCGAAACTTGCGCTCGCGCATGGAGGAAGCCGCCTCGCGGTTGCGTGCGTCGCAGGCGAGGTGATAACCACCGAGTCCTTTGACGGCCAGAATCCTGCCTTGCCGCAGAAGGTCGACAGCCCCGGCGATAACGTCGTCGTTCGACCGCTTCCCCTCAACCAGCAGGTAATAAGAAGGTCCGCAATGCCGACAGGCCACTGGCTGCGCGTGGAAGCGCCGATTCAGCGGATCGTGATACTCGCGATCACAGTAGTCGTCGAGCGGCCACGATTTCATGGTCGTATTCGGGCGGTCGTACGGAAGGCCGAGTATTACCGTGTAGCGCGGGCCGCAATCGGTGCAGTTGATGTACGGATAGAGATGGCGACGGTTCTCGGCAGCGAACAATTCCCTGAGACACGCGTCGCAGGCCGGCAGGTCGGGCGAAACGCGTACCGTCGGGCGATCTGCCTTCTCGCTTTCGCGAATAGAGAAGTCTGGGAAGCCAAGCGTTTGAGTATCGGCAACGTTAAGCTCGGAAATAGAAGCGGCGGGCGGGGCTTGTTCCTGCAGGGCGCGAACGAAAGCGTTAAGACGTTCTTCTTCGCCTTCGACGTGGATCTCAACTCCCTTCTCGCCGTTGAGCACCCATCCCTTGAGGTTGTTCGCAGTTGCGAGTCGATAGACGAACGGGCGGAATCCGACACCCTGCACCACGCCGCGTACGCGAATGGAACACGCTTTCACCGATTGTGATAGTAAAGGATGCCCGCGAAAAACGCAGGTCTACGCCGTCTTGGTATGACGATCTGTTATCACGCTTGCCGTTGTCTTCTTCTGCTGATAATGCAGATCGGCGGCGAGCGCTTTATGGCAGTGCGGACAGGCGACAATTTCGCAGACGGCGCAGTATTCGCCTTCGGCTCCGCATTCGACGGCCCATTCGCCAGTGGGATCGTATCCGGCTGATCGGGTAACTTCGCATCGCATAGTCTTATCCTCCCGACGCCCTGCGGCCCTTTTTCGCTTTCGCCGGGGCTTCCTCAGACGCGGCTAGCTGAAAACGCTCCCCTGGTTCCTGCGCGAATCGCACCGGTTTCTTCGCCTGTGCCAGGCTCATCTTCAGCGCTTCCATGATATCCACCACTGGCGCCAGTTTCTCGGCCGTCGGGGCTTCCACCAGTTCCCTGCCCTCGACCTTCGCCTTGATGAGCGTCATCAGGTTCTCGCGGTACGCATCCTTGTATTTCTCTGGTTCGAACGGCGCTGCGAGCGACTCGATGAGCATGCGCGCGAGATCCACCTCTTTATCTTTGATAAGGGTTGTGTCGGTACGGAACTCTTCGACCTTGCGCACCTCGTCGGCGTAATACATGGTGTGCAAGATCATGCCATTGGCGCCGGGCCGGATGATGACGATGTGCTCGCGATTGTGCATGGCGATTTTCGCCAGCGCGACATATCCCGTGCGCTTCAGGCCTTCGAAGAGCAGCGCGTACGGCTTCTCGCCGGCTTCGTCGGGAGCCATGTAGTAAGAGCTTTCCATGTACACGGGATCGACTTCGTCGGTCTTGACGAACTCGAGGATCTCCATGGTGCGGGCGGTCGGGGGCGCGGCCTTCTTGATGTCCTCGTCGTCGATGACGACGTACTTGTCTTTCTCGTACTCGTAACCTTTTACTAGTTCGCTGCGCGGAACTGCCTTATCCTCGACCTGGCAGAAGAGTACCTGCTTAACGCGCGAGTTGTCGGACTTGTGCAGCTGGTTGAAGCTGACGCTTTCGCCGCGCGCCGCACTGAAAAGTTTCACCGGAAGAGACACCAGCCCGAACGTGAGGTGTCCCTTCCATACCGTGGAGGCCATCCCGATTCACCTCGGCTGGAAGTTGGAAAAGGGCTTATAGGAAATATCATACATAGGTAGGGTTTCAAAGCGGAAATGTCACTGGAACGTTATCGAAGCAAGCGCCGGTTCGACGAGACGCCGGAGCCTCCGCCGCGCGAAGTATCGCCCTCCGAGGGGCGGAGGTTCTACATCCAACGTCACTCGGCGAGGCAGCTGCACTACGATTTGCGCCTCGAAATTGAAGGAACGCTGAAATCGTGGGCGCTGCCGCATGGACCGACTTTGGACCCGGCGATCAAACGCATGGCAGTTCACGTCGAAGACCATCCGCTGGAATACGGAACCTTTGAAGGCACTATTCCGCAGGGGAATTACGGGGCTGGGACGGTGCTTTTGTGGGACTGCGGGCACTTCGAGCCGCTGGGCGACTTATCTCCGGGGAAGCAACTGGAGCGTGGCGATTTCAAATTCGTGCTGCACGGGCAGAAGCTGGCCGGCGAGTTCGCGCTGGTAAGGACTAACCGGAAAGTTAAAGGCGAGCAGAAAGACTGGCTGCTCATCAAGAAGAAAGACTTCGCGGTGATCCCCGGGTGGGATCCGGAGAGCGACCTTCGCAGCGTGCGGCAGACGGCGAGCGGGGCGGAGTCGGTAGCTGGAGCTGTAAAGGCGGAAATGCCGAAAGCGTTCGCTCCGATGCTGGCGGTGTTGTCGGAAAAGCTGCCAGTTGGTCCGGAGTGGGTGTTCGAGCCAAAGTGGGACGGCGTTCGTGCGCTCTGCTTCGTTCGCGACGGAAAGACTCGGGTCTTCGCGCGCAGCGGACGAGCGGTGGATGATCAGTATCCCGAAGTGTGCAACCTGGCGCGGCATTTGAATGCGGAGTCGGCAGTTATCGATGGCGAGATTGTCGCGCTGGATGAGAATGGGCGGCCCAGTTTCGGGCTGCTGCAGTCGCGGATCGGGGCGAGCGCCATGGCCAGTGTGAAGCAAGCGACAGAGCGTCCGGTGATGCTGTTCGCGTTCGATCTCTTGTACCTCAACGGTTACGATCTGCGCGGAGCGGCACTGTCGGATCGAAAAAACCTGCTGAAGTCGGTGCTGAAGCAGGGAGCGCTGGTGCGGTATTCCGATCACTTTGCAGGAAAAGGTGAACAGCTGTTGGCTGCCGCTCGCGAGCACGAACTCGAAGGTGTAGTAGCAAAACGCGCCGGCAGCCGATATGAGTCGAAACGCAGTGGCGAGTGGGTAAAGGTAAAAGTGAATTCGCAACAGGAGTTCGTGATCTGCGGATTCACCAAGGGCGAACGCGAGCCGTTTGGCGCACTGGTCCTGGGATATGGGGAAGGCGGCAAGCTGCTGTTCGCTGGAAACGTGGGCACCGGGTTCGACCAGCGGACGCTGGATGCTCTGGGCGCGCTGTTGAAGCCAATCGTGCGAAAGAAAGCACCCATCGCAGAAATGCCAAAGCTTCCGGACGTGATCGTGTGGGTCGAGCCGCAGTTCGTTTGCGAAGTGAAGTTCCTGGCGTGGACGAAGGATGGAAGGTTGCGGGCTCCGGTGTATCTGGGGTTGCGGCAGGATTTGGATGCGGGAGAAGTGACGAGGGAAAAAGTCGAAACCTCTTCACTCAGGCCAAACGAGGTCTTGCATGGGGCGCCAACGGCGCCGCTGCTGAGCGGAAAGGCTGAAGAGATCGTCGAGGTCGGCGGACAACGGCTGAAGTTCACCAATCTGAACAAGGTCTTCTACCCGAAAGAGGGGTACACCAAGCGCGACCTCATCAACTATTACCATGCCGTCGCGCCGCTGCTGGTGCCGCATCTGAAAGATCGGCCGCTTTCCTTGAAGCGCTATCCGAATGGCATCGATGGTGACTACTTCTTCCAGAAGAATGCCGCGCTGGGAACGCCGGAGTGGATTCGACGGGAAGCCATCGATTCCGAGCATCGCGGCGAGCCGATCAACTTTGTGCTGGCCGAGGATGAGGCGTCGCTGCTGTACCTCGCAAACCTGGGGTGCATCGATCAGAATCCGTGGATGAGCCGCGTGGGTTCACTCGACCATCCGGACTTCATGCTGATTGATCTCGATCCGGTGAAGTGCAGGTACGACCGCATCGTAGACGCGGCGCTGCTGGTGAAACGGATGCTCGATTCGCTGGGCCTACAGGGATTCCCCAAGACAACTGGCGGCGACGGACTGCACGTCTATGTGCCGCTGGACCCGGTTTACACGTACGCCCAGGTACGGTCGTTTGCGGAGATCGTCGCTCGCCTCGCTGCCCAGGAGCGACCTGATTTGTTCACCACTCCGCGAACGGTGGAGAAGCGCGAGAGGGGCAAGGTGTACTTCGACTACCTGCAGATCTCGGAGGGGAAGACGATTTCGGCCCCGTATGTGTTGCGGGCGTTTCCTGGGGCCCCGGTGGCGACGCCATTGAAGTGGAGCGAAGTTACGCCGACGTTATCGCCGGAGCAGTTCAACCTGAGCAATGCGGTGGATCGGTTCCGGCGCGTGGGGGACTTGTTTGCGCCAGTACTGACGACGAAGCAGCACCTGGACGGGGCGGTGGAAAAACTGGCGGCGATGATGAAGGCGGGTTAGCGCGTCAGGCGCATGGAGTTGCCGACCACGGAGGCGCTGGAGAGGAGCATAGCTCCGGCGGCCCAGATCGGGGTGAGGATGCCGGCAACGGCGAGAGTGATTCCAAGAGCGTTATAAAAGAATGCCCAGAAAAGGTTCTGGCGCACGATGCGAGAGGTGTGCTCGGAAAGCGAGAAGGCTTCCAACACTTTCAGCAGCGAACCGCCCATCAGGACGACGGCGGACGCTTTCATGGCGATATCCGTGCCGCTGCCGAGGGCAATTCCGAGATCGGCTTGCGCCAGCGCAGGAGCATCGTTGATGCCGTCGCCGATCATGGCGACTCTCTTCCTTTCCTGCTGCAGTTTCTCAATCACTCGCACTTTTCCTGCAGGTGTGGCTTCCGCGATGAACCCGTCGGCTCCAATCCAGCGGGCGACAGCAGCGGTCGTGTAGGGCGCGTCTCCGGAGAGAACCTCGACTTCCAGGTTCCGCCTTTTGAGCTCGGCGACGAGTTGCCGGGCTTCGGGTTTGATGCGGTCACCGAAAGCAAGCGTACCTTTCAACTCACCGTCCCAACCGAAAAAGGTCACCGTTTGGCCGGAGTCTCGCCAATCCTGGTTCGGGAAGCAATCGGATGCGGGCGCGAAGAGCTGCGCGAATTGGCGGTTTCCGATGAAGATCCGATGGCCGTTCACGACTCCGCTGATTCCCTGTCCTTTGTGAATCTTCACTTCGTTCGCCTCGGAAAGTGTGAGTTTGGCTTCGTGGGCGCGATTTACGACCGCAGCTCCCAGTGGGTGTTCGGAGTAGAACTCGAGGGAGCCGAGGAGGGGGAGATAGTCGTGCTCGAAGTCAACAGCATCAACTACCTCGCCAGATGAAGGCGAGGATGAGACACCCGCGCCGGCTGCCGTGATGAGTGCAGGCGCAGGCAGAAGACTCCAATCCACCAGGCGGAAATCTCCCTCAGTCACCGTGCCCGTCTTGTCGAGGACGACGGTGTCGATCTTCCACAGGGCCTCGAGAACACGGCTGTCGCTAACGAGGATGCCGCGTTCGGAGGCAGTGCCCACTGCGGCGGTGATCGCGAGAGGTGTGGCGAGTCCAAGCGCGCAGGGACAGGCGATGACGAGGATGCTGATGGCGCGCATGATGGATGCCGTCGTCGAAGAGTGTGTGGCCAGGCCGATCGCCAGGACGATGATCGCGGTGGCGATTACAACGGGAATGAAAGTTCTTGAGATCTTGTCTACAGTGCGCTCGATGGGGGCGCGCGAACTGAGGGCGTTTTCGACCAGGCGGATGATTTGGGCAAGGGCGCTGTCGGCGCCGACCCTGGTGGCGCGAACATGGATGACGCCACCAATATTCAGGCTGCCGGAGGCGACCTGGCTGCCTTGCTTCTTACTGACGGGAGCTGCTTCTCCCGTGAGCAGCGACTCGTCGGTGTGGGTCTCGCCCTCAACAATGATGCCGTCGGCTGGAATACGCTCACCGGCTTTTACGACGAAGATCTCGCCGGGTTCGAGTGCATCGATGGCGACAAATCGCTCGATGCCGCCGCTGAGCAGGCGGATCTTCTTCGGCATCAGGCGATAGAGCATGGCGATGGAACGAGCGGCGCGTTGTTTCGCGGAGCGTTCGATCAATTTCCCGGCTAGAACTAAGGTGACGAGGGCGGCGGCAGTATCGAAATAAACCCGAGTTTCACCACGAAAGGCCTGCGCCGTGCTGTATCCGTAGGCGGCAAGGATGCCCAAGGAGAGCAGGCTCTCCATGCGGAGTTGGCCGGCACGAAGGCCGAGAGCCGCTGCACGCAGGATGGGCCAGGCGCAGTAAAACACTAACGGAGTCGTTAGGATCAGCAGCAGGAACGGCATCAGGCGGCTGATGCTGGGCGAAATCTGCTCGAAGTAGCCGACGTAAAGGATGGTGCTGCAGGCCATGATGTTCGACCACAGGAACGCCGCCACACCAAGACGCACAAGCAGGCTACGCATTTCGGCCTTGGCGGGCTCCGTGTCACCAACGTATTCGGTGGCCTGGTAGCCGAGCTGCTGGATGCAGCTGGTTACCCGGCCGGGTGGTAGATACTGCGGGCAGTAGCGGATCTTCGCGAGATCGGAGGCGAAAAATACCTCCGCGTTTTTCACGCCCGGCAACGAGCGGACGGCGCGCTCGATGAGCCAAGAGCAAGAAGAGCACCACATCCCGGAGATCTGCAGGAGCAATTCAGACGTGGGCGCATCGGTTTCGATTTCGATCTGGCTTTCCGAGTTGGAAGCTGGGTTGGAGATCAACCCAAGCTCCAGGCTGCGGCGAAAGACTTCCGTATCCCGCAGGCTCTGCCCGCTGGCGACCACGCCGCTCTCGAGCAAGATGGCATAGACGTTCATGCATCCGACGCAGCAGAAGAGCAGTTCGCGATTGTCGAACGCGCGCGTGATCGGGCGGGATGATGCCAATCCGCACAACTCGCAGGTAGACGACGGCGACATTGGCTAGTGCGATCCGTGCTGTTGCTGCTGTACGGGCTTGCCATTCTGGTCGAGAAAAATGGGGTTAGTGCGCTTGGTAACGACATAGGCAAAAACCAGGATGCCGATGAAGAGAACCGAGGCGAGCGACAAGACGATGGCGACCGCGGGTGGGCGGCGGCGTTTTGGAAAAGGAATGGCGGCGGGTGAGTTCACGGTTTCGACTCCGTTGGTTGCTGGGTCGTTGATTGTGGGGTATCCATCGGCGCAATAAAAGTCTCGGCGAATGGTTCCACCTTTTGGTCGGGCGAAAGCTGCGGGACGATGTGGATGTAGTTCACACCCGGTGCAACCTTCGATGGGTCGGCGATGATCTCGAATTCTTGCTGCTCGACGGCGCCAGGCTTAAGCGTGAGCGGAAGCTGCAGGCCGATTATGTGGGCATCAGCGAGGCCTTGGATTGCGAGATTCAATGTGGTATCGCTGTGACCGCGGTTCGACAACTGGAGACGGAACTTGTTGTGCACAAAATGCTGATTGTCGATGGTGTAAAGGTTGGTGCGATCGGGCGCGATGCGGACGAGCACGGGCTGGCGCATCGAAATTGCGATGTAGAGCGCCGAGGCATAGAGCACCACTAACAGGAGGATGATGACGCGCTTAGCGTCGCGCAGGCCAAGCTTGCGGTACCAGGCGTTCTCCTGGCCCACAGTAAGGCCGGTGGCGCCCCAGGCGTAATCGATGAGCGTAGGCTTCCCGAGCTTACCGAGAACGGTGGAACAGGCGTCGATACATTCGCCGCAGTGCGTGCATTCGATCTGGTGCGAGGAGTCGCGGATGTCGATGCCCATGGGGCAGACGCGCACACACTTCAGGCACTTGATGCACATTTTTGTTTCGTCGCGATAGTCGATGAGCAGCGTGTTTTTGTCGGCAAGGATGCCTTGCAAATATCCGTAAGGGCAGACGGTGGTGCAAAAGCGTTGGCGCAGGAAAGCAAAATCGATCAGCGTTAGCAGCGTGGTGACGGCTCCGGCAATTCCACCGGCCGTTTTGATATCGAGGTGCGCGAGGCGATGGACGAGGTCGCGGGGCTCCACGAAATAAGAGATAAAGATGAACGCGAGGAATACCGAGGCGACCAGCAGAATCGCGTAAAAGAAGCTTCGTGAAATGAATATGCGCGTACCAACCGCGAGATCGATGAACCGCTTGTTCACCCAGCGCTTGAGCTTATCTTCGAGGGTAACGGACGCTTCGCTGAAGATCATCTGCGGGCAGAGATAGCTGCAGTACATGCGGCCGTAGATCATTGCCATGGCGGTGACCAGGAAAAGACAAAACATCAGCGAGAGGAAGATGATGCCGAATTCGTTGATCCAGAGCTCCGCACCGAAGAAGTAGAAGCGCTGCCGCGGAATGTCGAAGCGCATGATGTTGAGCAGAGGCAGGGTGATGAAGATGACGACGCAAATAACATGGATGGTCTTGCGCAGTCGGTGATAATTCGTGCCGGGAAGCGGGTCTTTCGCGGGCGCGTATTTCTTTCGCGGCGGTGCGGGCGCTGTCGTTCCCGGGTTGGTCTGCAGTTCGGTCATTGCTCCATGTGGTGGTGCGTGTGGCCGGGGCCTTGCGGCATCGAGTGCGCGGGCCGCATGGCCTTCATTAGTAGCATGGAGCCTAGCGCCAGGATTGTGACGGCCGCCACAGTTGTGCCCCAGCGCGCTAATTTTTTCGTAATCAGCGAAGAGCTCAGCCCCAGGACGATCAAGGCCGCGCTGGTGCCGAGTCCGAAGCCGAACAGAGTGAGTGCCCCAGCTGCAGGTGAAGCGGTACCGACGGCCTTCATGAGGGCGGCGTATACCAACCCGCAAGGAAGCAATCCGAGCAGCAGGCCGAGGCCGAACTTACTGTGGATCGACCTCGACGAGATCAGGTTCCCGACCGGCTGCACGATCTTCTTCGGCAACGCGAATTTGCTGAGAAATTGCGGACCGAAACCAAATCCGAGCATCGCCACGCCAGTCAGCAGCATGGCAGCACCGGCAATGATCATGGCGACGTTCTCGATTCCGGCGAGGTGGCCAAGAAAGCCGATCGAACCACCAAGCAGCCCGGCAGCCGCTCCCAACAAGGAATAGGTCAGCGTGCGCCCGGCGCTGTACGCGAGATGAGCTCCCAGGAGCGGCCGGCGCGAGCTATCCGCATTTAGCGAGACGCTGTACGTGAGCACGATGGGCCCGCACATCTGGACGCAGTGCAGGCTGCTCACGAAGCCGAGAGCAACAACCAAATAGAAATCGCTGAGGTTCATACCGACCTCAGTCGCCGCCTGCGATTGCGGCAGAGGCGATCATCGGCTTCGGAGGTCCTGCCAGGCCGTAGTTCAGCTTGGCATTGGCGACAGGAATCGCCACGCACTCGCGCTGGAACTCGAACTTCTGCATCGTGATGGCGTGCGATGGGCAGCGCGAGGCGCACAAGCCACAGCGAATGCAGGTTTCCTCGTCCTTCAGCATGACGCCGCCGAGGTCACGCAGTTGTTGTGGGGTGAACTTGCGCAGTTCCGGCTCGGGAACGCCGAGCATGGCGGCAACCTGGCTCCGGCCCTCAGCGTCGGCGCAAAGATCGGCGAGGCCTACTAGCTTGATCAGGCCTTCCGGGCAAACATCGACGCACCCGGTGCACGCGACGCAGATGCCCGTATCGAAGACCGTATTCACGTTGCAGCGCAGGCAGCGGGAGGCCTGATTGCGTGCGGTTTCGCGAGTGTAAACATCCTCAATCACGATCAGTGAAGTCGACCGCTGCGCGGCTTCTTTGACAGGAGGATTCGAGCGCATACGCGCTTCCCACCCTTCCGACATGGTGTAGAGCGCCGGTTTCCACGCCGTGCGAACTACGATGTCAGTGCGCGTGCCGCGCAGGAAGTCGTGCATCGAGCGCGCAGCGATCTGCGCCGACTGAATGGCGTTGATGAACAGGCGAGGGCCGTGGGCGATGTCGCCACAGGCGAAGACGTCGGGCGCGGTGGTCTGGTACGTCTCGGGGTTGACCTTGATTAGTCCACGAGCCGTTTCGATGCCATCATCGGGCTGCAGGAACGAGAGGTCCGACTGCTGGCCGATCGCAAAAAGAATGGTGTCCGCAGGGATGTCCAGGAGATCAGTTTCGTCGAAGGTGGGATTGAAGCGGCCCGTCGCGTCGAAAACATCCGTGCACTTGATGGTGCGTAGCGCCGACAGCTTGCCGTTGCGTTCGACGATGGCATGAGGACCACGTGCATTGTGGAGATGCAGTCCTTCCTCTTCGCCTTCGATGACTTCGATTTCATCGGCGGGCATCTGCTCGCGCTTTTCGAGGCAGACGACGTGAACCTCCTTATCTCCGCTCATGCGAACGGCGGAACGCGCCACGTCGTAGGCGACGGTCTCGCCGCGCTGCACATCGGAGAACAGTTCCTCGCCTTCCATTCCTTCGAGCGGGCGCACGGCGGAGCGGGCGACGTCGTACGCAACGTTGCCTCCACCGATGACGACGACGCGCTTGCCGATTGGCAGCGGCTTCCCCTCATTAAAGGCGCGCAGGAAGTCCATGCCGTCGTAGACGCCCGGCAAGTCGGCTCCAGGAATGTTGAGCCTGCGCCCCTTCGGCAGGCCGATGCCAATAAAGATGGCCTTGAAACCCTGCTCGCGCAGATCCTGCAAGGTGAAGTCGCGGCCGAGCTTCATGTTGCACTTGAGGTCAACGCCAAGCGTGAGGATGGCGTTGATTTCCGCCAGCACGAGCTCCCGAGGCAGGCGAAAGACCGGCACGCCGACGGTGAGCATGCCTCCAGGCGAGGAGTGCGCTTCAAACACCGTGACCTTGTAGCCGACGCGGGCGAGGTCGTGGGCGACGGTCATGCCGGCGACACCGGCGCCGATGACTGCAATCTTCTCGTAATTGCCACGGTTGGGCGGCAGCATCTTCTCGTTGCAGCCGTCGAGGTATCTCTGGTGGTTACCGGATTCGGGCCCGAACTGCTCCGTGACAAAACGCTTGAGGGCGCGGATGGAGACCGGCGAATCGAGGCTGCCACGGCGGCAATTGGCCTCGCATGGGGCGCCGCAGACGCGTCCGCAGATGGAAGCGAACGGATTGGTGGCGCGCGCGATGCGGTAGGCGTCTTCGTCGCGGCCCTCGGCGATCGCGTTCACGTAACCGCAGGCATCGGTGTGGACGGGGCAGGCATGCTGGCACTTCACCATCTCCATCCAGTAATCGGCGCCGCCGATCGTGCCGAATTGCGCTTGCTGCTCTCCCATGGTCTGCCTTTTTAGTGCTCCGTTTTGCCCCAGATGAATTTCGCCAAAATCAACACGTAAACGGCGATGAGCGCCGCCACCACGTACATGAACGTGCTCGACGACATGGTCGCCGCGTTGAATTGCTGCACCAGGCGCCCGCGCGTGGCGTGGTTCACCTCGCCATTCATGTATACGATCAGGTAGGTGGCACAGCAGATCGCGATAATCGGCGAGACGACCTTCAGGAACATGGGTACATCGGTTCCCTTGCGCTCGGTCATCCAGCCGCCCGCGTATTCGTGCAGTTCAGAAGATTCGCTTTTCACTTCCGCCATCTTTTATCTCCCAAGAGCGTCGCCGCTCTAGTCGTCATCTCTCAGCATGCGGTATTTCGGGTCTTCGCTGCCCTCGCCCCAGTAGCCTTTCTTCAACGATCTGGCGAAGAAATACACCGCGCCTGCCAGCAGCAGGGCGAACAGGAAATACGCGAAGTAAACGCTGGGATAGGTGTAGTCGTTCACGTCGCCTCACTTCTCGTAGTCGTTATCGGGGCGCCAATCCTTGGCGCGGCCCACGCGCTGCAGGTACGCCACCAGCGCGTTGAACTCGTCCGGGTTGTTGACGATCCAGGGGAAAGGCGGCATCACCGAGCCTGGCACCAGGTCACGCGGGTTGCGGAAGTGCGTGCGGTGCCACTGCGTGTTGTACTTGCCGCCGATGCGGGAAAGGTCCGGCCCGGTGCGCTTGGTGCCGAAGGTATGCGGCGCATCGTAGACGAACTCGTCTGGAGTCGAGACTGGCGAATCAACGCCCTTCCAACCGGAGCGCTTCGTATCCGCCAGCAGGGTGCGCGTTTGCTGCGTGTGGCAATACCAGCAACCTTCGCGGATGTAGATGGCTTTCCCTTTCGCCTCGAGTTCGGTATAGGGCAGCAACTTTCCCGTCGGTCCCTTGGAAGGATCGCTGTTTTCGAACGGCTTCGCCCACGTCTTATCGATAATGGGCGGGGCGACCGTGGTCAGCAGTCCACCAATGAAAAACAAGACCAGCGCGGCCACCACGAAGAGAGCTGCTTTTTTGTCAGTTTGTCCTAGCATCTTTTCTCCTTATGCACCGGCCTCGACGGCATTCGCCTGCGGCGACACCTGCTTGCTGCCGGCGACGGTGGCCATCATGTTGTAGAGAAACAGCGTGATTCCGGAAAACATCAGGATCCCCGACAGGAAGCGCACGGTCCACACCGGCTTTAGCGCAATCACGGTGTCAATGAACGGAATCGACGGGTTGTTCCATTGCCATCCCTGCCAGAATCCGCCTAACCACAACGTTACGAAGAAGCCGAGACCGCCGATCATGAAGAACCAGAAGCTCCAGTTGGCCACGGCCTGCGAGTGCAGCGGGCGCTTGAACATGCGCGGAATGGTGTAGTGCAGCCCGGCGATGGCGAAAAACGAGAATGCACCCAACAGCGCCATGTGTGCATGACCGGGAATCCAGTCGGTTTTGGAGACGATGGCGTTCACCGAGCGCAAGCTGTGCATCGGGCCCTGGAAGCAGGTGAGCAGGTAAAAGACCACCCCTGACATCAGGAACTTCAGCTCGATGTTCTCACTGAGTTGGTGCCATTGGCCTTTCATGGTGGCGAAGAAGTTGTACACCACCGCCCAGACCGGAATCAGCAGCATCACCGAGAAGACGATGGAGATCGTCTGCAGCCATTGCGAGATAGGCCCGTGCAGCATGTGGTGGGCGCCGGTCCAGACGTAAACGAAGGCCAGCGACCAGAATCCGACCATCGAAAGCTTGTGGCTATATAAAGGCGTGTTCGACGACTTGGGGATGAAGTAGTAGGCGAGCGCCAGGCCGACGGGAGTGAAGATCAGCCCGACGGCGTTGTGCACGTACATCCAGTTGAGGTTCGCCTGGTTCACGCCGGTAGTAAACAGCGTGCCAAAGTTGCCCGTCAGGTAGACGAAGGCGGTCCACAGGATGGTGCCCATCATGTACCAGGTGGAGACGTACATCTGCTCGTACTTGCGCTGCGCGATGGTGGCAAAGATGTTCACGCCAAACATCACCCACGCGATCACCACCAGTATCGAAAGGGGCGTCGGGAGTTCCGCGTATTCCAGCCCCTTGTTGAAGCCCGCCGGAAGCGCGACCACGGCGCCGAGAACAATGATGTTCCAGATCACGGCGGTCGCGACCCCGAGCTTTTCGCTCCAGATCTTCACGCCGCAGAGGCGCGGCACAATGTAGAACGTCAGCCCAATGTCGGCAGGCAGCAGCCAGCCGAACAACATGCCGTTCACGTGCAATGGGCGCAGGCGGCCATAGGTCAAATACGACGCGGTGCCCATCAAACTTGGCCAGACAAACTTGGCCGCGATCGTCAGAGCGACGATGCCGACAATGAAGAAATATGAAACGGCGCTGATCATGAACCATTTCGCCGTCAGGTCTTGGTGGAGATCCGCCTGCGCGGCAACCGCGCTGTTCACCACCCCACTCTTTGCCTCAGTGGCCATACCGCCTCCCTACTTCTTTGCTTCGTTCTGACTGCGAATGAAATTCACCACGTCGCCGACATCGTTCTTCGACAGGCCGTAGTCGATCCACGGCGGCATCGCGGTGCCTTCGACGCCGTACAAGATCGACTCGAACAGCCGCCGATCGGGCGCCTTCTGGACAAATGCTGCGTTCCGCAGATTCCGTGGCTTCGGCGAGATATCCAGCGAGTTCGGGCCTTTGCCGTCGGCTTTCTTGCCGTGACATCCCGTGCAGCGCTGCAGGAAGATCGCCTCGCCGCGATGAGCCGATTCCGCCGACATCGCGACGGGGTTCGCGTCCGGCACGTTGCGCGACTTCAACTCGCGGCGCTGCTCTTTCACGTAGCTCGCCCAGACATAGTCGAAGACGGCCTTCACCTGGTCGTCCTTCAGCACCTTGCCCCAGACCGGCATCGAGGTTCCGGGGACGCCTTCCTTGATCGACTGCAGGAAACGCGATTCTGGCTTGCTGGTCATGAACGCCGTACGGGTAAAGTCGCGTGGCGCGGGATCGAGGTACACGGCGCTCATGCCGTTGCCATCGCCCTTCTCGCCGTGACAGCGCATGCAGAGAGCCTTGTAGGTCTGCTCGCCCGACATCTGCGGTGCGGGCGCCGTCTTCGTCAGCAGGTAAGCCGTGATCGCCTGGAAATCCTCATCGGGAAACGGGAATGCCGGCATGACGGAATCCGGCACACGCGACTTCGGATTCTTGAAGTGATCCATCAGCCACGTCTGGTCGCGCATCAGCCCTTCGTAGGAGAGGTCCGGGGAGATGCCGCCATCGCGATCGCCCAGCTTGTGGCATGCGAGACAGGCACGCTCTTCGAGGATCTTCTGTCCGTACGCCACGAGTGCCGGACCCGCAAGAGCCTTGGGCTGCGTGGTCGCGCCACCCGGCAGCGTGACCGGAGCGGCGGTCTTCATCTTGTAGCGATCGAGCGCCGTCTCGGCGAAATTCATACCCTTGCGGCTCTTGAGGAACGTGACAATCGCCTGCTTGTCTTCGTCGCTCAGCTTGAACTGCGGCATGAACGACGTTGGCGTGTAGGCGCGAGGATTGGTGGTGTGTCCCCAGAGATAATCGAGTTTGCGCTGCTTGCCGACCTCGGTAAGATCAGGCGCCAGAGTGCCGTTCGAGATGCCCTCGATGCGGTGGCAGCCATAGCAACCCTGCTTGAAGAACAGTTCGCGCCCGCGCTTGACTAGCGGTGTGCCCGCGAAGCTCTCGTCGGTGTGGCACTGCGCGCAGTTCGCCTGCATGTATTCTTTGCCGACCACATGCGGGCTGACATCGGGCTTCCAGTTCGCCTGCTTCACATAGCCGAGCATCGGGTTGGGCCAGAATTCGTCCTCCCCGTGCGCGTCAAACTCCTTGAGCCCGCGACCCTGGCCGTCGTGACACGAAGTGCATCCGAACTCCGAGAACTTGTGGCGGCGCTCCCAGCGTCCGTTGCGCAAGATGTCGCCCATCGCCTCGGAATAAGGATGTGTGTGCAGCGGCTGCTGGTATCCCGCGAAGCGGGGATCGTCAACCGCGATGTGGCAGGTCATGCAACGATCGACCTTGGTATCGCCGAACGAGGTAACGATCGTCTGCTCGATCTTCGGCTTGCGCTCGGAGAGAGCCGTGCGCTCCGCGTCGGTCTTCGCCTGCACCTTCGCCTGGTTGAAGTACGCCTTCTGGTGATCTTCCCAGCGGTTCTGGAACTGGTCGTAAAAGACCAGCATGTGAACCGCCAGGATCACTAAACTTCCCATCGCCAACGCCCAGCGCATAGCCTTTAATCCTCAGAAAGGTGACACGAACTCCCAGTTCGGGCCGCGGAAAAAGACGCCAATAATCATCAGGATGACGTTGAGAACCGCGAACGTCATGAACAGCGAGTTCGCCAGCAAACGTTCCTTGGCGAACCAGCGCCCGATACCGACTTTCTTGCGGTCGAGATACGGCAGCATGAGCAGCAACAGGACCTCGATCGTCGGTATGCCGATGCCTCCCCAGAATGCCGAGTAGCTCACCAACTCCTGCAATCCCAGGAAGTACCACGGCGCCTTGGCCGGGTTCGGCGGATGCATCACGTTCACCGGTTCTTCCAGCGGCGCGTTGAAGAAGAGCGACACCAGCAGCACGCCGACAACCGTCACCACGAAGACGAACAGCTCAGCGCGCAGCAGGTGCGGCCAACTGAACACCGTGTCTTCTTTCAGCTTCCCAACTTTCACGACCGGGCCCTTGACCAGTCCCTGGATCGTGAACTTACGCAGCGGCGCCGCAGTGGACTGCGGCGTAACCAGCGCGCCGCCATTACCCGCAGGCGCAACTACTGGCTCCAGTTCGCTGACGAACTCGTTCGCCTCTTCAGGCTTGGCCAATCCACCGTCTTTGCGAATGCGCCAGAAGTGCACGCCAACGAAAGTCGTCAGCACGACCGGCAGCACCGCGATGTGCAGCACATAGAAGCGAATCAGCGCTTCCTGTCCGACCGTCGCATCGCCCAGCAGGACAAACTTGATTTCCTTGCCGAGCAGCGGCGCGTAGCCGGCAATCGAAGTGCCGACCGTGATCGCCCAGAACGCCAACTGATCCCATGGCAGCAGGTATCCGGTGAAACTGGAGAACAGCGTCAGCAGGAACAGCACGACGCCGATAACCCAGTTGAACTCCCGCGGCTGTTTGTACGCTCCGGTGAAGAACACGCGGCACATGTGCAGAAAAACCGCTGCCACCATGGCGTGCGCCGCCCAGCGATGCATGTTGCGCAGGAATCCACCAAACGCGACCGCGCCACGCAGGTCGAGCATGCGGTCGTAGGCCTGCGTCGTCGAAGGGACGTAATAGAACATCAGCAGCACGCCCGTAACGGCGAGGATCACGAACAGGAAGAAGCACACCAGCCCCAGCCCGAACGTGTACGACGCGCGCAGCGAATGTTTGCTCACCCTCACCGGCTGAATGTGCAGGAAGAAGTTGGCGAAGCTCGTCGCGGCACGGTCCCGGTCCGACGAGGGCAACGGGTTGCGAAACACAGACTTCACCACGTTCTGCGGGAAGTCCGTAAACACCTTCCACTTGGTCTTCGTTTCGTCGCTCATACGTTGAGGTAGGTTCCTGCCGGAATTTCGGTGTCTTTATCGACTTCGAGTTCGCCGTTGGGAGTGAGAGTGACCTGGTACCACGCCAATGCCTTGGGTGCCGGCCCGCCGGTCACGTTGCCGTCGGTGTCGTAGCGCGATCCATGGCACGGGCACGAGAAGCCGGTTTCCGACGGCGACACAATGCAGCCCAGGTGCGTGCAGGTGGTCGAGATCGCCGCCAGCTTTCCGCCTTCGCGCACGATGCAGATGCGCTTAGGGTCAATCGCCATGCGCACACCGGGCGGAAAGTCTTCGGGCCGTCCGATCTGGAACCGGTTCGGCTGGCCGTAGGTCGTCCGCGGCTTCAAAAAGACGATGTTGGCGAGCGCGCTCATCGCGGCCGATCCAACCAAACCGACGCCGCTCAACCAGGCAAGGAAGCGCCGGCGCCCGATCTGCTTCTCGCTCACTTCTTCCGCGTGATCATGCTTTTTTGGCATCACGCCCATGCTGCTGCTCCTTGTGCGGGTGATTCACTAAATCCTGTAAATCGGACCAAAACACCTGGTACTTGACGTCTTCGAAGTTGCGGAAGTGATTGCCGCGAATAGCCCAAACCAGGATCAGCAACGCGCCGCCACCCATGAGCAGGCTGGCTCCGATGGCGATCCAGGTCAGTTCCATGACGTCCGCTCCCGTCTGCGCCGCAGGGCTACAGATGAACCGGACCATATCTGTCCGGTTAGGGCGAAAGTCTACGAGGATGCGTGAGCCATTACGGTGACGGGTAGCACGTCGGAAAGTGATCTATGACAACATCGAAAGTGATAACGCGGTGGGCAGGGAAAGGCATCCTGCGCCTCGGGATGTGCCGACTGGCTTAGGTTTGCATCAAAGACTTCCGGCAAAGGGCAAAGGACGTTCGAGGCAGACCGCAGATTTCAACAGCCTACTTCAGGTAGGCCAGAGTTTCGCCATGGCTCTTCAGATAGCGTGGGCCTAGCTGTTCTGCGACCTCGCGGCTGGGCACCACCGGGTTAAGCGTCAGCGCCTCCACGGCCAGCTTCGCCGAACGCTCGAGAGCGGCTTTGGCTGTCAACCGCTCGTATTCCTTTACTCTGAATAAAAGTGACCGCACAGGACCAGGAATCGCCCCCACCGCCAGCGGCCTGGCACCGTTTGCATCAATCACGCATGGAACCTCGACAGCATCGTTGAGATCGAGTTCGTCCATAGACCCGTTGTTCGCCACATCGACGGGAAAAACCGCCGGGCGATTGCCAGCGATGGCTTTCATCACATCTACGGCGATGCGCTCGTAACCGGCAGACTTCTCGTATAGTTCCTTGCGCGCCATCTCCATCTTCTGCTGGCCAACAGGTGCGCCGGTCTCCAGTTGGAAGTACGTCGCATTGCGGCTGGCGAGAAAGTTGTCGTACGCAGCAGCAGCTTTGGCGTTGTCGTTACCGGCCGCTGCCACCTGCTCGAAGAGCTGTTTCTCCTGTTCGGCCACCATCTGCCCGCGCGTCTGCGAGGTCTGCTTCAGCTTCTGCACCGTGCGCTCGTAATTCAAATAGAAGTACACGTATTCGGTGGGAAGCAGGCCGAGTTGCTGCAGGTAGTCGGAGGTGAACAGCGGCACATGATAAATGTGACCGAGACGATCGCAATGCTTCAGCAGTTCGGGAAGGTGATCGTAGCCATCAACCGACACCGAGCGCAGCCAGCCAAGATGATTGAGTCCGAGATAATCGAAAAACGCGCTTTTGCTGGAGATTCCCAGCTGCGTTGCGACGTTCTCGAACATCTCGCGCGGAGTATCGCAGACGCCAATTGTGCGTTTTACACCGGCTGCCAGCAGCGCCTGCAGCACGATTCCCACCGGATTGGTGAAATTCAGCAGCCACGCTTTCGGCGCGACCTTCTCGGCGGTTTGCGCGTAGTGCAGCACGACCGGGATCGTGCGCAGCGCCATGGCCCAGCCGCCGGGACCAACTGTCTCTTGCCCAAGCACGCCCGCTTCGAGCGCGAGCCGTTCATCAATCACACGCGATTGCGTCCCGCCCACGCGAACGCTGGCAATAATGAAGTCCGAGCCTTCGAGCGTGTCTTCCAGCGTGTTGCCCACCCGCACTTTCAAAGACGCGCCGTAACGTTCGATGATCGCCGCGCAGATACGCCCAATCATCTGCTGGCGCTCTTGATCAATGTCCCAGAGCACCACTTCATCGAAGCGGAGTTCATCTTTCTGGCGTAATAGGCCGACGAGGACGAGCGGCACACGCGCGCCGGCACCTCCAAGAATGGCAAGTTTCATTTCACTTTCCTCAAAGCTCGGGCTAACAGCTTGGCATTGGGCACGGCGGAGTTGCCGCCGGGCCTGGTCGTCGAGAGCGCACCGCAGACGTTGCCGGTGCGCAGGCAGTCGCGAAGGCTCGCGCCATCAAGCCACGCATGCAGGAAACCGCCGTTGAAAGCGTCCCCAGCCCCGGTGGTGTCAACGCAGTTAACCTTCATCCCGGGCGCACGCTGCAGGCCATCTGATCCCAACGCCATCGCGCCCTGCGCGCCCAGCTTCACGACTACTACCTGCCCCGCGTCGCCCAATTTCCGAATCGCCTTTTCAGGATTGGCTTCCTTGGCGTAGTGCGACGCCTCGGTCCTGTTAAAGAAGATGACATCGAGAGACGAATACAGTTCGCGAAATCCCGGGAGGCGCACTGCCTGAGGATTCCAGCCCAGGTCCCATGACGTCGTCACGCCTCGTTGTTTGAGCGTCCGAACCAGCGACGCGTACGGCTTCCAATCACGCGGTGACAGCGCAAAGTGCACGTGACTGGCGCTCGCCAGTCTCTTTCGCGTGTCCGCGGCAAGCACGTACTTCTCCAGAAAAACGTTAGAGCCGGGATATGTAAGCAGGAAGCGATCTTTGGGCAGCGAGACCGAAACCGTAATCGCTCCCATCGTCTTCGACCGGCGTTGAATCAGCCGCGTTCCGACGCCGTCGCGCTTGAGCGACTTGATGGCGAAGTCGTCGAGTGCGCTGTCGCCGAGAACTGTGATGACCTCCACTTTGCGTCCGAGGCGAGCCGCGGTAATGCCGGTGTTAGGAGCACCGCCTCCGAGGGTAAAGCCGAAGTTCGGCGTGAAGAGTTCTTCTCCCATGCGCGGCAATCGCTCGAGACGATAGAAGATGATGTCGAAGAAGAACTCGCCCACGGCGATCAGCGATCGCATCCTCTTGCCTGCTCCTTATCTATGTCGCGAAGTCACTCGAATTCTAAATGCGGACGCGATCAGCTGCCGCCCGGTCCCTTCACGATTGGCAGGCCCGACGAGTCACCGTTCCAAGTTGACGCGACCCAGGCATGCGCCGGATCGATGGTATTCGCCAGCGAGTGCGCGCTACCCGCGAGGAAATTCAGGTAGTACGCGTTGTAGCCGTGGCCTGCGACCACCGGATGATATCCGTCGCGAATCAGCACGGCATCGCCGTCGCGCGCGGTGACCACGGTCTCGCGGGAATTGTCGGAAGCGTACAACCGCTGGAAGGCAAACGCGTTCGGGTGCTCGAAGCGGTAGTAGTAGATCTCGTCGAGATCCACCTCTGTCGGCGGATTGTGGACCTCGTGCTTGTGCGGCGGATAGCTCGACCAGTTGCCGCTGGGCGTATAGACCTCGACGGCAATCACGCGATCGGCCGGAAAAGCTGGAGGCATCACGTCGACGATCTGGCGAGATGCGTTGGCGCCTCCGCGCAGTGAGACCTTCACGGTCTCAGGCGTGACCAATTGCGGCTCAAGTTTCGCCTGCGACGGCACACGGCATTCTGCGATCTCGCAGGTCGATACCGCGCGAAATGATGCCCGATGCTTCGCCGGAAGGTATAACGCGTACGGCAGCCCATCGAAGACGTGCGCGCGCTCGCCGATCTCGCGAGCGCCCTCGCCCCAATCCACGCTGCATTTGCCGCCGAGCAGCACCGTCGCGATCTCTTCGGAGTCGCTGTGCAACTCCAGCGATTGGCCTGGAGCGAGGCGGTGCACGAAGAAGCTCATCCACTCCCACCCTGCACGCTCGCGCGGAAGATCGAGAAGGAGGCCACTCTCCCGTTTCATGTCGGAATGAAAAACATCTTGCTTTGCCATGGCTGCTGATCCTGCTCCTGATGTTATCGGTTGGCGCCTTGGGTTGCCGTAGCATCCTCAGCACGCTCGGTCTCCTGCTCTACCTTTCGTAAGTACTCGCGGTTGCGGCGTGCACTCTCCTTCGGAGCGCCCATCCCGGGCAGCACATCCTGCTCAACCAGTAAATAATGGCTGTATCCCGTTTTCCTCGCCCAGCGGATGACGCCGGCGAAATCAACACCGCCTTTTCCCAGTTCGCAAAACACCCCGTGACGCAGCGCCTCGAAATAGTCCCATTCGTTTTTGCGCGCCTGCTCGGCAACACCAGGTTCGCAGTCCTTGCAGTGCAGATACCAGACGCGTTGTGCAAACCGGCGCAATCCGCTGAGAGCGTCGGTGGTTCCGGCGCCATAGCAATAATGGCCGGTATCGAAGACCAGGCCGACCAGGTCTGGATCCGTAAGATCGAGCAGGCGCGAGATCTCCTCCGGAGTTTCAACGTACCCGGCGCAATGATGGTGAAAAACGGTACGCAAGCCAGTCTCTTCGCGCACGGCGCGGGCCACCTTATTTGCACCATCGGCGAAGGTGTGCCATTCCGAAACGCTCATGCCCATCTGTGGCGTGATGCGTCCAGCATTCTTGGTTCGTTCCGGAACGGATCCGTTATTGTCTGCGAGAACTAGAAATGGGCGAGGCTCGGTGGCAACCGCCGACAGCAAACGCGCGGTTTTCCTCGCGATTTTCACCCCTGCGTCATGCGCCGACGCATCTTTCAAAGCGACAGGAACGAATGCACCCAACATGGTGACCGCGCGACGATGCAACTCTGCGGCCAACTGCACGGGATCGGTCGGCATAAAGCCCCAGTCGCCTAACTCAGTGCCGGTGTATCCGGTTTCCACCAGTTCGTCGAGCATGCGGTTGTAGGTGATCTGCTCGCCCTTAGCCTGTTCGAACTCCAGTGTGCCCCACGAACAAGGCGCATTGCCGAAACGAAGTGCTGCCATTGCACCCCCCTTTGGTCCGTCCCCTTTACAAGAAATAACGTTGCCTTTTGCGCGCCGTTTCGTAATCGTGGCGCGCCTTCTTCACACTGTCGTTCTCCGATACCTCCGCCACCGCTACATCCCACCACGACTCGTAGCCCGGAACCCGCAGGTCGCGGTTGGTTTCGACGACGATCACTGTCGTGCGATCTGTCGTTTTTGATTTCTCCAGCGCCGCTTTGAACTCTCCGAGATTAGCCGCATGGATTGCGTGCGCCCCCAGGCTGCGAGCGTTCGCCGTGAAATCGACCGTCAGTTTGTCGCCATCCAGTTCGCCCGAAGACGAACGTTGGCGATACTCGGTTCCGAATCCGTTGGACCCTAGCGCGGCGCTCAATCCACCGATGCTGGCAAAGCCGAAGTTATTCACGATGACGATTACGATCTTCACGCCTTCCTGGATCGCAGTAACGATCTCGGTGGGCGCCATCAGGTAAGTTCCATCCCCAACAAACGCGTACACATTTCGCGATGGATCGGCCATCTTCGCGCCAATCGCAGCCGGGATCTCGTATCCCATGCAGGAGTAGCCGTACTCCATGTGGTACCCACCGGGTGTGCGCGTTCGCCACAACTTGTGCAGATCGCCGGGATGGCTGCCCGCCGCCGAAACCAGAGTGTCCCGTGGACCCGCTGCCTCCCAGATCGCACCGATCACCTCCGACTGCGCCGGCAACGGCTGCGCGTTCAGATGAAAGAGTCGGTCTACCTCGGACTCCCACTCACGCTTCCACGCACAAACCTGGCTCGAGTACGTTTCCGAGACCTTGTATCCGTCGAGCAGCGGTTTCAGATCCTCCAGTGCGGCCTTGGCATCCGCCACGACGGGCACCGCCGAGAGCTTGTACGCGTCGAACTCGGCAACGTTAATATTGACGAAGCTCACCTGCGGGCTCTGGAAGGCGGTCATCGAAGCCGTGGTAAAGTCGGAATAACGCGTACCGATGCCGATGACGCAATCAGCCTCGCGCGCCAATCGGTTCGCCGCCAGCGTGCCGGTCGCGCCGATCGCCCCCACACACTGCGGATGATCGAAGGAAAGCGATCCCTTCCCCGCCTGCGTCTCACCCACTGGGATTCCGGTCGCCGTAGCGAACGTTGCCAGCGCCTCTGACGCCTGGCTATAGATCACCCCGCCCCCAGCCACTATCAACGGACGTTTGCTCGACTGGATCACTTCCGCGGCTCGCGCAAGCGACTGCGCGTCCGCCTTCGGCCGCCGGATCACCCATACCCGATCGCGGAAGAATTCTTCGGGGTAATCGAACGCTTCCGCTTGCACATCCTGGGGTAACGCCAGGGTTACGGCTCCCGTGTTCACGGGCGACGTGAGCACCCGCATCACTTCCGGCAGCGCCGTGATGATCTGTTCCGGACGATAGATGCGGTCCCAGTAACGCGACACCGGTCGCAGGCAGTCATTGACGCTGACATCCTGGCTGTTCGCCGATTCCAATTGCTGCAGCACGGGTGCGACATTCCGCCGCGCAAAAATATCGCCCGGTAGCAGCAGCACCGGCAGGCGGTTGATGGTCGCCGCCGCGGCGCCCGTCACCATGTTTGTTGCTCCCGGCCCAATCGAACTCGTGCACACAAACGTCGCGAGTCTATTGCTGGCCTTCGCGTAACCGGTGGCCATGTGGACCGCCGACTGTTCGTTGCGCACCAGGATGTAGCGGAAATCCGGATTCTGCTGCAATGCCTGCCCGATGCCCGCCACATTTCCGTGCCCGAAGATGCCGAGCATACCGGCGAAGAAACGCGTCCCCTTGCCATCGCACTCCACGTACTGTCGCTTGAGAAATGCGATGATCGCTTGCGCAGTTGTCAGTCGAACCGTTTCGCTCATGACTGGCTGGCCGTCGTCGCCGAATTGGAATTCACCTTGATCGGCCGTCCCTCCTGGTACGAACGCAGCGCCGCCATCCCCATAAGTACCGGGATGCGTCCATCCACCCCGGTTACCTCGGTCGGCTTGTCGTGCACAATCGACGCTACGAACGATCGCAATTCATTCGCGAAACTCTCCGCGTACCGCTCCATGAAGAAGTTGAGCGGCAGGTCGCGGCGGATCTCCGTCCCCGTGCTGATCACCGCCTGGTTGGGATAGCAATTCCCGGTATTGATCGAGCCTTTGCTGCCGAGTACCTCGACGCGCTGGTCGTATCCGTACACCGCCTCGCGGCAGTTGTCGATGATCCCGATCGCGCCGCTGGCGAACCGCAATGTGATGATCGCGGTATCCACATC
>Ga0335069_10002162_pt1 | contig 30611 bp, 22 predicted proteins | sample Lox_Sample_11_FD_206714 | JGI IMG/M metagenome (GOLD analysis project Ga0335069, IMG submission 206714) | Soil microbial communities from Loxahatchee National Wildlife Refuge, Florida, United States - Lox_Sample_1.1 | ecosystem: Environmental > Terrestrial > Soil > Wetlands | place: USA...
GCCTTCACCGGCCACAGAGTCCCGATTACCACGAAAGCGATCGTGGCAACAGCAAGAAGGATTGCAAGCAGTCGTCCGTTCTTCACGAGGCCAACCTCCCGGGTACAAGCGATTCATCTTCGGGATACGCGTACACAGCTTCAATTTCTTGGCGGCGCTTCGATGGAATCAGGACTACGAGGATCGCCAGGATGCTGCTGCCGAACGGCAGAATCCCCCACAGGATTCCCTGCCAGTGCGGCGGCATTTGCGGCGCATTCACCGGTTGGTAGGGCGGCACACCGTCCTTGGCCCAGATGGTGATGGTGTTGTCTTCCAGCCGGTCGATGGGACGCCATCCCGCAAACGAGAGCAATGGATCGTAATAGCTGTCGCGCACGAACACCCACTTCAGCCCGTAGTGGTCGGCATGCGTGAGCATCGCGCGCAGCGAGTCCAGACCGGCCTCTCCGAAGAATTTGGCGCTGGTCAGCGCGCCCGCGCCGTACCTGGTCAACTCAGGAAGCATGCGGCCCGAGTTCCATTCGCCGTCATCGCTCGGCGCATCGGTCTCCATCGCCAGACGCGCGATCTTGTTGCCGAAGCCCAGGGTGAGGTAGCTGTACCTGTCGTGCCCATCGCGATTGAGCCACTGTGCAACGCTGTCCACCTTGAAGTCTTCGGCTTCCGGCGGATGATAGGTGGTCCAGCCCACGGCCATCGCGCAGGTCAAGGCGGCCAGCACTGACAGGACCGCCACGCCACGCATGCGGAAGCGATCGATCACCTCGCCTGCCAGCAGACCCACGAAGGGAAGCGCCAGCAGCGTGGCCCAGTAGCTGAACCGCTCCATGGTCAGCACCTCAAAGGCGCGGCCCAGAAGAACCTTTCCCACCGGAGTCGTGCCGCCGAGACCGATCAGAAATGCTACCCAGAAACCCAGAAACAGCGGACGCAGGCGGGCCACCGCCGAACCGCGCAGGAAGATGAAAGGCAGTGCCAGGATCATCGCGCCGTAGGGCACGATGAAGTAGTTCATCCCGAACAGGGGCGTCAGGATGTAGTTGGCGCGGCTGGGGTGCGGGATCGGCGTCTGCGTCACGGGATAGTGAATGAGCGCGATCCAGAAAGGCAGCAGCACCACGGCAACCGCCCCAACCACCAGTAACGCGATCGCCACCGTACGCCCGATGATCCCGGTGCTCGATGTTTGTTCGCCTTCGCGCTTGTCAATAAACGCCAGCGCCACCACGGGCAGAGCGAAGAAGAACGATCCGAACAGCAGGGTTGCGTGGTGCGCAACCGCGGCAGCCGCGAACAGCACGATGGCCTTGATGAACGAGCGCCAGCGACCGTAGCGGATCCACTCATACAGAAAAGGCAGCGCATTCAGATAGATCGGGGCGGCGGATGTGGTGCCCAGCTGGCCGGCGTTGTAAACCAGCATGCTCTCAGAGCCCACAAACACGCTCGCCAGCGCAGCCAGTGAAGCGGCGCGCGGACTCACCCACAGCAAGGAGAACCGGTAGATGCCCACCGCCAGCAAAAGAATGGCAATCAGTTGCACGGCCATGTACGCCAGGTCCAGACCGAATACCTTGGAGAACATGGCAACCCATTGCTGCGGCAGCGGCGGATACGTAGTCTGCGAAAACCCCGCGTACCACTTGGTGTTCCACGGATCGAACCAGTGATGCACGTAGTGTGAAGCAAAGAAAATGTGAAAATTGGCGTCGTACGACTTCAACGGCAACTTCATGAGCAGTAGCGGCAAATGGACTGCAACGACCGCTATCAGGATGAGGCTGATTGGTATCGGCCGTTGAGACAGCGCAAGCGACTCAGAGTTCTTCACAATATGCCTCGTTGAAACAGAAGAGATTGGGCTCCAGCGAGAGCGCTTTTCCCGGCTGCGTCGCACCGAACTCCCGTCGTCCCCAAGCAGTCACAGAGCTGTCCCTATCACGAAGCGGATGATCCGGCGCCATGTTCTTCGATTCAAGAGGAGCGTGAAGTGGTTGCTTTCGTCCCTTTGGCGAGGCCACTCTTAAACCCCGGCTGGCAACAATTGAGCCCCAAGCCAACATTGGCGGCGATTTCCGAATCCAACAAAAATACGCGGATCTGCTCGCTTCCACCTGGGGATTTCTTCAATACGCCAAGATGAATGCTCGATATGCAATCCTGAAAATCGCCTGTGTATGGGCCTTGGCTGGTTCAGCCTGCGCGCTCCGCGCTCAGACTTACCAAATCGGCTCCGACGCGTCGCAAAGTCCACAAGCCAAGGCTCCGGCAAAAAAGAACCAAAACCAGAATCAGGCTCTGGGCTGGGGATCCAACATCCAGAATGCCCGCATTGCGCACGCGGCAGAACTGGCTCTGAAGCGCGGGGACAAGGCGCAAGCCCTTGACTATGCACGCCGCGCCGTCAAGGCGGCACCAAATGATCCCAGGTTATGGTTCCTGCTTGGATACGCCGCACGGCTCAACAGCCGCATGCAGGAATCCGAAGATGCGTATCATCACGGCCTGAGCCTCGATCTTTCGTCTTTGGATGGGACCTCCGGCCTGGCGCAGGACTACGCGATGATGGGCCGCGTCAACGAGGCCCAGAACCTGCTCAAGCAGGTCGTCGCCGCCGATCCGCGGCGCCGCGGAGATGTCCTTCTCCTTGGCGAGACCCATATGCGCGCCAAGGATTACGAAAGCGCGCTCGACTGGCTCAAGCGTGCGGAACAGCTTCATCCCGACGCGCGCGCCGAGGTTCTGCTGGCCATCTCCTGCCAGCAGCTCAAGCGGCTGGACGAGGCCAACCGCTATCTTGAATTGGCCCGCCACCGCGATCCCAACAATCCTGAAGTGGAACGCACGCTGGCAGGCTATTACCGCCAGGTGGGGAAATACGACCAGGCAGTTTCAGCTCTGAAGTCGATTCGCAATCCCAAGCCGGAAATCGTCGCCGAACTGGGCTACACCTACCAACTCGACGGCAAGTTGACCGAAGCGGCAAAGACCTATGCCAGGGCTGCGAATGCCATGCCCAAAGACCTGCCCTTGCAGCTTTCCGCGGCGCAAGCCCAGGTGGCGGCGGGTTCGCCCGAGGATGCCGATCCGTTTCTCAAGCGCGCAGAAGGCATTGATCCCGACCATTATCGGCTGCACGCGATTCGCGGCAACATCGCCCGCCTCGAAGGCCGCGATGAAGACGCAGTCAATGAGTATCAGGCAGCCATCGCTCACCTGCCCGCAACAGTTGCGGAAGGGCCGCTCTATGGAGTGCAGCTGCACGTTGAGCTGATGCAGCTCTACAAGAGCGTGGGCGATGACAACGCCGCGCGCCAGCAGTTGGCCACGGCCCGGCAGCAGATCAATTCCTTTAACGAGCAGGGGGCTGCGCGCGACGCATATCTTCGCGTTCGCGCGGTCATCAAGCTGGCTGCCGGAGACACCGACGGCGCGCTGGCCGACGTGCATGAGGCGCTGGCGATGAACCAGTCCAATCGGGACGACCTGCAACTGGATGGCGACATCCTCATGAAGATGGGCCGCACGGAAGACGCGATCAACGCCTACAAGCGCGTGCTCGACCTCGATCCCAAGAGCCGCTCGGCGCTCATTTCGCTGGGGTATGCCTCGCGCACTGCCAACCGTCCTGACGACGCCGAAAAGTACTTCAAGCGGCTGGCGCAGGTGGATCCTTCGTCTTACGTACCCTGCACAGCGTTGGGCGACCTGTATACCGCGCGCAAGGAGTACGCGACCGCTCAGGCCAGCTACAGCAAGGCATACGCGCTGGCGCCCAAGCATTCGGCGGCCGTTGCAGGCGGCATCAACGCCGCCATCGAAGCCCACAACATCAACCTCGCCGGCGAATGGGTCAATCGCGCCACCGAGGCGATGCATCGCGATCCGCAGATTTTGCGCGAGGAAGAGCGCTATTACAGCTTCAATGGCAATTATGCCAAATCGGCCGCGCTCGGCGAGCAGGCCATCAAGCTGCTGCCGCACGATCGCGACGTGGTGGTCTACCTCGGATACGACCTGCTGCATCTTGAAAAATGGGATGAACTGCTGAAACTGGCCACTGACAACAGCGCGAAGTTCCCCAGGGAACCTGACCTTCCGCTGCTGGCCGGCTATGTGCACAAGCACCAGGAAATGCGCGAAGAGGCGCGGCAGGACTTCACGGAAGCCCTGGCGCGCGATCCCGACGTTGTCACCGCCTACGTGAACCGTGGTTACATGCTCAACGACCTGCACCAGCCCCAAGCCGCCGCGGACGACTTCGAGGCCGCGTTGAAGCGTGATCCGCGCGACGGCGAAGCGCATCTGGGCCTGGCGTTCTCCGATCTGGCTCTGCACAAATCCCACGATGCCATCAAGCAATCCGAGTTGGCGGAACAGACCATGGGCGACTTCAAGGAGCTGCACGTAATCCGCGCCATTGCCTATGGCCGTGAAGACCAGTTGACCAGGGCGATTTCGGAGTATCGCACCGCGCTCAGATTCGCGCCGGACGATGGCGCCCTTCATCTCGGCCTCGGCAACGCGTACTTCTCTGAGCGTCATTACCACGATGCGGTCGATGAATTGAACATCGCTGCCAAAGATGCTCCCGACAATGCGAGCGTCTATGCCCTCCTCGCGCGCGCGGATGCCAACCTCGGTCTCCACGATGACACGGTGAGAAACGCGCAGATTGCGGAGAAGATTGCCCAGAATGCGCCGATTCCAGACAACGATGTTGAGGAGCCCCTGCAAAGCACCATCTATGTTTCCACCGGCGAAGCCTTCAGCACCCTTGGCGATCAGAAGGCCGCCATGGACCGCTTCTCCAGGGCCCTCAACGTCCCCAAGGCCAATCGCGTCAGCGTTCGCCTCGCCATCGCTCACCTGATGGAGCGTCAGGGTCACGACGACGATGCCCAGCGGCAAATCGCGCTCGGACTCATGGAAGCGGGTGCGGGTGAAACCCAGCCGGTCTCCGGCACGCAATTCATCCAGGTCGCCGACGTGGTCCGCGGCATGCACGACTTCGAGCTCTCCCAGCAGTACCTGCAGCGCGCAAAGATGGCGGGCGCTCCCGATGCGGAGGTGCGCATCAGCATGGCGAACAACTATCTCGCCGTCGGCGATACGACAAGGGCAAAAGCCGAACTGGCCGCCGTGAGCACCACCACCGGGGACGATCCCGACTACCAGTTCCTTCTGGCCCAGGCAAATGTGTTTCGACAGGAGCACCAGAACGCGCAGGCTCTCACTTCATTCGCCCAGGCATCCGATGCCGAAGGCGAAGACCAGACAGCCGAGCAGGGTCTGCTGCAGGCCGGAGGCGAAGAAGGCTGGCGGATCACTCCCAACGTGAGCATGCTCTCTAACGTGACCTTGGGTCCCATCTTCGAAGACAGCACCGTGTATGTTCTGGACTCCAAGCTGGACGCGGATTTTCCCGTGCCGCCAAACGACACCAGCCTGCTGCCTCCGCCGCGTTCCTCGCTGCAGGCGCAGTGGACAAATGCATTCCATCTGCATCTGAGTCACCTCCCCGGCGCCGGTGGATTCTTCCAGCTGCGCAACTCGCGCGGCCAGATTTCGGTGCCTGCGACCAACTCGATCGTCGATCGCAACACCACCGACTCCACGCTGAACTTCGGACTCAATCCATCCTTCCGCATGGGCACGAACGTGATCACGCTCAGCAGCGGTATTCAGGCCACCATGAGGCGTGACTCGGAGTCTCCCAGGCAGATGAACCAGAACCTGCTCCGCGAGTTCACCTACGTGAACACAGGAGCGTTTTTCGATGTTATTTCGATCAGTGGCTATGTCATCCACGAGGCCGGACCATTTACTGACATCAACCTCAATTCCAGGCTGTTTTCGGGGGCAGTGGATTTCCGCGTCGGATCGCCGTGGGGAAGAACCGCCATGGTGACAGGATGGGGACAAAGCAAGCAGACGTTCTCGCCCCGGAACTACCAGAACTACTTCACGTCATCCTACATCGGCCTTGAACACCGCTTCGGCGACCGCCTGCGCGTCAGGGCTATCGTCGAAGATCTGCGTGCCTGGCGCGTGGTCGATACAAAATCCGGCATCGCGCAGAATCTGCGCCCGGCCGCATGGATCGATTTCAGCTTCAAACGCAACTGGAACATGCAGTTCTCGAGCGCCTATTCGAGCGTACGCAGTTTCCACGTCTACGATGTGAGCCAGAACTCCTTCTCCGTCTCCTACGCGCTGCCGGTGCATCGCCGGTTCACCGATGAGGGAGGGCCGGTTACGCTCGCCTACCCGATTCGTTTCTCGGCCGGCGTGCAGAACGAGAGCTTCTTTAATTTTCCCAGCGGTCACAACCAGCAGGTGAAGCCCTATATCGGCATCACAATATTCTAAGGCGGAACAACTCCATGAAGATTTGCCTGGTAGGCACGTTTCCACCCAGCGGACGCCAGTTGAACGAATATGCGTTTCACATCGCGCGCGAACTGCGCCGTCACGAGGATGTGGAACTGACGATCCTCTCCGACGAGTTGACCGAATGCGAATTCGCCACGGACGAGAACGGAAACCCGTTGAAGATCGAGGAGAAATCGGAACTCCCGGGGTTCAACGTCGTCCGCTGCTGGAAGTTCGGCAGCGTGGCGAATCCCGCGCGGCTGCTCAGGAGTATCCGCCGGATTGACCCGGACATCGTGTGGTTCAACCTCGTCTTCTCCAGCTTTGCCACTCCCGATAAGCCCGTGGCCGCATTTGCCGGACTTTCGGCGCCGGCTCTGGTCCGGGCCGCGGGTTACTTCACCCATATCACGCTTCACCACATACTCGAGCACGTGGATTTTGCCGCGGCGGGGGTGCGGCGCGAGCGTCTCTTCCGCATCGGCACCCAGATGGCCACCAAGGCTCTTCTCAAGGCGAATTCCGTCTCGGTGCTTTTGCCCGGCTATCACCACACGCTCTCGACCAAGTATGGCGCACAGAATGTGCTTCTGGGAACGCACGGCACCTTCGGCACGGCCGCGACTCCTCCCGACTTCAGCAAGCGTGGAAATCCCTGGCAGCGCATTCTCGCGATCGGACACTGGGGGACCTACAAGCGCCTGGAGACGCTCATGGAGGCGTTTTCCAGGATACTCGATCAGGTCCCGAATGCGCGCCTCGTCATTGCCGGCGCCAATCATCACACCAGGGCCGGCTACTGGGAATCGATCCGCGAAGCGCAACCGAAACATCTTCCCATCGAATTCAAGGGATACGTGCCCGAAGACGACATTCCCGAGTTGTTCCAGACCACATCGGTGCTGGTCCTTCCCTACGATTCGGCAACCGGATCCAGCGGCCCCGCGCACCAGGCGTGCGAGTATGGCATCCCCATCGTGAGCGCAGACCTGCCCGATTTCCGCGGCATGGCTGCGGACGAAGATATGGCGATCCGATTCTACGAGCGCGGCAATGCCGACGATCTCGCCGCCCAGGTCGTCGCCATTCTGCAATCGCCGCTGTTGGAGCTCGAGATGGCGGAGCACAACTTTGCCGCCGGCGTCGATATGACGATGACCGGTGTGGTGAACAACTATCTGCGCTGGTTCCGGCTGAACAAGGCCAAGCGCACAATCCGCGGATCCGGACTGCTGCCGTCTGGTGTTCCCTGCGGACAGGATGGCCACATCTCAAGGAGTACATCGCCCGAGTTGCGCTTGCAGTCGGCTATCATGACCCAGCAGACCGACACCATGGACGACACCGCTCGACTCGAACCCGCGCGCACCTTTGCGGAAATAGCCGGCTTCTCGCCGAAGGTCCCCAAGCGCCGCTGATCGCGATACCTCGGTCTCATCCCGGCAATTCATTCCGGACCGAGACCCTTCGCAGCGGCTCATTGCGAGCGGTGGCTTCCGTCGCCGCTCGTTGAAGCACCGCACAGCCTCTTCCCTGGCCGCGCAAAAGGATCGCCTATTGCACCAGAATCTCGGTGGCCACGTACCGTTTGCCGTCGTAATCGGCCGAGACCCGGACCTGCTGTCCCGCGCGCAACCGCTGCGCCCACGCCTGCGTCGGATCGAAGCCGATCTGATAGCTCTGGTTGGTCCTCGGATCCACCACAACGAGTGTCCCCGTGTGAATATCGAGGGACGACAAGGTTCCGCTGAAGATGAACGTGGCCCCGGGAGCGGCAAGAACGGTTACTTGATGCGCGACTCCATTCCCGCGGTTGTCAGACGCGAATCGAATCGAAACCAGGGAACCGGCCACCAGGTCGTTCGCACTCGATGGCACGGAAGAGAAGGCCGACTGCCCCGTTCGCTGGAACGATGTCTGATTTGAAACCTTCACTCGGAACGGCTCGCGGCTGGCAGCGGATGTGAGCATCAGAACCCCGGTATCGGGATGGAAGCTGAGCACACGTCCCTGGTATTCCCCATCTGGCTGCTGCGACAGAATGTGCACGCTGACCGCGAAGATCTTCGCCCCGTCCAGCGTTGTTTGAACGGACGCATGCATCGCCGGTCCCAGGTCGCGCAGGGGAATCTTCTTGCCATCGCGGAAGATCTGGGTGCGCTCGTCGAACAGAATCTTCATCGGCTTTTCGCCGTACACGTTCAGCACAAACTGATCCCGCACCGGATCCACACCGTTGATCGACCCGCCCAGGATGGTGCTCTTCCCTTTCGGCAGCGGCGGCACGTCCGTCAAACGGCCGGCAGTGTTGTCGGTCCTGAGTGCTGATGCGGAAACCGCCGCCTGGCTGGCCTGGGCCGGTACAGCCGATGCTTGGCTGCACAGCGATCCGCCAACCATCACCATCACGAGAAGTCGTTCCATGTCTACACCATGTTCAAAGGGGATCTCAATCAGACATCTACTTGGATGGCATTGAGAGCTTCCCGGTCGCCTGCAGAGCAACACGGTTCGCACCCAGGGGCAACACCACTTTCACTTGCGCATCTAACAGGATGTGCCCACCTATCCAGGACTTTCCATCCGGGCTCATCCGAAAGGGATTTACAACGCATAATGTCCAAGACCTCGACCACGCTGGGCGCGATACTTGCACTCCTCACCTTGTGGGGGGGCCAACAGGCATGGGCGCGTGAGGGTCATACGATCATGATCCCCCTGCGCAGCAGGCTGAGCCCTGTGCAGCGGCTCAACCGCGAGGGCGTCGAGGCCATCAAGCACCACCAATATGACAAGGCCGAGGCGTTGTTCTACAAGGCTTACCTTTACGATCCAGCGGATCCCTTCACGTTGAACAATCTGGGCTACGTCTCCGAAATCCAGGGACAACTCGATCGCGCGCACAGGTTTTACGAGCTCGCGGCGGAACAGGGCAGCGATGCCAACATCGACGTGAGCAGCCAGAAGCACCTGCAGGGCCAGCCCATGAAAGCCGCTCTCGTCGAGTTGAAGGACCGCACCATGCGCGTCAACCGCATGAACATTGAAGCCATGCGCATGCTCGAGCAGGATCGGAACTTCGAAGCGATCGCGCTGCTGCAGCAAACCCTCGCGCTCGATCCGGGCAATCCCTTCACCCTGAATAACCTCGGCGTAGCCACCGAATCGGTTTCGGATCTCGATAGCGCATTGAAGTACTACCAGCAGGCCGCGGCCGTGAATTCCTCCGAACCCGCCATCATCACGCTCGATCGCTCCTGGCGCGGAAAGTCGGTGAGCGGCATGGCGCGCACCAGCGCCAACCGGCTGCAGAAGAAGATGGACTCTTCCGACATGGCCGAGGCAAAGGCGGTCATGTACACGCTGCGCGGAGTCCATGCCGAAAACCAGAACGACTGGGCCGAAGCGCGCCAGGACTTTCTCCACGCCTACGCCCTCGACCCTTCCAGCGCCTTCTCGCTCAACAATCGCGGCTACATTGCCGAGCGCGAGGGCGACCTGGAGACAGCCCAGTTCTTCTATGAAAGGTCGCGCAGGGCCTCGGATGCGAATGCCAGAATCGGCCTCGCCACCAGGTTGTACGCGCAGGGAAAACCCATGGCCGTCGTGGCCGGCGACAGCAACCAGAAAGTTGATGGCGCCTTGGTGATTTACGCCCAGGAACGCCGCCGCCAGTCCGGCCCGGTTGGGTTGACTCCGCGCGAAAACAGCCCGGCCGCGAACCCCGGCGCCAATCAAATTCCAACCCCGGATCAGCAGAAAAATCCTCAATAGAATAAAGGGCTGGCTTTAACCATGACCTCGACTATGCAGTTGCCGTCTCTTAAATCGATGACCCTTCTCTCCCGGCTCCTCTTGGTTCCGCAGAAAGGCGAATCCTCCACATCCCGGATGGCGGAGGAGTTGGTGCGGGATACCGGCTCGATCTCCCGCGAGCAGTTTGACGACTTGTTGACCTTGGCCAACCTGCATCACGTGGTGATGCGCGGAATAGAAGTCTTCCTTGCGATTGCTCGCGCGTCGGGCGATGAGGTGCGCGCCGAATGGGCTCTGCATGCGCTGGCCGCCGAAGAGAGCCGCATCGCCAATGCGCTGCCCTTTCTGCACGAAATCTGCCGCGCGTTCGACGAACTCGGACACAACGTTGCCGTCATCAAGTCACTCGACCACTGGCCTGACTTGGGCAGCGATCTGGATCTTTATACCGACGCCAGGCCCGATCGCGTCATAGAGCTTATGCGCAGGCGCTTCGGAGCCAGGGTAGCGGCCCGCAGCTGGGGCGATCGGCTCGCGTGCAAGTGGAACTTCGTGACTCCGGGGTTGCCGGAACTCGTCGAAGTCCATGTCGGGCGCCTCGGGCAGACTGGAGAGCAAAGCACAATCGCATCTTCGCTCATGCAGCGCAGCCGGCTCGTGCAGATCGCCGGACACACGTTTCGCGTTCCTTCCAAGTCGGACCGCGTACTCATATCGACCCTGCAGCGCATGTACCGCCATTTCTATTTCCGCCTGTGCGACATCATCGACACCGCCGCGCTGGTGGAAAACGAGGGAATTGACTATCAGGATCTGCTCCACGCGGCGCGCAAAGCCGACATCTGGGAAGGGGTGGCCACCTATCTCGCGATCGTTTCGGACCACGTCTTGAAATACCGCGGCGTCCCGGTCGATCTGCCAAGACTCGTCACCTCCTCCGCTCGATTCAGAGCAGACACTGTCTTCTATGCGCGGGGATTCATCCGCGTTCCGATCATGCCGCAATCGGCAAAGCTTTATGGATCGCAACTGGCCGGCATCCTCAGAAGGCGCGAGCTGCACAATGGTGCGCGGCTCAGCCTGCTGCCGTGGCTCGCAACGGCCGCCGTGGTTGGCCAGAAACTGACAGGAAGCGATAAAGGCATTTGGTAAGTAGCCCGTGAATGTGCCGCCTGGTAAGCAGACGAGCGGGTGGACCGATATCCGGACATCAACCATAGCTTGAAATGAAGGGGGATGCGGGGTGATCTCGCAGCAAAGCCTATGAGCAACTCTGGATTATCCAATTCGAGTTCCCGCGGCCGGCTCACGGTCGAGGCTCCAGGCCGAATGACGCAAGGGCCCAGTACATACAATCGCTCCAGCCTCGCGGTGGATCTGGAAAAGACCTATCCTGCGTCGATGCCGTTGCCGCGCCTGGTTCCGGCTCCCGCGGGATCCATGGCCATCGGCGGCGTGCCCAGCTTTATGGGACTCGACCAGGCCACCTGCCAGCGAGATCCAACCTCGAAAGCTGTCTCCGCCGTCGTACACATCGTGGTCATCGCGGCCGTGCTTTGGCTGGGATTCAAAGCGAAGAACACCTTCATCCCCGCCGTCAAGCAGGAGCCCGTCAATATCACCCTCTACGCGCCACCACCGCCGCCGAAGGTGCTTCCGGTAGCGCCGAAGATGGGGGGAGGCGGAGGGGGAGGCGCGCACCAGGTCGTTGAGCCCACCAGGGGCAATCCGCCGCGCGTGGTTGCCAAAATGCAGGTAATCGCTCCGCAGATCCTGCGGGTCAATGAACCCAGGCTGGCCGTAGAGCCCACTGAGATGGTGAAGATGCCCGAGAACCCCAACATGCCCAATCTCGGCCTGTCCAATTCGCCGCAGATTGCGTTGGCTTCGCAGGGCAGGGGCAGCGGCAGCGGATTCGGCTCCGGCCAGGGCGGCGGACTGGGCATGGGCCATGGCGTAGGCTCCGGACCGGGAAGCGGCGGCGGCTACGGGGGCGGCCTCATGAGCGTGGGCGGAGGCGTCAGCGCGCCCACCGTCGTCCGCTCCGTGCAACCGGAGTTCACTCAGGAGGCCCGTCAGGCAAACTTCCAGGGCAGCGTGGCCATTCAGCTCATCATCGATGCGCAGGGCAATCCGCAGAACATCCACGTCACCCGGCACCTTGGAATGGGTCTTGACGAAATGGCGATTGAAGCCGTGCGCCAGTACAAGTTCCGCCCAGCCATGTACCAGGGACATCCAGTCGCGGTGCAGATCGTCATCGACGTCGACTTCCACCTCCACTGATCTGCTGCGCGGACAGAAACGAGAGGAGCCGTTCGCGGCTCCTCTTCTGTTTTGCGGCGAAACTCAAAGGCGATCCTCTATGCGGCGGAGTACACGCCGGCAGCGATTTCGCGCGCCGCCTCCGCGACATGTTCAGGCCGGCCCAGATCGCGCCAATGATACGTATCCGCGCGGAATGCGTGGATGTCGTTTCCTTCCGCCGCCAGGCGCATGTAACTCCGGATGATCGAAAACACACCCTCTTCGCGCAGGTTCGACAATAGCCCCGGGGAAATCACGTGGATCCCCGAGAACGCCAGCCGCTGCGCCTCCCGGCATGGCCGCGCAAGTTCAGGTTCAGCCCCTTGCCCCGCCTGCCGTCCGCAGAGCTGCCCGTGCGCATCGAACAGCAAATAGCGCGACGTCGCCCGCTCCTGAACAGCAAGCGTGGCCAGCGCTCCTCGCGCATTGTGAAAACGTACCATGCGGGCCAGATCGATGGTGCTGATCACATCCACGTTGTGCAGGAGAAACGGCTCCTGCGAGTCGCCTTGAAGGAAGAACCACGCCGCCTTCTTCAGGCCGCCACCCGTATCGAGCAGTTCATCCTCGCGCGAGACTTCAATGCGCATGCCAAAGTTGTCGTGAGCGCGGAGATAGTCGATAACCATCTCCGCAAAGTGATGCACGTTTACGATCGCCTCGCGCACACCGGAGGCCCGCAGGCGCTCGAGGGTGATCTCCAGCATCGTGCGCCCGCCCACTTCCACCAGGGCCTTGGGACGGTCGTCGGTGAGCGGGCGCAGGCGCGTGCCCAGCCCCGCGGCCAGGATCATGGCCCTCATTTGCCCATCTTCTCCAGTTCGATGTGCCGCACCACCACGTCCACGCCGTTGCCCGCGCGCAGGTGCTTGGCCAGTTGCTCCGCAAGATACACCGAGCGATGCTGGCCGCCCGTGCAACCGAACGACACCATCAGGCTCTTGAAGCCGCGGCGCTGGTAGCTTGCCACACTCGCATCCACCAGCGACGACGCGCTGGAGAAGAACATGTGTACGCTCTCCTGTTGGTTCAGGTATTCGATCACCGCGTCGTCCTTGCCCGTAAGCGGCTTGAAGCGCTCTTCCCGCCCGGGGTTTGGCAGGCTTCGCGCATCGAAAACGAACCCTCCGCCGTTGCCTGACTCATCCAGTGGCATCTCGCGATGAAACGAGAAACTGAAGATGCGCACCCGCAGCGTATCGGCGGACGTAGCCAGACTCCGCAGCTTCTCTGATCCCAGCATGCCCTGGAAAGCTTCCAACAGAGTCGGCAGCGCGATCGGCAACTGCACATTGTGGGCCAGCCAGCGCAGGTTTTCCAGCGCATACGGCACGCTTTGCAGAAAATGCGCCTTGCGCTCATAAAACCCGCGAAACCCATACGCGCCCAGCGCCTGCATGATGCGCACATAGACGAACGCGTAGTAGTGCTCCATGAACGCATGGCGATCGATGCCGTAACTCGCGACGCAGTCGAGATAGTAATCCAGCAGTTCCTGGCGCAGCGCCGGCGGCAGATCGGCCTTGCCATCGTAAAGCAGCGATGCAATATCGTATTGAAGGGCGCCCTTGCGGCCGCCCTGGTAGTCCAGGAAGTACGGCAGCCCCTCGCGCAGCATCACGTTGCGCGACTGAAAATCGCGATAGAGAAAGTAATCGCGCGGCGCCGTAAGCAGGAACTTCGTCAGACGGCCGAAATCGTGTTCCAGCGCCTGCTCGTTGAACGGAATGCCTGCCAGGCGAAGGAAGTAGTACTTGAAGTAATTCAGGTCCCACGCAACTGACTGGCGATCGAAGCTTGCGCGCGGATAGCACACCCTGTAATTCACACCGTGCCCGGCCTCGATTTGAAACCGAGGCAGCACGGCCACCACCTTCCGGTACGCCTCGATCGCCGGCGGCGCAATCATCTCCCCGGAACGACTCGCTTGCAGATAATCGAAGAGGGTCGTGTCTCCAAGGTCCTCCAGCAGGTACGCCCCCTGGGCCAGGTCCTCGCCGTAGATCTCCGGCACGGGCAGGCCATGGCGGCGAAAATGGCGCGTGAATTCGAGAAACGCGACATTCTCCTCGCGCACTGCATACTGGATTCCAATGGCGCTGAAACCGCCTCCGTTGACCCGCACGATGGCGCGGCCTGAGCCGCCCAGTTGGCCCTGGAGCGGCCACACCTGTTCGGCCGGCGTGTGAAACTTCTGCTCGAAGAGCCGTCTTAAAACGTCCATGAAGATTCTTTCGGGTAATCGGTCAAAGCTGCTTACCAAAGAGTACTCATGCGGGGGAAGGCGCTGCAAGGCGGCGAACCAACGTACCTCCGCAGAACAGCAAAAAGCCCGCGGAGCAATGTTTGCTGCCGCGGGCCCGGTCGATCTTCTACCGGAAGCTGTAAATCCTGGTCAAGTCCTCACGGTTGCCGGCCGTTCGCCTTCTGCGCGGTCATGCTGGTGCGCGGGCCCGGCTTGGCAAAGTACCCGCGGCGGGTGCGCACAGTCAGGTGCTTGTGATTGGAAGATACGGCCTCCACATGGACGGTGCGATACCCTCCCAGCGATGCCGCCCGCGTGGAGTGATAACCGATGGTGTACTGATTGCGGATGTCGCGCGCCACCTCAGACGCGATCTCGTCCACGTCGCCCAGCGAGCGCGGAAAGTATGCAATCCCGCCCGTCTCCGCCGACAGCATCTCCAGGTCGCTGCGCGCCTTCACGGCCTCTTTCTTCTCCGCATCGTAGAGTAAGCCAATGGTGTACACCACCGGCCCGCCAAGATTCTGCACGCGGCGAATCGCCTCCTGCAAAGCAAGACGCGACGCGTTGTCGGCCCCGTCCGTGATGATCAACAGCGCCTGCTTGGGCTGCTTGCCATGATGGGAGAGTTCGTCGGCCGAGGCCGCCACTGCGTCATACAGAGCCGTAGCGCCGCGGGCGTCGAAGTGATCGATGCCGCGCCGCAGGGCCACGCGGTCCACCGTGAATCCCTGATCCAGATATGCCTTCTCGTTGAAGTTGACCACGAACGCCGTATCGTGGAGATTCGACTCCGCCAGCAGCCTGTTCGCGGCCGCATCCACCGCCGTACGCTTGTCGAGCATCGAACCCGAGCTGTCGATCAGGATTCCCATCGCCACCGGAAGATCCTGGTGCATGAACGACGTGGTTGCCTGCGGCACACCGTCCTCCCAGACACGAAAGTCGTTGCGGCTCAGGTCCAGAACGGGGTGTCCCTTTTCATCCACCACCGTGCAATTCAGCAGCACCTCGTCCACGTCCTCGTGCATCGTGTACACGCCGTTGGCCTGCTTTTGAAGCTGGTTTTTGCCGCCTGGAGTATTGGCGGCCGTGCCGCTCTCCGGCGCCACGATGTCCGGTGAAGGGATGGGATCGCGATCCTGCTCGAGAGACGGCTGAACCTCCGGCCTGGTGGGATTGTCCATGCCCGGCGGCAGCGCCGGCTGAGCCTGTGCCGGTTGCGCAGGCGGATTCTGCCCCGGCAAAGCCGACCAGCCCGGGAAAAACACAACCAGGGCGGCAAAAGCGAGGGAAAGAGCCGAGTTGCGGAATGATCGGAAACGCATAGGTCGACCTGACGTGCGGTGCGTCAACCGGTTTAGATGCAGGTTGACGAAGAAACGCCGTCAGATGACCCTACGCAAATTGATTCCCTCCAGGTCCCGCGACTGCGTCTCCGGCAGCAGCAGTACCGCCGCCACCATTACGGCATACGCCGTGCCCGCGAACAGGGCAATCGCCAGGCCCAGCGACACCCTGGCGCTGAGGTATCCCACCAGCGTGGGAAACAGCGCCCCCACCGCCCGTCCGAAGTTGTAACTGAATCCCTGCCCCGATCCGCGCAGCGAAGTGGGAAAGAGCTCGGTGAAGAAGCTTCCCATGGGACTGAACGACCCCGAAGGAAAGAACCCCAGTGGAAAGCCCAGCAGCAGGGTCGCCGTGTCTCCCAGCGGCAGCGCAGTATAGACCGCGACCGCGAGCATTGACCCCGCCGCAAAGAGAATGAGCGTGACCTTGCGCCCCATGCGATCCGTCAGGTGCGCGCTGGTCAGGTAGCCCGCAAACGAGCCGGCAATCACCACCATCAGGTACGCGCCCGTGGAGAGGACGGAGAGTCCGCGCGAATTCAGATAGAGCGGCAGGAACGTGTTCACCGCGTAGTAGCCACCCTGCGCGCCCAGCGCCACCAGCGAAGCCAGCAGAGTCGTGCGCAGCATGTTGCGCGAGAAGATGCGCAGAAACTGCGCTCCTGCTCCATGCCCGGCCTGCCTCCGAATCCGCTCGAACAACTCCGGCTCGTGCACGTGACGCTGGATCCAGAAGGCGAGCAGCGCAGGCAGCAATCCCACCCAGAACATCGCCCGCCATGCATACGCCGCCGGCAACAGTTTGAAGAACACGGTGTAGAAAGCCGCGGCCGCACCCCATCCGATGGCCCACCCGGCCTGCGTGGTGCCCACCGCCCGTCCTCGAAACTCGGCGCGAATGCGTTCGCCGATGAGCACCGAGCCAACCGCCCACTCGCCCCCAAACCCCAGTCCCTGCAGCCCCCGCACCACCAGCAGTTGCTCGAACGACCGCGTGAATCCGCTGAGGAACGTGAAGGCAGCAAACCAAACGATCGTGATTTGCAGAATGCGCACCCGGCCCCAGCGATCCGCCGCCAGGCCGGCACTCCATCCGCCCAACGAGGAGAGCAACAGCGCCGAAGTCCCCAGCCAGCCCGCCTGCGCCTTCGTGATGTGCCACAGCAGGACCAGCGCCGGCAGCACGAAGCTGAAGACCATCACGTCCATGCCGTCGAGCATCCATCCCGAAAACGTAGCGACCAGCGTCGATCGCTCCTCGCCGTCGAGTTGCGCCAGCCACCAGCGCCTTTCCGCAACCTTTTGGATGCGAATCTTGACCATCTTCCTGCAGTCCCCGCCTATTCCCTATTCCCTTCTCCCCACCCTCCCCCGCCCGGCGTCTCCACACGAATCCTGTCGTGCGTATCCGCATGCAGAGTGCATTTCCCTTTGAGTTCGATCGTCTCGCCGCTGCCCTTCACCAGCACCGCCCGTCCCTTCTCTCCGTCGCCTCCACCGGCCAGGCCGTAGGGCGCGAACTTTCGCCGGTCAGAAAGCAGCGTCACCTGCGAGGGCGTCAGCAGTTCGATCTCGCGCACCAGTCCATTGCCCCCGCGAAACCTGCCCTGCCCGCCGGAGCCTTCCCGATACCCATACCGGGTCACGCGGAATGGGTACGCGTATTCAAGCGCTTCCACCGGCGTATTCAGCGAATTCGTCATGTGGCAATGCACGCCGTCGATGCCATCGGCGCCGGGACGCGCACCCATCCCCCCGGCAATGGTTTCGTAGTATGCGAACGGCGAACCTGAACGCGGATCGACACCGCCGATTGTTAAATTGCTCATTGTCCCGCAGCTGGCAGCGGGCACGCGATGCGGCGTGGCCTTCGACAGCGCGCGCAATACCACGTCGGTGATCCTCTGGCTGCACTCCACGTTGCCGCCGGCCACCGCCGCCGGCGGAACGGCATTCACGATTGTGCCGCGCGGCGCGGATACGGTCACCGGATTCATCAGCCCCGCCGTAGCCGGCGCATCCTCGGCCAGCAGGCAGCGCAGTACGTAAAAACACGCAGACCACGTAATTGGATACACGGCGTTCACTGCGCCCCGCACCTGCGGCGACGAGCCCGCGAAGTCAATCACCGCGGCGCCCTCCGCCGGATCCGTCGTGATCGACACCGCAATGCGGATCGGCTCATCGGTCACGCCATCGTCGTCCAGAAAATCCTCCGCCGTGAACGTCCCCGCCGGCATGCCGCGCAGCTCCGCCCGCATCAGCCGCTCCGAATATGAAATCAGCTCCTCCGTGAGTTGATCCATCTTGCCGAGACCGTACTTGGCTACAACCTCCACAATGCGCCGCTCGCCCACGCGGCACGCGCCGATCTGCGCCGCCAGGTCCCCCTCGCGTTCCTCCGGCGTGCGCACGTTGGCCAGCAGAATGGCGAGCACTCCAGAGTCCATCTCGCCTCGGCGCATTAGCAGCACGGGAGGAATGCGAATGCCCTCCTGGTAGATCTCCTGCGCCGGTCCCATCGAGCCTGCATACATCCCGCCCACATCCGCATGATGCGCGCGCGCTGCCGCATAAAACGCCGGCCTTTCATTGGCGGCAACAAACACGGGCAGCACCAGCGTTATATCCGGCAGGTGCGTCCCGCCCGCATACGGATCGTTCAGAATCGCGACGTCGCCTTCCTCCATGCGCAGCGCGTTCACTGCCGCCTTCACCGACATGGGCATCGCGCCCAGATGCACCGGCATGTGATCGCCCATCGCAATTACGCGCTGCTCCGCGTCAAACAGCGCGCACGAGTAATCGCGCCGCTCCTTGATGTTGGGCGAAATCGATGTGCGCCGCAGGGCCGCTCCCATTTCCTCGGCAATGGAGTGCATGATGCTTTGAAAGATCGCCAGTTCGATCGGATCGGAGTGCCATCGCGAAATTGTCGGCATCAGTGCACCTCAATCACAAGGTTGCCCAGCCCGTCTACCCGCAACACGTCGCCCGGCGGCACAATTGTCGCTGAACTATACTCGGAGACAATCGCTGGCCCTGCAAACGTATCGCCCGGCGCCAGCAGATCGCGATGATACACGCGCGTCTGCTGTGGTCCGCCATCAAAATAAACCGGCCGGCTGGCCACCATTGCCTGGCCTCCGTCGCCCTCGCGCAGTGGCTCGCAAGCCTGCTCCAGCCGCGGCGCCGGCGCCACCATCCGCACACGTACATTCACAATCTCGACAGGCCGCGCCTCGCTTGAGAACCCGTACCGCCGCCGATGCAGCGCATGAAACTCCGCAGCCATCTCCGCCCCGCATGGGACATTGAGCTCATACCCCTGTCCCTTGTAGCGCAGATCAACGGAGCGATGAATGATCCCATCCAGGCCGTCCGAGCGGAAATCTGCGGCCGCTGTCGCCTCTATCTCCGCAAACAAGTCTTCGAGCGGCGCGCCCATCGGCAGCATCACAGTGCGCGAGTACTCCCGCATCGTATCGGCCAGCAGAATGCCCACCGCCGACAACGCGCCCGGCAGCGCCGGAACCAGTACGCGCGGCACGCGCAGCGCGTGGGCCAGGTGACATCCGTGAACCGGTCCGCCCCCGCCAAACGCTACCAACGTGAAGTCGCGTGGATCGAACCCGCGCTCAATCGAAATCACGCGGATCGCCTTCGCCATCGACGTCTCGATCACGCGCAGAATGCCCGCGGCAAACTCTTCGACCGTCGCAATCGGGCCTTTGGCCTTCTCCATCGAGTGGCGCGTGCGCTCCAGGTCGAGCTTCACCGCCCCGCCCAGAAAGCTCTCCGTATCGAGCCGCCCGAGGATCAGGTTGGCGTCTGTCACTGTGGGCAGTTCTCCGCGCCCGAAGCAGATCGGCCCGGGCATCGCCCCGGCTGACTCCGGGCCCACACGAAGCATGCCCCCGGCATCGAATCGCGCAATCGAACCGCCCCCCGCCCCCGCCGTGTGTATATCGAGCATCGGCACGCCGATGGGAATGCCCGCCACGCTCGACTCGTTGCTGATGCGTAGCCCGCCCGCGGCCCCATCCACCAGGCACACATCCGTCGATGTGCCGCCCATGTCGAAACCGAGGATGCGATCGAAGCCTGCCGCGGTCGCCATCTTGTATGCGCCCACCGCCCCACCCGCCGGCCCCGAGAGCACCGTGCGCACGGGCTCAGCCGCCGCCACCCGCGCTGAGATGATCCCACCCGAAGACTGCATCACTTCCAGCCGGGCCTCGCTCGATTGCAATTCGAGCGCTGTGGCTAGATTGCCAAGATAGCTGCCCAGTTTCGGCGCCAGGTACGCATTGGCCGCCACCGTCGAAGCCCGCTCGTACTCGCGAAACTCCGGGAGGATCTTGTGCGAAGCCGAAACCGGCAACCCGAGTTGCTCGAGCGCCAGGACTACCTCTCGCTCATTCTCCGGATTGGCGAATGAAAACAGCAGCGAGACAGCAATCGCCTCCACGCCGGCTGCGCGAATCTTCTCCGCCAGCCGCGCCAGTTCCGCGCCATCGGGAATTCGCAGCCGCTTGCCCTCGGCGCTCGTGCGTTCCTCCACGCCGAAGCGCCAATCCGCGGGCGCCAGGCACGCCGGCGCCGGCTGAAACCAGTCGTACAGCCGCGGCCGCGCCTGGCGTCCGATCGCGATCGTGTCCTCGAATCCCCGCGTGGTCACAAACGCGATGCGCGCGCCTTTGCGCTCCAGCATCGCATTCGTTCCTACGGTTGTGCCGTGACGAACCACAACGGCTGTGCCCGTCCCAATCTGCCGCAGTCCGTTCCGCACCGCCCGCCCCGGATCGTCGGGCGTGGAGAAGACCTTCAGCGCCACCAGCTTCCCATCGCGCAGCGCAACACAGTCCGTGAAGGTTCCCCCCGTGTCGATCGCCACGCGATCGATTGCATGACCGGCTTCATTCGATTCGTTCAATGCCAACGCGAATTCCTTTGCCGTTGCGATCCTTCTTGCCGCTGCGCATCCGGATGCGGCAATCGTCACGATTATTGCAGACACATCGATGGCGCTTCGGCCCATCCCTCGACGATTGCCGGGCTGCCTTCGCTCTCCGCTCAACTCTCTGTCGCCGCCCGAAGGGAAGCCGTGTCTTCCGGCGAGAATCCTGACCACCCCTGTCCGCCTGACCTCGCTAGGGCCGATGCATTAGAATCCGCTCAGATATGGAACCCGTCTCGCACATCGAGGCCCTCAGCCGCCGATTCGGCATCGCCGGCGTGGCGCAGATCGTCGCAGGCAAGGGCGGTCTCCCCGTCGTCCGCATCGCCACCGCAGCGGCCACCGCGGAGGTCTCGCTCTACGGCGCGCAGGTCATCTCCTGGCGGCCGGCGGGAGCCGAAGAGGTCATCTTTATGAGCCAGCGCTCGCACTGGAAGCCGGGGCTCGCCATCCGCGGAGGCATTCCCGTCTGCTTCCCCTGGTTCCGTGAGAAACCCGGGAACCCCCAGGCCCCCAAGCATGGCTTCGTGCGCACCCGGGAGTGGCGCCTGGACTCGCTCCGCGCCGAAGACGATGGCTCCGTCACCCTGGTCTGCCTCATTGCAAGCGATGAATCCACGCGCGCCCTCTGGCCTCACGATTTTCTGCTGGCCTACCGCATTCGCATCGCGAATACCCTGCGCCTCGAGCTGAGCGTCATGAACCGCGGACCGAATCCGCTTCGCTTCGAGGAAGCCCTGCATACCTATTTCCGCATCGGCCCGATCAGGGACGTGCGCGTGCGCGGACTCGATGCCGCGGCCATTCTCGACAACAACGACTCCAATCGGGAGCGGCGACAGGAAGGCGAACTCGCCCTCACCGGCCCTACCGACAGCGCCTTCATCGACACTGAAGCACCGGTGGAGATCGTGGACCCTGCCCTGCACCGGCGCCTGCGGACTGAGAAGCTGCACTCGCGCAACACGGTGGTCTGGAATCCCTGGGAGGATGGAGCGGCGAAGCTCTCCGACCTCGCACCCGACGAATGGCAGAGGATGCTCTGCGTTGAGGCCGCCAACATCCTTGGTGCTGCCGTTTCTCTTGCCCCCGGCGAGGAGCATACACTCCGCGCCACCATCTCCGTCTTCCCCGAATAGGCCTGGCCGTTGCCGGCGCGACGAATCCCGTGGCGCTCGCCCGCGGTCCGCCGCATCACCTGCAGACAGGGTCGCCGTTGAAGATCGCCAGCTGGAATGTCAACTCAATCCGCGCGCGCATCGAGGGCGTAAAACTCGGGCTCAGTTGCAGGCAGCCCGGCCACACTCCCACCCTGCCCGAATTGTCGTGGTCCCCGCACCACCTCCCGCGGTGGTTCTCCCAGGCTTGATTTGCCTCTCCGGCTGTGCTCATCGTCACAGTTAACGAAACGAGACTTTTGCTATTACTTGAGGCAATTATCTCGACATGTGGCCGGGCTGGCCGTGTCGGCCTCTCTCCGGCCGGAATCAATCAACCTCCGCCTGGCAGCCTCAAGCTGCTCCTGGGAGGTAGTCTTGGGCCCTGCGATCTCCGCTCTCATCGGTACAGCCAGTTCATCCGGCCTCCGCCGTCCGTACACCCATCCCCCCTCGAAACCATCCGCCCCGGCGCGTTCCCTCCCCAAACTGCTCACAGCTCCCCCGCCTCCGCTCAGCCGATGGTCGGCATCGCCGGCCAAGCGCCTCTTCGACCTCGCCTGCGTCCTCTGCTCACTTCCGCTGGCTTTCCCGGTCCTTCTCCTCGCCGCCCTCGCAGTGCGTCTCACCTCGCGCGGCCCGGTCTTGTTCCGGCAGCAACGCATCGGCCGCAACGGCCGGCCGTTCACCATCTACAAATTCCGCACCATGCCGGTGCACCCGCAGCCGGACCTCCGTCCCCCCATCACCACCGCAGCCAATCAACGCTTCACGCCGGTCGGCCCATTCCTGCGCCGCTCCAAGCTCGACGAACTGCCCCAGTTGTTCAATGTCCTGCGCGGCGATATGAGCCTGGTCGGGCCGCGCCCCAAGCTGCCCTGGCTCCACTCCGGAAATCTCGCCTGTCGTCCCGGCATCACCGGACGAGCCACGCGGATCTTTGCCCGCGAAGAGATCGCGCTCTCCACCATCCCCAACGCGCATCTCGACGCTTACTATCGCCGCGTCATTCGTCCGCTCAAGCAGCGCTTCGACGACGATTACATGGCCAAAGCCACCTTCGCCTCCGACCTCAGTCTGCTCCTGTGCAGCGTTCTGCGCCTCTGGGGCGAAGACCGTGTGAGTTCCATCCTCCCCCTCCCCGGCGCCAACGAACCCATACCCGGATAACAGGCTCCCGCGCCCCAACGCTGCATCATTCAATGCCCCTGTATGATGGGCCACATGCCCGCCCAGCGAATCCTTCCCCTGCTCATGCTTAGCGCCGCCCTGGTTGCCATTCCTTCAGCCGCCGATGCGCAAATAGATGCCTTCCACACGCACTTTGATTCCGTCCTGGCGCAGCACGGAATCGTCGGGGGAAGCTTCGCGTTTGTACATGCTGGCGCCCAACCCGCTGAGCTTCTCCACGGCGAAGCCCGTCAGGACACGCATCAGACCGTGAGCACCCAAACCGCCTGGAACTGGGCTTCCATCACCAAGACCCTCACCGCCATCGCCATTCTGCAACTGCGCGATCGAGGCATGCTCTCGCTCGACGATCCCGCCGTGCGCTACGTCCCGGAGTTGCGCCAGGTCCACGATCCCCACGGCTCCATCGATGACATCACCATCCGCCACCTGCTCACCCACAGCGCCGGCTTCCGCAATCCCACCTGGCCCTGGGATTGCGACGACGCCAGAGACTGCAACTGGCAGCCCTTCGAGCCGGCGAAATGGTCGCAGGTCGCCGCCATGCTTCCCTACACCCACATCGCATTCAAACCCGGCAGCCGTTGGAGCTACTCCAACCTCGGCTATGTCTTCCTCGGCCAGATCGTCGAGCGCCTCTCCGGCGATGATTTTGAGGTCTACATCGACAAGAACATCCTCAAGCCCCTGGGCATGACCCAAAGCTACTTCGACCGCGCGCCCTGGTTCCTCGAAGATCGCGTCTCGGCAAGCTACCTCCGCGCCGGCTCCAGGCTCACGCCGCAGCCCTTCAACTTCGATACCGGCATCACCACCTCCAACAGCGGCCTCAAGGCTCCCCTCGCCGACATGGAGAAGTACGCGCGCTTCCTCATCGGCGATCCCGCCACACCTGTCTACGACGTTGTGCTCAAGCGAAGCTCGCTCGAAGAAGCATGAACAGCCGTTCTGCCCGCGGTCGAACCCGGTCAGGCGCCCACCGCCTACACCTCCGGCCCGCATGGCACACAACCCCAGATGGGACTGGGCTTCTTCATCCTCAACAGCGACGGCCATCGCACCATCTACCACGACGGCGACCAGGGAGGCTTCTCGTCGGAACTGCTCGTCGATCCCGATGGAAACAGCGCCGCCATTCTCGCCGTCAACACTACCGACACCGGCGCCCCCATGGACACAACTTATCCCGTTTCAAATACCGAACCGGACTCGCACACCGATCTGCGCATCACACTGCGACGCGAGTTGCTCGAGAAGGTGTTTCCCGCTTATCGCGGGCAATCGGCGCCGCCAGGAAAGTAGAATCAACTTGCAGGCATTTCGCTCTGCGCGTGGCCTGAAACTCCGTCCCGCTTCCTGCTGGTGCTGGCAAGTAAACGTCGATGACAGTTCTCACCTTCACCCTCGCGGTTTGTGCCATCTCCGCGCTCGCCGGCTTCCTCGGCGCACTCACCGGGCTCGGCGGCGGTGTCGTCGTCGTCCCGGCGCTCACCCTCGCCCTCGGCGTCGACATCAAGTACGCCATCGGAGCGTCGCTTGTCTCCGTCATCGCAACTTCGTCCGGGGCCGCCGCCGCATACGTTCGCGAAGGCTATTCGAACGTGCGCATCGGCATGTTCCTCGAAATCGCAACCACCATCGGCGCCATCGTCGGCGCCCACCTTGCCGCGCACACCAGCACCCACCTCATCGCCATCATCTTCGGCCTGGCGCTCCTTCAGTCCGCGTATCAATCCGTCTTCAGTTCCATGTCCGAACACCCCGTGACCGCCCATTGCGACAAGTGGGGCAAGCGCCTTCGTCTGGGAGGCGATTACCCCGTCGACGGCAAACGCCAGTCCTACGGCGTTTGCAACGTGCCCGCGGGCCTGGGCATGATGTTCGGCGCCGGCGCGCTCTCCGGACTCCTCGGCATCGGTTCCGGAGCAGTCAAGGTCATCGCGATGGATCGCACCATGAAGATCCCCTTCAAGGTCTCCAGCACCACCAGCAACTTCATGATCGGCGTCACCGCCGCGGCCAGTGCCGCCGTCTATCTGAGCCGCGGCTACGTCGATCCCCGCGTCGCCATGCCGGTCATGCTCGGCGTGCTCGGCGGCGCGTTCCTGGGCACCAAGGTCCTCGTCCGGGCGCCGGTACGCGTCCTTCGCTTCACCTTCGCAGTTATAATTCTGCTGCTCGCCGTCGAAATGATCGTGAGCGGCTTCACGGGGAAGGTGTAACCCATGGACGATCGCCGCCTCGAAATCACCATGGGCAACCTGCTCCGCGCCGGTGTTCTGCTGGCGGCCTCCGTCGTCCTGCTGGGCGGGTGCATCTACCTGGCCCTGCACCACTCTGACAAGGTGTCCTTCCACACCTTCACCACAGAGGACGCATACCTGCGCTCCATGCCCGGCATCGTGCGCTCTGCCGCGCACTTCGACACCAGGGGCCTCATCCAGTTCGGCCTGCTGCTGCTCATCGCCACGCCCGTGGCGCGCGTCGTCTTCGCTGTGATCGGCTTCTCGCTCGAACGCGATCGCATGTACGTGGTCGTCAGTTGTATCGTGCTGGCGGTACTCGTCTTCAGCCTTCTCCACGCCACCTGACGTGCCGCACCCACTGGGCTTTCAAGCCCGGTCGCCGCTGTTGCCGATATCCATCGCCGGCGAAATCGGATTGCTCTCATCGATCATCGTCTCGATGCAATCGTTCAGAATCCCCTTCGCATCCAGGATGAAATCCACCGCGTCGCGCCCCGCGCCATTTCCGCCCGCATGCAGCGTAATGTAATGCGCCTCGGCCTTCACCTGCTCGCGCGCATTCGCGACCGCAATCGCCAGCCCCACCTGCCGCATCACCGGAAGATCAATCACGTCATCGCCCACATACGCGATCTCCGCCAGCGTCACGCCTTCCTTCTCCATGATTTCGCGGATGGGCTTCATCTTGAACGCCTGACCCATGTAAACGAATTCCATCTTCAGATCGCGCATGCGCGTGGCCACTGTTTCGCTGATCCGCTTGGTGATCACGCCGCACTTCAGCCCGCCGATCCGCGCCAGCGAAATCCCCGCGCCGTCGTGCGCGCTGTAACCCTTGGCTTCCATCATGGTGGCCGACTGCACCCCAAACCCCATCTGCCCGTCTCTCTCGGCCAGATGCTGCTGCACCGCCGCGCTCTGGCCCGAAGGGGCAGGCACCAGCCAGATCGTCCCGTCTGTCAGCACTCCATCCACGTCAAAGATGATAATTTTGATCCGTCGCGCGCGCTCGGTCGCAGTTAAGCTCATACCGTCATTCTAACGACGCGAAGCGTTGCTTTTCTGTCTTTGCTTTTCTGTCTTTGCTTTTCTGGTCTGTCATTCCCCAAGGGAATCTGCTGCGAACTGCCTTCCGCGGAATCCGCAATCCTCCGAGTCGCGATTCGCGCAAAGCCCACCCATCCGCGACAATAAGAGATGATGACCGGCACCCCAGCCAACCCGCCGACCCTCGCCCCCGAGGACTACTACCTCGAAGATGGCCTCATCGTCTTCACCGCCGCTTATCACCTCAAGCGCGGAACCTGTTGCGGCTCCGCCTGCCGCCACTGCCCCTACAACCACATCAACGTCCCGCCCGATCAGCGCCCTGCCCCCGATGCCACCGGCGCCGCCTGAGCCGCCGCCTCGCGCACCAGCACTGCAAACCGCGGAAACGCAAAACTCCCACCCGCATCATCGATCACATTCAACTGGCACACATATGGTCCCGGCTTCAATCCCGCCAGCGGCACATCGAGCTCGACCGACAACGCATCGCGCCCTTGCACACTCAAAGCCGTCGCCTTCACCAGCGGCGTCTCATACACCTTGGTCGCGCCCTGAATCAGTTCCAGGCTGCTCATCACGTTGATTCCCGGCCTGGCGCCCTTCGCCTGCCCCTCCGCCTTGGCCCGCGCCGGCGCATACACCTCGTAGAGCAGATACAGATGCTGGTCCTGCCGGAATACGTGACCGATGTTCGGCACATACTCCTCGCCGTTGCGCACCAGCGGACTCTCCTGCTTGCTCGGCTGCCGCGCCGAGGCCAGCACAATCGAGCTCAGCCAGATTGGTTTCTGGGGAGATGGCTGCTTCTTCATCTCCGGCAGCACAATGTCCGCCTCGAACGACCCCATCCGGCCGGTCTGATTCTCCCGCACCACGAACTTCAGGTGATACTTCCCCGCCGGAAGATTGAAGCTCGTCGTGTACTGAATGTTCTTCTGCCGCGCCCCCACGGCCTGATCCAGGTTCAGCTTGACCGTCTCCCGCGCGCGCCCGATCGGCCGCTTCACTTCGTCGATCACCGTCCCGATAACGTCCAGCGTCGCCTTGTCCTTGTCGCCGCCCTTCACAAACGGAATTTGCGATCCCGGCACCACCAGCGACACCGGCACGTAGAACCGGTTCTCATCCAGCCGGAAGTACAACGCATCGAGATACACCGCCATGTCCGTCGCCGGCAGATCGCTCGCCAGTTGCTCTTCGAGATTCCGCTCGCGATCCTCCTTGCCCGCATGCGCAAAGTCCGCCGGCGCATAATATCCCGGCCGGTACTCGAGCTTCACGCCTGGCCGGTTCACCTTGATCGTCAGCCTGCGATACTTCCCGTCCCGCGCCGGGTTCGCGGAATGAAATCCGATCGCGTAATAGGCCGACGTGTCCTTCTGCACCTGCGCAAACGCGGGCGCAAAATCGTTGGAGTCAAAGAACGCCTTGCCGCCCGACTCCGCGCTCAGCGTGGCCATCACTTCCTGCGAGGCGAAGTTCGCATTCATGTTGTTCGTCAGCGCGCCGCCGTTGTACGCACCCTGACCGCGCAAACTCCCCGTCGACGCATCCCCCACCGGTGAAATTGCCTGCAGACCGCGCGTGTCCACGCTGTAGATCGCCAGGTTGGCCCGCACCGCCGCATTCACCGCCGCGCGCAGCGACGCCTGGTTCTCAATTCCGTCGCGCGAAATGCCCCCCGAAAAATACAATAGCGACTTCTTCTCCGTGATCTTCTCCAGCGATTTCGCCACCGCTCGCAGCGCAAATAGCTCGCGATCCGTGTTGATGTCGTTGTACTCGCTCTCGTCCGGCGTGTACCCCGTCGTATCCTCCACCTGGTTTGAGTTCGACGTCGCCCCCGGTGCGAACCCCTGACCTTCCGTGCCGTTGTAGATCCCCACCGCGCGGAGCAGCGCATCCTTGTCCCCCGTAAAGTCCTGGTCCACCTTCAACGTGTCGCCCAATGACACCAGCGCCACCAGGTCCGCCGGCGACATCTTCGTGCGCAGAAACACCCGCGCCGCATCCACACTGCGATCCAGATCCTCCGGCTGCATCGAAGTCAAATCGAAGAAGAAGACCATCAGCCGGTGGTTTCTCAGCTCCTCGGGCTTGGCCACCGCCACGGCCTTGTTCGCGCTGCTTATCCCCGCCGCCAGCCCGCTCACCGTCGCCTCGTGCAGCGGAGTCGCCATGTCCACGCTCTGAAAATCGAACGTGGCAACCTCCTGTTTCCTCCCGTTTTCAAAGACGGTGAAGTCGCTCTGTTTCAGATCGCGCAGCAGCTCGCCCGTCTTTGCATCGCGCGCCACCACGTTGGTCAGCACCAGCTCCGCGTTGGCCCGGATCACGAAACCGCCCTGCGACGCATTCTGATCCTTCTGCTGTGCAAACAACGGCGCTCCGGGCATCATCATCGCCGCCATCACACCCGCCACCGCCCTGCGCATCCACTCGTTCATCTCACTCATCCGCTGACCTGCTGACTCGCGCGAAGCACTCCAGCTCCGCTAACCTCGCTAACTCCGCTCGCACCGCTAAAACCTGAATCGCGCCATGAACTGAAACGACCGCATCGCCCCCACTGACGTCACCTGCCCGAACGCGTTCGCCACATGCGCGTCCTGGCTCGAAGGCAGCGTGGTGTTCACGCCCGAGTACTGCACCGTGTTGAACGCGTTGTTCGCCGTCGCCCGCAACTCCATGCTGCGCGTATCGCCCAGTTGCATGGTCTTCGACAGCGACAAGTTGTTTTCCACCGTCCCCGGCCCGGGAATCAGGTTGCGCGATGCATTGCCGAACGCGTTCCCATAGGGATCGGCCGTCGGAACCGTAAACGCACTCGTGTTGAACCACTTGTGCAGAGACCCCCCGCCCGCCGTCAGCGACGCGCCCGGAACGCGATTCAGCCTCTCCGTGCCCGTCACCGCGCGTGCCACGTCCGTCTCACTCGCCATCAGCGTCGGCGTCAGCGGCGTGCCCGTCGCAAACAAAAACGTGCCCGAAATCGAAAAACCTTCCAGCACATGCGACATCCTGCCCGTCGTGAAGTTGAACTTGTCCTTCCCGAACGGCAGCTCGTACAAGTAAGTCCCACTTACCTTGTGCCGCACGTCGAAGCTGGAATTCCCCGCGTCGGCCCCGATGTTCTCCCAATCCTGCGCCACCACGCTCGACATCCCGCCCACCGAACCGGCATCGTCGATCGAGTGCGAGTACTGGTAGTTCGCGCCCACGGCAATCCCGTTCGACAGCCGCTTGTTCACCCGCACCGTGCCCGCATTGAAGTGTGAGAACGCCCCGTACTTCTCGTAATAGAACGGAACCCGCCCCGGATTCGTCCCCGGGCTCGCCACGGTCGCCCACGGCGCGATCTTCACATCCAGGTTCGATCCCTTCGACCCGTTGTAGCCCACGTTCAGCACCACCCCCCAGGGCAGAGTCTTCTGCACATCCACGTTCCACACCAGCACGTACGGCAGCCTGTAATGCGGATCCACCGCATAATTTCCAATCGCGTCGGGCGCCGGAAAACCATCGGCCAGCGTGTAGCATGCGGCCGCTGGCTTGGGGCACGCGTGGTTAGCGGTGTTGGTCTGCTGATTCGCAAACGGCGGCTGGTATGCCATCGCCTGCGCAAACGTGGAGTATTCGCTCACCGTGTAGTTCATGCCGTAGCCCGCGCGCACCACCGTCTGTTTTCCCGGCCGCCACGCCACTCCCAGCCGCGGCGCAAACGCCAGCCGGAACGGATACACCAGCGAATCCGGCAGCCTGCCGTAATGGGCGCTCGCCTGCCCCGCCTGCACCTGGCTCACGCTCGTGAATCCCTCCCCCGGATTCGTATCCACCGCCGACATGTGGTTGTCCTTCTCCGTGTACGGCGAAAAGAATTCGTAGCGCACTCCAAACAGCAACGTCAGGTTCGATCGCGCTCTCCAGTCGTCCTGCGCGTACAGGTCGAACACCTTCTGGCGCAGATAGCTC
>Ga0335069_10002164_pt1 | contig 30573 bp, 27 predicted proteins | sample Lox_Sample_11_FD_206714 | JGI IMG/M metagenome (GOLD analysis project Ga0335069, IMG submission 206714) | Soil microbial communities from Loxahatchee National Wildlife Refuge, Florida, United States - Lox_Sample_1.1 | ecosystem: Environmental > Terrestrial > Soil > Wetlands | place: USA...
AGACGAATCGGAATCGGACCAAGATCAACTGGCAGTTTGATCGCAAAGCGGCCCGCCGCAAGTTCGGTTATAAACAGAACTCTTTCAAGCGGTCAAAGACCTACTTCCGCGTGTTGCCGCCGCAGAAGACCACCACCGCTGCCGGATTCGCCGTGGTCGCCTACCCGGCGGAATATCGGTCGTCTGGCGTGATGACATTCGTCGTCACTGAGAAGGGCAAGGTGTACGAAAAGGACCTCGGCGACAAAACTGCGGCGCTCGCAAGTGCAATGGCATCGTTTCACAAAGACGCTACGTGGCGCGCTGCCGCCAGATAGAACTTGTACTCACATATTCACTCTTAGGTCGAACGGAAAGGATTAAGTGATCATGAACAAAAGCGAACCTGTCAACTTTGAAGATCGGGCAGAGCAGGAACTCGAACTCAGCCGCGACGGAGTTGCGGAGATCTCGCGCGCACTCCGTGGGCTGTTGGCGGACGTCTTCGCGCTCTACCTAAAAACCAAAAACTTCCACTGGCACATGAGCGGACGCCACTTCCGCGATTATCATCTATTGCTGGACGAGCAGGGCGACCAGCTCTTCGCCATGACTGACGAAATAGCCGAGCGAGCGCGGAAGATCGGCGCGAGCACTCTGCATTCCATCAGCGATATATCCGGGCACCAGCGCCTGTCGGACAACAACAATGACGTCGTCAGCCCGGACGACATGCTCGGTGAATTGCTTGCTGACAGCCGGCGTCTGACGGGATTTCTGCGATTAACGCACGAGATTTGCGGGCGTTATAAAGATGTCGCCAGCACCAGCATGCTTGAAGTATGGATCGATCAGACCGAGCGAAGAACGTGGTTCCTCGCGGAGATCGTCGGGCGGATGTAGCATCGCCGATGGCTGTGAAAACCAAGCGCTGGCGTCGCCCCTGACCGGGGCGCGCCAGCAAACTCTGGGTATGACATGGGTTCGAGCATGTCATCTGTCGCCCCTCCTCTTAGAATTGCCTGCTAAAGGATCGGATTGCTTGTCCCACATGCGAGCCGGTCCGACCTCTCAATATGCGCCGCCCCGACGCGGCGATTCACCCTCTTCGATCCAATCATGAATTCCACTTGTACGTTCCTCGCGACTTCTTCCTTGGCCCCGGGACTCCGCCGACCCGGGGTCACTCAGGTCGACATATGGACTCGGACGGATCGTGAAGTGTTAGAAACTCAGGCTCGATTATGTCACGAGCCGTGGTATCAGAGTTGCTGTTCTTACGATCGATATGAGCACAACTCTGGCAAGCACTTTCACGGAACATCCGCGACGTAGAGGAACCGGCGTCCAGCGCATTCTTCTCTTGTGCGCTGTTCTCCTTGGCAACGCCATCGCTCAACCGGCCTTGACTCCCTCCGCCGGCCCCTTCCAACCAGATACGCCTGGAGTGTCTCATGCAGCTTCGGACGTACGGGTATCGGGAGCTGACACCGGTGGGTGGCTCTACCCCATAACCAAGTTAAATGAGTACCTACCCCGTTGGATACAATTCGGCGGACAGTTTCGCGATCGTGTGGAAAGCCAGAACGGACTCGGATATGCACCCGTCAACGATGGATACGATTTAACGCAGCTTCGCATCGGTATGTATATTCAGCCGACCAGTTGGCTGGAGATTGTCGGGGTAACACAGGATTCACGAGTCTTTTTCAATCACCACGTAGCTACTGCGCCTCCCTATCAAAATATCTGGGATATTCGGGAAGCTTACGTGAAGCTCGGCAGTTCGTCCGAGGGCTGGGTCGATTTCGTCGCCGGCCGCCAAATGTTCAGTTTCGGCGACGAGCGAGTCATCGGACCTTCCGATTGGTCCAACATGGGGCGTACGTTCGACACGGTCAGGGTCGATCTCCATCACCCAGGTGTCAATGTCAGCATCTTCGCGGCGTCGGTGATTAACGCCATCGACGGCCAGATCGACCACCATATTGAAGGGGACAACATCTACGGAATCTACAGCGGCTTTTCCCACCTGATTCCGCACGCCACAGTAGAGCCCTATTTGTTATGGCGGGTCGCTCCGGGCAATGTGTCCCTGCCCGAAACCGTGGGCCACGGCCATATGAACGAAGTCACCGGAGGCGCACGCCTGGCGGGCACGCTGCCTGTCAACTTCGATTACGACGTCGAAATGAACAAGCAGACCGGCTCGTTGGGACATTATTCCATTGACGCCTGGGCCGGGCATTGGAACGCGGGACATACCTTCGTTAACGCACGTACGCAGCCCAGGCTGTTCGCGGAGTACAACTACGCCTCCGGCACCAAGAACCCAAACGGGAACACCTGGGGCACTCACGACCAGATATATCCTTCCAGTCACGACAAGATGGACTTCGCCGATCAATTCGGCTGGAGGAACATCCGGGACATCCGCGCCGGCGTTGACGAAAAGGTCGGAAGAAAATGGACATTGACGGAGATGGTCGACGACTTCTGGTTGGCGACTAAAAACGATGCCGTGTACGGCTCGAGCGGCGCCCTCTCCATACCCGCGCACCCGGGAACTGCCAGTAGTCATCTCGGGGCGGAACTCGATTTGATCGCGGAATATAAGCAAAGCGGGCACGTAAGCTATGGTTTCGGGTTTTGCCACTTGTTTACCGGCCAGTACCTGAATGAAGCTACGCCCGGCAAGGCATACAATTACCCGTTTTCTTATGTAACTTACATTTTCTGAACTGACCGGACCACAACATGAGAGATTATGGCTGACATCAACAGCGCAGATTCAAAAGTAAGCCGGAGAAAAGTATTCGGATTGGGCTCCGCGGCTCTGGCGGCGGCCAGTTGGGTCGCATCCGCGAAGGAAGCGGACGCCGCCCCGCAGCCGCAAGAGCCCGTTACCCACAATGCACCCAACGAGAGCAATCCGGGCCCGCAGAACCGCCCTCTGGCCGCGGAGAACCCAGATTCGGAATGGTCTCCGTCCACCGATAGCGGTACCGTAAAGCCGTTCAAATATCCCTTTGCCCTGGCACGTAAGCGGGTGCTGAGCGGCGGTTGGACACGCCAGGTTACGGCACGCGAATTGCCGGTTTCGACCGCCATGGCGGGCGTGGAAATGCGCCTCACAGCGGGCGGAGTCCGCGAACTCCACTGGCACGTGGAAGCCGAATGGGCCATCATGCTAAATGGCAGCGCCCGGATCACCGACGTGGACCAGAACGGCAGGAGCTTTGTAAGCGACGTGGGAGAAGGAGACTTGTGGCTCTTCCCGCCCGGAGTGCCGCATTCAATCCAGGGGCTGGGCCCGGATGGTTGCCGCTTTCTGCTGGTATTCGACGATGGAAACTTCGACGAGTTTCACACATTCCTGATTACCGATTGGCTGGTACACACTCCCAAGGAAGTCCTAGCGAGGAGTTTCAGCGTGCCGGAATCGACCTTCGACGCGGTTCCCAAGAAGGAGCTCTTCATTTTTTCAAGCAGTTCTTCCCGGTGAATTGCCAGCGGAGCAGGCCGAGGCAGCCAAAGCGACAGGGACGGTCCCCAAGCGTTTCGACTTCAAAGCGAGCGCTATGAAGCCCACCAAGGTGACGCGCGGCGGCGAAGTCAAAATCATCGACTCCAGGACTTTCCCGGTGACCCCAATTTCCGCCGCCATCGTCACTCTCAAGCCGGGGGGCCTGCGTGAATTGCACTGGCATCCCAACGCGGACGAGTGGCAATACTACATCACCGGAAAGGGGCGCATGACTGTTTTCGTTGGGGCGGCGACGGCGCGCACCATGGATTTCGAAGAGGGGGATGTCGGATACGTGCCGATTTCCAACCCGCATTACATCGAGAACACCGGCGACTCCGACCTGGTGTTTATCGAGATGTTCAGGACCAGCGAATACCAGGACATCTCGCTTGCGGAGTGGATGGCCCATACGCCGCATCTGCTGATGAATCAGCATCTCGGAGTGACGTTGTCGATGCTTGACAGCATCCCCAAACAGGAAGCGGTCGTTACGCCCCTATAGGCTGTGCTTTTGCCGCCCGTCGTCCCGCCGACAGGAGACGACTTCCCACGGACAGACTCTGTCCGAACCGGCTGGAAACAGAATAACTTAGGCTTGGCGTTCCGGTTGCAGTCCCAAGTGAGCGATACACGATATGTCTGATCATTCAAGTCTGAAGATTCTCGGAAACACGCCAAAAGCAGTTTCCAGGCGTACATTCATCCAGGGAGTCATCGGCGGGGGCGCTGCCGTCTGCGCATCCAGTTACCTGTTCCGCGGCTCCACCGTCCATGGCATCGGCGGATCCGGCGAACGGCTCATTACCCTAAATGTCAACGGGCAAGTTCGGCGGGCCGATGTAATGAAGCAGGAAACGCTGGCATGGACCCTTCGCTACAAGTTAGGACTAACCGGAACAAAGCTGGGTTGCGACCGCGCCGAATGCGGGGCCTGTACGGTGCTAATCGATGACGTGCCGCATTACTCCTGCTCCGTGCTCACACACACGGTGCGGGGCCGGAGCGTGGTTACGATCGAGGGACTCGCGAATCAGGACGGAACCCTGCATCCCGTTCAGCAGGGCGTAATCGACGAGCAGGGGTTCCAGTGCGCGTTTTGTATGTCCGGATTCGTCATGGCCACAGTGGGATTTCTCAAAACAAACCCGAACCCCACCAGGTTGGAGCTGGCGCACGGCATTTCGGGGAACCTGTGCCGATGCCAGGACTACGACAAGATCCTCACCGCGATGATGCGCGGCGCGGAAAATATGAGGAGCGCGAATCATGCCTGAAGCCTCCAAAGAGCGTGTATACGGACCTCAATATAAGCTGATCGGCAAGAACTATGTCACGGCCGATCTCTTAGCCAAGGTCACAGGCAGGTCAAAATATGCGGAAGATTTTCGCACCGAAGGCATGCTGTTCTGCAAGCTGTTGCTCAGTCCGCTGCCCCATGCCCGGGTGAGGCATATCGATGCTCGCGAAGCTATGGCGATGCCCGGTGTGAAGGCGATCCTTACAGCGGACGATCTTCCGGCGCCGGCCGACACACTTACCGACAACGGTACGGTGATCAAGGCAAGCAAGTGGGGCGAGCGGGGGCTCACGATGGAGCCGGTTTACCAGGGTGAGCCGATTCTCGCAGTGGCAGCCGTGGACGAATTGACCGCTGCCGAAGCCATCGAACGAATCCGCATCGAGTTTGAGCCGCTGCCGTTCGTGGTCGATCCCCTCGATACGCTGCGCCCCGGCGGCCCGAATCCACGCACGGATGGCAACATCTGGACGACGACGCCAGGCGCTACTGGGCCCGCAGTGAAGGAACTGAAGTGGACTGAGGCGGACTTCGCCGAAGCCAAAGACGGCCGCCTGCCGATGGGCAAGACGCCTGACGAATGGTCATATGGCGACCTCGACGCAGGCTTCAAGAGTGCCGACCTGGTGCTGGACGAGACTTTTGTCACCCCGGACGTGAGCCATCAGACCCTTGAAACACGCAGTGCCATGGCTTATTGGCAGAACGGAAAGGTCTACATTCACAGCGGGACCCAGAGCACCGCCCAAACCCGGCCCGCGATCGCACGATGGCTGAATATGGACGCGGAGAAGGTCGTCTTCATCAGCGAGTACACCGGCGGTGGATTCGGCAGCAAGATCACCGGCGGCGTCACCATGATTATTCCCGCGCTGCTGTCGAAGAAGGCCACCGCCCCCGTGATGATGCGGATCAGCCGCGAGGAGGAAACTTTCATCGGACGGGCGAGGCCAGGCTTCCAAGGGCGCATGAAGATCGGCTTTTCCAAAGAAGGACGGATCCTCGCACTCGACATGTTTGTGATCTCGGACAACGGCCCTTACGACACGCAGGGCGACTCTCCGACGTCGGGACACATGGTCTCGCTTCTATATCAGCCTCAGGCGGTGCGCTGGCGCGGCCTGACCGTGCTGACCAACACCCCCCCACGCAGTGCGCAGAGTTCGCCGGGCGGACTGCAGGGAATTACGATTATCGAGCCAATCATCGCGAAGGCCGCGCGCAAGCTTGGGCTGGACCAGGTAGCAATCCGTTACATCAACTGCCCCGAAGGCAAAGCGCAATACGGGCCGCTGGTACAAGGCGAAATGCAGCACGCCACCAGCGCATTTCTCAAGGACGCGCTGCAACGCGGTGCGGAAAAATTCAACTGGAAGGGAAGAGTAGCGCAAAATCCCAAACGGATCGGCTCCAAGGTACGGGGCGCCGGCGTGTCGCTGAGCTGCTACGTTGGCGGCACGGTCGGCTTTGACGGACTTCTCGTCATCACGCCCGATGGCCGAGTGCGATTCCAGTCCGGAATCGGAAACCTGGGAACGGAATCGGTAATCGATGTCCACCGTGCTGCCGCAGAAGTACTCGGCGTCCCGTGGGAGAAATGCGACGTAGTGTGGGGCGACACGTCGAAGCATCTTCCGTTCACCTGCGTGTCCGGCGGCAGCCAGACCACGCACGCGATGACGCGAGCCGCTCACGCCGTGGCGATGGATGCCAAGCAGAAACTCCAGGAGATCGCCGCGAAGAGCCTGGGCGGCAGAGCGGAGGATTACACGGTCGCGAACGAGCGAGTGTTCCGCAAGGGCTCCACCGGTATGACTCTGGCGCAGGCAGCGCGGCGCGCGATCGAACTCGGCGGCAAATACGATGGCCATGAAGCGCCGGCCGATGTCAACAGGGTGACCAAGGCGTCCGTAGCGTCGCTGGCCGGACAGGGGTTGGTGGCGGCTGCGAAGGACAAATACCCGCGCGATGGCATGACGCATTCCTACGTGGCAAGCTTCGCCGAAATCGAAGTGGACGTCGAGACCGGCAAGTATTACGTGGTGGACTTTTTGGCGTACGCCGATGTGGGCACGGTGATCCATCCGCGCGCACTCGGCGGGCAGGTGCTGGGGCGGTCGGTCCTCGGCATTGGCCACGCCATCGGCCAGAAGTGGGTCTTCGACCCGCATTACGGTGTGATGGTCTCCAAGCGATTCCACCATAATAAGCCACCGACGATTCTCGATGTACCGGTGAACATGCAATGGGAAGCGTTGGATATTCCCGACCCTGAGACCCCGGTGGGCGCACGCGGTATCGGCGAACCGCCTGTGGGCGGCGGGTGCGCATCTATCCTGAACGCGCTCTCGGACGCCCTGGGCGACGAGATCTTTCGGCGTGCGCCGGTTAATGCCGACACGATTTTGACTTCTTTGGAAGCCGGGCGCCCAGTGCAACATCCCCTGATGGCGCACATTTAATGCGAGAGGACTTATGTCGGTAATACGAGACGTCATGCCCGCGTTCGACCTGCTTCAGCCGACTTCCGCCGCTGATGCACAGCATCTTCTTCAGCAGCATGGAGAGGACGCTTGGATTATGGCCGGCGGGCTCGACAGCTTCGACTGGCTCAAGGACCGCATCAAGCGGCCGAAAGTGCTGGTTGACCTCAGCGGTGTCGCGGAACTCAGGGGCATTCGCACGACAGACGGGGGCATCGAGATCGGGGCTCTGACTACCCTTACGGAGATCGTGAAGCACCCGGTCATACGGGAGCGCTACGGTCTGCTGGCACAGGCAGCCGAATTGATCGCTTCCCCGCAGATCCGGAACCAGGGCACCATCGGCGGCAACGTGTCGCAGGACACCCGCTGCTGGTACTACCGCGGCGGCTGGCCGTGCTATCGCGCGGGTGGCAACATCTGTTATGCCGACACGCCTGAAGGCCGCAATCGCGAGCACGCTATTCTGCACGCCGAGCGATGCGTAGCGGTGAACCCCTCCGATTCGGCTCCGGCGTTGATTGCCCTGGATGCCAAGTTTGTGATTCAAACGTCCAAGGGAGAACGGATCGTCGATGCCCAGGACTACTTCATCGGGCCCGACATCGACATCACTCGTCTGCACATACTCAAGTCTGGCGACCTCCTGACCGCTATTCGCATCCCGTCCACGTGGGCGGGCGCGCGCTTCTATTTCGAAAAAGTGCGCGACCGGAATGTCTGGGACTTTCCTTTGATGAACGTGGCCTCGGCGATGCGCGTTTCCGGCGACACCATCTTGGGCATCCGTCTTGCCGTGAACGGCGCCGCCGCTCGTCCTCTACGACTCAAGGCGGTGGAAGATGCCGTGCGTGGAAAGCCGACGACTCCGGCAACGGGCGAAATGGCCGGCAAACTAGCCGTGCAGGGAGCTGTCCCGCTACAGTTCAACGCCTATAAGATCCCTTTGATGAGGAACCTTGTGAAACGTGCGATTGGGGGAGTGGAGGAGGCAAAATGGGCATCCTGAAACGGATTACAGAATGGGCCACGAGTCCCTGGGGGCAGAACGTTCCCATTCACGTGGCGTGGTTCCTGATTTGGGTGGCCGGGATCGCGGGCCTGCTATTCCTCATGGTGCACGCCACGTACGTACGATATTTCGCCCCCGCAGAGGAATTTGCGGGCAGCGATGCTCCGGTGCCCGCGGCTGAACTACCCGCTCGAATTCCCAGACATTCTCTGGCGGCGCGATCGTTTCACTGGATCATGGCAGCCGCGATGTTCACCCTGCTCTTCACGGCATTCTTGCCCAAGCTCGGCTTGCAGTTCAACTGGGTGGCTTATCATTGGATCGCCGGCGCGGTGCTGACGGTATCGATTATCTTTCACGTGATTCATGCCTCATTCTGGCTGGACTTCTGGGCGATCTGGCCGGATAGAGCCGACCTGGTAGACGCGTGGAGAAGGGTGCAGCGATTCATGGGCCACCCGGCGCCGCCGCCGCGGAGATTCGCGAAATACCCATTAGAGAACAAGCTGTATCACGGCGCGATTATCGCCACTGGCTTATCGGCAATCGGCACTGGCGTCTTTATGATGTCCCGGGTTCGCACCATCTTCTTCCCTCGCAATCCGTATCTGTTCAGCGATATGACGTGGGGCCTGATGTATGTGCTCCACGGACTGGCCGGCATCGGACTCATCGCGCTGGTGATGGTGCATGTGTACTTCGCGATTCGGCCGGAAAAGTTGGACATCACGAAGTCGATGGTTTTTGGCACGATGAGGCGGGAGTTCTATCTGAAGCACTATGACCCGCAGCGCTGGGCGGTGGATAGCCGGACGGACAGGGAGGTTTGATATATGGCTGCGGAAATCGAAGAGCGCTTTGAGGTTATCGAGGAATGCTACGAGTTCATGCTGGCGTATGCCGCGCAGGGTCTGGCGAGCGACAAGGGAAGCCAGTCAGGCAGACAGGTTCGGGAGTTTCTGAATCGCGCGGTCTGTGCTCTCACCGGATTCGCGGAAAGCTGTGCGGAGGCGATGGGGGACGACCGGCCGTCTTTTCTGGCGGTGTTGGAGCGCGATGCGAGCGATTCGTTGGCAGCTATGGAACTCGTACTGGCGCAGCGCTCGCTCAGTTCGCAGTTGATCGACAACCTGAACGCTTCTGTGCACCTGCGTGCCCTGCTCACCGACGTATTTCTGCTGGGCGAGATTTTGAGGGCGCATCGAGTCGTGGCACAGTCGGCGGGTTCCTAGAGTGATGGGGAGAGCGATATGGCGTTCGATGCCATGAGGAGACAATTCCTGGAAGCGGTTACTGGCGCTTCGGTGCTCGCCGGCGTATCGTGCCTTGCGAAAGGAGCGGAATCCATGGGAGACATTCCCCGCCGTAGACTCGGCCACACTGAGGAAATGGTCTCGATGATAGGATTGGGCGGATACCATCTTGTCCGGCCAGACCTCGAAGAGGCGGAGAGTATTCGCATCGTGCGCGCGGCGCTCGATCAAGGAGTTAACTTCCTCGACAACTGCTGGGACTACAATGGCGGTCAGAGCGAGCTTCGCATGGGAAAAGCGCTGCGCGACGGCTATCGCCAACGCGCATTCCTGATGACCAAAATCGACGGGCGCGATAGGAAGACCGCTACGCAACAAATTGAAGAATCGCTGCGCCGCCTGGAGACCAGCCATATCGATCTTCTGCAGTTCCACGAGGTCATCCGCATGGACGATCCGGACCGCATCTTCGCGGCCGGCGGCGCCATGGAGGCGGTGCTTGAGGCTAAGAAGGCGGGGAAGATCCGCTACATCGGCTTTACGGGCCACAAGAGTCCCGCTGTGCATTTGAAGATGCTGGCGACCGCGGACGGTCATCAGTTCCGCTTCGATACGGTGCAGATGCCGTTGAACGTAATGGACGCGCACTACGACAGCTTCGAAAAGAACGTCCTACCTGTTTTGGTGAAGAGCGATATCGGCGTGCTCGGAATGAAGCCAATGGGCGACCACATCATCCTTTATAGCAAGACTGCCTCTCCGGTCGAATGCCTGCACTACGCGATGAACTTACCAACGAGCGTGGTGATTACGGGCTGCGACTCGATGCGAATCCTCGACCAGGCGGTGAGCGCAGCACGGAGTTTCCGGCCCATGAAGCGCGCCGAAGTCGAAGCGATTCTGGCGAAGACCGCGCAGGCCGCGCAAGCCGGCAAGTATGAGCAGTACAAGACGACTCATACGTTCGATGGCACATACCAGAATCCTCAGTGGTTAGGCTGAGACGGTGCACGTCCTTTCGTCAGGCGGCGTCGTCCTGACGCCATGCTTCTTATAAGCTCGGCCACAACGTCCTGAGAAATCGACTTCCGGGCCTGGCAGTCTGCTTGCACTCTATTCCAGCAAGAGAGATTCACGATGCGACAAGCAACACTGTACATTGCCGGAGCAATCGCCGGGCTTGGCGTCACGATGGCGCTGCGTTCGGAACCATGGGATTGGTCCAGCACCGGGACAAGTGTTCCGGCCGCAGCCCAAAGAGAGATTGAGTCGGTTGAGAAAGAGATCAACCGGATTGAGGACGAGACCCTGGCAAGAGTGCAACATGAGCCTCTCGACGCGTCGCAACAGGTCACTCTACTCGGCAAGTTGCTCTTTTACGACCGGCACTTGTCCGTTGGCCGTAACGAAGCCTGCGCGTTCTGTCACATGCCCGAAGCGGGATTCGCGGGACCGGTGAGCGAACTCAATCGAACCACCGCCGCCTATCCCGGATCGATTCGCACCCGCTTCAATCCACGTATACCGCAGACGCATGGATACGCGAGTTTCTCGCCCATGCTGCATTACAACGCGGCGCAGGGCGATTTCGTGGGCGGAGCCTTCTGGGACATGCGCGCGACCGGTCTGCGCCTTAATAGTCCGCTGGCGGAGCAGGCGCAAGGGCCGCCTCTCGATCCGAATGAGATGGCGCTCACTGACGCGGCCTGCGTGGTATATCGCGCCTCCGGTCGGCCGTATCGGCCGATGGCGGAGCACCTGTGGGGCGCCCAAGCGTTCGCCATCCGATGGCCGGCGGGCATTAAAGAGACTTGCGACCGGCCAGGCCCAGCGCCGAAGGCGGATCAACTGCCCGTGCATCTAACGCCGGTAGATCGGGGGATCCCGCAAGCCACGTACGACAAAATCGCAGAGGCCATCGCCGCGTATGAAGGATCTACTGAAGTGAACTCGTTTTCCTCGAAGTACGACTATGTCATGGCCGGCAAAGCCAAGTTCACCCCGGAAGAAAATGTCGGGTACCTGTTGTTCCGCAGCGGCGCCACGCATTGCAACGAATGTCATCGTGACGGAGGCCCTGGCGAAGAGCCTTTGTTTACCGACTTCACAGCTTCGAACCTGGGCCTGCCGCCGAATCCCGCGATGCCTTATTACCGGGAGAATCAGCCCGACGTTTTCGGGTTTGCAGCGAACAGGCTCGGCGCGAGCTATGTCGACGCCGGCGTGGGTGGATTTCTGGAAGGCCCGGCGAATCCGGATCGAGAGTGGGCGCCGCTGGCGAAATCCTTCATCGGCAAGTTTAAGACGCCCACATTGCGAAATGTCGATAAGCGGCCGCGGCCCGATTTCGTGAAGGCCTACATGCACAACGGTTATCTGAAATCGCTCAAGGAAGTGGTGCACTTCTATAACACTCGCGACGTCTTGCAGCGCTGCCAGGCCGGCGATCCCGGGGAGAAGGTGACCTGTTGGCCGGCGCCCGAACATCCCGAGACCATGAATCGAAGGCAACTGGGCAACCTCGGACTCACCGCTAAACAGGAAGATCAGATCGTCGCATTCCTGAAGACATTGACGGACGGCTATACGCCCGCCGCCAAATAAAGAGGACTTGTTATGACTACCCAGAATCGATGGCTGCTCGCTGCTGCGGGTGTGCTGATGCAGATTGCGTTTGGCGCCATATACGCGTGGAGCGTTTTTCGAATTCCGTTGTCGCACGCTTACAGTTGGTCGATCGCCGAAGTCACAGCCGCGTTTGAGATCGCTATTTTTATCGTCGGGTTCGCGGCCTTCGCCGGCGGACTGTGGATGAAACGGAGCGGACCGCGCCCAGTCGCGCTGGCGGCCGCGGTTCTCTATGGGCTAGGCACTATACTAACAGGCACCGCGCGCAGCTTGAGTTTGCTCTACCTGATGTATGGCGTAGTCGGCGGCGCCGGCCTGGGACTCGGGTACATCGTGCCCATTGCCACGTTGGTGAAATGGTTTCCCGATAAGCGCGGGATGATCACTGGTCTCGCAGTAGCAGGCTTCGGAGCGGGCGCACTCGTGACTGCGCCAGTAGCGAATTCGCTGATCGCTTCTGTAGGCGTCGGCCGCACAACTCGCCCACAGCCTCTTCAATCGACCCGGGCGAGTCCGATTCCGGGTTGCCCTTCCAGGCAGGCCAGTGGATTTGATAGAGATCGATCGCATCGAGCCCCAATCGCTTCAGACTAGCTTCGGCTTCCCTTCGAATGGAGGCCGCTTGCAAATTGTGAGAAATAGTCCGGGATTCATCCCAGACCAGGCTGCACTTGGTGAAGACATAGGGACGCTTGTTCAGCCCGCGTACCGCCCGGCCGACCACTTCTTCCGAATGGCCAAGGCCGTATACCGCCGCAGTATCGATCCAGTTGATGCCACGGTCGAGGCCCGCGTGAATGGCGGTGACGGATTCCCTATCGTCCTGCGCGCCCCATGCGAACTCCCATTTTCCGCCGCCAATGGCCCAAGCTCCGATGCCAATTGGCGTGATCTGCAGGTCACTTTGTCCCAGTTTCCGTAAGTTCATTTTGAATTACTCCTATTGCAAGGTATAGAAGAGACGATCCAGCGACGCTGCGCCGGAGCCCCGCACCACAATTGCGATCGCCAGGGCGATGGCCAGCAGGTGATACTCGATGCCGTGACCCTTCCGATCGCCAGACCAGTTCATGAAAAGACCGTAACGGCCGTGCACCATCACGATCGCCGACAACATGGTGACGCAGATTCCGATCGCTGCCACGCGGCTCAATAAGCCCACGATGAGGCCGGCACCGCCAAGGAATTCCGACATTACGGCCAGGAAGGCCACAGGAATCGGGAGGTGAAGATGGTCGTGCATCGTGCGCAAGGTCCCCTGCAGGCCGGCGCCGCCGAACCAGCCGAAGACCTTCTGTGCGCCGTGCGCAAAGAAAACCACTCCCAAGGTGATGCGGATGGCGGCGAGGGTCCAATCGGGATCGGTCGAAAATAGATTCGATATCATTGATTTGCTCCTATGCAGCCGGAGGCACAGAGTTCTCCGCGACAACCTGCCGTTCCATCCAGCGGACCACTGCCGAGAAATCCTCTTCGCCTCCGTTCGTTGTTTCCGCAGCGTTGACTGCCGCCGCAGCCTCTGCGGCAGGCAGCGAAAGGCTCGCACGCCTGGCGGCGCTGAGAGCCAAGCCGAAATCTTTTTGCATCAGGCGAATTGGAAACTGAGGCGTGTAGTCGCGGCGCTTAGTGCTGCCGAGCTTGCCGACCTGCACAGGCGAGACGACGGCAGTTTTGGCGAGTGTATCAAACAGAAGATCGCGCGGCAGGCCTAGCGCTTCGCCCAGCGCGACAGATTCGGCGATAGCCTGCATGCCAACGCCTAACAGGGTGTTCACTACGAGTTTCATTGCCACGCCGCTGCCGCTCGGTCCCATATAGAACCACTGTTTCGCGACAGCTGCGAAAATCGCTTCAGCCGCGTCGAAGTCCTGGCGATCACCGCCGCCGAGAAGAGTCAACGTCCCAGCCTCAGCGACCGGAGCACTGCCGGAGACGGCAACATCAACTACGGGAATCCGCAGCTCATGCGCAATCCGATACACCCTCTGAGAGGTGTCCGGAGCAACTGTGCTCATTTCGATAACCAGCGTGCCGGGTTTGGCGTTTCGCAGGACGCCGCCCGGGCCCAGGTACACATTCTCTACGGCAGCGCCGTCCGGCACGCAGGACAGCACTACATCGACCTGGGCGGCCAGGTTGCCCGGGTCTTGCGCCACTTCGGCGCCGAGAGCAGCGAATGAATTGGTCTTGTTGGTGTCGCGATTGTAGACAACCATCGGGAAACCCGCGGCCAGGAGCCGGCGCGCCATCGGCGACCCCAGGTGCCCGAGGCCGATGAACCCCAACCGATGATTCTTAGTGATTTTCTTAAAAGGTGTCATAACTCAATCTGCATGAACGCACGTGCGTTGCCAACCCTCTCTGCGCGGCAATTGTGCCGCGAAAGCAACCACGAAAGTGGTATGCGGGCCCAATCGGGGTCGCCCGCCGGTCAGGAGACGGCGTCTCAGCGACACGCATTCCCGACGTCCGCGCGTTAGTTATTGATATGAAAGCGCTGTGCCGTTGGCGGGGTGTTTGCAATTCAGCGAGCCAGGCAGATTATGTGGATCGTCAGACTTGCCCTCAATCGACCTTACACCTTCATAGTAGTCGCGCTGCTCATCGCGATGCTCGCGCCGGTGGTGATTTCCCGGACACCAACGGACATCTTCCCCAACATCAACATCCCGGTCATCGCGGTGGCATGGCAATATACCGGGCTCAACCCGCAAGAGATGGAGGGCCGCATTACAACAGTGTTTGAGCGCGTTCTGACAACGCTGGTTGACAATATCGAGCACATCGAATCCGTCACCATCGACGGCCAGGCGTTCGTCAAGGTTTATTTGCAGCCAAACGCGAGTCTGGACAATGCTACCGCCGAGGTGACCGCGGTCTCGCAATCGATTCTGCGTCAGATGCCGCAAGGTACGCAGCCGCCGCTTATCTTTAATTTCAGCGCTTCATCGGTTCCCATCCTGCAACTGGCGCTTTCCGGCCTGGCCGAGCAGGACCTCAACGATATTGGCCTGAACTTCTTGAGAACCCAGCTCGTCACCGTGCCCGGGGCATCCATTCCATACCCGTATGGCGGCAAGCAGCGCGAGATCATGGTCGATCTGAACCCCGCTCTGCTGCAATCGAAAGGGCTGTCGGCCACCGACGTGACGAGCACCCTGGCGTTACAAGACCTGGTATTGCCTTCCGGGACCGTTAAGATCGACCAATTCGAATATGACGTCGATTTGAATGCCAGCCCCACCGAAGTGGACAAACTGAATGACCTGCCGATAAAGGTCGTCGGCAATTCCACCATGTATCTGCGAGACGTCGCCCACGTCCGCGATGGCTTCGCTCCGCAAACCAATATCGTGCGGCAAGATGGCCGGCGCGGGGTGCTGGTCACGGTGTTGAAGGGCGGCAACGCTTCCACGCTGGACGTCGTATCGGGGATTAAGGCGTTGTTGCCACGGGTTCAACAGACGTTGCCACCACAATTGAAGATTCGACCCCTGGCGGACCAGTCTATCTTTGTGCGCGGCGCAATTAGCGGCGTAGTCCGGGAAGCGATGATTGCGGCGTGTCTGACAGGCGCCATGATCCTGCTGTTCCTCGGAAGCTGGCGCAGCACGGTCATTATCGCGGTCTCCATCCCGCTCGCGATTCTGTCTTCCATCCTGGTGCTGAGCGCTCTCGGACAGACCATCAACATCATGACTCTCGGTGGCTTGGCGCTCGCCGTCGGTATCCTCGTCGACGATGCCACCGTTGAAATCGAAAACACGAATCGAAACTTGGAGGAAGGCAAGGAAATCAGAACGGCGATCCTGGACGGCGCGTCACAGATCGCGGTTCCGGCGTTGGTTTCGACGCTCAGTATCTGCATTGTGTTCCTGCCGATGTTCTTCCTGACCGGAGTGCCGAAGTTCTTGTTTGTGCCTTTGGCCGAGGCGGTGGTCTTCGCCATGATCGCTTCGTATCTTCTGTCCAGGACGCTGGTTCCCACGCTGGCGCTGTATCTGTTGAAACCGCCGGCTCCTGGAGAAAGCCGTTCGCGAAATCCTCTGGTTCTGTTTCAGCGCGCGTTTGAGCACGGATTCGAACGGCTCCGCGGTGGCTACCGCGGCCTGCTCGAGACGCTGGTTCGCTGGCGCGTTGTATTCATTCCCTGTTTTCTAGTTTTGTGCCTCTCGGGCGCGATGCTGATTCCTTGGCTTGGCCAGGACTTTTTCCCGGCGACCGATAATGGCCAATTCCTGCTCCACGTGCGCGCCAAGACCGGTACGCGCATCGAAGAGACCGCGCGGCTCTGTGATCTGGTGGAACGCAGCATCCGCCGCGTGGTCCCGGCAAACGAGCTCGATAACATCCTGGATAACATCGGGCTGCCCTACAGCAGCATCAACTATCTGCACGGTTCTTCCGGCGTGCTGGGCGCCTCGGAGGCGGACGTGCTGGTTTCGCTCCACGAAAAGCACCATCCGACTGCTGATTACGTGGCCTCGCTGCGGAATAGGCTGCCGGTGGAGTTTCCCGGGACCACCTTCTATTTCTTACCCGCGGACATGGTCACTCAAATTTTGAACTTCGGACTACCGGCGCCCATCGATGTGCAAATCGAAGGCGCTGACGTAGCCACCAATCGCAATGTCGCTGACCAGGTGCTGGAGCAGTTCCGGCATGTGCCCGGGCTCACCGACCTGCGCGTCCAGCAGACTTTCGACTACCCGAAGTTTCATATTACGGTGGACCGCACCAAGGCTCAACAGGGCGGTTTCAGCCAGCGGGATATAGCGACCGGCTTGCTGATTTCGCTTAGCGGCAGTTTCCAAACCGCGCCCATCTTCTTTCTCAACGAGCAAAACGGCGTGAACTATAGCCTTGTGACGCAGACGCCGCAGTACGCAATTCAATCGTTGACGGATCTGCAGAACGTTCCCGTCAGTGGACCGGGAATGATTCGTCCAGAGATACTCGCCGACGTGGCGTCAATCAACCGTAGTAATGAAATGGAAGCGCTCTCGCACTACAACATTCGGCGCGTGGTGGATATTTACGGTTCGGTGCAGGGCCGCGATCTCGGCGGCGTTGGACGCGCCATCTCGCGAATCGTGCGGGCCGACGAGCATCTCCTTCCCAGGGGCAGCTTCTTCCGCGTTCGAGGGCAACTCGAAACTATGCACACGTCGTACCTCGGCCTGTTTGCCGGCCTGGGATTCTCCATCGTCCTGGTGTATATGCTGATCGTGGTGAACTTCCAGTCTTGGCTGGATCCCTTCATCATCATCACGGCGCTCCCTGCCGCGCTTTGCGGAATTATCCTCTTTCTGTTTTTCACCCGAACCACGTTGAGCGTTCCGGCCTTGACCGGGTCCATCATGTGCGTAGGCGTGGCGACGGCCAACAGCATTCTGGTGATTTCTTTCGCCAAGGAACGCCTCACGCATCACGGTGACCCCGCGCTGGCCGCCGTGGAATCCGGATTCACCCGCTTCCGGCCCGTGCTGATGACGGCGCTCGCCATGATCATCGGCATGGTTCCCATGGCTCTCGGCCTTGGCGATGGCGGCGAGGAAAATGCGCCGCTGGGCCGCGCCGTGATCGGCGGCCTGATGTGCGCCACCCTCGCCACTCTCTTCTTCGTTCCAGCAGTCTTCAGTCTGCTTCATCGAAAACAACATTCGGACCAACCACTGGAGCAAGCAATATGACATCACAAACAGCGCAAAGACTGCGGCACACCCTCACCCTAGTGCTGGCCGCCGCGGCCGTGTTCGCGCTAGCCTCGCAAATCTACTCCGGTATCAGGACGCGCGTGGAAGCTGAGACCAAACTACAGCAGACCACCGATCAGTCGGCGGTCATGACAGTGGACGTCACCCATCCTCAAGGCGGGGCTCCCACTCAGGAAGTGGTCTTGCCAGGGAGTACGCAGGCATTCGTAGATTCGCCGATCTATGCGCGCACCAGCGGATACCTCAAGCACTGGTATTTCGATATTGGCGCCCGCGTAAAACAAGGCGACCTGCTGGCCGAAATCGAGACTCCGGAGATCGACCAGCAGCTGCGCCAGGCGCGCGCCAATCTTGACACGGCGAGCGCCAATCAAGACCTGGCGCAGACCACCGCTGACCGCTGGCAGTTTCTATTGACCAGCGGCTCTGTCTCGAAACAGGAGACCGACCAGGCGGTCAGCAACTTGCTCGCGCAGAAGGCCGCCGTGGAAGCCAACAGCGCCAATGTCAAGCGTCTGGAGGATCTCCAGTCGTTTGAGAAAGTATATGCGCCATTCGACGGCGTGATTACGGTGCGCAGCACCGATATCGGCGCCCTGATAAACGCCGGTGCAGGCACGCCAACCCAGGAATTGTTTCACATGGCGTCGATCACTAAGTTGCGCCTTTTCGTCGCGGTGCCTGAAGTCTATTCGCGAGCAGCGCAGAACGGCGCGAGGGCGTCGTTGACGCTCGACGAATTCCCCGGCGAGAAGTTCACCGGCACGCTCGTCCGCAATTCCAATTCGATCGATCCGGCGTCGCGCACTCTGAACACCGAAGTCGACTTGGATAATCCCACCGGGCGACTGTTGCCGGGAGCGTACGTCTCGGTGCATTTAAAGCTGCCGGAGGTCGTTCGCTCAGTGACGATCCCCGCCAATGCGCTGCTATTCCGCTCCGAAGGATTGCGCGTGGGAGTGGTTCGAAATGGCCAAGCCGTTCTTGTGCCGATCGCCATCGGGCGGGATTTCGGGAGCACTGTGGAAGTGGTGTCCGGGCTGAATCGTTCGGAGTCGGTGATTTTGAATCCCACGGATTCACTGATCAGCGGCACGCCGGTACGCGTAAACCAGGCTAAAACACCATGAAAAAGACACTTCCAATCACGGTGGTCCTGGCGCTGCTGCTCAACGGCTGTATGGTGGGGCCAAGGTACAAAACACCCACTGCACCAGTACCTGCGGCCTTCAAAGAGGCGCCGCCGGCCTCCTTCAAGGAGGGTGACGGGTGGAAGACCGCCCAGCCCGGCGACCAGACCATCCGTGGCAACTGGTGGGAAATGTTTGGCGACCCTCAGTTGAATACCCTGGAGCAACAACTAACCATTGGGAATCAGGACCTGAAGGCTGCCGAAGCGCGATTTCGCCAAGCCCGCGCCATGATCCGATTCAATCGGGCTGCCCAGTTCCCGACCATTTCCACGGCGCCGTCCATCGGTTCGGAGCGGGTGTCGGGCAATCGGCCGTTCTTCACCACCGCTCCAGGAGCGTCCGGCGACTTTCTGCTGCCGTTCGACCTGTCCTACGAAGTGGATCTCTGGGGACGCGTCCGCCGCACCGTGAACGCCGCGCGCGAAGAAGCGCAAGCTACCGCGGCTGACCTGGAAACCGCCAGTCTCAGCCTCCATGCCGAACTGGCTTACGACTACTTCGAGCTTCGCGCCGCGGATTCGCAACAGCACCTGCTCGACGACACCGTCAAAGCCTACACGGAAACCCTGCGGCTCACTACTACCCGTTTCGAAGGCGGCGCTGCACCGAAATCTGACGTTGCCCAGGCGCAAACCCAGCTCGATACCACCCGCGTAGCCGATACCGACATTGGTGTCGAGCGCGCACAGTATGAGCACGCCATAGCCATCCTGCTGGGAAAGCCTCCTGCAGAATTCAGCCTGGCGCCCAATCCCCTGAACCTCAAGCCGCCTGTGATCCCCATCGGCGTGCCGGCGCAACTTCTGGAACGGAGGCCGGACATTGCGGCGGTGGAGCGGCGAATGGCCGAGGCGAACGAAGAGATCGGAATCGCTAAGGCGGCCTACTATCCTACGGTGACGCTGGGCGCAACCGCCGGTTTCGAGGGCTCGTCGATTCTCAGTTGGCTCACCTGGCCTAGCCGGCTCTGGGCGATAGGGCCGACGCTCACGCAAACTCTGTTCGACGCGGGACGGCGGCGCGCCACGTCCGACGCTGCACTCGCGGGTTACGATGCGATGGTAGCGAACTACCGCGAAGCGATTCTCGCGGCATTCCAGCAGGTGGAGGATAACCTTGCCGCCGCGCGCATCTTGGAGCAGGAAGCGCAACAGCAAAAGGAGGCTGTGGACTCAGCGCAACAATCGCTCCAGATCTTCACGACCCGTTACACGGGAGGCGTCGACACCTACCTGCAGGTGATCACGGCGCAAACCATCGCCCTGAGCAACGAGCGGAACGACGTCGACATCCTGCGGCGCAGGATGGACGCCAGCGTACTGCTGATCAAAGCGCTCGGCGGCGGCTGGAACGTCGCGAATCTGCCGAAATCCTGATGGCGACGGGTAACGATCCGGCCGGATGTCCATACCACCCAATCCCAGTCGAATTACCGTGCCAGCGGGAGGCACTCTTGGTGTTGCGGCATCCTATACCTATTGCAGTATACTCAGCTTAATCTGACGCGCGATTTTGCACTCAAAATCGGCAGAGTCAGGTGGCATTTGAGTTGCTAGTTTCGTTCCACCAGAACAGCTCAAGAGGGAGGCCACCGTGAAAGACGAACAATTGCGGCAAACCGGAATCGGTGTTGTTGGCGATGTCCCGTGGGGAACTCATTTCTTCCTTTTCCATGAAACGAAAGAGGATCTCATCGACGCCTGCCTGCCCTATTTTCGGGCGGGCCTGGAGAACCGGGAACTGTGCATGTGGGTGATCGCCGATCCGCTCACGGAAGAGGAAGTTCGCTATTGTCTGAAGCATGCGATTCCCGGGTTCGACGACTATTTTGAGAGCCGGAGTCTCGAAATCGTGCGCGGCCGGGAATGGTACATGAACGGCGATGACCTGGACCTGGAAAAAGTTACCAGGGGATGGAAGCAGAAGAGGGACTGCGCCATCAATGGCGGATACGCAGGCTTCAGACTCAGTGCTGATACGGCGTGGCTGGAGAGGCGTGACTGGAAGGAGTTCTCCGAATATGAAAAGGAGGTGAACGAGTCCATCGGTGATACCCCGATGCTCGCCCTTTGTACATATCCGCTTCCGGGGGCCGGTGCGGCGGAGATCCTCGACGTGATGCACACGCACCAATTTGCTCTCGCGCGCCGGAATAAAGAATGGGAGGTCATGGAGACTGCCGAACTCAAGCAGGCGAAGGCGGAAATCCTGAGGCTCAACAATGATCTGGAGCGCCGCGTCCAGCAGCGGACCAGCGAGCTAACAGCCGTTAACGCAGAACTGCGGCGCCAAATGATCGAACGGCGGCGAGCGGAGGAGGCGCTTCGGGCGGCCCAGGCCGAACTGTTCCACGTCACGCGGGTCACAGCAATGGGTGAACTGGCGGCCTCCATCGCCCATGAAGTCACACAACCGCTGACCGGCATCGTAACCAACGGAAATGCTTGTCTGAATTGGCTTGCAGGCACCCCACCGAAGATTGAGAAAGCCCGCGCGGCGGTGGAGCGGATCATACGCGACAGCGATCGGGCGAGCGAAGTGATTCGTGACATCCGCGGTCTGGTAAAGAGGGCGCCAGCGTGTCAGGAGCCAATAGATCTCAACGATTTGATCGGCAGGACGCTCATATTGGCCGGCCATGGGATGGCGCGGAATCAAGTTGAGGCGCAAACCGAGCTGGCGGTGGACCTTCCCGACGTGGTGGGCGATCGCGTACAGCTACAGCAACTACTCTTGAATCTGATCATGAACGCAATTGAGGCCATGAGTGCTATTACTGACAGACCGCGGGTGCTGGCGATTCGCTCCGAACATCTCCATGCCCCGGAAAGAGTAGCAATCGCCGTGCGGGACTCCGGTGCCGGACTCGATCCCCAAGGGGCGAAGCGTCTGTTTGACCCATTCTTTACCACCAAGCCGCAGGGCATGGGCATGGGACTCTCGATTTGCCGGAGCATCATTTCGGCGCACGGCGGCGAGTTGGCAGGCGCCAATAACCCAGACGGCGGCGCAACATTTGAGTTCAAGCTGCCGGTGGCGAAGGAGGTGCCCGATCGCGTCGAAATAGCGACAGCGTGACGTTCGGGCGACGAGCGGAGGCCACACGAACGAGACCATCTTTTTGATCGACGACGATGTTTCGGTCCGCGACGGGCTTGGCGCGCTGATTGAATCGATCGGCCTGCCTGTGCAAGCCTTTTCTTCTGCCGCCGAGTTCATGAACAGCAACCCGGGCACGGTGGCCGGGTGTGTAATTCTGGACGTCAACATGCCAGGCATGAATGGCCTGGAGTTGCAGCGGGAAATGAACGTCTCCGGCATTCGTATGCCGGTGATCTTCCTCACCGGCTGCGGCGACATACCCATGACGGTACAGGCCCTGAAGGCCGGCGCCGTTCATTTCCTAACCAAGCCGGTGCGGGAAGCCGAGCTCATGGATGCGATCCGGCAAGCGTTAGAAGTGGATCGCAAATCGCGCCCAGAGCGCGCTGAGATCGAGCAACTCCGTCAGCGCTTCGATTCGCTGGCGCCGCGCGAGCGCCAAGTCATGAGCCTGGTGGTATCGGGACGCCTGAACAAGCAAATCGCATTTGAACTGGGATCAGCGAGCGAACCATCAAGCTTTACCGGGGACAAGTCATGCGTAAGATGGGAGCGTCATCGCTGGCCGATTTGGTGAAACAGGCTGAGAAGCTCGGGTCTGTCCACTGAGCCGGGCACCGCGGAGGCCGAGTTTTTTCATCTTGGAGATCAGCGTCGTGCGTGGCAGACCCAGGCGCCGGGCGGCGCCGGCCGATCCGCCTAACACCCACCTCGTTTCGCCCAGGACTTGTAGAATGTGATCGCGTTCCACATCTTCCAGCGTGCCGCCGAACGGCATTCCAAAGGCATTCCGGCTGGGCTCGAAAGGCGGAATGCGAAGAACTCCGTCTTGAGCGAGAATCACGGCGCGCTCGATGCAGTTTTGGAGTTCGCGCACATTGCCTGGCCAGGAGTGGTCCATCAGAGCTTGCATCGCCTCGGGAGGAATCGTTCGAATGGGCCTCTGCATTCGTTGTGCCGCCTCGTCGATAAAATGCTGCGCCAGGCGAGGGATATCTTCGCGCCGGCCACGCAAAGGCGGCAAGGTGATGGGGAAAACGTTGAGGCGATAGAAAAGGTCCATCCGGAACGTCTTTTCCTCCACCAGTCTGGACAGGTCTCTGTTGGTCGCGGCAATCACGCGGACGTCGACTCGGATGGTGCGAGCGCTTCCGAGCCGTTCGAATGCCTGTTCCTGTAAGACGCGCAGAAGTTTTGCCTGCAGATTAAACGGAATATCTCCAATTTCGTCCAGGAAAAGCGTTCCGTGGTTGGCGGCCTCAAAGCGGCCCACGCGTTGCGCGATGGCGCTGGTAAAGGCGCCCTTTTCGTGACCGAAGAGTTCGCTCTCCAGCAAACCTTCGGGAATTGCTGCGCAATTCAACCTGATGAACGGCCCTTCGGATCTGCTGCTGAGCTCGTGAATGAGACCAGCAAATAGTTCCTTTCCCGTACCGGTTTCCCCATAAATAACGACAGTCGAATCGGTGGGCGCCACCATTCGCGCCTGCTCCAATGTATGTTGCAGCGCTGGGCATGATCCTACAATCCGGTCCTGGCCCGCCGCGCGATCGGTACGTGAACCAAGCCGGATAGGGTTGAACCTGGTCTCGTCCCGCGCAGATTCGGAACTAATGGGCACGATAACGGCAGTGGACATATATAACCTCCAACTCGAACGTTGAATTACCTACTTCAGATTCACTGAAGCAGGGCTAGCGCGGGGCTAGCGCGCTTCGGACGGCTTCCAACAGGATTCCAGGCTGAAACGGTTTGTACAGCAACTTCACCACGCCGGGCTTCGCTGCCCAGGTGGCGGCAGATGGGTCTTTGTGCGCTGTGATGAAAATCGTCGGGATGGACCGGCCGCTCAGGGTTAGCTGCGAATATAACTCGAAGCCCGACATGCCCGGCAGACGCACGTCAAGAATCAGGCAGCGCAGATCGTCACGGTGACAGCCGGATTTCGCGAATTCTTCGGCGGACGAGAATAGAGCGACCTCATAACCAACCGACTCAATGAACCCCGCCAGCGACTGCCGTACCGATTCGTCGTCGTCGACGACGGCGATAACGGGAACGCCAGACTCTTCACTCATGACCACCCCTTCGCCTGGTCCGGACTGGATTCTCTCGCGTACCACTTGATTGATCGACTCCATCGGTGAAGCCAGAATACAACCAACTGGGAATCCTTGGTATCTGTACTTTGGTGCAAAGCGCTTCTGATGTCTTTCCGGCGAGACGCGGCACGTTCCACCCGGAAACCAGCAGTCCCCCGCTCATCACGCGGCCATATTAACTACAACGACCGTCGTGTCGTCGAACTGCTCGGTCCCGGTCGACCATTCCGCGGCTGCCTGCATCAGTCTTTCGGCCACACCTTCTGCATCAATCAGTGGCGCGATGGTTCTGCAGCAGTCAACCAAACGTTCGTCTCCGAAGTCTTCCCCGGCGGCGTTTTGCGCGTCGGTAAGACCATCGCTGAACATAACCAGCCGGCTTCCCGGCTGCATCCGGATATCATTCGCCGTGTAGCGCGCATTCGCGAACATTCCGATCGGAAAACCATCCGAATTCAGCCTTTCAATCTCGCCGCCTGCGCTAATCAAAATCGGCGACGGATTGCCCGCGTTGACATAGGTCAGGACGGCTGTATCGGCATCGTACGCCGCCCAAAACAGAGTGGCGTAGCGATTGTCTCCGAAGCGGCCGGCGATCTCTCGATTGAGTTTTTCAACGAGACCGGCCGGTGCACCCCCGCCGTCGCCTGCTTCATGGAGGTGCGCTCGCGCGACAGCCTGCAGGTTCGCCATCATTAGGGCAGCCGGGATGCCTTTTCCGCTCACATCCGCACAGAGGATACCTATTCGTTCCCGACCAAGATCGACGAAGTCGTAGAGATCGCCCCCGACCGTTCGCGCCGCCAGCGTTTGTCCTGCTACGGTGGCGCCACGCAGCACGGGCACCACGCGCGGGTACAAGTATTCCTGAACACTCCGTGCAACTTGAAGTTCGCTTTCAATCCTTAGAGCGGCGGCCTCCTCTTTTTTCAGACGCTCCAAGGCAATGGCCATCTCGTTGAAGTTACAGCTCAGATCGCCCAGCTGATCCTTGCTGCGCACCGGCGCCCTCCAGGCGAAGTTGCCGCCCGCAATTTGCCGTGCTGCGCGACTGAGGTCGTCAATCGCGGTCGAGATACTGCTGCCGAGGCGGATGCACATCCCCACACCCGCAGCATTTACAAGTACGATCAGAAATAAAAGCGCGGCCAATAGCCATACCCAGTTCGCCAGTTGGCTACCCAGGCGTGCCAAATCTTCGAAGGTGCTTGAGTAACTTGGTCGAACGCTGTATGCGATCCAGTCTTCCGGTGCCCCGGTTTCCCAGTTGCGAACGCTCAGCACAACGGCAGCCGGCCGTGTCTTACCAGGCAGGAAATTGCCTTCTATAGATCTGAACACCCGCTGATTCGGCGAGTGCACACGAAACGGCCTGGGGGAGACAGTCGTCACCGCCATGCTGGCTGCCGAAGAGAGCCACTTGGCCAATTCGGGCCCCAGCGGCAAGGTGAAGGTCGCCGTCGCCTTGCAACTGCCCCGCTGTCTCGTCAAAACGTTGCGGATTTCAAGCTGTCCCCGATCGACCACCAGTCCCGCGAAATCGGTGTCCGGCAACCAAGTCGGATGTTTGACGAACACGCGGGTTGACGCCGGCAGCACAGGCTGCACACCACGGGGGCGCTCTACAACTAAGGAAGCCTCAGCTTGGGGAAACGCCTCGTCCGTGTACGCCAGGAGTGGCTTGAGCCCGGCGGAATTCTCTGGTGGCGCCGTGCAAGCGCCGGCATAATCCAAAAGTGCGGGAGCAACGGACCGGCTCGCCTGGACCAGCACCTGAATCTGCTTCTCCACGACGTTCGCACTTTCGCGCCGGACCACCACGTTTAAGGCCGCCACTGCCAGGCAGACGATCAGAATTGTCGAAGCTCCCGTGAAGACGATTATTGCCGCAATCCTCCAGCGAACCCGGCCCCAGGCACGGCGGAGAGCATCGTGTACTCGAGTGGGAGTAAACTCCTTGGCCATCATCAGGATCGATGCAGTTGAAGGGCCAGATGCGCAAGACTGGCATCTTCTCGCGGAATCATAAGATGCGATGCCCTACGAACGTGTCCAGCCGCAGTCGTTTGTGTCGCCGATCCGCCGATTGGATTCTTGAGGCTATTGGTTTCGGCGCGGGCGCAGACCATGAATCGCATACCGCTAAGGGAACTGCGCTCGGGTGGAAGCGCCTCGCCCGTGGATCGTCCCGGCGCGGGCGCCATGGCACAAGCGCCCACTGGCGATTACCGACCGGGTGGTGACATCCGAATCAACCTCTAGCCCCGAAATGGAACAGAATCTAGCACTATAAGGAAAAGGATGCTGTTCTGCGCGGCCTATTGACTGGACCCCTTGGCCGTGAAACTGGTGGCACATGAGGGTACTCTCCACAGCTTGGCGCTATGGGCTTGCAGTGATTTCGTGTGGCCTCGCGCTGGCCGCGGCCATCCCCTGGATGCTCCGTCCTCATGTTTCTTCCTCGCCGTCATGGTGAGCAGCCTGTTCGGCGGGAAGGGGCCGGGCCTCGTGTCGGTGGTGCTATCCTGCCTGGCCTTCGATTATGTCTTCCTTCCCCCGAGATACAGTTTCGCGATGCAGCCATTGGCATCCCTGCGATTCACGACGTTCCTGGGAGCCGTCATAGTAGTCGCGGTGTTGATCGAGGCGAAACGGAAGGCGGAAGAAGCCTGTCGCCAAATTGACGCCAAATACCGGCAGGTTTCGGATGACGCTCTCGCTCAGGCCCAAAAGTCTGAAGCTCAGTTGCGGTTGATCATCGACTCGATTCCCGTGCCGGCATGGTCGAGCCGGGCAGATGGCGGCACCGATTTTATCAATAAGCGCTGGCTGGACTATACCGGCATCCCAGCGGAAGAGGCGCTAGGTCGGGGCTGGACGGCGGTGTGTCATCCGGACGACCTCGATCGGACGATGGAGTACTGGCGATCTGTTATGGCTTCTCACGAGGATCGTGAGTTGGAAGCGCGGTCACCATTGAATGAGCCGCCCTGGATCACGCCGATCCTGCAAAACGCATTGGGAGTTTGGCCGACCACGAACAGCGGTGGAACCGCTTCGCGCAATACGAACAAGGGCCGGGTCCGGACGCTGAGGAGAGGCTCGGGCAGGTTGTGACTCAGCGCGGTTGACATAATGGCACCGTTTCGATCACAGGAAAGCGAGCAGCGCCTTCGCAAGCGCTTCCGGTTGTCCCTCCGGGACAAAATGGCCGGAATCGCGGATCACAACGGACTTCACGTCCTTGAAATACGGCCGGAGTGAATCGCCCACGTTTGGAATCGAGTGCTCGCCGCCGGCGGCCAGGAGCCGGATGGGCAGCTTGCTCTTGAACTGCTTCTTGTTGAATTCCATGTCGTCGACGATCTTGCGGCAGTAGTCGAAAGCCGCATCCATGCGCCCCTCTCGCGCGTAAGCATGCACATAGGCATCGACATCAGCCTGCGGGATGGCGCCCGGCTTGAACACCTTGTTCTTGAACCACCATCCGACATATGCGTCCTCTTTGCCCATCGTGAGTTCGGCGGGCAAATCGGGGGGCATCTGGAAGATGAAATTCCACTTCCGCTTGTAGTCTGAGAGTTCAATCTCATTCAGTAAAGTGACGCCGGGAATTCCCGCGTCGATCAGCGTCAGCGACTTGAAATCTTCCTTGAACAGCACCCCTTGTATTTGAGGAATCCGCTTCCGATACCGCCATAAGTCGGCGAATTGAATGCTAGTAGCTTTCACCAATTCTACTTCACGTTCCTCTTCCGCCTCTTTTCCTGCGCGGCTTGAATTTGGGAACCAGGGTCTGCGGCAACCAGTGCGTTCGCTCTCGCGAATTTCTCGGTTGCTCATTGCCAAGGTCCGCTTGGCTTCGAGCGAAGTCCAAACGGGTTCCCGGCCGCTGCGGCTGAGAGCACAGGCAGAGCAAACGGTCTGACTTCGCCGACGAGCCGTGTCAAGTCGCCGGTCTCTGCACCGAATCGGCTCCGACGAACGAACGCGCGCCATTGGATAGCGCGGGCGGGATCATCGCAGTACGCCTGGGTCAGTCCAATTGGTTCGGCTTCGATGATGGTTCCTCTGTTGCGGAAGGTCGCAGAGATCGCCTTCACTAGGCGTTCTCCCTCAAAGCGATACATGCGGGACAGGAGGGCGAGATCGTAGAAGTCTTTCATTCGGCTGTTGAGGAGACCGAGCGCCGTCGGCGCTTCCAGTTTCTCTGCAACTACGGTCTCTTTTGGATAGGCGCGGAGCACAGGCGCAGAGAAAGCCAGCAAGCTTGGGTACTCAATGTCCGTGGGCCCGGGAGTAATGACATCGCCGAACCCGATATCGAGTTGCATCGGAATGCGCGCTCTCGCGAGGGTTGCGTGGAACTGGACTCGAACACCCTCGTAATCCGCGTCCTCTTTGATCCGGCTCACCTCGATTGAAGTCCGATTGAATGCGATGCCATCGGGTTCAACATCGACTTCGCATACTGTGGTGACAACCTCTTTAATGTGACCGAGCTGATTGTTCAGTTGTCCTTCGAGGTCGATGTCCATGGTGGGGCGGGATTGCGGCGCGCGCCAGGCGGTCAGCAACAAGGCGCCTTTCAAAACGAACCGATCCGAGTATGGTGATTTCGCCAGTCGATACAGGAAGCGCTCCATCGCGAAATACTGAAGCAGTTCCTGAAACGGGCGGCCTTGCGTGCGCGACTTGTTGAGCAGGCGTTGCCTGACGGAGGCGCCGATATCGCGTCCGCTCACAGTACAGCCTCAAGGTACGGGCGCATGACTTTCTGGACGCGATTGATTTGGGAGAATTTTGTCAGAGCTGCCCTGTTCGGCTTTCGTGTGCGTTCGCGGTAAGCGCGCAGAGCCTCAATGGCAATGTCCAGACCAATCTTGTTGCGGTACTTGAAGCAGTCGGCGATCGTTTTTTCCGGAGAATAGATCCTCACGGGAACATCGTCAACGGAAATCAGATCGGCGCCAGCGCGAAAAGAAGACTCGGGATACCAGAAGACCCGGAGAGGGACGCCATCAACCTTCGGAACCTGCGCGTGACTGGGTAGCGCGATGTCGACAGCGTGCGGAACCTGGGTGGTTAGGCCGTAATGTACCAGGGCCGAGACAAGGCAAACGACGGCCCTTGGAATCCGGATCGCGATTGGCACCAGGTCCGGGCTTGAAAGCGGGGTGCCGTGGAGAGCCGGTAGAGTCCGCGTCCGACCTGTTCTATATCGCCAGCGTCGCGGAGGGTATACAGGGTACGCGGGTGAATCCCAAGCCGCATCGCCTTCGAGGTTCGAAGCATGCCTCCGTGTTTGGAGAACACTTGCCGGGCTTTTGCGATTGCTGTGTCGGCTGCGGCCATGGATAGAACCTACGGATAGTGTACATGATATCCGAGTCTTTTATCCAGCGGGCTTTGGAGGAGAGCGACATCGAAGTCCGGCAGGCCGAAGCTGCAGAAAGCGAAGGACAACTCCGTTTTCGTTGTACATGGGCGAGACGAAGGCTTGCGGCGCGCGATGTTCCAGTTCCTTCGTGATATTGGACTGAAGCCGCTTGAGTGGAGCAAGGCCGTCCTGCTGCCGAAGCAAGGCGGAGCCAACCCGCACATCGACGATGTCCTTGATGAAGCGATGGAACGGGTCCAGGCTGTCGTGGTCTTGTTCTCGCCGGACGACCTCGCCTACCTTCGCCCGTCGCTGCTTGGCAAAGGCGAGAAGAACACGGAAGGAAAGCCGAAGGGCCAGCCTCGGCCCAACGTGATCTTTGAGGCAGGGCTAGCGCTCGGACGACATCCGGGGAAGACGCTGCTCGTGCAGGTTGGCTCAATCCGCGGCTTCAGCGACATCGCAGGTAAGCACCTTGTACGTCTGACCGACGATGTGGCTAAGAAGAAGGATGTCGCAGCCCGCCTCGGCAAGATCGGCTGTAAGGTAGACCTCGGCGGGGACGACTGGATGAGGCCACACGGGTTGACACCTAAGCCTTGACCGTGATGCCGGTTGGCTCTCCGTCGGAACGTCACGCTTTCAGAGAGTTTCTTGACGGTAAACCAGTAAGCGCCTCCCAAAGCACGATCCGTCATCCGACAATTTCCCATCGTGCGCCGCGTCCCCGCCCGGCTAGTCTGACTTGGCCCGCCTTCTTCATCTCCGCCAACACTTTCTTGATGAGTTGGGGACTAGCCGAGGGCAGTTGCACCTTCATGTCGGCTAACGTGAAAGGTTCTACTTGACCGAGCACAGTCCGGCGTACAAGATCGCTCTTAGCGGGCCGCGCCCCGAC
>Ga0335069_10002165_pt1 | contig 30560 bp, 28 predicted proteins | sample Lox_Sample_11_FD_206714 | JGI IMG/M metagenome (GOLD analysis project Ga0335069, IMG submission 206714) | Soil microbial communities from Loxahatchee National Wildlife Refuge, Florida, United States - Lox_Sample_1.1 | ecosystem: Environmental > Terrestrial > Soil > Wetlands | place: USA...
TGAGTCTCGCCGGCAACTTCCGCTCGCAGTTCGACGCCGCGGTCGCGAAGGACTCGTTCCAGGGGCTGCTCGACCGCCTGCGCGCCAAGGTCGCGGCGGCGCCGGCGTCGTCGTGAACACGATGTGGTCGGTGTTCCTCAAGGACCTGCGGATCTTCCTCCGCGATCGGAGCGCGCTGCTCTTCTCGCTGGTGATGCCGATCCTCGTGATCACCGTCATCGCGGAGGGGCTGCTGCACGACGACAAGGACAACCTTCACATCGTAGTGCCCGTCGTCAACGAAGACATGGGCCCCGTGGCCGGGACGTTCGTGAAGCTGCTGCGCGAGCGCGCCGACGTGCCCGAGGTGACGCGGTCGGAGGCCGAGGCCATGGTGCGCGACCGCCATGAGGCGGCGGCCGCGATCGTGTTCCCGTCGAAGCTGAGCAAGCAGTACCTCCAGGGCAAGTCGACCGAGATCGAGCTGCTCACCGACCCGGCCGCCGGCTCCGACGTGCAGGCCGTGAAAGTGCTGCTCCTGCTCATGGACAAAGAGGCGGCGTCGCTCGCCGACCCCTTCGCCGAGGACAAGATCACGCTCCATGAGCAGAACCTGACCGGCAACCGGCTCGAGGTGACGGCCTTCGAGCAACGGGTGCCGGGCTTCGCGCTCATGTTCGTACTGCTCGCCGTCGTCTTCGGCACGTCGATGAGCATGCACGACGAGCGCGACGCCGGCACGATCGCGCGGCTGCTGGTCGCGCCCGGCGGCTTCACCCGCGTGCTGCTCGGCAAGCTCGCGGCGCGGCTCGTCGTCGGCATCGCGCAGATGCTGATCCTGCTCGGCTGGGGCCACTGGATGTTCAAGGTGTCGCTCGGGACGTCGCCGGCGGGGCTGCTGCTGCTCACGACCGCGTCGGTGTTCGCGGTGGTCGCGGCGGGCATGCTGGTCGCGGGGCTCGCCAAGTCGCGCGAGCAGACGCTGCCGCTCGGGCTGTCGTTCGTGATGGGGCTGTCGGCGATCGGCGGCTGCTGGTGGCCCCAGTCCATGCAGCCCGAGTGGATGAGCCGGATCGCGCCCGCGTTCTTCACGAGCTGGGCGATGCGCGGGCTGAACGACCTCATCCTGCGCGAGGGCGGGCTCGCGGCGATCGCGCTGCCGTCGGCCGTGCTGCTGGCGTACGGCGCGGCGACGATGCTGGCGGGCGTGCACCTGTTCCGCGTGCGGCACAGCGCGCGCTGAGACTCCGGCGCGAGCAGGCCTCGCAGGTACGCGAGCTGCACCGGCTCGCCGTCGACCCGATCCTCAAGGGCCGGCCCGGGCCCGGTCGCGACGACGTCTTGCGCGATTCCCGCTCGAACGGCTCGCCATCGCGCATTCCTCCGGCCGGAACCGAGCCTGCCCCTGGCACGTTCCCTGCTTGCGAAGAGCACGCGCGGGGACGCGGACGCGAGCAGGACGACGCCCGTGACGCCCCGAGGAGGGGGTCGGCATGATTGCAGTCGCGAGGTCCGGGCGCGGCGCCGAACCATCCCGCGCCTCACGGCCGACCACGGGTCTCACCGTTCCGATCATCCTCACCGTGCTGCTGGTCGCCGGCGCGGTGGCGCCGTACCGGGCGCTCCGCGATGCGACGACGCTGGCGCCTGCGGATCACGTGCATCTGGAGCTTCCCTGGCTCTACCTCGCTCTGGCGCCCGTCTGCGACGTCATGGACGTGGTCGCGTGTCTCGCGCTGACGCAGCAGCTGGCGCTCGTCGTCACGCTCGGGATCGTCGCGTGCGCGCGGCGGCGCCCGGGCTCCCTGTTGTGGCCCGCCACCCGAATCGGGGCCGTGGCGTTCTTCGCCGTCGGTGTCCTCGCGTATTGCGAGGCGACGCTCCTCTGGGATCGACCGATGGCACGCCTCCGCGCCGACGACCCCGACGAGGTCGTCGTCGACTTCCACGCCCACACGCGGGATTCCCACGACGGCCGCATCGGCTTCGACGGCGAACGGAACCGGAGCTGGCACGCCTCGGCCGGCTTCGACGTCGCTTACGTCACCGATCACCATGCCTGGCGGCCACACCCGAACCCGACGACCGCGGGCGAGGGAACGGTGCTGCTGACGGGCGCCGAGCTCCGCATGTCGAATTCATACGTCGTGGCCCTCGACGACCCCGAGCGGTACGTCGCCGCCCTCGACAAGGACCACAGGGCCTTGCTCCCCGAACGGTTCGACGCGCTCCCCCCCGCGCTCCGGCCGCACTTCGTCCTGCCCCTCCCGCTGCGACTCGAACGCGTCCAGCGTGTCGTGCGGGGCGCGAGGGGAACGGTCGTCGCCCTCGAGCTGCACGACGGCGACCCGCGCGGCATCGAGCAGAGCCGGCGCGACCACGACGACATCCTGCGACTCGCGCACCGCCTCGATCTCGCGCTCGTCAGCGGGACGAACCTCCACGGCTGGGGGCGGACGGCCAGCGCCTGGACGCTCATCCGCATCCCGGGCTGGCGGGCGATGCCCCCGGATCAACTGGCCGCGGCGATCGAGGACGTCCTGCGCACCCGGCGCGCGGGAGCCGCCCGGGTGATCGAGCGCGCCGTCGTCGATCCCGGCGGCTCCTTCGCGCGCGTCTTCTCCCTGCCGCTGGTCGGCCTGCATCTCGTTCGCGCCCTGCAACCGGCGGAGCGTCTGTCGTGGCTGGCGTGGGCGTGGGCGATCTGGGCCGCGCTGCGGCTGCGGTCCTTCCGGAAGCGGAGCATCTCATGAGCGAGCACGTAGCGCGCACCGTCTGTCTCCGTCGCATTCTGACGACCGCAGTGAGGTTCGCTTCGCTGGAGCGCTGGTCGGGTTGGTCACACGACCCCGCTCTTGCCGACGCGTCGAGGTCGGATGTAGGGCTGACGCCCTGGGACGGTGTGTCGGGCACGCCCGGACCCGCAGGTCTGGGCCTGCCTGCACGGAGGGTCGCATGAAGCAGGCATGGTTGGTCCTTGGCGCGGTGTTCGTCGCAACGAGCGTCGCCCTGGCAGGCTCCGCGTCGACCGACATCGACAAGTTCTTCCGGGTGGATGCGCGCGTCTGCACCGGCGGGCAGCCGACGCACGAGCAGATCGCCACGCTGAAGACGGAAGGCGTGCGCGGCATCATCGACCTGCGAGAGCCGGAGGAGCACGACGTCGCAGAGGAGGCGCGGCTGGCGAAGGACCTCGGCCTGCGTTACGTCAACATTCCGGTCAAATCCGCGGCCCCGAAGGACGAGCAGGTCGCGACGTTCCTCGAGGCGACCCGCGATCCCGACGTCTTCCCGGTGTTCATCCACTGCGGGTCGGGAAATCGCGTCGGGTCATTCTGGATGATCCGGCGCGTCCTCGTCGACGGATGGTCGTCGGAGAAGGCCGAGGCGGAGGCGAAGCAGATCGGACTGAAGAGCCCGAACCTCGTCGACTTCGCGCACGACTACATCCAGCGACACGAGAAGACGTCGCCCTGATACGGGGTCAGATCCGCTCGATCACGATCGCGGGGGCCATGCCGCCCGCCGCGCACATCGTCACCAGGCCGGTGGAGAGCCCGCGGCGCTCCAGCTCGTCCAGCACGGTGCCGATCAGGATCGAGCCCGTGGCGGCGATGGGGTGACCGAGCGCGATCGCCCCGCCGTTCACGTTGCACTTCTCGGGATCGAGCCCCAGGTCCCGCATGAACTTTATCGGCACGACCGCGAAGGCTTCGTTGATCTCGATCAGGTCGACGTCGGAGAGGGCCATGCCCGCCTTCGCGAGCACCTTGCGGGTGGCGGGCCCGGGCTCGTTCAGCATCAGCTCCGGGCTGCCGGCGACGTTGGCCGTGGCGACGACCCGCGCGCGCGGCTTCCAGCCCTGCGCCCGCGCGTACTCCGGCGACGCCAGCAGCACCCCGGCCGACCCGTCCACCACCCCCGAGGAGTTGCCGGCGTGGTGCACGTGGTCGATGCGGATGTCCGGATGGGTGCGACGGACGAGGTGGTCGAAGGTCTCGCCGGTCTCGTCGATCGGCATCCCCATGAACGTCGAGAACACGGTCGGCAGCTTGGCCAGCCCCTCGAGGGTCGTCTGGGGGCGCGGGAACTCATCGTGGTCGAGCGCGAGGGTGCCGTCGTCGTTGTGGACGGGCACCACGCTGCGCGCGAAGTAGCCGCCGTCGATCGCCCGCTTCGCGCGCCGCTGGCTCTCGAGCGCCAGTTGGTCGACGTCCCGCCGCGTGATGCCTTCGAGCGTCGCGATCACGTCGGCGCAGACGCCCTGGTGCGGCTGGGGATGGAGGTCGCGCAGGTGCAGGTTACCCGCATCGAGCATGGCGGGCGGCAACGTGCCGGTGAAGGACATCATCTCCACGCCGCCCGCCACCACCAGGTCCTCCATCCCGGACATGATGCTGGCCGCCGCCAGGTTCACGACGGTGATTCCTGAGCCGCAGAACCGGTCGAGCGTCACCGCGCCGGCCCGGGTGCTCCACCCCGCGTCCAGCACCGACATGCGCCCGACGCAGGCCCCTTGCCGGCCGACCTGCGTGCTGCATCCCCAGAGCACGTCGTCGACCTCGTCGGTCTCGATCCCGTTGCGCTCCTGGAGCGCGCGGAGCACCGTCGCGCTCAGCCGCTGCGGATGGAGATGCGCGAGCCCGCCCTTGCCCTGCTTGCCGATCCCCCGGGGCGTACGTATGGCGTCGATGATCCAGGCCTCTCTGGACATTCGTCTTCCTCCCGATCCGCCCCACCGTGCGGGAACCGGCGCGCTTCGGCAAGCGGTCGCGTCACACATCGACCCGACGACCTCGGGTGCGCCCTCCCCGCGCGCGTCGACGGCGGACGCGCGGGCCCTCGTCGCCCGTTCATGCGTTGACAGCCCCCGTGCCCCGCGCGATGGTCCGCGCATGCCCGCGCCCGGCGCGCCGCTCTCCACCGAGACGCTGATGGACGTCTACCGCCAGATGCGAACGATCCGCGCGTTCGAGGAGAAGCTCTCCGAGTTGGTGATGGCGGGGAAGCTCGCGGGCTTCCTGCACCTCTACGCGGGCGAGGAGGCGGTCGCCGTCGGCGTCTGCGCGCACCTCACCGACCGCGACGTCGTCAACTCCACCCACCGCGGTCACGGCCACTGCATCGCCAAGGGCGTCGACGTCGGCGGCATGATGGCCGAGCTGTTCGGGCGGCGGACCGGCATCTGCAAGGGCAAGGGCGGCTCGATGCACATCGCCGACCTCGACCACGGTATGCTGGGTGCGAACGGCATCGTCGGCGCCGGCATCCCGCTCACCGCCGGGGCGGCGCTCACCGCGCAGGTGAAGCAGACCGGCGGCGTCGCCGTCGGCTTCTTCGGCGACGGCGCCACCAACCAGGGGCAGTTCCACGAGGCGCTCAACCTCGCCGCGGTCTGGAGGCTGCCGGCGGTGTTCGTCGCCGAGAACAACCTCTACGGCGAGGCGACCCCGATGGAGTTCGTCACGCCCGTGCGCGACCTGGCCGCCCGCGCGGCGTCCTACGGCATGCGGAGCGCAATCGCCGACGGGATGGACTTCTTCGACGTCCACGCGAAGGCGGGCGAGGCGATCGCGCACGCCCGCCGCGGCGACGGCCCGACGCTGCTCGAGTGCAAGACCTACCGCTACTTCGGGCACTACGTCGGCGACCCGCTCACCTACCGGACGAAGGAGGAGGCGGACGACTGGATGCAGAATCGCGACCCGCTCCAGCGCTTCGCGGAGCGCGTCGTGCGCGACGGGCTCGTCGAAGCGGGCAACCTCGCGCGCATCGACCGCGAGACCACCGACCGCATCGAGGCGGCCGTGCGCGCCGCCGAGCAGGCCCCGTTCCCGGACCCCTCCGAGCTGCTCACCGACGTCTACGTGAAGGGCTGACGGCGATGGCGCGCGAGCTTCCGATGGTGATGGCGATCAACGAGGCGCTGCACCTCGCGATGCAGGCCGACCCCGACGTGATCGTGCTCGGCGAAGACGTCGCGGGCGGCGGCGGCCGCGCCGACCAGGGCATCGAGGAGGCGTGGGGCGGGATCATGGGCGCCACGCGCGGCCTCCTGAAGGCGTTCGGCCCGACGCGCGTCCGCGACACGCCGATCAGCGAGATGGGATTCCTCGGCGCCGCGGTCGGCGCAGCCGCGACCGGGCTCCGGCCCGTGGCCGAGCTGATGTTCATCGACTTCATCGGCGTCGCGCTCGACCCGCTGCTCAACCAGGCCGCCAAGCTGCGCTACATGTTCGGCGGCAAGGCGCGGGTGCCGCTCACGGTGCGGACGTCCGTCGGCGCCGGGCTCCGCTCGGCGGCGCAGCACTCGCAGTCGCTGTGGGGCATCACGACCGGCATCCCGGGCTTGAAGACCGTCGTCCCGTCGACGCCGGCCGACGCCAAGGGGCTGCTGCTGGCCGCGATCCGCGACGACGACCCGGTGGTCTTCTGCGAGCCCAAGTCGCTGATGTTCGTCTCGGGCGAGCTGCCGGAGGGCGACTACACGGTGCCGCTCGGGAAGGCGAACGTCGTGCGCGCCGGCAGCGACGTGTCGCTGGTCGGCTTCGGGCGCACCGTCCAGACCGCACTCGAAGCGGCGGACGCGCTCGCCAAGGCGGGCACCAGCGCCGAGGTGCTCGACCTCCGCTCGCTCCAGCCGCTCGACGAGGAGGCGATCCTCGCCACGCTCGCCAAGACCGGCCGGCTGATCGTGGTCGACGAAGGGACGCCGCGCTGCGGGATCGCGAGCGACGTCGCCGCGCTGTGCGTCGACCGCGGCTTCGACCTGCTGAACGGCCCGGTGAAGCGCGTGACCGCGCCGCACGCGCCGGTCCCGTTCAGCCCCGTGTTGGAGGACGCCTACATGCCGACCGCGGCGCGCGTCCTCGCCGCCGTGCACGAGCTCGGGTGACGCGCGTGCCCACCCCGATCGCCATGCCGAAGCTCGGCATGACCATGCGGGAGGGAACGGTGGTCGCGTGGCCCGTGCCGGTCGGCGCGCCGGTCGCGAAGGGGCAGCTCGTGCTCGTCATCGAGTCGGAGAAAGCCGAGGTGGAGATCGAGGCGCCGGCGAGCGGCGTCCTACGCCACGTCTGGGTGGAGCCGCCGGCGATCGTCCCCTGCGGCACGCTGCTCGCCGCGATCACCGCCACCGCCGACGAGCCGTTCGACCCGGACGCGTTCCGGCGCGAGCACGACCGCCCCGAGGCGCCGGTCGCACCCGCACCGGCGGCGGCCGTCGCGCCGCTCCCCGCGGCCGGCCCGCGCGCGGCCGCGCCCGCGATCACGCCGGCGGCGCGCACGCTGGCGCGCCAGCTCGGCGTCGACCCGGCGGTCGTTCCCGGCACCGGTCCCGGCGGCCGCGTCACCCGCGAAGACGTGGAGGCGTGGGTCGAACGGCGGCGGAGCCTGGTCCCGGTCGCCGACGGCGTCGCGCTCGAGGCGCCGGCCACCGGCGCCGGGGATCCGGTGCTGCTGCTCCCCGGCTTCGGCACCGACGTGAGCGCGTTCGCCCGTCAGATCCCGGCGTTGGCGGAGCGGTTCCGCGTCGTCGGCGTCAACCCGCGCGGCGTCGGGCAGTCCAACCCGGGCCCGGCCGAACGGCACGACGTCGCGACCAGCGCCGCCGACGCCGCGGCGCTGCCGGGCGCGCCCGCCCACGTGATCGGCGCCAGCCTCGGGGCGGCGGTGGCGCTCGAGCTGGCGCTCACGCTTCCGGCGCGCGTCCGCTCGCTGACGCTCGTCACGCCGTTCGTCGACGCCGGCCCGCGGCTGCTCGCGGTCCTCGACGCATGGTGCCGCGTCGCGCGCACCGGCCCGGCCGATACGCTCGCGCGGATGCTGCTCCCGTGGCTGTTCTCGGCCCGCACGCTCGCCGACGACGCCGCGCGCGAGCGCGTCGTGCGCGGGCTCGCGGCGATCGTCGCGCGCATTCCCGCGTCGACGCTCGACCGCAGCGCGGCCGGACTGCGCGCCTGGTCGGGGACCCGTCGCGACGCGCTCCGGGACGTCGCCGTCCCCACGCTCGTCCTCGGCGCGGGCGACGACCTCCTCACGCCCGGCGTCGAGGCGATCGCGGCGGCGATCCCGCGGGCGGCGTGCGTCGTCGTCCCGGGGGCCGGGCACGCAGTGTGCCTCGAGGCCCCGGACGCGGTGAACGCTGCGATCCTGCGTCACGTCGGTGGGAGCTGAGAGGAGCCGCGTACGGGACGGCGTCCCCGCCTCCGGAAGGGGCGCGGACTTTCCGTCTCGTCCATCCCCACGTCAGCCGCTACACCTACGGTGGATGGCGCAGGATCAGCCGACGTCGCCACGCGGGAGGGGAACGACGCAGCGGACCACACCCGCTCCGGACCTGACGCCGCTCGGCCGGCTCCTCCCCGCACCCTGGCAACGCGCCATCCAGGATCACGCCCGCAATCTCGATCTCCCCGCGGTCCTCGCCGACCTGCTCCTCGAGCATCCACGGACGGTCGACGGCTTCGACCCCGTCCTCACGAAGCGTGTCTTCCTCCTCCTCGATCGCACCGTGTGCCGCTACTTCCGCCTCCGCGTCCTCGACATCGGGAACGTCCCGCTCGGACGCGCGCTGCTGGTGGGCTGCCACTCCGGCGTGTTCGCGTGGGATGCGACCTGCCTGATCGTCGCCCTCTACCGGCACATTGGTCGCTTCTCGTGCAACGTGGGAGACCGCTTCTTTCTGAAGCTCGGCCCGTTCACGCGGCTGCTGGAGGCGACGGGCATGGTCGTCGGCGATCGCGCGCGGGTGGAGGCATTGCTCGAGCGGGACGAGCTGGTCCTGTGCTTCCCGGGCGGGCCGGACGACATGCGGCGACCGATCTGGCGGCGCTACACCCTGGCCGCGAATCGCGGGCTGCGCCCGGGGCGCGGCGGGTACGTCAAGGCCGCGCTCCGGTCCCGGAGCCCCATCGTGCCGGTGGCGGTGGTCGGCGCGGAGGAGATCCACGTCATGCTGGGCGACGTGCCGTTGCTGGCCCGGCTGCTCGGCACGCCGTTCTTCCCGGTCGTCGCGTCGCCGATACCGCTGCCGGCGCGCGTCTACCTTCGCTTCGGCGAGCCGATCCACCTCGACGCGCCGCCCGAAGCCGCGGAGGACCAGGCCGTCGTCGACCGCCTGAACGCGGACGTCCAGATGCGATTGCAGATGCTCATCACGGATACGGTCCGCCGTCGGCACGGGATATACTGGAGCAGCTGGGACGAGCGGGGCTAGCAGCATGGCCGCACGGTACGCGACGGGCGTGGACGAGATCCACTTCGCCGCCACCTCCGACGGGTGGCGGCTGGCGCTCCACCGCCATCGCCCCCTGGGGGGGAGAACGCGGCTGCCCGTGCTCCTCTGCGCCGGCTACGGGTGCAACCGCCACTTCCTCGACTACGACGAGTACTACTCGCTGGCGCGGTTCCTGGCGCGACGGGGCTTCGACGCCTGGGTGGTGGAACTCCGCGGCCGTGGGCTCTCGCGCCCCACGGCTGCCTGCCCGCGGCCGGGCAGCTGGACCTTCGACGACCTGGCCACCGTCGACGTGCCGGCGGCGGTCGCCTACGTGGCCGGCGTCACGGGACGCCGCGTCGCCTGGATCGGGCACAGCATGGGCGGCATGGCGCTCTACGCCGGCCTCGGCACCATGCCGCAGCTGGTCGAGCAGATCGTCGCGGGCGTCACCGTCGCGTCGCCAGTCGTCTTCCCGCCCGTCAGCGCGACGCTCCTCGGCCGCATCGGACACCTGCTGCTCGACGTCCCGTTCAGCGACACGGTGCCGCAGCGATGGGTGCTGGGCGCGCTCTGGCACCTGGTCGGCCGCTCGCGGGCGCTCGAGGTCGGCATGAATCCCGCCAACATCGACCACCACGAGGTCGGGCGTGCGCTGCGCCGCTCGCTCTCCGACGTCTCGCGGCACAAGCTCCGTCAGCTGGCGCGCTGGGCCCTCGACGGCGAGTTCACGTCCGCGGACCGTCGCACCGACTACCGCACCGCGCTCGCCTCCGTCGCCACGCCGATGCTGGTCGCCGCCGGCTCGCTCGATCAGCTCGCGACGCCGAACGCCGTCCGCCGGGTGCTCGACTACCTCCCCGCCGGGGCGGCCTCCTACGTGGAGTTCGGCCGCGAGTACGGCCACCGGACGGACTACGGCCACGTCGACATCATCCTCGGCCGCACGGCTCCCGAGGAGGTCTTCCCCACGATCGCCCACTGGCTCGGCCAGCACGAAAGGACGGACTAGTGCCGCCTCGCGCACCGCGCTTCTCCATCCAGGTCGGCCAGCAGTTCGCGAGCTGGCCCGACATCGTCCGCATCTGGGGCGAGGCCGAGCGTCTCGGTTACGACGGCGCCTTCACCTACGACCACTTCATGGCGGTGATGATGGACCCGTTCGACCCGTGCCTCGAGGCCTGGACCAGCCTCGCGGCGCTCGCCGTCCACACCACGCGCCTCCGGCTCGGCGTGCTCGTCACCGGCAACACCTATCGCCACCCCGCCGTGCTCGCGAAGATGGCGACGACCGTCGACGCCGTCAGCGGCGGCCGCCTCGACTTCGGCATCGGCTCGGGCTGGTTCGAGACCGAGCACGCGGCGCTCGGCATCCCCTTCCGCACCGCGGCCGAGCGCTGCGCGATGCTGGACGAGGCGCTCGCCGCCATCCGTGCGCTCTGGACGCAGCGCACCGCCAGTTTCAAGGGTCGCTACTACGCACTCGCGGAGGCGATCGCCGAGCCGAAGCCCGTGCAGCGGCCGCATCCGCCGATCCTGATCGCCGCCAGCGGCGAGAAGCGCATGCTGCGCATCGTCGCGCGCCATGCCGACGCCTGGAACAGCTTCGGGTCCCCGGAGACCTTCCGCCACAAGATCGCCGTGCTGTCCGAGCACTGCCGCGCGGAAGGGAGCGACGTCGAGCGCATCGAGAAATCGGTGCTGCTGCCGGCGTCGATCGGCGACGACCCGGAGACGTGGGCTCCGCTCATCCAGGGGTACGCGGCCTATCTCGGCGTTCCGCCCGAGGAGGCCCAGCGCGCGATGCTGCTCGGTTCCGCGGCCGACGTGCAGCGGCAGGTCGACGGCTACCTCGCGGTCGGCGTCACGCACTTCATCCTCACCCTCACGCCGTTCAACTTCGAGGTGATGGAGCGCTTCGCGCGCGACGTCATGCCGGCGTTCCGCTGACGTCTCGATCGTCGCGCCGGCTCGCAGGGACCCCTATCGACAGACGCCGTCCTCGACGAGCCGGCGCGCGTCGTCGCGATCCAGGCCCAGCACGTGGACGAGGACGTCCTCGGTGTCCGCGCCGAGCCGCGGCGCGGGCGCGGGCGGGGCCACGGGCGTCGCCGAGAGACGGAGCGGGCTGCCCACGTGGAGGACGTCGCCCACCTCGGGATCGTCGATCGTGACCAGCGCGCCGCGAGCGGCGAGGTGTGGATCGTCGCGGTGGTCGTCGGGCGCCTGCACGGGGAAGGCCGAGATGCCGGCGGCCTGGAGGCGCGCCGCCGCCTGTTCGGGAGCATGGTTCGACGTCCAGGCGGTCACACGCGCGTCGAGCGCCGCGCCGGCAGCCAGGCGCCCCGCCAACGTCGCGAACCGCTCCTCGGGCTTCCACCCGAGCAGATGACAGAAGCGCACCCACGCCTCGTCGTCGGCGACGGCGAGCGCGAGCCAGCGATCCGTCCCCTGCGCGCGGTAGACACCGTGCGGACAGGCGTCGACGGCCGCATTCCCGCGCTGCACGGACGGACGTCCGGTGCAGGCCTCCTGCAGGTAGACGTCCCCGAGCAGGAACGCGGCGGCTTCGCTCTGCGCCAGCTCGACGTGCTGCCCCTCGCCGGTGCGCGCACGGTGCTCGAGCGCCGCGAGCACCGCGACCGCGAGCAGGCGTCCCGCGAAGTGATCGGGATGCTCGAGCGAGGACCCGCCCGGATACGGCGCGTCGGGGTGGTTCCAGAGCCATGTGGCGCCGACGAAGGCGGCGGCCATCGGCCCGTACGCGGGTGCCCCGGCGAGCGGGCCGCCGCGTCCGTAGCCCTGCGACGAGACGTAGATCACGTCGGGGCGGCGGGCGCGGACCGCGTCGTAGCCGAGGCCCAGACGCTCGACGAGGCCCCCCTGCCGGTTCTCCGCCACCACGTCGGCGGCGGCGCAGAGGCGGAGCGCCAGCGCGCGCCCGCGCTCGGTCGAGAGGTCGTTGCAGACGCTCCGCTGGCCGCGATTCTCGTCGTTGAACATGAACGACCGGTTCGGCGAGGCGAAGTCGAGCGTGAGCCGGCGGAGGAAATCGGGGCTGCGCGCCGACTCGATCTTCACGACGTCGGCCCCCAGGTCGCGCAGCGTGGCGCACAGCTCGGGGACGACCGCGCCGACGCCGAGGCTCACCACGCGAAGGCCGGCGAGCGGCGGGCGCGCGTCCGCGGGCCCGACCGCGGATCGGGGCTCGCGCGGAGCGAACCCGCCCGTGTCCTCGCCCGGGTGCGGCGCGGGACGCGCCAGCACGACGGGCGTCGCCGACAGGTTGCACGGGAAGGGAGCCACGGGGGCCGTCTCCAGATGCGGGAAGTCGGTGTGGCGGAAGAACGCGCGGGCGCGGGTCTGCTCGGCGACGACGAACTCCTCGGGACGAAGGACGGGCGCGATCGGGAGCCCGAGGCGGAGACCGTGGGCGACCACCTCGTCACGCCGGCGGCGGGCGAGCGCGGTGCCCGCGACGAATCGCAGCGCGTCGAGGGCCGCATGGATGGCGCGGAGCGGGTCGGGGTGCACGGGCAGCCGCGCGAGCGCGCCGACGAGGAGGCTCGCCAGCTCGACGCCGCCTTCCCCGACCTTCGCGAGCGCCGTCTCGAGCGGCGCCCACGGGTTGACGCGGGCGGCGACGGGCGCGGCCGTCCACTCGCGTGCCGCCTCGGGCTCGAGCCCGAGAAGGAGGGCGACCACCGCGCGCAGCTGCCGCGGCGTCACTGCCAGGATCCGCACCCATCCGTCCGCGACGGGCAGCACGACGGCGGGGCCGTCGGCGTCGCGGGGATAGACGCGCGGCAGCAGCGGGAATCGTCGCTGGTAGTCCGCGAGCAGGATCCACCACGGCGCGAGGCTCGCCATCGCCGCCTCCTGCACCGACACCTCGACCGTCTGCCCGCGGCCGTCGCGCGTCCGGCTCCGCACGGCCGCGAGCGCACCCGCGACCGCCACCACCGAGGCGCAGTCGTGCGCCTGGAAGCCGGGCAGCCAGCACGGCGGGCGATCCGGGAACCCCGACCCCCAGAGCGCCCCGGACGCCGCGAAGGCCGGCAGCGGTTCCAGACGCCAGCCGGCGCGCGGACCGCTCCGGCCGCAATCGCCGATCGTCGCGTGGACCAGCGCCGGATGGCGGGCACGGACGGCGTCGGGCGCCAGCCGCGGGTCGTTCGTGTTCTCGACCAGGATGTCCGCGCGGTCGCACAGCTCCACGAAACGCGCCCAGCCCGCAGCGTCGTCGAGGTCGAGCACGACGCCGCGCTTCCCGAGGTTCCGGAAGAGGAACGGGAGGGATCGGTCCGCGGCGACGACGTCACTGGTGAAGGGAGGCGCGAGCCGAGCGGGATCCCCCGTGGCGGGCTCGATCCGGATCACGTCGGCGCCGAGGTCGGCGAGGATGCGGCCGGCGAGCGCGCCGCGGATGTCGGTCAGATCGACGACCCGGAGGTGCCCGAGGGACGTGCGTTGCGGGCTCATCGTCGACCCGGTCGCGTCGGCTAGGCGGCGTCGCTGTGCGGAGCCGCGGCTGCGAACGGAGACAGGGCGGCGGCCCGCGGCACCCGTCCGACGCGGTTGCCGTCGCCGGCGTCGTACGAGCTGCAGTAGACGCCGTGGCGCCGACGGAGGGTGTCGTCGATCAGCGCCTGGAAGGCGCCACGGACCTGCGCGTTCAGACGATCGACGATCGCCTGATCGTCGGCCGCCTCGGGAGGGGCGTCGAGGTGGATCGCGTCGCCGAACCGGATGTAGACGCGCGCCGGCAGCGGGAGCACCGAGGCGATGAGCGGGAAGAACGGTACCCCCAGGTACTCCGCGAACTGGGGGATGTCTCCGATGCAGTAGTGGATCTCCTCGGTTCCCACGACCGCCACCGGCACGACCGGGCTGTGCGTGCGAAGCGCGAGCTTGATGTAGCCTCCCCGCCCCGGAGCGAAGCCCTTGACCGGCTTCACCCGGTAGCGATCGTGCTCGAGATAGTAGGCGCGGCGATTGCCCTCACCCGCGTCGGCGAAGATCAGGCACAGTTGCTCGCGGCGCAGGAGGTCCTCGAAGTCGGCATGCCCCCCGAGCACCATCCCCGTCGGGACGAGCGCGTTCCGCAGGAGCGGATAGCGCCCCCAGACCTCGTGACCGGCATTCCAGGAGAAGCGTCCCGTGAGCCGATGGAGCTCGGCCACGAGGAGCATCGCGTCCCAGGGGACGACGCCGGAGTGCGACGCGACGAGCACCGCCCTCCCTGCGGGGAGATTGCCGGCTCCCATGGTGGTCACCCGGAAGTAGCGGCCCATAACCTGCTCCAGCGCGAAGAAGGCCAATCGCGTCGAGAACGGGTCGAAACCGCGGTCGTTGGGCGGGTAGGCCAGGAAGAGGTCGCCGACGATGCCGCGGAGATCCAGCCGGCGGGACCGGCGCAGGATCCACCGTTGCAAGCCGACCGGCAGCGCGCGTCCCCAGTGGTTGAGAACGGGAAGGTTCACGGGCTCCTGCCCGCGCCCCTTTGGAGGCGCCGCCACTGCCGCCCGGAACACCGTCCCCTGCCCGGCCGTGATCATGGTGAATCGTGCTCCCCGGAGCCCGGCGCTCCTGCCTTCGCCGGAGTCCGTGGCGAGGCGCCGGTCTCGATCCGGGCGAGCGCGACGCGGCGCGCACGGGCTCGCGCCGCATGGCGGTTCCAGGGCCGGTCGGCGTCGCCCTTGAGGACGCGCGTGAAGGTTGCTGCGATGTGGCAGGCCCGGCAGATGGGCTGACAGGTCGCCAGCACGTCCGGCACCTGCTCGGCGCGCAGGTCGCCCCACCGGAACGTCCGGCCGTCGGCGTACCTCACGCACGGCCGCTCGCCGAACCGGTGCGGCGCCCCGAACGGCTCCGCGCAGAGGGCGCACGACTTGCCCACGTACCATCGTGCGAGAAGAACGCGTGGGCGGGACTCGTCCGGCGCCCGCTCGATCTGCGGCAGGCACCCCTGCCGGCATCCGCGCTGCCCGGGCCACCGCGAGCAGGATCCCACACGGCAGGAAGGCAGGCCGCGCCAGAGCGCGCGGACGAGCGCCCGCGGATCGATCGCGATGCCGGCAGATCCTCCGGCTTCCGGACAGTCGACCACCCGCGTGCCCCGGAGACGCCACACCTCCCGGGCGGGAGGGAAGAGCGGCGACGCACTGCTCGGGCCGAAGAAGAACCACGATGCGAGCATTGGCGGCGGTCCTCCGGGGTCCTCTGGGGTCTCCTTCGCATGCGCTGCAAATTCCCCGCCCACCCCGGAGCGAGGCAGCACCGTGCCGGGACGCACGCGCGTCTCGAAATCCGGAACCATACCGGGCGAACTTTCCCCCGGATGGCGACAACCAACTCGGGGACCCCTCCTACGGGGTCTCCGCGATCGCTTTCGCGCGGGCTCGCAGCACGTCCTTGCTGACCTTGCCCGACGGCACGCGCGGCAGCTCGTCGACGATGACGAGGTGCTCCGGGAACTTCTGACGCGCGAGCCCGGCGCGCTCGAGGAAGCGGCGAATGTCCGCGAGGTCGATCGTCTGCCCGGGCCGGAGCACGAGGAAGGCACATCCCTTCTCGCCGGTCTCGCGGCTCGGCATGGCGACGATCGCGACGTCGGCCACCGCGGTATGGCTCGCCAGGACGTCCTCGACCTCCTTCGGGCTGATGTTCTCGCCCGAGCGGATGATGATGTCCTTCTTCCGTCCCGTGATCACCAGATAGCGCCCGTGCACGCGGCGCCCGAGGTCGCCCATGCGGAAGTAGCCGTCCTCGTCGAAGGCGCCGTCGTCGTCCTCGGGATGCAGATACCCGACCAGCTGCTCCGGTCCGCGGACGAGGATCTCGCCCTCCTCGCCGTCGGCGACGTTCGCGTCGCTCGACGGGTCGACGATCTTGACCTCGGTCGGCGGCACCACCTCGCCGTCGGTCTCGGCCCCGAGGTCGGCGTGCGCCCGGTCGCGGATCCCGAGCGTGGTCGTCGGCATCTCGGTGGATCCGTAGGCCCGGAAGCACAGGCAGTCCGGATATTTCGTGGCGGCTTCGCGGATCAGGTCCGTGGAGACCGTCGTGCCGCCACAGAAGAAGATGCGCAGCGACGCCATCGCCGCGGGTCGTCCCACGGCGGTGTCGAGCAGCTGGCGAAGGAACGGGGTGGCGCCGCCCGTCACCGTGCAGCGGTTCTTCTCGATGCAGTGGATCGCCTCGTCGGGGCTCCAGACGTCCATCAGCACGCTCGTGGAGCCGCTCACCCAGGGCATGTCGAACGCCCAGTACGCGCCGGTGATGTGCGTCACCGGCGAAGGCATGAAGACGACGTCGGACGGTCCGATCGACCACGCCGCCGCCATGGAGCGGACGCGATAGTCGAAGGTGTAGTGGCTGTGGAGCACGCCCTTGGGCCGTCCCGTCGTGCCGGACGTGTACATCACCACCATCGCGGACGCAGGGTCGATCGCGGGCAGGTCGTCGTCGCGCGCCGGCGCGAGCGACAGCGCGTGCCCCCACTGCACCCCGGTCGCCCCGTCGCCGCGCACGACCACGACGTCCCGCAGCGATGGCAGCTGCGAGCGGAGTCCCTCGAGCATCCGCCGATGGTCGTGCTTGCGGAATACCTGCGGGACGAACACCAGCTTCGCCTGGCAGTCCTGCAGGATGTAGCCGACCTCGGATTCCCGGTAGTTCGGCGGGACGGGATTCAGCACGAGCCCGCACCGCCGCGCCGCGAGCGCGATGACCGCCGCCTCGATCCAGTTGGGGAGCTGGAACGACACGACGTCGCCGGGCGCGAGGCCGCGCGACCGGAAGAAGGCGGCGAGCCGCGACGACAAGTCCCACGCTTCGGCGCGCGTCACGCGCCGGTCGCCCTCGATGAGGAGGAGCCGGTCGGGCGCTTCGCGGCAGGCGCGGCGGGCGACGTCGGCGAGCGTCTCCTCGCGCCAGTATCCGGCGGCGCGGTAGGCGGCTGCGGCCTCGTCGGACCACCGGGTCGCGAAGCCGCTCGGATCGGTTCGCAGGGTCCAACCCATCAGTGCTTCGCGCTCGCCCGCCGAGCCTCGGCAGTCGTCAACCGGTGCCCGATCGGACGGAAGACCACGGCGAACCATCGCTCGCGGTCGAGGTGCGGTAGCGCGGGCAGACGATCCGCAAGCGACCCGAGCGCCCCGCCTTCGTCGTGCAGCTCGAGGAGGACGGCGTAGGCGTACTTCCTGGCGCTCCCTCTGATCTGCTCGTCGGCGAGGGTGAGCAGCTCGGCGCTGATGACGCCCGGCAGATCCGCCAACTCGGCGAGACCGCCACGCAGCAGCGCGGCTGCGAACGCCTCCCCCTCCCCGGCCGCCGCATTGGCGAGCATCAGCACGAGGGTCCGGCGCTCGCTGGTGTCCGTCGCGACGCGCGCGCCGCTTCGCACGGTCGCCCGCCGCCACATCGTGGGCGGTTGCACCGTCGACATGTCGACCGATGGGCTGATCGGCATCGCGTCGCCTCCCCTGGCCTTCGCGAGCTCGGCCAGCGCGTACGCGGGATCGTCCATCTCCCAGATCGTGAGGTAGTCGTGCTTGCCCGAAGGCCACGGACCCTCCGCTCGGCGGAAGCGCTGCCCGGCCAGGATGCCCGGCGTGAGCACGCCGTGGATCAGATGGTCCGTCCCGTACCAGCGGTTGAACTCGTCTGCCTGCCCGGGAACCGGGTTCGACAGCGCAAACTGGTAACACGTCGCCATTGACGTCACCTCGCCCGCGGCAGGCCGAGCAACCTGTCGGCCGTGATCTCGCGCTGGATCTCGCTGGTGCCGCCCGCGATCGTGTAGACCCAGCTCCACAGGAAGTCGTACGTCCAGGGATGCGCGGCGCGGTCGCCGTCGAACTCGAGGAACTCCCAGCCCAGGATGTCGCCGACGAGCTCGCTCAGCGCCTTGTGCGTCGCGGTCACCATCAGCTTCATCAAGGAGCCCTTGGGACCCGGCACGCCCGAGCGGTCGGTTTCCGCGATGCTCGTCAGCGTCATCGCGCGGATCGCCATCGTGTCGGCCTTGATCGACGCGAGCCGCTCGGCGATGTCGTCGTGGTCGATCGCCGATCTTCCGTCGTCGAAGCGCACCCGCTTCGCCAGCTCGATCACGCGCTGGACGCGCTCGTAGAGCTCGAGCTGATCGCCGATGAAGCCCAGGCCGCGCTCGAACCCGAGCGTCGCCAGCGCCGTCGACCAGCCGTCGCCGATCTCTCCGACGACGTTCGCGCGCGGGATCCGCACCTCGTCGTAGAAGACCGTGTTGACGCGCGCGTCCAGCATCATCGTCGTGATCGGTCGGACCTCGATGCCCGGGGAACGCATGTCGCAGATGAGCCACGTGAGCCCGCGGTGCCGCTGCGACCCGGGATCGGTCCGCACCAGGAGCTCCTGGAAGTCGGCGTGCTGCGCGTCGGTCGTCCACGTCTTGACACCCGTCACGACGACGTCCGTTCCGTCGACGACACCGTGGGTCGTGAGGGACGCGAGGTCGGAGCCCGCGTTGGGCTCGGAGAAGCCCTGACACCAGAGCGCCTCCCCGGACAGGATCCGCGGCAGGTGGTAGGCCTTCTGCTCGTCGGTGCCGCGGGCGATCAGCGTCGGCCCCGCGTGCATGAGCCCGACGTACGTGGTGTTCACGTGGTGCGGCGCGTGCGCACGCGCCAGCTCTTCGTACCAGATCACCTGCTGCAGGGAACTCAGGCCGCGGCCGCCGTACTCCTTCGGCCAGGCGATGCCGGCCCAGCCGTGCTCGTAGAGCTTCCGCTGCCACGCGCGATCGAAGTCGGCCGCCGCGCGGCCGCGCGGCGGCCGGGGCGACGAGGGGACGTGCGTCTGCAGCCAGGCGCGTGCCCGCGCACGGAACTCGTCGTCCTCTTCGGAGTAGCACATATCCATCCGAGTTCAGGCCTCGAGCTCCGCGTGCAGCAGCCTCGTCAGCAGCGCCCGCTTGGAGCCGAACAGTCGGGCAAGGAGCAGGCTGTGCTTCAGGAGGAGGTGGGCATGGTGCTCTTCCGTGACACCGATGGCCCCGTGAAGCTGGATGTCGGCGTCGGCGTTCATGACCGCGGCACGGTTCGCGAGGTGTTTGGCGGCGTCGAGATGTGCGTGCGCGTCCGACCGCCGCTGTTTGAGCGCGGCCGCGGCGCCCCAGAGCTGGCAGAGCGCGGCCTCCCCGCGCAGCGCCATGTCCGCACACACGTGTCGGACGGCCTGGTAGGTGCCGATCTTCCGCCCGAATGTTTCCCGCACCTTCGCGTATTCCACGATCAGGGCGAGCGCGCGCTCCGCGACCCCTACCTGCATGGCGGCGGTACCCAGCTGCCCGAGGTTCCAGACGTCGCGATCCGACGAGACGGCTACCGCCCGCGGGCTTCCGCGGACGATCGTGCGCATCCCGGTCGCAGGATCGAGGCCCGGACGCGCGGCCGTCTCGATCGCCGACACGTCGAGCAGCCGTGCGCCGTCGCGCTCGACGTGCACGGCCAGCGCGGCGTCGCAGGAGCCGAGCAGCCGAAAGGTCGCTCCGTCCTCGACGGCGAGGGCCGTGCTCTGCTCGCCGGCGAGCAATCCCGCGCGCAGGCGCCGGTCGTCGGTCACCATCGCCGCGAGCCCCTGCGCGAGGACGTCGACCGGTCCGCACTGCCGGCCGACCTCGCGGTAGAAGAGCGCGTGCTCGACGGCGGACAGGCCACTCCCCCCGGCGGCTTCCGGCAGCACGAGTCCGAACCACCCCATCGCTGCGAATTCCTCGCGCAGGCTCGCGCTCAGCGCAGGCGACGCGCCGGCGCCGTGGAGTCGGTCGAGCGGGACCGCACGCGACAGGAACTTCGCGGCGGCGTCCGCGATCTCGATTTCAGCGCCGTCGGGGGCCAGGAACATGATGGTCCAGGTTCTCGGGCCCGTTCACGGGCGCGCCTGGATCGCGGCCGGCAACGTCTTCCAGCCGCGGACCGTCGATGTGCGCGCCATCTCGGCGCCCTGGTGATCGATCTGCCAGTCGGTCCAACGCGCCAGCAACTCCTCGAGCGCAACGCGTCCCTCGAGGCGAGCGAGGCTCGCGCCGAGGCAGAAGTGTATCCCGTGGCCGAAGCTCAGGTGGTGGACGTCCTTGCGGGTCACGTCGAAGCGATCGGCGTCGGCGAACTCGCGCTCGTCGCGGTTCGCCGACCCGTTGAGCAGCAGCAGCGTCGAGCCCTCAGGGATGCGCGTCCCGTGCAGCTCGACGTCCCGCATGACGTAGCGGGCCTGCACGGGCGACGGCGCCTCGTAGCGCAGTATCTCCTCGATGGCGTTCGGCACGAGGCTGCGGTCCGCGGCGAGGCGTCGCCGCTGGTCGGGGAATCGGTCGAGCAGGTACGTCGTCCAGCCGATCAGCCGGGTCGTGGTTTCGTTCCCCGCCCCCGCGAGCAACGCGATGTAGCCGAGCAGCTCGTCGTCGCGCAGCGTGCGTTCGTCGCCGTGGTCGTCGACGAAGCGGGCGTTCATCAGCTCCGTCATCAGGTCGTCCGACGGATGCTTCCGCCGCCACTCGACGTACTTCACGAAGCGGTCCGCCTGGTCGACCGGGCCCCCTTCGCCTCCGGTGACACCCCCTTCGAGGCTCATCCCCGCATCGATGGCGTCGCGAAGCTCCTCCTGGTCGTCCTCCGGGATGCCGAGCAGCATGCCGATCACGCGCATCGGCATCTGCGACCCCAGATCCGCGATGAAGTCGATGCGGTCGCTGCCGATCAGCGGGTCGAGGCTCTTCGCGCAGAAGGCACGCACGAGCGGCTCGATCTGTGCGACCCGGCGGGGGGTGAACACACGCGCCAGCAGCGCGCGGTGCCCGTCGTGCAGCGGCGGGTCTTCGAAGAGGATCGTGCCGGGCGGGAATTGTATGTCGTTGCGGATCAACTCGAGAATCGTGCCGCGGGCGGAGCTGTAGGTCTTCCAGTCGGTGAATCCCGCGGCCACGTCGGCGTAGCGACTGACGGCCCAGAACTCGTACGCGTCGTTGCGATAGAGCGGCGCCTCGTCGCGCATCCTCCGCCAGACGCGATGCGGATCGGCGTCGATCTCGAAGTCGTACGGGTCGTAGTAGATCTCGGTCATCTGAGGGTCCGGCGCGGCACGGAGGGCTGGAGCTCGATCGTGTCGACAAGCATGTGGCGCGGCTGCGTCACGGCGTGCACGACCGCGCGCGCCACGTCGTCGGGCGTGAGGATGCTCAGGTTGTCCTGCGCCAGCATGCGCGCATCCCGCAGGCCGAAGGAGGCCCAGTACTCCGTCCGCTTCTGCGTCGCTTCGGGCGCGAGATCCCAGGTCATGGCGAACTCGCTGAGCGCCGGGCCGAGCCGCACCTTGATCACGCGGATACCGGTGCCTTCGAGGGCCAGCCCCAGGGCCTCCGAATAGTTCTCGAGACCCGCCTTGGAGGCCCCGTAGGCCAGCTGGCTCGGGCGCGGGCGGCGCGCCGCGTCGCTGCTCATCATCACGATGTCCGCGTCCGTTCCCGCGGCGAGCAGGGGGGCGAGCGCCCGGTGCGTCACGACCATCGGACCGATGAGGTTCGTCTCGACCTCGCTTCGGAGCCAGCGGACATCGGTCTCCTCGAGCCAGTGGAAGCGCGACGCTCCGGCGTTGTTCACGATCACGTCCGCCGTCCCGAGGGCGGCTTCGCTCGCTTCGAAGAAGCGCGCCACGGATGCGTCGTCGGTCACGTCGAGCTCGCCGGCGAAAACCTCCGCCGCGCCCCGGGCCCGGGCCTGCTCGGCCGTCTCCGCCAGTCGATCCGCCCGTCGGGCGCCGATGGCGAGCTTCCAGCCCCGGGCGGCCATTTCGAGCGCGATTGCCGCGCCGATGCCGGACGAGGCGCCCGTGATGAGAGCCGTGCGAGATTCGGTGGCCATGGGTCTGGTTACAGCGACAGGATCGAGACGCCCGCGACACCGGGCGCACCGTAGAGCTGGGTGTAGCCGACCTTCGGGTCGCCCGGCACCTGCCGATCTCCGGCCCGGCCTCGGAGCTGCAGCACCACCTCGTGGATTTGGCGAAGACCAGAGGCGCCGATCGGCTCGCCGTTCGCGATCAGCCCGCCGTCGGTGTTCACGGGCAACCGGCCGCCGATCTCCAACGCTCCCTCCGCCACCAGGGCCTCCTGGTCGCCGTCGGCACAGAAGCCGTTCTCGGCCAGGTGGATGACCTCGGCGCCGGCGTCGGTGTCCTGCAGTTGTATGACGTCGACGTCCTCGGGCCCGATGCCGGCCCTCTCGAACGCGGCCCGCGACGCGTCCACCGTGGGGCCGGGCGCCTCCTCGATCGGAAGCCACGGGCTGTGGACTTCGAACGCACCGAGCCGCCGCGTCCGTACCACGCTGGCGCGCAGGTAGATGGGCGTGTCGGTGTAGCGGTGCGCCCGGTCGGCCCGGCACAGGATCACCGCCGCCGCGCCCTCGTCCGGGCTGCAGAACATGTACTGCGTGAGCGGATGGTTCAGCATCCGCGATCCGAGGATCTCGTCCTCCGAGAGCGGCTTGCGGCGGAACGCGTTCGGGTTCAGCGCCCCGTTGCGATAGCTCTTCGCCGCCACCCGGGCGAGCGTCCTCGCGGAGATCCCGTGGTCGCACATGTACTTGTTGATCTTCATCCCGAAGAACTTCGGCGTGAGGAAGTGGCCGAGCTCGCCGTACCACGAGGGGCACGCATACAGCCGCGGGTCGGAACTGAAGGCACCCGGGAGGTGCTTGTCCATGCCGACTGCGAGCCCGAGGTCGTGCTCGCCCAGCCGGATCGTGTCAGCCGCCAGCGCCAGCACGCTCGCTGCGGTGGCGCAGCCGTTGTAGACGTTGGTGAAAGGAATGCCTGTGAGCCCCAGGAGCGCGACCATGGCGTCAGGATTGTCGATCTCATAGCTCCCCGCGAACGCGAACTGGATGTCGCGCCACGCGACCCCCGCGTCGGCGAGCGCGCGGCGGACCGCGATCGCGCCCATCTCGATCCCCGTCCGTTCCCCGAAGCGCCCGAACGGGTGCAGCCCCACACCTATGATAGCGACGTCCACGTGCTCTCCCCCTCGGCGGCGTTCATGCGCCGGCACTCGGCCCGGCGACGGGGCGGAATGCGAACGTCATGATCTCATTGCCTTCCGCGTCGGTGCGGAACGGCACCAGCACGAGCTCCATGTCCATGCCGATCGCCAAGCCGTCGATCGTCGTCAGGCGCGTCTCGACCTTCACTTCGCCGGCGAGATCCACGTAGCCCACCCCGTACGGCACGAAAGCGGCGCCCGTGGGCCCGGTGTACGGCGGCGCGGGTGGCGGGAACTCCTGGGTCGTCCACGCCCACAGGCGGCCACGCCGCGACAGCAGATGCTCCGTCATCTCCGTCGACGCGCAGCGCGGGCACCCGGCCTGCGCTGGAAACGTGACGATGCCACATGCCCCGCACAGGCTCCCGATGAGCCTCGGCTCTTCCGAGGGCCAGGTGAACACGCCCTCCGCCAACGGGACTCGAGCCATCACCGGCACTCCATACGTTCGACCGCCGACGCACGGAGGCATCTCGTCCCTTCATCGGAAGGGGCCCCATGAGAACAGAAGTACTCGATGTCGAGAATCATGGTTTCGATCCCGTCCCAGTTCCGGCGCTCGCCACGGGAGTGTATACACGAGTCTATTGCCGGAAATCCAAGGGGGAACAATATTCTCGTCTATGGAGAGCCCTCTTGTAAATCATACCGCCCCTGATGCATAAATCGCGGCCGGGGCGCATGCCGGAGACGACCGAAACGAAGGGCGCGATCGAGCGAGTCGCCGTAGTCACCGGCGCGGCATCGGGCATGGGACTGGCGATCGCCCGGCACCTGGCGGCGCTGGGACGGCGCGTCGGCCTGCTCGACGTCCAGGGCGACGCGGTCCGCGCCGCCGCCGGCGCCCTGCGCAGCGCCGGCGCCACCGCGATCGCCGTGCAGGCCGACGTCACGGACCGCGGCGCCGTCGACACCGCGCTCGCCGCGGTGCGCGCGGAGCTCGGTCCCATCGCGATCATGGTCACCAGCGCCGGACGCGATGCGTTCGAGCGCTTCACGGACATCACGCTCGAGCGCTGGGAGCACATCCTCGCCGTCAACCTCACCGGCACGTTCCACTGCCTGCAGGCGGCCGTGCCCGACATGCTCGCGGCTCGCTGGGGCCGCATGGTCACGCTCGCGTCGTCGAGCGCGCAGTCGGGTTCTCCGCGCCTGGCGCACTATGTCGCCGCGAAGGGCGGCGTGGTTGCCCTCACGAAGGCGCTGGCCCTGGAATTGGCGCACGACGGGATCACCGTCAACACCATCTCGCCGGGCATGATCGACACGCCGATGTTGCGCCGCGCCGAAGCCGACGGCGACGTCGCCAATCTCGCGAAACTCGCGTCTCGGATGATCCCCGTCGGCCGGATGGGAACACCCGACGACATCGCGGCGACCTGCGGATTCCTCTGTTCCGACGCCGCGAGCTTCATCACCGGTCAGATGATCGGCGTGAACGGCGGCATGGTCCTGTGAACTACTCGGAGGAGCAAACGGCATGACGCAACCCTTGAAGGCTCCGAAGCAAGGCGCGAGGCAATACCCCAAGCCTCCCGAGGGAAGCTGGACCGCGCACTACCCCGAGCTGGACACCGCCCCGGTGTCCTATGAGAGCTCGATCTCCCCGCAGTTCTACGAGCTCGAGCGCGAAGCCATCTTCAAGCGCGCGTGGCTGAACGTCGGACGGGTCGAGCAGCTACGGCGCAAGGGCGCCTTCTTCACCAAGGAGCTCGCGGTCGCCAAGACCTCGCTGATCATCGTCCGTGGCACGGACGAGAAGATCCGCGCCTTCCACAACGTCTGCCGCCATCGCGGCAATAAGCTCGCGTGGGCCGAGTATCCTACCGAGGAGATCGGCGGCACCTGCCGGCAGTTCACCTGCAAGTACCACGGCTGGACGTACGACCTCGAGGGCCGCTGCACCTTCATCCTGCAGGAGGGCGAGTTCTTCGGGATCGATCGAGCCCAATACGGCCTCGTGCCGGTGCATTGCGAGGTGTGGCAGGGATTCATCTTCGTGAACCTCGCCAAGGAGCCGGCGCAGACGCTCACCGAGTTCCTCGGCCGGATGATCACCGCGATCGACTACCCGTTCGGGAAGCTGACGCAGCGCTACTACTACCGCGGCGACATCCGCTGCAACTGGAAGGTCTTCCTGGATGCCTTCCAGGAGTTCTACCATCCACCCATCCTGCACGGGAACCAGAACCCGGTCATGAGGCAGACCGACTACCGCGAGAAGGGCTTCTTCACGAGCCACTTCCAGATCGACGGCCCGCATCGGGTGGGTTCGACGAGCGGGGGCGCGGGCGGGAAGCTGGTGCCGGAGTTCTACAACCCCATCGAGCGGGTGATGCGCAGCGGCTTGTTCGGGCCCTGGGACCCGTCGGAAATCGTGACCGAGAAGCTCCCTCCCGGTCTCAACCCGGGGAACAAGAAGAACTGGGGTCTCGATTCGTTCCAGATCTTCCCGAACTTCGCGATCGTGTTCTGGGAGACGGGTTGGTACCTCACCTACCACTACTGGCCCGTCGCACCCGACCGGCTCATCTTCGAGGCGAACGCCTACTTCGCCCCGCCGCGCAACGTGCGCGAGCGCCTCGCGCAGCAGCTGGGCATCGCCACCATCAAGGAGTACGCCCTCGAGGACTGCGGCACGCTCGAAGCGACGCAGATGGGCCTCGAGTCGCGCGTCGTCTCGGCCTTTCCGCTGGGCGACCAGGAGTTCATGTGCCGGCACCTGAACAAGGTCGTCCACGAATGGGTCGACGAGTACCAGCGCTCGCGCGCGGAGAGATGACCGATGGCTGATGCCCTGCTTCCCGCACGGTTCTCCGATCTCGAACGCTTTGTCGAGGCATGGTGCCTGGACAGCGAACCGGAGCGCTACGCGAAGCGCCTGGCCAGCACCATGGACGAGATCCAGGCGTTCTACGACGCGGTCTTCCCGCGCGCCGAGGAGGCCATCCATTACCTGGAGCAGTTCCCGCTCGACGATCTCCCCGAAGACGCTCTCCGGCTGCTCAAGCTCCTCTATTCGCTCATCCTGATGTCGTTTCCGGTCGAGATCTGGCGGCAGCCGAACATCCCCGACACCGGCACGTCATCCTTCGAGCTGAAGATCGAGCCGACCCCATGAGCCGCGATCTGCGCTCAGGTTCCTCGACCGACGTCTGGTCCTACACCGGCAAGCGCGTGGTAATCGCGGGCTGCCACTCGGGCATGGGGGAGGCCACCGCCCGCGAGCTGGTCCGGCTCGGCGCCGAGGTGCACGGCGTGGACATCAAACCCTCCCCGGTCGCCCTCGCATCCTTCCGCGAGGTCGACCTGCGCGATACGGCGCAGATCGATGCGGCGTTGGAATCCATCGGCGCTCCGCTCGACGCCTCCTTCTACTGCGCGGGGCTGCCGCAGACCTTCCCCGTCGTCGAGGTGATGAAGGTCAACTTCGTCCACATGCGACACTGGACCGATCGCGTCGCGGCCCGCATGCCGAACGGCGGGGCCTTCGCGATGATCGCCTCGACCGCAGGGCACGCCTGGCGCGAGAATCGGGAGCTGATCGACGAGCTGCTCGCCACCCCGGATGCCGCCGCCGGCGTCGCCTGGTGCGAACGGAACGAGGAGCGCTACGGCGACGCCTACGTGTTCTCCAAGATGTGCATCCAGGTCTTCGCCATGAAGATGGCGACACCGCTCATCAAGCGCGGCATCCGTATCAACGTCGTCAACCCGGCCCCGACGGAGACGCCGATGATGCGGGTGTTCGAGGCGGGGGCGCCGGCGGCGCTCATCAACACCTTCGTCGAGCCCATCGGCCGGCGCGCGCAGCCGGAGGAGATGGCGTACCCGCTCATCTTCCTGAACAGCGACGCCGCCCGGTTCATCAGCGGACACAACCTGAACGTCGACGGGGGCTGGGCCGGGAGCCTCGATTCTGGCGTGCTGGACCCCGGCGCGCTGATCGAGAAGGCGCTTGCCGCGATGTCCTGACGGCCACGGCGACGGAGCCTGACTCCATGGCGATTCGCGTCGTGCAATGGACCACGGGAAACGTCGGCAAGCAGTCGGTGATCGCGATCACTCGTGATCCCCGGTTCGAGCTGGTGGGCTGCTATGCATGGTCGCCCGACAAGGCCGCTCGCGACGTCGGCGAGCTGTGTCGCATCCAGCCACTGGGTGTGACGGCGACACACGACGTCGATGCCCTGCTCGCCCTGCGTCCCGACTGCGTCATCTACAATCCCATGTGGCCCTCGGTGGACGAGCTAGTGCGAATTCTCGGTGCCGGCATCGACGTCGTCACGACGGCAGCATTCATCAACGGCCGGCGCCTGGGTCCCGACCGCCAGCGGCTGGTCGAGGCGTGCAAGCGCGGCGGGTCGTCGCTCTTCGGCACGGGGATCAATCCGGGATTCATCGAGCTGCTGACCATAGTCGTCGCAGGCATCTCCGATCGGATCGACAAGGTCACCATCAACGAGGCGGCCTACACGATGGGGTACGACTCGCCCGCCACGGAGAAGGCAGCCGGATTCGGCCGGCCGATCGACGACCCCGATCTTCAGCGGGTGACCACCGAAGGCACGGGGGTCTTCGGCGAAGCGGTGGCCATGGTGGCCGATGCGCTCGGCGTCGAGCTCGACGTCATCGTCTGCGAGGCGGAGTACGCCAAGACGACGGAGGATCTGGATCTCGGCTCCTGGCGGATCGCGGCGGGCTGCGTGGCCGGCGTCGGGGCGAGCTGGCAAGGACGCGTCGGCGACCGGACCATCGTCGAGCTGAACGTGCGATGGAAGAAGGCCCCGACCCTCGAGCCCGACTGGAAGATCGAGGACGGCCACGTCATCGAGGTGCAGGGACGGCCGACCGTGCGCACCACCATGCAGTTCCTTCCGCCGCCGGACTTCGAAGCCACCTCGCTCGCCGACTTCATGGTGCTGGGTCACATCATGACCGCGATGCCGGCAGTCAATGCCATCCCGGCAGTGGTGGCGGCACCACCGGGCATCGTGAGCTATGCCGATCTGCGGCTGCCCCTGCCGCGAGGGCTCGTCCGTCTCTGAGGCCGGTCAAAAAGACCCTGGCAGCGCGAGAAACGCGATCCCTTCCGGGATCGCCGAGGTCAGCGGCCGAGGCCGTGGAGACAGAATTCCCAGGCGTCGTCGGCGGTCACGCGGGCGCGGGAATTCGAGACGAAACGGTTCATGAGCCAGCCGTACATGACCGTCTGCTGAATGAGCAGCGCCGCTCGCTGCGTATCGGTCACGCGGAGGGAGCCCGCCGCGACCGCGGCTTTGAGGACGTCGAGCAGCATCCGCGAGATCGGCGCCATCGCCGCAGTCAGGCGCTCCGGATCCTTGAGCGCCAGCTGCAACGAGAACTCCGATATCGGGATGCGGTCGTGGGCGCCGCGCTTGCGACGCGTCCCGAGGGGCTCGCACCACTCGTGGAGGCAGATCGTGAAGGCGCGAAGTCGCTCGAGAGGCTTGGACTCGGACTCTATGGCAGAGCGAAGGTCCTTGAGCGACTCGCGAATGTGCTCCTCGAGGAGCGCGAACAGCAGCTCGTCCTTGCTCTCGAAGTACTGGTAGAAGCCTCGCAGCGATTGTTTCGAGCGATCGACGACCTCCTGGATCGTGAACTGGGTCGTGCCCCTCTCATCCATGAGCGCGGACGCCGCATCGAGGAGTCCCTGGACGCGCTGCTCCGCGCGGGAACGTGCAGCGCTCAGGCTCTTGGAAACCGCGCGCTGACGCCAGCCCGGTGCGTTCCCATCGTGCAGGTCGTCGGTCTTATCCGTCCGAGAATTCATCGCGTGTCCATCCTCCTGGAATTTCAATTCTCTCAGAACGAGAATACAATTGCGAGGGCCCTCGGCCGATGAATTTGGGGGCGGGGCGAAAGGAGATCAGCGTGCGGATCGGTCTGATGATCGGCCCGGAGACCGGGAAGTATCGCCGCAAAGTGGCGCGGCTCGTCGCCGAAGCCGAAGCGGCCGAGAAGGCCGGCTTCACCTCGATCTGGGTCCCCCAGGTCCCAGGCGACTTCGACGCGTTGACCGCGATCACGCTCATGGGACAAGTGACCCGGCGGATCGAGCTAGGAACCGCCGTCCTGCCGATCCAGACGCGCCACCCGATCGCCATGGCCCAGGAATCGCTGTCGGTCCAGGCGGTCTGTGAAGGTCGCTTCACACTCGGTCTCGGCACTTCGCACCACTGGATCATCGAGGACATGCTGGGCCTCTCGTACGAACGGCCCGCCCATCAGATGCGCAACTACCTCGAGGTTCTCACCGCCGCACTGCGGGGGCCGGGATCCGTGGACGTCGAGAACGACGGGTACCGAGTACACAGCCCGATCCGGTGCTGCTCGCCGCCCTCGGCCCCGTGATGCTGCGCCTCGCGGGCGAGCACGCGTCGGGGACGATCGTGTGGATGGCCGACGAACGTGCGCTCGCCGAGCACGTCGTCCCGCGCATCACGAACGCCGCGGCGGAGGCTGGGAGGCCCGCCCCGCGGGTCGTCGTCGGGGTTCCGATGGTCATCTGCGCTCAGGGCGAGGTGGATGGCGCACGGGCGTGGGCGAACCGGGTGCTCGGACAGGCCGAGTACAGTCCGAACTATCAGCGACTACTCGCCCGGGGCGACGCCAGCAACGTCGGCCACATCCTCGCGGCGGGGGACGAGTCGGCCGTCGTCGGTCGGCTGCGTGCGTTCCGCGACGCAGGGGCGACGGATCTCGCGGTTCGCGTCGTCCCGGTCGGGCCCACGCGCGAGGCGCGCATCGAAACACGGGACCGGACCCTGGCGTTCGCCGCCTCGCTATGTCCGGAGCTATGACCTCCGCGCGAGATCGGCCGTCAGTGGTCGTAGTCGATCACGACCTGGGGGCTCGTGGGAATCGACTGGCAGGTCAGGACCCATCCCTGCTCGACCTCGTCGGCGCCCAGGGCGTTGTTCACGCGCATCGTGACCTTCCCCGCCTCGAGGTAGGCCATGCAGGTCCCGCAGTTTCCCGCTTGGCAGGCGAACGGCGGACTGAACCCCGCACGCCGTGCGCTCTCGAGGAGGGTGTCGCCCCGCTCGTATCGGACGCGCCGCTTCCGGCCTTCGAGGCGGATCGTGATCGATTCCGTCTCGGAATCCGCGCGGGAGCTCGGCGTGTCGCCAGGCACCTCGAACCGCTCGATGAAGACGCGACTCGGATCGACCCCTCGCTGCTCCAGACCGGCCTCGACGACCTTCATGTACGGCCCGGGGCCGCACACGTAGAATTCCGCGTGCGCCCGCTCGCCGACGA
>Ga0335069_10002166_pt1 | contig 30541 bp, 28 predicted proteins | sample Lox_Sample_11_FD_206714 | JGI IMG/M metagenome (GOLD analysis project Ga0335069, IMG submission 206714) | Soil microbial communities from Loxahatchee National Wildlife Refuge, Florida, United States - Lox_Sample_1.1 | ecosystem: Environmental > Terrestrial > Soil > Wetlands | place: USA...
GGCAGGCGTCCCATGCTCGACCTGGCGGATGGCGTAGGCGATCTGCTCCTCGGTGAACCGCGATTTCCTCATCAGCGTTGTCCTCTCCAGCAAGGCTCAACCGAGCGAAATCCTCAAGTCGACTTCCGTCCAGTTTTTCGGGAGAAGGTCACCAACGCCCACGTGACTGGAGAGGTGCTGCACCTGGACGGAGGTGCGCATGCCGGACGCTGGTGAGCCACGTGTGCACTGACTCTCTACAGCTTCAGGAATTCGCTCGCTGCTCGGCGTGGTGGGTTGCGCAAGTTACTTGGTGGGCGTCGCGTCGCTCGTCGCATGCTTCGGGGCATCCTCGGGCTTCCTTCGGGCAGCCCTCTTCGTTGCATCCGCGATTTCCGAGGCGGCCTTCTTGGTGGCGGTGGAGACGTCGCGCGCCACCTTCTTGCTCACTTCCGCTGTGTCGCGCGCCGCCTTTTTCGCCGCCCTCTTGGTGACACCAGCCGCCTTGTCGATCTTGTCGCCCACGGCCTTCATCGAGCCGTCAGCGAGGACGACGGTCCCCCTCATCAGCACGACGACGCACAGAAGGCTCCTCATCAGTGTTTCCTCAACGAGGAGCATATGACTCTCGAGACGCTTCTTGCTGTGGACGCGCGCCTCGCACCGCTGGCTCGCCTCACAGCCATCCCACTCCGGCTACCCTTCCCCACCCTGAGCACCCCAAGCATCCGACCGGGCTTGCCGCATCTCGGAGGCGAGCGCGATCCTCCGGAGTCCAGCCTGAGGTCCCGACCCGGTAGATCGCGTTCTGCCTTGTCCGAGTGCCGAACAGGCCCTTCCCGAACGCACCCAGGAGGGTGCCGACGACCAGAACCACGCCGATCCCAACACGGTCCCGACGCCGCCGCGGAGCTTATCCCGGGCGTCCTCACCTTGCCCGCGCTGCGGAGGGACCCGCCGCGCCGTCACCGTCGTCCTTCGCTCCACCACGCGAGAGGCCATCCTCGCCCGAAGCATCCCTCCCGGCCCCTCCCCCCTCGCCCCGGCCACCTCCCCGCCCCAGCTCGGCCTCTGGTGATTTTCGCCGGGTAGACCCAACCTTCCGGGAGCGCTCCCCATCTCACGTTGAGCCCGACCGGATCCTTCTTGTCGGTAAAGGTGGCGACCGTCATGCCCGCGATGCGGTCGGTGGCGGCGTTCAGATTGATGGTGAGGGAGTCACCGGCCTTCAGGTAGCCTTGATCACCATCTGGACCTGTCCGCCCGGGTCAGGCGGGCTGACCGTCACTTTGCTTCCGGGATGGATACCTTTTTAAGGAGGGCACGGGCGGAGATGCATCGCCAGCGTGGCTCACCTTTCAATGCATGACGGGCTGCTCGCAGCGCCTGGAGCGCGGTCGGAGGAAATCACTCCTCCTCTGCTGCAGCGCAGTCTTCATCCCACCTTTTGAGCCACCCGTGCAGCACCGGTGTGGACCGTCGTGGCCAGCGCGATCTTCGCGATGCCGGTCACGAGGATAGATGCACCGACGAGGGTCCCGACGGCCCAAACGCCGCTCGACGGCCACTTGGCGAGGATGAGCACGCCAACGGCAGCGCTGAACACTGCGTCTGCGAGAAGCCAGCCCCACCCATCGATCGGCCGCAGTCGAAGTGCCTCAACCAGCGCCCCCACGCCGCGGACCACAAACAATGCTCCCAGCAAGAGCGTGAGACCCTCCAAGCCCCGGAGCGGGAAGGCCACCAGCATGATGCCTGCAACCCCGTACAGCGCCGCCAGGAGAATGCGCACGAAGAAGTTCCCGGCGGTTTGCGAACCGAACGCGTGGGCGAACTCGGCCACACCAGCGAAGATGAGTGCCCACCCGAGAAATACGGTGGTGATGGCTCCGGTCGCGAACGGATATGCGATGAGCAGGATGCCAAGAGCAGAAATCAGTACGCCCATGAAGATGCTCCAGGCCGAACTCTTCTTCACTCCACTTAGGATGGGTGTGTCCGTCGTTGCCATGTGTTTGCTCCTCCCCGCTCCGGTGGCCTTCCCCCTGAGGAAGGCCGACCTTATGCCTCGGCTGCACGCTCGGCAACCAAGCGAACCGTCTCGCTTCGCAGATGGCGTCGCGCCAGATTCGAGTGGGCGTCGATCCGCTGGAAATCGAGATGGACGATGGCGATGGCTGAGTCAGCTGACACCGGCCAGCCAACGGCGCCGGAACGCCCGCTCCAGCTCGCGAGCGGCGCGAGTCAGGGGCGGACGACGGGTCGTGGAAGCGATGTTGATCGTGGGGCCCTTTAACCGCTCGACGTGAAGGTGCCCACCGAGGACCTCTACTTCGTCCAGGAGGTCCTTAAGCCGGCCCTCGGCGTCTCCTACAACGCCAAGGCCGTCCGGGAGGTCCTCGTCCAGCTCCGAACCTGTTTCCGCCTCCCTCAGTACGTCGTCGACGTCCTCGAGGCGGAGATGAAGGCGAAGACGCTCAACATCCTCGCCCGTCCATGACCGGCTCGATCGGGCCGCGCTGCCGAGCGACTCGCGCTTGTCTGCGACCTCACCCCAGGAGCCGGACGGGGTGGCGCCGATCGCCGGTGAGCCGGAGCGGGGACGAGCGTTTCGAGTCGCCGGCTCCGGACGAGGCCGACGACTCCGAACGCTGAGGGCCGGCCGCCGGCGCACGGAGGCCCGCGGACCGGCGAGCCTTTCAGTCCTGTGCCAGCTCGGCGAAGCCGCCGAACCACCCGGTGGGGGCGGACCCCGGGGCGTTGAGGTGCCCGCGCAGCTCCGTCCGGATGCGCACGCCGGGGCGGAGCAGCTCAGGGCAGGTCCAGCCCGCGGCCTTCGTCCCGCCCGGGCTCACCGTGTTGACGTTCAACACGGTGAAGCTGCCGGTGGAGGTGTCCAAGATGACTTGCTGTTCCAGCCGGGAGGTCTGGACCAGGGTGCCGGTCCGGAACGTCTCGGGTGAGGCGAAGTCGCCGGGCGCCGGGGGCAGGTAGACGCTCGTTGTCCCGACGCGGTCGACGATCCGAAGCGGGCCGGTGGACGTCGTCCGGGTGGTCGTCGCCTCAGTGTAGAAGGTGAGGCTCCTTTCCGCGGCGGCGCACGGCGAGCCGACGAGGTTCCCGAACTGTGCGGAGGCCGACGGTCCTCCGGCTCCGCCGTTGATGACCTGCCCGACGTATTCCCACAGAATGGCGGCTGCCGGATGCTCCGGACGGCCCGCGGCGAGCGCGGCGCCGGCCAGGGAGAGGAGGGCGGCGGCGGTGAGGAAGGTGCGGCCGAGGGTCTGTTTCATGGGGACGTCTCCAGGGGTGCTGCGGGTGTCGAGTCCGAGGGGTACGGGAGCCGCGCGCAGGAGCCCATGGAGCGGGGCTGAGGACGGGATGAGGACGGCCTGGAGCCGCGCCAAGTGAGCGGAATGCCCGACCCAGAAGCGCCGGCCGGGTCGGGCCAGGTGCCGGTCGTGTACCGCTTCGGCGACTTCGAGCTGGACACCGGCCGGTACGAGCTGCGCCGCGTTGGCGCCCCGGTGAAGGTCGAGAAGCTCCCCTTCGAGCTTCTCCGCCTCCTCTTGGAGCGCGGGGGACTGCTGGTCACCCGGGAGGAGATCGCCGCCCGGCTGTGGGACCGCACCCACGGGCTCGACATGGAGCAGGGAATCAACACCGCGGTGCGAAAGGCCCGTCAGGCGCTGGAACCGTCACCGGAGCTGCTCGGGACCATCGTCGGGAAGGGATACCGGTTCGAGGCGGAGGTCACCCGGTCCGTGCCGCCGGCGGCGAGCAGGGTCAATGTCGTGGCCCCGGCCGTCCGCGGGACACCCGGGGCTGCTGCCCCGGCGGAGTCTCCGGCTGAGCCCGGGGCCCCGGAGCCGGGTGGCATCACCCCGGGTCGACCGGACACTGCCCCCGGGGCGGCAGCCGTCCCGGAGGCCTGGTCATCCGTGCGGAGGCGCCTCGGGCGCGCGCTCGGTCTCGGCGCGCTCCTCCTGCTCGCGGTGGGCGCGGTGGTGTGGAGCAACGCGCGCTCCCGGCCGGGGCCTTCCATCGCCGTGCTCCCGCTCGAGAACCTGTCCGGCCGGCCGGAGGAGATCTACCTCGCAGACGGGCTGACCGATGCGCTCATCACCGAGCTCGCCCGCTTCCGGGGGCTGCGCGTGACCTCCCGGACCTCGGCGCTCCAGTACCGGGGCTCGAAGAAGCCGGCCCCGGAGATCGCCCGTGAACTCGGGGTGGAGACCCTGGTCGAGGGCTCGGTTGTTCGGCAGGGCGACCGGGTGCGCATCACCGCCCAGCTCATCGACGCGCGGCGCGACCGGCACCTCTGGGCCGAGTCGTACGAGCGGGATGTCAGGGACGTGCTGCGCCTCGAGGCCGAGGTGGCGCAGAACATCGCCCGCCGCGTTCGGGTCACGCTCTCGCCGGAGGACACACCTCAAATGGAGACGCACGGCAGCGTGGACCCGGTTGCCTTCGATGAGGCGATGCGCGGCCGCGCGCTCTGGGGCCAGCGCTCCGAGGCGTCACTCCGGGGTGCGGTCGAGCACTACCGGGCCGCGGTGGGCCGCGATCCTGGCTACGCCGCAGCCTGGTCGGGCCTGGCCGACGCCTACTGCGCGCTCGGCTACACCGGCAACTTCCCGCCCTCGGACTCCTTCCCGATGGCGCGCGAGGCGGCGCTGCGTGCGCTCCAGCTCGACCCGCGCTCGGCCGAGGCCGAGGCTGCGCTGGCCTACACCCGGTTGTACTTCGAGTGGGACTGGGCGGGCGCCGAGTCGGGCTTCCAGCGTGCGCTCGGGCTCGACTCGAGCTCCGCCACCGCGCACCACTGGTACAGCGTCTTCCTCACCGCGCGCGGTCGGTTCCACGAGGCGGCCCGGGAGATCGCCGAGGCGCGGCGGCTCGACCCGCTCTCGCCGGCGATCGCCACCGACGTCGGCTTCGAGCTCTACTACGCGGGCAAGTACGCCCCGGCGATCGCCCAGCTGACGGAGGTAGCACGGACCACCCCAGGCTTTCCCCTCGCCCACCTCTGGCTCGGTCGGATGTACGAGGCGCAGCGGGCGTGGTCGGCGGCGCTCGTCGAGTACGCCGAGGTGGACCGGATACAGCCGGACTGGCCGGTGACGCTCGCCGCGATGGGCCACGCGCTGGGTGCCTCCGGCCGGAAGGACGAGGCGCGCGGGATCCTCACCCGGATGGAGCGGCTCTCGGCCTCCCGGTATGTCACACCGTACGGTGTTGCGCTGGTGCACGACGGACTGGGCGACGCGGATGGGGCGTTCCAGTGGCTCTCGCGCGCGGTGGACGAGCGGTCACACTGGCTGGTTTGGCTGTCGCTCGACCCGCGCTTCGCCGACCTCCGGGGAGATCCGCGCTTCGCAGCGGTCCTTCAGCGCATCGGCTGGTGAGGCTCAGGCGGCCTTCGCCGGCCGAACGGCGGCGAGGGAAAACCGACGTGCACCATCCGGTTCAGCAGCGCCGACGACATCGGTTTTCCGATGGCGCTGTCTTGTGCCCGGTTCCCCGCGCCGACGACGATCGACCCTGCTGGCATCACGTAGTCGCCGACGCGCCGTTCGTGGATCAGGCCATAGAAGGATTTCTGGACCTCGTGAGAGCAGGCTTCAGCTCGTCCAGGAAGAGGCAGTACGGCTCGTCGCGCGCGATCTGCATGGCGGACAGAAGCGGCTCTTGCCATCCACGATCTGCGGAACGCCGAGCAGGTCCTCCGGGGCGAGCTGGCTGCCCAGGAGCGAGACGCAGGACAGCCCGACCTGGGCCGCGAATCGCTGCACGAGCGAGGACTTCCCCGTCCCGGGTGGGCCCCAGACAAAGACCGGCCGGCGCAGTGCGACGCGGAGGAGAAAGTCCGGGAGCTGTCGCTGGGTGACGGAGATGGGCGCGTTCACGTGGAGCCAACCGTCGGCAGTCAAGCACGACGGGCAAGCCCGGTCGATCCACGTCCGGGAACCGAAGTAGACCCCGGTGTCTGCACTTGCAGGGAAGGCCGACGAGTGTCCCGCCTCTGATGAGCGCCGTCCGAGGTTCCAGACTCACCCCCGCCTGACACCAGACCCCGGGACTGCTCTACCCTCGGCAGCGCTGAGCACCTCCGCCGAGCGACTCCTGGCTTCCTCGTCCTGCCCCCCGCTGGCCCGACGACAGGGCCCCAGCCCGTTGGATTCTGAGCGTTGGAGAAAAGCAGACCTGGAGCGATCAACGTTCACAGTCCATTGCGCTGACCTTTCAATTGACGGGGGTCAACGCATTCGGGTCGGCACGCCAGTAACCCAAAGGCCCTACGAATCCGCGTGGATCCCGGCCCGCTTCACCACGACGGAAAGTCGCCCTCGTCGTCGAAACGCCCCCGTTCCTGCGGCCTGAGTTGACTCCAGAGGCTTCGGCCCATTCGCTCGACGACGTCTCGGAGCTCGAGCTGCGCGAGCCACTCCTCGGGGATGCCGCGCACGCCGTGGATCAGCCCGAGCAGGTTCCTGGGGTTCCGGCCGATGGACCCCGTGCTGTCCGAATCCCCGTGGTCTGACCCCCAGCAGGTCAGGGAACGTCGGTCGAGGTCATCGGGCGCCCGGCTCCGGCGGCCGCGCCACCTCGAGCAGGATCTCGTTGGTGCGCAGGAACCAGGGCTTGAACGGCGGGTCGTAGCGCGCCCAGATGGGTTCGCCGAGCGGCAAGAGCTCCTCGCGCGCCATCGCCGCGCGCAGGAGCGCGAGGTGCTCCTCGAAGTTCGCGTCGGACCAGGTGCCCGAGTAGCGAATCACCGCGCAGCGCCTCGCAGGGAGCGCGCGGAGCGTGACCCGCGGGTCATTGGGCTGCGGCAGCGACGCGAGGGTCTGCCCCTTGGGCAGCACGAACTGCATCAGCCACTCGCCGCTCTCCGTCTGGGTCTGCGTCACGGGCTTCGTCATCGCCAGCGTCTCCCCCTCCACGGGCGCGACGGCTGCCACGGGCGCAGTGGTCACCGGCGCGGTCATGGCAAACTTCTGCTGCGTGCGGTTGCCGCCGAAGATGTACCCGGCCAGGCGGCGGAACGACTCGTTGCCCGCATCCGAGCGACTGCCCGGGACCCGCGTCTCGGCGACGAGGTACCCGGGGTAGTCGCGGAGCTCGATGTCCTTGGCCAGCGCCCGCACAACGGTGTAGTCGGGCTGCTCGATGGCCATCGCGGCGCTCCCCATGAGGAGGACAACCGCCAGGAAGTGCCGCGCGGGGGGCTCTCTCATGGAGTTGCACTAACCGCCGGCGCCCGCACGCTCCAGCCACTCCGCCGGGATGGCGTCGGGCCCGTGGATCAGCGTGAGCGGCTTCCCGGCGATGCATCCGGTCGAGTCCGAGTCTCCGGAACTGGTTCAGCGGTTCCGGACGCGGTTGGCCAGACGGTTCGCCGGGTAAACGCATGCCTCGAGGGGGAGCCCTTCGGGGTGAGTGTCCGTGTCCGCAGATTGGCCATCATCCGGTCACCGCGGCGGCCCGGTGCGGAGCCGCGCGGTCCGGGAAGGGCGCCCGCTCTCCGGCATCCATCCTTCCTACGACGCGGCCTGACCGGCACGAGCGAGGATCCGGGCGTCAACGGCTCGGAGCCCGTACGGGCATTCCTTGCTCCCTGCATCCCCTCCCCCCACCCGCGTCCCCTCCCTGCGCTTCTCCGCAGGGCTCGGGCTCACCACCGCGGATAGTACAGGCGGGCGTGAGAGTCCTCGGGGCCGAGGTGATGGCGGAGAACCGCCGGCTGCGTCGTCTGCTGCGCGAAGACGCATCTGGATGGCGGCTCTCAGTCGACTGAGCAAGCCCGGCCCCGCGGGCGTCACTCGCTCCGGAGGCGGGCGCTGCCCGCGCTCCGGGAGGAACCCATCATGCCTCGAGCCCTCGGGAGTCGTCTCCTCGCGTCAGCGGTGCTCGGAGCCCTGATGCTCTCGACCGCGACGCTCGCGCAGGGCGCCGGTCCCCTCTACGTGGCCGACACCGGGAACCACCGTGTCGTGCGCATGAACGACATCTCGGGGGCCGGGTGGACCGCGCTCACGCAGAACCCCAGCGGCACCGATCAACTCACGGGGCCATACGGGCTCGCCGTCGGACCGGATGGGAAGATCTACATCACCGACCAGAACAGGGTGGTCCGCGTCGACGACATCAGCGGCGCGGGCTGGGTCAGCTTCGGGGCGACCGGCAGCGGGACCAACCAGTTCAACGGGCCGAACGGCATCACCGTCGACGCGACGGGCCGCATCTACGTCGCGGACGGTACGAATCGCCGCATCGTCTCGTTCGACGACATGAGCGGTACCAACTGGCAGACCTGCTGCACGGTGACGCCGGCGCTGATGTTCGTCCAGGACGTCGCCGTGGACGACAGCACGGGCCAGATCTTCTTCACCGACCTCAACAACTCCCGCCTCGTCCGTGTGGACACCATGGCCGGGGCGAACCTCCGGACCTACGGGAGCAACGGAACCGGTGTCGGGCAGTTTCGGAGCCCCCGGGGCCTCTTCGTCAAGGGAGGCAAGGTCTACCTGGTCGACGAGAGCAACGTCCGGATCGTCCAGATGAACACCAGCCTGGACGGCACCGGCTGGACCACGGTGTCCACGAACTCCGGCGGAACCGAGGGCTTCCAGGGTCCGCGGTTCGTCTACGTCGATGCCGCGGGGCACCTCTTCGTCACCGACTACCGGCAGAACCGCGTGGTCGAGCTGTCTGGCATCGACGGTGCGACCTGGACCGGGTTCGGAACGCAGGGAAGCGGCACGAACCAGTTCTCGGTGCCCGAGGGAGTCGCTCTCGGGCCCCCGACCAGTGGGGCTCATCGTGCGGACCTGGGAGCGATCCTCCGGGTCAATCCGGAGGCGGCGGATGCTGGGCAGGCGGTCACTTTCACCCTCTCGGTCAGCAACGCGGGCCCCGACACAGCGTCGGCGACGACCCTCGTGGACCTGCTCCCGGTGGGTGCCATCTACCAGAGCAGCAGTGGCGGGACCGCGGGCAGCGACCGGGTCAGCTGGTCACTCGGAGACCTCTCCTCCGGCGGTTCCGGCGGACCGGTGCAGGTCACCGTGACGACGCCCAGCATCGTGGACTGCAAGCAGTCCATGGTCGACGTCGCCGCCGTCAGCTCGACGACGACCGATTCGAATCCGGCGAACAACTACGCGTTCGCCCTGGTGCATCCCGTCCCGGCGCCCACCGAGAACTGTACGGGGACCGTGGACGCCGACTGCAACGGCCTCGCTGGCTGCGCCGATCCAGCCTGCGCGAGAGCGACGGCGTGCGTGTCGGACCCACCGAGTGGCGCCACCTACGTCGGAGGGGGCACGGTCCCGGGCGGCGACGTGTCGTCCCCTCCGCGGAGCCAGAACCAGCCCCCGCCGCCGCCGTCTCCGCCGACCCCGGACCCCGACCGGCCGCCTCCGAGCGATTCATCACAGCAGCATCCCTGCGCCCGGGCGGACACCCGCGCTCCGCTCCCCAGCTACTGCTGTGACCCGCTCCCTCCGCCTCCCGGCTCCACCAGCCCGTCTCAGGCCGACTGGGACACGAACTGCCACGCCGTCGACCCGAACTTCCTCGAGGCCTCCCCTTCGGTGAACGTGATGGGATACGGGATCGCCACGGCGGGCCAGACCATCGACTACACCCTCCACTACGAGAACATCGGCGGGGCGGACGCGCACGGGGTGGGCATCGTCACCGTGCTCGACGTGGACCTCGACGACCAGACGCTGACCGTCGGCCAGGGCGGGACGTACACCAGCGCAACCCGGACGCTCACCTGGAGCGATCCAGTCCTGCCGCCACATACCCCTCGCATCGTGACGTTCTCGGCGAACATTCGCGCCGGCGCTCCGCCGCGGACCCGCGTGCGGGCTCAGGGAACAGTCATCTTCCCGGATGCCTTCCCGCCGTCGCGCACGGATACCAATTCCGTGATCCACGTCGTGCCGTTCCCGGACCAGCCGCTCCAGCCGGCGCTGGCAGTGTACCGCTGCGTGCAGGTCGACGGGGGAACCAGCCAATGGACTCCCATCATCGAGAACCGGGGCTTCGGCTTCGCCTACGACGTCACGGCGACGATCAAGTCGGCACCGAGCAATGTCACCGTCGGTCAGGGCGCGACCCGCTTCGCAGACGTGCACGACCCGACGCCTGACCGGCTCGCCTCGGTCATCCCGCTTGCAAGCACCGCGAGCCGCACCCCCGTCACGTTCACCAGCCCGGTGAGCCCGGACCCGTGCCCCACCATGACCTGGGAGATCGCCTACAGCACCTCCGCCGGGCAGCGCAGGGTGGCCGAGGTGCAGGCGGCGGCCGACGTGAACGGCAACGGGATTCCTGACTACCTCGAGACCGACGGCGGGACCGACGCGGGGACGGGTGGGGGCAATGACGGGGGCACCGGTGGCGGGGGCCACGGGTCGAGCGGGTGCACGTGCTCGGCCACCGGACCGGACGCCCTCGTCGCGCCGCTTCTGCTGGCGCTCCTGGTGCTGGTCCGGACCCGTCCGCGGCGGCCGGCGAGGCGCTAGACCACCGGCGGCCGCTTCCCGCCTTCACGCCGCCCGTTCGCCCGGCGCCATTCCTGAAGAGCCGAGCAACGGCCAGGGCGACTGTCCCCGTAACGACCAAGGTCCAGAACAGGGTGAAGGACACGGTGGCTCCGGTCATGTGATCTCGTGCTTTTCCGACGCCGCGGAAACTCTCTGCAGAGAAGAAGCAGCGCCGGAAGCGGTGCACTCACCGCGGGGGAGACAATTATGTCGAGACGGTTGGCAGTCGAAGTTCTGAGTGTCGGGGCGCCGTTCGCATTCGTGCTCAGTGGGGCCACGGCCGCGGCCAAGGAGCAGTTCTTCGACTACATCGAGGTCTTCTACAACCAGCAGCGGATGCACTCGGCCATCGGGTACGCTTCGCCGGCCGAGTTCGTATCCGCCTCTCGGAAAGTGTCCACCGGACCGGATCAAGCCCAATGCGTGGAGTCACCCTGAAGGCCGTCCAGGAGCTCCTGGGGCACTCGGACCTGACGATGACCATGCGGTACGCGCACCTGTCGCCGCACGTCACGAGGGAAGCCGTTCAGCGTCTCGACAGCCCACACGGCACATACGCGGCACATGTGCCGGCGGGCGTCGAAAACCGCTGAAAGCACCGGTACTACGAGGAGCGGGAAAAGGGATTTGAACCCTCGACCCTCGCCTTGGCAAGGCGATGCTCTACCACTGAGCTATTCCCGCAGTGAACGACCCCGGCCTGTTAGCAACCACGCCCCCCGGGGGTCAAGCGTCCCCGACCCGAAGCCTCGACCTCGGCACGCACCCCCAGCCGATCCGCTCGGCGACGCTCGGGGGAACTCGTCGGAAGTGACCCGCTGGCCGAACGGTCACCGCCGTCTCATGGGGTTCGCCGGGCTGAGGCCTCCGCCGATCCGCTCCCGTCGCCCCGCCGCGCGAGCATCTGGAGGAAGCCGCGGAAGTAAACGCCCGCGCTCCAGAGGCTGAACACCACGCTCAAATAGGTCAGCACCTGGCCCACGGCGTTGAAGCTCACCGGTCCGCGCCAGACCAAGAGGTCCACCTCGTGCGTGTAGTGGACGAGGAGCGCGACGATGCCCACCAGCTGCAGGGCGGTCTTCCACTTCCCCTCCTGGCCCGCGGCGATGACCATCCCCTCGCTCGCGGCGATCTGCCGGAGCCCGGTCACCACGAACTCCCGCGAGAGCAGGAGGATCGCCACCCACGCCGGGAAGCGGCCGAGCCGCACCAGCATCACCATCGCCGCCAGGACGATCAGCTTGTCGGCGAGCGGGTCGAGGAACTTGCCGATCACCGTCACCAGCCCCATCCGCCGGGCGAGCCATCCGTCCACCACGTCGGTGATCGCCGCCACCGCGAACAGCGCTCCGGCCTCGAGCGAGGCCAGCGGGCTGGCCTGGTAGGCCAGCTCGATGAACAGGGGGATGATCAGGATGCGCCCGAACGTCAGGAGGTTCGGGACGTTCCAGAACTCCTGGAGCAGTACCCCTGGGCGACGGCGCTCGCCACCGCCGCGCCGACGCCGTTGCCGCTTCCGCCGAGTTTCCCGCTCTGCCGGGGGCTGGGCCACGCCTCGGGGGCTTACTCCACGGGGACCCACGTTGGCGACGATCGAGCCCCGGGAGTACGCTCGGCCTCCGCCATGCGGCCCACCGGGGCAGCGCTCCTGCTGACCATTCTCGGACGCGCCGCCCCGGCTGCGCCGGGCCCGGACCCGAATGACCTCACCGCGCTTCGTGAGGATGCCCGGGTGGCCATGAAGCCCTGCGGTCGCTGTCACGACGCGGCGCAAAAGAGCGCCGTCCCCGCCGCCCTCGAGAAGTTCGACCTAGATCAGGTGGACTGGGCCAGTGCACTCACCGAATCGAAGCTCAGGTTCATTCGGGACCGCTTCGCCGACGCCAAGATGACCGGGTCGGAGCGGCTGCGCGTCGAGACCTACCTGACGGCCGAGTGGGCGCGCCGTGCCGTGCTCCCGCCGGAGGTCCGGAACCGGGAACGGGCGCCGTGAGCACCGCCGCGGACCGGAGCACCGTCCAGCGCCTGGACGCCGAGCGCGCGCGCCGGGCCTCCTCGCCGCCGCCGGCCGTCTGGAGCGGGAACTGACCCGATGCGCTCGGGGGCCTCGGCGCTCTGGCGCAGCATCGTGAGCGAGACCGCAGAGCGCGCCAACGCGGGGGCACGCCTGGCCCTGGAGCGCGACGGTGCCCGGCGCCTCGATCGCGAAGCCGGCGCGGTGCTGCTGACCGCCGTGCTCTGCCTCACCCTCATCCACTTCTTCGGCCGGCCCGGGGTGCTCGAGCACTGGCGACACCTCTGTGCCGCACTCCACCTAGAGACCGTCTTCCGCCACCTCGAGGGCTACCTGCTGGACGGCCGGGAGGGCCGCTTCCATGCACGCGTCTTCTGGGCCGCCGCCCGCGCGCTCGCCCTCCTGGTGATTCCGGCGGCGGTGGTGACCCTGGTGCTCCGGCGCCCCCTCGGCGAGTTCGGGCTGCGCACCCGAGGGATTCTTCCCCACGTCTGGCTCTACCTGGCGATGCTGCTGCTGATCGCCCCGGCGGTGGTCATCGCCTCCTACACCGAGCCGTTCCAGGCAACCTACCCGTTCTACCGGGTCGAGCCGGGCGAGCGGCTCTGGCCGAACTTCTGGCTCTGGGAGCTGCTCTACGCCTCGCAGTTCGTGGGGATCGAGTTCTTCTTCCGCGGCTTCCTCGTCCACGGACTGAAGCGAAGGATGGGTTACACCGCGGTCTGGGCCTCGCTGGTCCCGTACACCATGATCCACTTCGAGAAGCCGCTCGCCGAGTGCCTCGGCGCGGTGGTCGCCGGCTGGGTGCTCGGGACGCTGAGCCTCAGGACCGGCTCGATGTGGTGGGGCGCCGCCATCCACACCGTGGTCGCCTGGGGCATGGACCTGCTCTCGCTGGGCCACCAGGGCCGGCTGGGCTGACGGCGCACTCCGGGCGGCTGCTCAGCCGGCCGCGGCCGGCACGCAGAGCAGCGCCACGCCCTCGCCCGACAGCTCCACCGCGGGCGCGGGCGTGCCCTCCGGGCCTTCCCAGCCGAGCGCCACCACGCGCGGGCTGAGCTGGCCCTGCCACCCGACCCAGTGCTGGAGCGGGACGGTGACCGGCGCGTCATGCCGCACCTCGGTGGAGCGCAGAGGGCCGGGCAGCGCGAGCAGCACCTGCCCCACCCCGCTCAGGTGCACGAGGTCCAGGTCGGGTGCCACCTCGCTCGGCACGCGCCCGTTCTCGAACATCACCGGCTCCTCGAAGCCGAACACCCAGTCCTCGCGGAGGTAGACGCTCTCGTCGCCGAGGTCGACGGCGAGGAACGTCCTGCCCATCACCCCGAGCCATGCCGTGCCCGTGCCCACCAGGCGGTGCATGCGCACCGGGCCCCAGCCGAAGGGCTTGTCGGTCACCCGGCCGCGGAAGCGCTTGAACTCGGCCCTGGCCTCGATGACCCCGGTCCATCCGAGCAGCCCCGCGGTCCGGACCAGCACCTCGCCCCGGACCTCGACCCGGACCGCCTCGGGTGTCACGGTGAAGGTCCGGCTCCCGTCCCCGGGGAGCTTCCCGGCGACGGTGGTCAGCTCGGTGGGGCGCGCCACCGGGCGCGACGGGTCGGCCAGCGCCGCCTTCGCCGCCTCGCGGAGCGGTCTCGGTGGCGCAGAAACAGCCGCCTCGGGCACCGGAGAGAACTGCTGGACCGGAGCCGGTGGAGGCACCTCGGGGGCCTTCGCCGGCTCGCTCTCGGCGTCGAAGGTGGGGAGCGGCGCGGCGGGCACCGGCGCTGCCGCGGCGACGGTCTCGGTGAGCGGGATGGGGGCCGCCGGCGCGCCGCCGAGCTGGGTCACGGAAACCACCGGGAGCTCCTGGGTCAACCCCGGAATCTTCTGCTCGGCCGGGGGGGTGGGCGGACGTGGCGGCACGGGGACGGGCCGCGCCTCGGCAGCGAGCGCCTTGGCCATCTTCTCCGCCATTGCCTCCGAGCCCGCCTTCACGAAGTGCTCCCGGGCGCGGCCGTACTGGCCGGCCTGGGCCAGCGCGAGTCCGAGGTAGTTGTGCGCCTTGAGGTGCCCGGGCTGCAGGTCGACCGCGGTCTCGAACTCGCGCACCGCCCGGGTCAGCTGATTGGACTTGAGGTACACCAGGCCCAGGTTGACCCGCAGCGTCGGGTCGGCCCCGTTCTCCCGGACCAGCGCCTCGTACACCTCCGCCGCGCGGACGAAGTCTCCGAGCTTGAAGTAGGCCAGGCCGAGGAGGTTCTTGGCCTTCTCGTCGCCCGGGCGCATCTGGTACGCCCGCTCGAGGTGGTCGCGGGCCTCCGTCAGCTGCCCCTGCTGGAGCAGCTCGCCCCCGCGGTAGAGGGCCTCGAGAAAGACCGCATCGGTGGCCTCCGCCGGATTCACCGCCACGTCGCCGGCTCCGCCTGCGAGGTCATCGCCAACTCCTGCTTGTACTGGTAGTACAGCGCCAGGACCTTCTGGACGTAGGCCCTCGTCTCCTCGAACGGAGGAACCTGGTTGCCGTACTTCCGCACCGCGTCCGGACCGGCGTTGTACGCGGCGACGATGGTCTCCATCTGACCGGCGAACTCGTTGGCCAGCACGCGCAGGTACCGCACGCCGCCGAAGATGTTCTGCCGCGCATCGAAGATGTCCCGCACGTACATGTCCGAGGCGGTGCCGGGCATCAGCTGCATCAGCCCCGAGGCGCCCTTCCGTGAGAGCGCGTGCGGATCGAAGTTGCTCTCGGCGTGGGCCACCGCGCGTACCAGCGGCAGCGGGATGTTGTACTTGCGCGCCGCCTCCTCCATCCAGGCGAGATAGAGCGACGGAGCGATGACCGAGCGCGCGGGCGCCTCGGCCGGACGCGGCGCCTGGCGGAACGACGAACCGCCCAGACGGCGCGCCTTCACCCCCGCGGGCGGCACGTTGGTGTAGACGATGGTGCCGTCCTTCTCGCGGTACGTGTAGATGGCGCTGGCGCGCACGGGCAGAGCCGGGAGCAGCGCGATCAGGAGCGCAGGGAGAAGACGCATCGCGAGGAAGCCGGTGACGACTCTACTGAACCCGGCGCGGAAACCTCAAGAAATGGCCTTGTTTCCGCCGGGTTGGGGGCGGTACACGTGGCGACAGCATGCCCCAGCGGTTCGACTTCCTGGTGCTCGGCGGTGGTGTGGCGGGCCTGTCGTTCGCGCTCGAGGCCGCGCAGCGCGGGTCGGTCGCGGTGCTCACCAAGCGCAGCCGGTCCGAGAGCAACACCATGTATGCCCAAGGGGGAGTCGCCGCCGTCCTCTCCGAGCGCGACAGCTTCGAGCAGCACGTCGCCGACACGGTGGACGCCGGGGCGGGCCTGAACAATGCCCAGGCGGTGTCGGTCACTGTGCACGAGGGCCCGGAGCGCATCCGCGAGCTGGCGGCGCTGGGCGCACATTTCGATACCCGGCCCAACGGCGAGTTCGACCTCGGCCGGGAGGGCGGACATACCCGGCGCCGCATCGTGCACGCCGGGGACATCACCGGGCGGGAGATCGAGCGCGCCCTGCTCGCCGCCTGCGACGACCGCCCGAACATCCGCTTCGTCTCCGACGCCGCGGCGATCGACCTCATCCTCGACCGCCGCAGCCCCCACGGGCAGCCACGCTGTCTCGGGGCGTACGTGCTGCTCTCCACCGGGGAGATCGAGACCTTCCTCGGCAAGGTGACGGTCCTCGCCACCGGAGGCGCGGGGAAGGTGTACCTGTACACGACCAACCCCGACGTCGCGACGGGCGACGGGGTGGCCATGGCGTACCGGGCGGGCGCGCGGATCGCCAACATGGAGTTCTACCAGTTCCACCCCACCTGCCTCTTCAGCCCCGAGGCGAAGAACTTCCTCATCTCCGAGGCGTTACGCGGCGAGGGCGGCAAGCTGCGGCTGCGCAGCGGCGCGCCCTTCATGGAGCGCTACGACCCCCGCGCCGAACTCGCCCCGCGCGACATCGTCGCCCGGGCGATCGACTCGGAGCTGAAGCGCACCGGCGACGACTTCGTCCTCCTGGACATGACCCACCTGGGGCGCGCCTTCCTCATCGAGCGCTTCCCCAACATCTACGAGACCTGCAAGGCGTTCGGCATCGACATGGCGGTGCAGCCCATCCCGGTGGTGCCCGCGGCCCACTACCAGTGCGGCGGCGTGTCGACCGACCTCGGCGGGCGCACCAGCGTGCCGGGGCTCTTCGCCGTCGGCGAGGTGGCGCACACCGGGCTGCACGGGGCGAACCGGCTGGCCTCCAACTCGCTGCTCGAGGGGCTGGTCTTCGGTCACCGGGCGGCGCGCGTCGCGGCCGAGGAGCTCCCGCCCAAGGCGCAGGGCGAGGACGTTCCCCCGTGGGACCCCGGGGCGGCAGTGGACCCGAACGAGGCGGTGCTCGTCACCCACAACTGGGAAGAGGTCCGCCGGCTGATGTGGAACTACGTGGGGATCGTCCGGACCGACAAGCGCCTGATGCGCGCCCGCCGCCGGCTCGACCTGCTCCGCGAGGAGATCCGCGACTACTACTGGCGGTTCAAGGTGACCCGCGACGTCATCGAGCTGCGGAACATCGCCGACGTGGCCCACCTCATCGTCGAGTGCGCCAGCCGCCGCAAGGAGAGCCGCGGCCTGCACTACACGCTCGACTACCCGAACCGCGACGACCACAACTGGAAACAGGACACCGTCGTCCAGCGCGAGATCTGAAGCGGTGGAACCCACTCCGACTCCACGGCCCCGGCCGGTGCCCCGGGCACCGCCTCCGCTGTTCTCCTGGACCTACCTCGGGCTTTGCGTGCTGGTGTTCCTGCCGCACGCCCTGGACGGGGAGCCACCGGACCGCTTCGTCCTCTACGGGCCGGCCGTCGCCGCGGGGCAGTGGTGGCGCGTGCTCACCTGCAACCTCGAGCACGTGACGCCGCTGCACATCCTGTTGAACGGGCTGAGCATCTACAGCTTCGGACCGGTGGTGGAGCGGCAGATCGGCACGGCCCGGCTGTTCGTGGTGTCCCTCATCTGCGGGCTCACCTCGTCCGCGGCGGCCCTGGCCTTCACCTGGTTCCTCAAGAGCGCCGGCGCATCGGGCGTCATCGCCGGATGGCTCGGGCTGGCCTTGCCCATCTTCGACGGCCGGGCCCGGAAGGTGCTGCTGCAGTGGACCATCCTCCTGGTGCTGGTCAGCCTCGCGCCGCGGGTGAGCTGGGCCGCGCACCTGGGCGGCTTCCTCGGTGGGCTGGTGCCCGGGTTGCTCATCCGGTACGGGGCCCGGCGCGACCCGACGCGCCCCTTCCGTCCCTTCGACCGGCTCGCGCTCCCGCTGCTCGTCCTCGCCGCAGTGACGGTGTTCCTCGCGGTGCGCATGCATGCCCCCGCGAGCTTCGGAATCCCGCCCGCGTGAGCCGCCCGTTCCACGTCTGCGTCTTCTGCGGGGCCCGGAGCGGCAAGTCCCCAGCGTACGCCGAGGCGGCGGCAGCGCTCGGGCGGTGCATCGGGGAGCGGGGCCTCGGCCTGGTGTACGGCGGCGCGCGGGTCGGGCTCATGGGCACGCTCGCCGAGGCGGCGCTCTCGGCGGGGGCGCCCGTCCTCGGCGTGCTGCCCCGTTCCCTGTCGAGCGTGGAGGTGGCACACCCCGGGCTCACCGAGCTGGTGCTGGTCGACGGGCTGCATGCGCGGAAGGCGCGGATGACGGCCGAGAGCGACGCCTTCGTTGCCCTGCCCGGCGGCTTCGGCACCCTGGACGAGCTGTTCGAGGCGCTCACCTGGGCTCAGCTCGGGCTGCACACCCGGCCGCTGGGGCTCCTGAACGTCGACGGGTTCTGGGATCCGCTGGTGGCCACCCTCGAGCGGCAGGTCGCCCAGGGCTTCGTCACCCCGTCGGACCGGGCGCGCCTCTCGGTCGCGGCCGGGCCCGATGCGCTGCTCGACGCGCTCGGTGCGCCCGTGGAACAATCCCCCCACGTCGGCCGTTGAACTCGGGACGAGGGTCGGAGCGGGCTGGGCCCCCCGGGGCCGAGGGAGGAGCAGCGAGCCGTGCCGACGCCGCGGAGGCCCCTGCATCAGAGGCCCCTCCTCCGGGCGCTGGCCCTCTCGCTGCTGTTGCACGGGGCGCTGGTGGTCTGGCTCGTCCGGACCGTCGGCTCGAGGCCGGCGCCTCCACCGCCGCGCCCGGCGACGCGCGTCTCCCTGCGTCCCCTGCCACCTCACCCACCGGTGCTGGACCGGCACCCGACGCCGCCTGGGACGCCCCCGCGCAGCCCCGCCCAGCCGTCCGCCCCTGCGACCGCCTCCCGTCCGCCCGCGGGTGGCGGATCGACCTCCTCCTCCGGGTCCGAGGCGAGCGGCGCCGTGCGACCGCCGTCTGCCGATGCGCCCATCCAGCTGTTCCCGGGGGGCGCGGTGTCGCGGGGCGCCGGGCCGGTCCCGCCCGGAGACCCGGGCGCGTCCATGGCGCGCGACGTCCCCGAGAGCCGCGAGGTCGAGGGCCACCGGGTCCAGCAGCGGATTGAGACCTGGCGAGGGGACGGTCTGGCCGAGCGCCTCGTCGCCACCGGAGTCGACGACTACTTCAAGGACTACCGGCGCGCGCTGCAGGCGAACATGGGGCCGCCTCCGCCGGGCGGAGGGCCGAAGCACGGGGACCTCACCGCCGGGCAGCGGTGGATCAACGCCTGGCTCGCCGCGCTCGAGGAGGCCGACCCGTCGCGCGAGCCTCCGCCCCGTGGCGAGCGCATGCCCGACCGCGACGTGCAGGACGTGACCGGCCGGATGGACGAGTTCATCGGCAACCATCTCGGGCCCATGGCGGTGCAGCCGAGCTTCGCCGGGCAGCGGCTCCTCCGGCGCGCCGCGGCCGGCGTTCCGGTGGCGGTCCTCCACATCGTCCAGCGCGCCGACGGCTCCATCGCCTCGACCGAGCTGGTCGCCTCGAGCGGAGACAAGGCCTTCGACGCCTACGTCGTGGAGCACGCGCCGGTCGCGCTCGCCGCGGTGCCGCGGCCGCCGGCGCGCCAGGGTGCTGGGCTGCATCCCGATGGAACGCGGACCGAGTGGGCCTTCTATCGCGCCGAGGGAGGCTGCGGGGTGCTCCTGCTCCGGGTGTACTGACCCCGGCTGGCGGAGGGCGGCGGCTCTGGTCAGCGGGCGGCGCGCGAGGTCGAGACGGCCGGCGGGGGCGTGGGTCCGGGCGCGGGTGGCGCCCCCACCGGGAACCTCATCTCCACCTGCCCCTGAGTGGACGACATGCGGAACAGCAGAACCTGCGTGGCCGGGCCGACGAGCGGATGACCGGCGACGGTCATCGGGAAGCGCACCGCGTACATGGTCCAGAAGTCGCCCATGTACGGGTAGTAGGCCCGGATGTCCTGGTTGGCGCGCCCCACCCGCTTGATGGCCAGCGGCGCGACCTCTCCCTGGTCCGTGGCCAGGCTCAGCCGCCAGATGGTGCCCCGGGAGTCGAAGTCGTCGAAGCGCCGGTCGACGAGGCTCACCCCGAAGACCAGCTCGTGCGACTCGGCGGCGGCGGCGTGCTCGCGGGCGAGGGTCTCGTCGAGCTTGGCCTCGGGCCAGCTCTGGAACAGGGCCTGGCGGCGGACCCGTGCCTCGCGGAACTCCGGGCTCTGGTAGGTGGCGGCGCAGTACAGCCGGGTGTCGAGCCCTGCGTAGACCTCGCGGTGCTCGGTGGCCCTGGCGAGCGCGGTCTGGTAGCGAGCCTCCGCCTTCGCGTCCGGGAGCTCGGCCCCGGGCTCCCCGATGGCCGGGGGAACCGCGGCACATCCGGCGGCCCCGAGCAGGAGGAGCAGCGGCGCGGCCTTCACGGAAGGAAGTCGCTCCGGGTGAAGAGGGTGGAGAGCCCGTAGCCCTTCTGGGTGACCGCCTCCCGGCCGCCCTCCAGCCGGTCCACGAGCGCGAAGACGCAGCGGACGCGCAGACCCGCCGCCTCGACCCGCTCGATGGCCTTCAGGGTGCTCGCGCCGGTGGTCACCACGTCCTCCACCACCGCCACCTCGGCGCGGTCGGCGATGAGGCTGCGGCCCTCGATCCACTCTCCGGTGCCGTGGCCCTTCGGCTCCTTGCGCACGATGAATGCGGGGATTGGCGAGCCGGCCAGGTAGCTGGTGAAGCTCACCGCCGAGGCGAGCGGATCGGCCCCGAGGGTGAGTCCGCCCACCGCCGCGGCGGCCGGCGCGAGCCGCTGGATGTCGCGCCACAGCAGGCGCCCGACGAGGAAGTGGCCCTCCGCGGTGAGCACCGTGCGCTTGCAGTCGATGTAGAAGTCGCTCTCCTTGCCCGAGGAGAGCGTCACCCGCCTCTTCTCGAACGACAGCTGGGTCAAGAGCTCGAGGAGTCGCGCGCGATCCCGGTCCAGCGCCATGGGGTCAGGACTCCTCCTCGAAGTAGGCCACCAGCTCGGCCACGTACCGGAGCTGCTGCAGCAGCTCGGCCCGCCGTCCGGGCTCGAGCGCGTCGAACACCGGCGCGAGCAGTGCCAGGTCCTGGTTCAGCTCACCCATCCGGCCGGTGAGCTCGGAGGCCAGCTCGTCGGCGTCGACCTCCTCCTCGCCCCCGGCCGACTCCGGGGCGAGCCCGTCGTCCGTGGCCTGGGCCCGGTCGAGCATGTCGCGCGCCGCGGCCGAGAGCCGGCCCTCCTCCGCCAGGCGGGCCTCGAGCCCGGCAAGCTCCTCGGGCGTCGGCGCCGCACCATGAAGGACGCCGGCCAGCGCCACCAGCAGCGCGTCCTCGTCCGAGAGGCGCGCGTGGACCCGGGCGAGCACCGACGTGCGCTGCAGGAACCGCAGCGCCGCCACCCGGCGGAACCCGGCCACCAGCTGGTAGCGGTCGGTCCCCTCGCGCTGGCGCACGTCCACCGGGAATGCCTGCCCCAGCCGCGCGAGGTCCATCGCCAGCCGGCCCACGTCTCCCGCCGAGCGCAGCTGGAAGGTGTGGTCCTCGTCGAGGGCGTCGAGCGAGATGAGCCGCTCCTCCGTCTCGGGGGGACGCTCGAGCCGCGGCGCCGGGGCGGGCTCGACCCGCGGGGGCAAGGTGGGCATGGCGGTGTCAGCGGCCAGGGAGCCGTCGGCATCGAGCGCCTCCGGGCTGGAGGGCGCCTCACCGGGACCGGACTCGGGCCCGGAGCGCTCCTCGGGGGGGTCCGAGGTCATCTCGTGCTCGCGTGTCTCCATGGACCGTTCGTGCACGCTACCGCGGGCGGGGGGCCCACGGGAACGTGCCCGCCGGTCACTTCTTCTTCTTCAGCACGACCTTCTTCTTGGCCCCGGCGGCCACCACCGGCGGTGCGGGGGGGGCGGGCGGCGTCGGGCGGGCAGTCTCGCCGCGGACGATGCCGGGCATGCCTCCTGGCTTCTTCGCCGGCACGGCCGCGCCGGCGTTCCCCGGACGGGCGGCGGTCGCCGCGGCCGGGCGCGGGGGCGGAGGTGGGAGGCCCCGGACGGTCGGCCGCACCTGGGTGCGCGGGGTGCTCCGCTCGGGGAGGCTCCGGCCAGGCGGCAGCTCGCCCATGTCCACCCGGCCTCGGAAGCTCGCGCCGTCGACGATGATGACCCGGGGCGCGCGGATGTCACCGACCATCCGCCCTTCCTGGGTGAGCTCCACGCTCTCGGTGGCCTGGATGTTCCCCACCACCACGCCGCTGACCACGGCGTTCTTCACCGTGACGTTGGCCTTCACCACGCCGGACGGCTCGACGATGAGCGTCTTGGTGAGGGAGAGCTCGCCCTCCACCCGGCCGCGGACGGTGAGGTCCTCGTCACCGGTGAGCTTCCCGTTGATGAGGATGGACGGCCCGATGACCGTGTTGCCGCTCGCGACCAGATCCTTGGCGGCCATGGGTCAGCGTTCCTTCACGTCCATGTCCACGTTGCCCTTGAAGCTCGCGCCGTCGGCGATGAGGATGCGCGGCGCCTTCACGTCGCCCACCACGCGGCAGTCGGCCTTGAGCTCGACCTTGTCGCTGGCCTGGATGTTCCCGGTGACCCGGCCGGCGATCTCCACGTTCTGGGTCTCGATGTCCGCCTCCACCACGCCCGAGCCCTCGACGTACAGGCTCTCGCGCAGGGAGATCTTCCCCTTCACCGTGCCCTGGATGACGAGATCCTCGTCGCCCGAGATCTCTCCGTCGATGACGATGCTAGATCCGATGACCGTGTTCGCCACGTGCGTTTCCGTCCTTCCCGTCTCCGTCCCGGCCTTGACCGAGCGCGCGGGAGAACCGCGCGGCTCCTCACGCCGGAGAAGCTCAAGTGAACCTGTGCGACTGTCGCTCCGCCGCCCTCGCCCAGAAAAAGAGCTAGATGTCCTCGGGCAGCTTGACGTCCATCTCGATGGAGCCGTTGAAGACCGCGCCGTCCTCGATCACCACCCGGGGCGCCTTGATGTCACCCGCCACCTTCGCCGAGGCGGAGATGGCCACCCGCGAGCTCGCATCGATGTTGCCGCTCGCCTCGCCGTTGATGGTCAGCTCCTCGGCCCGGATGTCGGCCTGCACCCGGCCCGTGCCCTCGATGGTGAGGTGATTCTTCAGGGAGATCTGCCCCTCCACCCGACCCTCGATGACCAGGTTGCCGCCCCCGGTGAGGTTGCCCCGGATGACGATGCCCTTCCCGATGATTCCGACCTGATCGGCCTGTGCCATCCTCACCTCTGTCGTCGAAAACCGTACGCTAGAGATGCTCTGAGATCCAGCGAGAGGTTTCGGCGTACACGTCCTCCTTGCCGATTTCGTTGAAGATCTCGTGTCGCATGGACGGCCACTCCCGGAGGCGCTTGTCGGGTGTGGTCAGCGTCTCGAACCACTGGCGCGACACCGCCGCGGAGGCGACGCGGTCGTCACCGGGCAGCATCAGCAGCACTGGAATCCGGATACGCCCTCCGGAGGCCAGAACCTCGTGCTGCGCCCGGGTGTGCTCGGTCCACCAGCGGGGCGTCGCCTTCCGACCGTAGAGCGGGTCCTCGTCGGTGACCCGCTGCCAGGCAGAATCGCGGCTCAGGTCGGCGGAGGAGATGCCGGTGGGGATGGGCGCGGCCGGTGCGATGCGTGACAGGAGCACGGCGGGCGCGGTCTTCCAGGCGGGGGGCGCGTAGGCGAGCCCCAGGTAGGGAGCGGAGAGAACGAGCCCGTGCAGCCCGAGCGCGCGCGCGGCCTCCCCACCGCCATCCGCGAGCCAGCGCAGGGTGACGAGGCCGCCGTGGCTGTGGGCGACGATGAAGAGCGGCAGCCCTGCGGCGAGCGCATGCGTGGAGCGGACGAAGGCCTCGAGCTCCGCGGTGAAGTCGGCGAAGGCACGGACTGCCCCGCGCGCCCCGTCGCTCCGCCCGTGGCCCCGGACGTCGTAGGCGTGCACTGCGAGGCGCTCGGCGAGCATCGCGTCGCGGAAGGCGCGGTATCGGCCCAGGTGGTCGCCGTACCCATGGACCAGGACGAGGTGCGCCCGGGCACCGTCCGGGACGTCGCGCTCGAACCACAGGCGCGTGCCGTCCGGCGCCGAGAAGTGACCTTCCTGGTGGTGGGTCATCGGGGGGAGCGCCGCGGAGGCGGCCAGAGGCTGAAATCATGCCCGGGAGATCTGACGGAGGTCCACCCGAAGTCACATCGTCGCCAGCGGCCCGTGGTTCAAGCCCTGGCCGCCGGGCCGGGAGGCAGCGCCCGTGACGTCAGCGATCGGCCACCGGCGAGGTGAGCGCCTTCAGCTTCCGCTGCACCACCGCGGTGCGCTCGCGGGCCTGCGGGTCGTCCGTGGTGCGCATCGCCTCCAGCGCCCTCCGGTAGGCCCCCACCGCCGCGTCCCTGCGGCTCGCCCCGCCGTAGGCATCGCCGAGGTGCTCGAGGATGGTCGGCTCGTCTGGCTCGAGCTCCGCCGCGCGCTCCAATGTCCCGGTGGCGTGGACGACGTCGCCGCGCCGGAACTGCACCCAGCCGAGCGAGTCGAGGTAGGCGCCGCTGTCCGGACGGATGGCGAGCGCACGGCGGACGAGCCGCTCCGCCTCCTCGAGCTGCTCGCCGTGGTCGGCGAGCGTGTAGCCGATGAAGTTCAGGGCCGCCGCGTTGCGCGGGTTCACCTCCAGGAGCTCCCGCATGCGGCCGAGGGCCTCCTGGGTGGCCCCGCCTCGCTCCAGCACCGTGCCGAGCGCATAGAGCAGCTCCTCGTCGCGCGGGTGCGCCTTGAGTGCGTCGGTGAGGACCGACACCGCCTCGGTGTGCGCGCCGGTCCGGGAGAAGATCTGCGCCAGCGCCGTCACCAGCTCGGTGCTCCCGGAGGCGCGGATGCGCCCTTCCAGAAAGCGCTCGGCCCGGCCGGGGTCGCCCACGGCCTCCAGCACCGCCGCGTGCCCGGCCTCGAGCGCGACGTCCCCCGGGGCCTGCGTTAGGGCATCGGCCGTGGCCCGCTCGGCGGCGGCGGGCTCCCCCGCCCGGGCGAGGGCCAGGCCCCGCTGCACGACCGCGTCCTTCCAGCCCGGCGCGCCTCGAGGGACCTGCCCGTAGGCGCGGGCAGCGTCTGCCCAGCGGCCGGATTTTCCCTGGACCAGCCCCAGCGCGAGGAGGAGGCGGGGGTCGTCGCTGCCGGCCCGCGCCTGCTCCAGCACCCGGATCGCCGGCACGGGCTTCCCGGCCGACAGCCAGGTGAGGGCGATGCGCAGCGACTGCTCGGGGCCAATGTCAAGCGAGGCCAAGCGGTCCAGGTAGGCGCGCGCGCGTGGCTCGGAGCCCGATCGGAGCGCCAGCCGCCCGGCCCGGAGGAGCACCTCGCGCGAGTCCGGGTCACGCTCCAGCGCCCGCGCGTACGCGGCCTCGGCGTCCGCCGGACGGCCCAGCGCCTCCAGCGCCTCGCCGAGCGCGCCCTCCGCCTCGGCGTCACCGGGATCGATCTGCACTGTCTTCTCGAGCAGCGCGCGCGCCGTCTCGGGCTCGCCCCGGTCCACCAGCGCCATCCCGAGCCTCCGCAGGCCGGTGGTGTCCCGGTTGAGGTCGGCGAGCGCCTGGACCGTCCGCACCGCCTCCTCCGGATGGCCAGACTCGAGCGCCATCTCCGCCAGGAGCAGATAGGGCTCCTGCTCGCGCGGGGCGAGCTTCCGGACCCGCTCCAGCACCTCGCGGGCACGCTGCGGCCGGTCGGTCTCGAAGAGCAGCCTCCCGAGGAACAGGAGCGCGGGGACGTGATCCGGCTTGCGCTCGAGGAGCCCGCGAACGGTGGCCTCGGCGCGCGCCGGCGCCCCTGCCCGGGCCTGAGCCTCGGCGAGCGCGAGCACCAGCTCGGGACGCCCCGGGTCGGAGGCCAGCGCCAGCCGGAGCTGCTCCATGCTGCGCGCGTGCTCGCCCTGGAGCGCGAGCAGCCGTGCGCGAAGGAAGTGGGCGTACGCCGAGGCCGAGGAGTAGTCGTCGGTCGGGGCCTCGATGGCCTCCTTCATCGCCGAGATGTCCACCCGCGGATGCGCCGGCGAGGCGCCGAGGAGGACGAGGGCAACGAGGACGGGCGGAGCGACCACGGCGGGGTTCCTGGCCGCTAGCCTAGCAGGGGGACCCAGGGGGTGCGCGCCACCCCCCAAGGCGGAAACGTCAGCTCGACGGTGGGCGATCGAGGAGGTGGTCCAGCACGGCCTCGGGCAACTCGCGCCCCGGCACCTCGGCCACCTCCACGTGACAGCGCAGGCTGGTGGAGGCACGGAGGTCCGACTCCACACGGCCGAAGACCGCCATCGCCTGCTCCGAGGTGCACTCGGGCAGCAGCGCCGCGAAGGTGCCCTGCCCGAGATGGGCGAGCACGTCGGGCTGGCGGAGGCGCTCGCGCATCCGGGCGGCGGCGGTCCGCAGCAGCTCCGGGTGAACCGCGTCCGTCCGGGCCACCGCGAGCGAGAGCGGCCGCCCGTAGCGCCTGGCCCGCGCCGCCTCCTGGGTGAGCCGGGCGACGAGCCCGCGCCGGTCGAGGAGCCCTGTCTCGGCGTCGGCCACCCCGGTCGGGGGCGTCTCGGCCTCCGGCGCGGAGGCGGTGCGCCGATTGACCGACAGCGCACGCTCGGCCCGCTGCAGAAGCTCGGAGGCGTGAAATGGCTTGGCCAGGTAGTCGACAGCGCCGAGGTTCAGGGCCCGCACCCGGTCGGCGACTCCCACCTGCGCCGACACGAGGATGACTGGGATGTCCGCGGTGTCGCTCGAGGCCTTCAGCGAGATGACGGCGTCCAGCCCGTCCAGGTGGGGCAGGAAGACGTCCATGACCACCAGGTCGGGGTGGAGCGCGTGCACCTTGGCCACGCCCTCGCGCCCGTCCCGGGCCACCTCCACCCGGTAGCGTTTCCGGAGGATGCCCTCCAGGACCGCGGCGATGTCCGGTTCGTCCTCGACGATGAGCACCCGCGGCTGCTGCTCGCCGCCCGGGGCTTGCAGCTTCGGGACGACCTTTCGGTCCGCCTGGGCTAGCGGGAGGGTGAAGACGAACGCGCAGCCGCCGTCGGCGGGCCGCTCGGCCCAGATCTCGCCGCCGTGCAGCTCGACGAACTCCTTGCAGATGGCGAGGCCGAGGCCCGTGCCCCCGGGCCCGTGCCGGTAGCGGTCGAACACCAGGTGCATCTGCTCCTCGGGCATGCCCGGGCCGTCGTCCTGGACCACCACCTTCACCACCGGTCCGTCCGGACGGTGCAGCACCTCGCCTTCGACGAGGACGGTGCCGTTCTTCGCCGCGTGCTCGAGACCGTTGGTGATGAGGTTCTGAAGCACCTCGCGGAGCTTGAGCTCGTCTCCCATCACCGGGAGCCGCTCCGGGGCGTGCGCCTTGAGCGTGACCCCGCGCTCTGCGGCCAGGATGTCCAGCTCGAAGGCGCAGTCTCGCGCCACGCGGCTCACGTCGAGCAGCTGCACGTCGAGGGCGACCCGGGCCTGCTCGCCCTTGCCGCGGTCGAGCAACGACTCGACCATCTTCAAGATCTTCCGGGACTGGCGGACGATGGCCTCGGCGGAGATCTTGAGGTCGCCGGCCAGGTTCGCGTCCTCCAGCATGCGGCCGTGACCGAGCGTGACTTGAAGGGGCGCGCGGAGGTCGTGGCTGATGATGGCGATCAGCTCGTCCTTGAAGCGGGCCAGCTCGCGGAGGCGGCGGTTCGCCTCGGTGAGCTCCCGGTACCGCTCGACGTAGGCCAGCTCGAGGTCGTCGCGCTTCTTCTGCACCGACGCGTGCAGCTTGGCGTTGCGGACCGAGTTGGCCAGCGCGGCGGCCACGGCCTTGGCGAACTCCTGCTCCTCCGGACCGAAGGCCCCTCGCCTCCTGGAGAGGCGGAGGAACAGCGCTCCCACGAGGTCGTCCTGGCTGATGAGCGGCTGGACCAGGATGCTCTTCACCGCCAGGGGGGCAATGGCCGGCATCACGTCGGCCATCAGCGGGTCCTCGAGCGCGTCCTCGATGTAAGTCGGCTCCCGCGTCTGCAGCGAACGGCGCAGTTCCGGGTACTTGGACAGGTCGATGGTGATGGGGCGGTAGTCGTCGCGCTCGCGGGTGGCCATCACCACCGCCTCGGTGGAGCTCGGCGAGTCCACTAAGACGACGGAGCAGCGGTCCGTGGGGAGCACCTGGCTCACCTTTTCCACGGCGATCTTGAGGATCTTCTCCAGCTCGAGCGATGAGGTGGCCGCCTGGGTGATGTCCAGGAGCATCGCCATGCGTTCGGCGATGCGACGTTCGCGGTCGCCTGCCGCCTCTGGCGGCCGCGCCAGCGCCGGCGTGGATCTCTCCCCGTTCATCCGCGCTCCAATTTTCCTAGATTTTCTCGGCACTGACCAGCGCTCCGTCAGGGAGTCCGCACCGACACCGGTCCACGGTCGAACCGGTCAGGGGCGCCGGGCCACCAGGAGGATCTCGCGGTTCCCGGCGGGGCCGTGAACCGGGGAATCCACGGAGCCGAGGGGCACGAGCCCGAGCTGCTCCATGCACGTCCGTACCCGCGCCACCGCCTCCGCCCGGACCGTGTCATCACGCACCACCCCGCCCTTCCCCACCCGACCCCGACCCGCCTCGAATTGCGGCTTCACCAGGGCAACCGTCACCCCACCAGGGGCGAGGAACGGCACTGTCGCCGGGAGGACCTGCGTGAGCGAGATGAAGCTCACGTCCAGCACCAGCACCGAGACCGGCTCGGGCAGCTCCGCCACGCCCAGGTGGCGCGCATTCACCCCCTCCCGGAGCACGACCCGTGGGTCGCTCCGCAACCGGGCGTGCAGCTGGCCCCGCCCGACGTCGAACGCATACACCTTCGCCGCCCCGGCCTGGAGCAAACAATCGGTGAACCCGCCGGTGCTGGCGCCGATGTCGGCGCAGACGGCGCCACGGACGTCGAGCTGGAAATGGCGGAGGGCGGCCTCGAGCTTGAGACCGCCGCGGGACGCGTAGGGCATCGGCTCGCCCTTGAGGCGAACCTCGGCGTCGGCGCGGACGCGGGTGCCTGGCTTGTCCACGCGCTGGTCCTCGACGACCACCTGGCCGGCGAGGACCAGGGCCTGCGCCTTGGCCCGGGTGGGCGCGAGCCCGAGGTCGACGAGCAGGACGTCGAGGCGCTCCTTCTTCGGGCGGTCGGTCATGCGAAGCCGGTCCCGAGGAACGGCGGAGGAGAGCGGCGCAGGCGCGGAGGCCAGCCCTGGCCTCGTGCCCAGCAGTCCTGCGGCGGGGACGGCTGCGCGGACACAGCTTTCCCGAGACCCTGTCCCACCGCCCTGCCCGGCGCCGACCCCCCGACCCCCCGGCCCGTCTCGGAACTCGCATCCGCCGCGCAGAGAGCCGTTCGCCGGGGGACCCTCCGCGCCGTCCTCGCACGAGGCCCTCCGCTCATCTCATCGCGCCCCCGCGAGACTCCGGACCGCGGCGGCGATCCCCTCCGGCGACAGGCCGATCTCCCGACGCTGCGTCCGGGCGTCCCCGTGCGGCACCGGCGTGTCCGGCAGGCCAAGGCTCCTCACCTGGGTCGAGATGCCGCGCGCGGCGAGCAGCTCGAGCACCGCGCTCCCGAGCCCGCCGTGCACCGTCCCCTCCTCGACCGTGACGACGTGTCCGGTGGCACAGGCCTCCAGGACCGCCGCGGTGTCGAGCGGAGCCAGCACCCGGACATCGAGCACTGAAGTCGGGACCTCCAGCCCCTGTGATGCCTCGAGCGCCGCGAGCCCCAGTGGTCCGAGGGAGAGAATGGCCGCCTCCGCACCCTCGGACCGGCGGAGCCACCGCGCTCCTCGCACCGGGCCGGGCTCCAGCCGCAGCTGGGCCGGCGTGGTGGGCACGGTCCCCCGCGGGAAGCGGAACGCCGCGGGCCCGGGTCCGGCGAGCGCCGTGTCCAGCACCGGGTCCACGTCCTCACCGAAGGTCAGCGCGTACAGCTGGAGCCCGGGCAGCGGCCGCAGGAACGCGAGATCGTACGTCCCCTGGTGCGTGGCGCCGTCGGCGCCCACCAGGCCCGCCCGGTCGATGGCGAAGGTGACCGGCAGCCCGGGCAGCACCACGTCGTGGATGACCTGGTCGAGGGCACGCTGCAGGAAGGTGCTGTAGATGCAGACCACCGGCCGGAGCCCACCGGCGGCGAGGCCGGCGGCGAGCGTCACCGCGTGCTGCTCGGCGATTCCGGCGTCGTGCACCCGGGGACCGAAGCGCGCCGCGAGTCCGGTCAGCGAGGAGCCCTCGAGCATCGCCGGCGTCACCACCACCACCCGCGGGTCGCGCTCCATCGCCCGGCCCAGCGAGGCCGCCACCGCGTCGGACCAGGTGGGCTGGCCGTGGCGGCTGCGGACCAGCTTGCCGTCGCGCAGCTCGTACGGCCCCATCGCGTGCCCACGGGTCGCGACGTCCGCCTCGGCCTCGGCGAGCCCCCGTCCCTTCTCGGTCCGTACGTGCACCAGCACCGGCCGGCGGCTCCGGCGCGCCTCGGTCAGCGCCGGGACGAGCTCGCCCAGCGCGTGCCCGTCCACCGGTCCGAGATGGGTGAAGCCCAGCGCCTCGAAGAAGGCGCGCGCGC
>Ga0335069_10002167_pt1 | contig 30535 bp, 24 predicted proteins | sample Lox_Sample_11_FD_206714 | JGI IMG/M metagenome (GOLD analysis project Ga0335069, IMG submission 206714) | Soil microbial communities from Loxahatchee National Wildlife Refuge, Florida, United States - Lox_Sample_1.1 | ecosystem: Environmental > Terrestrial > Soil > Wetlands | place: USA...
CGCCCGCCGGTGCGCGATGGTGGCGATGGTGTGGGCGTTGGCCGAGGACGCCCCCAGCTTCCAGGCCACCAACGCCGCCACCGAGCGGGCACCCGTCATCCCGCACAGCTCGTCGCGCTCGATCTCGGCGGCGATGTCCACGAGGCGCCCATCAATGGCGTTGCGCTGACCGGCCAACTCCGCCAACTCCTCAAACAACACCGCCAGACGCTCTTTCGGGCTCACCACCACGGCAGACGATGCGGTCGAAGACATACCGTCATCCTCGCAGCCGGGTACGACAAAATTCGGCCGCCCAATCCACACCGGGGTACGACCGTCACCATCGGCCAAGCCAGACAGCATCAGGTCAACCCGCTGCGAAAACCGCGAACCCGAATCGTGAGCCACGTCAGTCCTAGCTGGCCACACCACCGACGTCAGCGGGACAGCGTGATCGCCTGCTCCGGGCAGTTCTGCTCGCCGGCGACGGCCTGCGCCTCGAGATCACCCGAGACGTCCTCGATGAGGACGACGCAGTGACCGACCTCGTCCGCGTCGAACACGTCGGGCGCCAGGGTGTAGCAGCGCCCGTGGCCGGTGCAGCGGTCGGCGTCGACGGAGACGCGAGTCACGAGACCGGGAAGACCAGCGGCAGCGACTCCACAGACCGCAGCGCCGCGGTGTACGCCAGCTGCGTGCCGGGCATGATCTCGTAATCCGGTATGCGCCGGTGGAATTCGCGCAACGCGACCCGCAGCTCCATGCGCGCCAGGTGGGACCCGAGGCAGCGGTGCGGCCCACCACCGAACGCGCGGTGCCGGTTCGGATTGCGGTGAAAGTCCACGAGCTCCGGGTCGGGGAACTCGGCGGGATCGGTGTTGGCGGCTCCGAGCAACGGGCTGACCCGTTCGCCCTTGCTGATGGGGCATCCGCCCACCTCGGTGTCTTGCATGGCGACGCGGGCCACGCCGGGAACCGGTGTCTCCCAGCGCAACAGCTCCTCGATGGCGCTGGGCAGGATGTCGGGCTGCTCGACGAGCTGGTGACGATGGTCGGGGTGGCGTGCCAGGTACACGAAGAAGCAGTCCAGCGAGTCGGTGACGGTGTCCAGCCCGGCGATGAGGAACAAAAAGCAGATGTCGAGCAGCTCCTCGCGCGACAGCGGTTGGCCGGCGATGCTGGCGGCGATCATCGCGGACAGCACGTCGTCGCGCGGGCTGGCGATGTGGTCGTCGATCGCGCGGTCGAAGTAGTCGTAGATCTGTTGCGCGGTGGAAGCGCCGGTCTCGTGGCGGCGGTCGAAGCCCGAGTCACCCTCCGGCCGGATGATGTGGTCCTTCCACACCAGAAACTGTTCGAGGTCCTCCAGCGGCAGGCCGAGCAGTTGCAGGAAGACGGTGCAGGGCAGGGGCACCGCGAACTCCTCGTGGAAGTCGCACTCGCCCCGATCGGCGAAGCGGTCGATCATCTCGTTCACCAGCTCGGTGACGCCGGGTTCGCGCCGGGCCATCTCGCGCGGGGTGAACAGCGGGTCGAGGATGCGGCGGTACTTCGCGTGCTCGGGCGGATCGATCTGCAACGGGATCATCGGCCGGACGTTGCCGAGGTCGACGGCGTCCATGTTCGACGAGAACAGTTCGGTGCGCTTGAGCGCCATCTCGATGTCGGCGAGGCGGCTGAGCACCACCGCCTGCGGGGACCGGAACACCGGGGTCGATTCCCGCAGGGCCTTGTACATCGGTTGCGGCTCCGCGAGACCCGTCACCGACTGATCGACGAATCCTTCGGTATCTGTCATGCGGTCAGCGTGACACCAACATCCCTATTTAGGCAATGATTGAATAAATTGCGCAATGGTCACGTTGCTCCATTAGCCGCTGGTCAGCGGATTGCGCAGCGGGTACCGTGGATCGTCGCGGACGAGTTGGCCGGGCGGCCGCGGCTCGCGTCGGTCGAAGATCGGCGTCGAGTCGAGGAAAGTCCGGACTTCACAGAGCAGGGTGATTGCTAACGGCAATCCGAGGTGACTCGCGGGAAAGTGCCACAGAAAACAACCGCCACCCTCGCGGTGGTAAGGGTGAAACGGTGCGGTAAGAGCGCACCAGCACTCCGGGTGACCGGAGTGGCTAGGCAAACCCCACCCGAAGCAAGGCCAAGAAGGCCGCACGCAGTGCGGCCGCGCAGGCGTCCGAGGGTTGCTCGCCCGAGCCTGCGGGTAGGCCGCTCGAGGCACCCGGTGACGGTGTGTCCAGATGGATGGTCGCCGCCGCGCCGCCGTTGCTTATGCCGCGGCGGCGGGGAACAGAATCCGGCTTACAGGCCAACTCGTCCGCCCCCAAGTTCGATGGGTCAGTGCACCGCCTTGGCGAGCTTGCGGAGAGCCTCGTCGAGCTGCTGACGGCACCGTTCGGCCAGGTCGGCCTCCTGCTGGTAGAGCAGACCGTAGCTGAAGGTGTCCTCGCCGGCGGTGTGCGCGGCCTCGGCCTGGTGACTCAGGTGTTCGCGGCTGACCACGCTGTCCTGGTGGTCACCCAGCAGCGTCTGGATGGCCTTCGCCTGCTCGGACACCCGGGTGGCGCCAGTGGCCGCGGCGGTGTACCGAAGTCGCTTGGCGCGCTTGCGGATTCGGTGCAGCGCAAGGTCGAGTTCTTGTTCGGAGTCCGGCTGCACCTCGGCGGCGGCCTTCGCGGCCTTGCGGACCTTCTGGTAGGCGGCTTCGAGGGTTATCGGCGCCGGCTCGTCGCCCGAAGCGGCGGTGGGGATTTCGGCGACCCACGCATCGAGGGCATCGAGCAGGCGAAAGTACCGCTGCGACCGCATCGCGATGAGGGAGCGCCGCAGCCCGGTCTGATAGCGGCGACGGGCCCCCTCGACGAGGCGTTTGCGGATGCGTCCGCGCACCAGCTCCGGCGGCAGCTTGTCAAGCGCCTGCTGGTAGCGCTCGGCGAGCACCTCGGCGTCGCGCGCCACGCCCAGCACATTGGCAAGTTCGCGCAGCTCGTCCTGGATCCGGGCGATGTCGGACGATTCCGACGCGCCCTGCGAGTCGGCCAGCAGGCTGCGGATCTTCCGGATGGTCACCCGCATCTGGTGCACGGCGTCGTGGGCGTCGGCCCGCACGGCCCGGTCCCACACGAGCAGCTCGGCGACCTGCTCCGCCACCGCCCGGTGTACCGGGTCGGCGGGCTCCTGCGTCTCGTTCGCCGGGGCCGTCGTGCCGAGCACCCGCGCCAGCTTGGAGGCGTGACCGGCCGTTGCGGCGCCCGCGTCGAGCAGCCGATTGCTCAACCGGCCCAACAGCTCGCTGTCCGCCGCCCCGTTGTTTTCGGCCAACTCGAGTTCCCACTCGCGCCACTCCTGTTCGGCGGGGGGTGCGTCGGAGGTCCCGGCCGCCCAGGCGGTGACGTGGTCGTTGCTGAATTCCGCCAGCGCCGCCCCGTCGGCGCCGTACAGCACCTGGGTTTCGCGTTCGGTGCTGATACGGGCGACGGGTTCGAGCGGCCGTTCGCGGACGATCGCCAGCACGATGTCCCGCAACTCGCCGGGTACGGTGTCGTGCTCCCCGGCGTCCAGCGGTGCCCGAACCTCGGTGCGGGCCTCGGGGCCAGCCGGCAACTTCAAATGCCAGCCCGCGTCGTGGCCGCCGGTGCGACGCCGGAGGGTGATCTTGTTGCGTGCCAGCTCATGCGTCGGGGTGTCGAAGTACGTCGCGTCCAGCGATTCGGTCGGCAACTTGTCGACATGATCGACCGCCGCGATGCCTTCGAACGACGGCGACACCGTGGACTCCACGACGTCGAACTTGCGCTCCACCTCGAGATGTCGCGAGGTTTTCGGCGCTTTCACAGGCATTCTCGGCTCCATTGAGGCGGTAGGACGGGCACCCATAGGGTGCCACATCGCGGGGCGCGGCTACCCGACCGTTCCCCGCCCTAGGGGTTGAGGTGCATCGCCAGGCCGGTCAGCTGACGGATCGTCTGGCTTTCGCTGTCCCGGTAGGGCCGTCCATCGGGCGCGAGCAGGTCGTGAAACCACACGCCGGGAGGCCCCGGATAGGGATGCTCCCACGAGTCCCACGGGAAGTAGGTCTGGGTCTTCCCGGCGACCAGTCCCCAGTTGATGGCACCGACGTTATGCGCCTTGGCAATTGGCAGGATGCCCTCCACGGTGCTGCCCAGGGACCGGGCCAGGTACTCGGTGCACAGCATCGGCCGTCCCTGCGGGGAAAGCTCCCCGATGCGGGCCTCGAAGTCGGCGGGCTCGCCGTAGCTGTGGAAAGTGATGACGTCGGAGTTGTCGAGCTGAATGCCCCTGATGGTGCTGCGCAGTGCGGAGTCCTCTTCGGGTTCGCCGTCCCACACCCCACTTGTCAACGGTTGCCCGGGATCGACCGAGCGGGCCCACCGGAACACCTGCGGCAGCACGTCGGCGACCAGGTTCAGCTTGTCGCCCGTCTCGACCGAGCGATAGTAGCGGGAGGGATTGTCGGGCTCGTTCCACAGGTCCCAGCCCAAAACGCGGTCGTCGTGGCGGAATTGGGTCAGCACCGCCGTGACGTAGCCACGCAGGACTCGGCTGTAGCCGCTGTCACCCAGGCGGTCGGCGCCCGGACTCTGCACCCAGCCGGAGTTGTGCACGCCGGGCCGGGGGTCGCGCTGCCTGCCTGCCCGCGGGAACGGGTCCCAGCAGGAGTCGAACAAGACGAACAGCGGTTTGATGCCGTGCGCCGCCGCGATGTCGACAAACTGGGCGAGGCGGCCGTGGAATCCCCGGGGATCCTGGGTCCAGAGCTGGTCGTGCAGGAAGACCCGAACCGTGGTGAACCCGTGCAGCTGGGCCCAACCCAGCTCGGTGTCGATGCGCCGCGGGTCGTAGGTGTCGGCCTGAAACATCTCGAGCTGATTGATGGCGTTCGACGTGACGAAGTTCGCGCCGACGAGCCAGCCTTGCGCCTGGTACCAACGGTTGGCACGGTCGGGCGACCATCGACTCGAGTCCGGCGCGCCGACGGGCGGTTGCGCCGCGGCGCGAGGCGCGCGGGCCAGGGCGGTGCCTCCTGCGAGTAGCAGCGGGAACTTCAATACCGTCCTGCGGTGCACGAAGCCACCACGAGTGCCGACTATGTGTTCAACCCCCGCCCACGGAAGTCGCGATTGTGTACAGAAGAAATCGTACACCCCCTGCCACACAAGGGATTTCAGCAAAACCCCGTCCGGACGAGATCGACTTTTCAAGCGGGGGGAACCGTGCGGCCGCCCGCCCTTGGCGAACCTTGGGCGCTCGGTGACGCCGTCAGGCGGAGGTTAGAAGCAGTGCTCGTCGGCGGGGAAGGCGCCGCCGGCCACTTCCTCCGCGTATTGCACTGCGGCCCGGCGCAACTCGCCCCCGATGTCGGCGAACCGCTTGACGAAGCGGGCGGGCTTGCCGCCGCTGAGGCCGGCCATGTCCTGCCAAACCAGGACCTGCGCGTCACAGTTGGGACCGGCCCCGATCCCGATGGTCGGGATCGTGAGCTTGCCGGTGATCTGGGTGGCCAATTCGGCCGGCACCATTTCCATCACGACCGAGAACGCCCCGGCTTCGGCGACGGCGATCGCGTCGGCGACGGTCTGTTCGGCGGCGTCGCCGCGGCCCTGCACCCGGAAGCCGCCGAGGCTGTTCACGCTTTGCGGCGTGAAGCCGATGTGCGCCATCACCGGGATGCCGGCCGCGGTCAGGCAGGCGATCTGGTCGGCCACGCGCTCACCGCCCTCGAGCTTGACCGCGTGCGCGCCGCCCTCCTTCATGAACCGGGTGGCGGCGGCCAGCGCGACGGCCGGGCCTGCCTCGTAGCTGCCGAACGGCAGGTCGGCGACGACCATCGCGTGCTGCGCGCCGCGGACCACGCCGCGGACCAGCGGGATGAGTTCGTCGATCGAGACGGGCACCGTGGTGTCGTAGCCGTACACCACGTTGGCGGCCGAATCGCCGACCAGCAGCACCGGGATCCCGGCGTCGTCGAAAACCCGGGCGGTCGAGTAGTCGTAGGCCGTGAGCATGGCCCACTTGTGGCCCTCGGCCTTCATTTTCTGCAGGTGGTGGATGCGAATCTTGGTTGGCGCCTTGGCCGGCGCGGACGAGTTTGCACCGTAAACGTGTTGCTGCTCAGACATCGCAGACATCTTTGTCCCTGGTAGTGGTCTCGTCGATCCTCGAAGCCCTCAGGGTCTCCGGGTTCGTCTGACTCCACATATTCTGCCATTTGTTCAGGGCAATTGCACCACCGCGGGCGTGTGAGACATACCATTGGCGGACATGCAGCGGCTCAGTGGACTCGACGCCAGCTTCCTCTACCTGGAGACCTCGTCCCAGCCCATGCATGTTTGCTCGATCATCGAGCTCGACACCTCGACGATGCCCGGCGGTTACACCTTCGACCGGCTGCGCGACGCGTTGTGCCTACGCCTGAAAGCGATGCCGCAGTTCCGCGAGAAGCTTGCCAACAGCCCGCTGAACCTCGATCACCCGGTGTGGGTGGACGACGAGCATTTCGACGTCGACCGCCACCTGCACCGCATCGGGTTGCCGCCGCCGGGCGGGCGCAGCGAGTTGTCGGAGATCTGCGGCCACATCGCGTCGCTGCCGCTGGACCGGGGCCGGCCGCTGTGGGAGATGTGGGTCATCGAAGGGGTGGCGGGCACCGATTGCCAGCGCGACGGGCGGGTGGCGGTGATGACCAAGGTGCACCACTCCGGCGTGGACGGGGTCACCGGCGCCAACCTGATGTCGCAGCTGTGCGCGACCGAAGCCGACGCGCCCGCGCCGGAGCCGGTGGACGGCGTCGGCGGCGGCAGCGGGTGGCAGATCGCCGCGGGCGGGTTGGTCCGGTTCGCCAGCCGCCCGCTGCACCTGGCCAACGTCGTGCCCCAAACCGTGTCCTCGGTGGTCGCGACGGTGCGCAAGGCCGTCGAGGGCCAGGCGATGGCGCGTCCGTTCGCCGCGCCGCGGACGGCCTTCAACGCCAGCATCACCGGTCGCCGCAACATCGCGTACGCCCAGCTGGACCTCGACGACGTCAAGAAGGTGAAGAACCACTTCGGCGTCAAGGTCAACGACGTGGTGATGGCCCTGGTGTCCGGGGTGCTGCGGCAGTACCTGGTCGAGCGCAACGCCTTGCCCCGATCGCCGCTGGTGGCAGCGGTGCCGGTGTCGGTGCACGGCAAGTCCGATCGCCCCGGCCGCAACCAGGTTTCGGCCATGTTCTCGAGCCTGCACACCGACATCGCCAACCCGGTCGAGCGCCTGAAGGCCATCGCCGAAGCGAATTCGGTTGCCAAGCAACATAGTTCGGCAATCGGCGCCTCCCTGCTGCAGGACTGGTCGCAGTTCGCCGCGCCCGCCGTGTTCGGCATCGCGATGCGGCTGTACGCCAGAACCCGGCTGACCGAGAGCATGCCGGTGCACAACCTGGTGGTCTCCAACGTCCCGGGCCCGCAGGGGCCCCTGTACCTGCTGGGGTGCGAGGTCAAGGCGATGTATCCGCTGGGGCCGATCTTCCACGGGTCGGGCCTCAACATCACCGTGATGTCGCTGAGCGGCAAGTTGGACGTCGGCCTGATCTCCTGCCCGGAGTTGCTGCCGGACCTGTGGGCGATGGCCGACGAGTTCGCGGTGGCGATGGAAGAACTGCTCACGGCCGCCGGGTAGTCACGGGCACCGAACCGCTCATCAGAATCTCAGGTTGGCTCTGGCAGCATAGGTGAGCATGAGATCGTCTCGCCGCGACAGGATCGCGCGCACGCTGCTGACCTGGACGGTGATCGCTGCCGTGGCGCTTCTGGTCGCGGGCTGCCTGCGCGTGGTCAACGGGCGCGCCCTCATGAAGGGGCCAAAGCTGGGCCAGCCGATCGAATGGATCCCGTGCAGCTCGTCCAATCCGAAGGCCAAGATCCCGAGCGGCGCGATGTGCGGCAGGCTGGCCGTGCCGGTCGACTACGACCACCTCGACCGCGACGTCGCGACCCTGGCGATGATTCGCTTTCCCGCGACGGGCGACAAGATCGGCTCGCTGGTGATCAATCCCGGCGGCCCCGGCGAGTCCGGCATCGAGGCCGCGTTGAGCGTCGTCCAGTCGCTGCCCAAACGCATCCGCGAACGGTTCGACCTGGTTGGCTTCGACCCGCGCGGGGTGGGGTTGTCGCGGCCGGCGATCTGGTGCAACTCGGACGCCGACAACGACCGCCTGCGCACCGAGCCGAACGTCGACTACAGCCCCGCCGGTGTGGCCCACATGGAGGACGAGACCAAGCAGTTCGTCGCCCGGTGCGTCGACAAGATGGGCAAAGACTTCCTGGCCAACGCGGGTACGGTCAACGTCGCCCGTGACCTGGACGGCATCCGCGCGGCGCTGGGTGACGACAAGCTGACCTACCTCGGCTACTCGTATGGCACCCGGATCGGCTCCGCCTACGCCGAGGCCTACCCAACCAAGGTGCGGGCGATGATCCTCGACGGCGCCGTCGACCCCAACGCCGACCAGATCGAGGCGGACCTGCGGCAGGCCAAGGGATTTCAGGACGCGTTCAACGACTACGCCACCGACTGCGCCAAGCAGCCGACCTGCCCGCTGGGCACCGACCCGGCCAAGGCCGTCGACGTCTACCACAGCCTGGTCGACCCGATGGTCGACCCGAACAACCCGATGGTGGGCAGGCCGATCCCGACGAAGGACCCGCGCGGGCTGAGCTACGCCGACGCCATCGTTGGCACCATCATGGCGCTGTACTCGCCGTCGCTGTGGCACCACCTGACCGACGGCCTGTCCGAGTTGGTCGATCACCGCGGGGACACCATGCTCGCGCTGGCCGACATGTACATGCGGCGCGATCCGCACGGGCACTACACCAACGCCACCGACGCGCGGGTGGCGATCAATTGCGTTGACCAGCCACCGATTACGGACCGCGCCAAGGTCATCGACGAAGACCGCCGGTCGCGGGAGATCGCCCCCTTCATGAGCTACGGGCAGTTCACCGGCGACGCCCCGCTGGGCACGTGCGCGTTCTGGCCGGTGCCGCCCACCAGCAGGCCGCACGAGATCTCGGCGCCCGGCCTGGCGCCTACCGTGGTGGTGTCGACCACTCACGACCCGGCGACCCCCTACAAGGCCGGGGTCGACCTGGCCAACGAGCTTCGCGGGTCCCTGCTGACTTTCAACGGAACCCAGCACACGGTCGTCTTCCAGGGCGACAGCTGCATCGACGATTACGTGACGGAGTATCTGATCGGTGGCGACCCGCCGCCGAGCGGCGCCAAGTGCTAACGGCTTCTGGCTTTCGCCGAACGTGCACTGGCTGCGATTCCGGCCGGATTTTCGCGCTGAGTGCACTTTCGGCGACCGGGTGGCGACACGCGGATGCGAGACCAAGGCGTGACCTTTTCGCGCTGTGACGGGTATTCGAGACTGCGAATATTGACAGCCATGTCGCGCCGCAGACCGTTGAGTTCGGCGCTGCTGTCGTTCGGATTGTTGGTTGCAGGGTCGCAGCTGCCGCTGCCGGTTGCCGCCGCGACTCCGGAGCCCGGTGCCGGCCAGACGCCCAGCCCGGCCCCGCCGGCCGCCGCGGCGCGCCCGCAGAACTGGGGCAGCTGCAGCCAATTCCTGACCGACACCAGCGACCTTCCCACCGCCCAGTGCACCACCGTGTCCGTCCCGGTCGACTACGCCAATCCGGGTGGGGCACAAGCCAAATTGGCAGTCATCCGGGTTCCCGCGACCGGCCGGCGGATGGGATCGCTGTTCATCAACCCGGGCGGACCGGGCGCGTCGGCGGTCGACATGGTCGCCGGCATGGCGTCCGACCTGGAAAACAGCGACATCTCCCGCAATTTCGACCTGGTGGGGTTCGACCCGCGCGGGGTGGGCCACTCGACCCCGCAGTTGCGGTGCCGCAGCGACGCCGAATTCGACGCGTTCCGGCGCGACCCGATGGTCGATTACAGCCCGGCCGGCGTCGCACACATCGAGCAGGTCTACCGGCAGCTGGCCCAGGAGTGCGCGAGCCGGATGGGCAACGGGTTCCTCGCCAACGTCGGCACCGCATCCGTCGCGCGCGACATGGACATGGTCCGCCAGGCCCTGGGCGACGAGCAGATCAACTACCTCGGCTACAGCTACGGCACCGAGATCGGCACCGCCTACCTCGAAGGGTTCAGCAGCCACGTGCGCTCGATGGTGCTCGACGGCGCCATCGACCCGACCGTGGACCCGGTCACCCAAAACATCAACCAAATGGCCGGATTCCAAACGGCTTTCAATGACTACGCCACCGACTGCGCCCGCTCGGCGGGGTGTCCGCTGGGCACCGACCCTGCCCAGTTCGTCAACCGCTACCACGCCCTGATCGACCCGTTGGTCGCCAAGCCGGGCCGGACGTCGGATCCGCGCGGCCTGAGCTACGCCGACGCGACCACCGGCACCATCAACGCCCTGTACACCCCGCAGCACTGGAAGTACCTGACCAGTGGCCTGCTCGGGCTGCAGCGCGGCACCGACGCCGGTGACTTGCTGTTGCTGGCCGACGATTACGAGGGCCGTGACAAAAACGGGCGCTACACCAACGACCAGGACGCGTTCAACGGCGTGCGTTGCGTCGACGCGCCGACGCCGACGGACTCCGCGACGTGGGCGGCCGCCGACCAAAAGATGCGCCAGCTCGCCCCGTTCCTGAGCTACGGACGGTTCACCGGCAACGCCCCCCGCGACCTGTGCGCGCTGTGGCCGGTGCCCGCCACGTCGCGGCCGCACGCCGCGCCGCCCGCCCCGCCGGGCAAGGTCGTCGTCGTCTCCACGACGCACGACCCGGCCACCCCGTACCAGGCCGGCGTGAACCTGGCCCACCAATTGGGCGCCCCGCTGATCACCTACGACGGAACCCAGCACACCGCGGTGTTCAACGGCGACCAGTGCGTGGACACCGCCGTGGTGCGCTACTTCGTCGGCGGCGCGTCGCCGCCCGCGTCGCTGCAATGCCGGCCCTGAGCGGCCTTCGAACAACAGCGGTAACACAGAATTAACAGCAGTTGCATAGTGTCGGGTCATGGATCGACAGAAGGAATTCGTCCTCCGCACGCTAGAGGAACGGGACATCCGCTTCGTCAGGCTCTGGTTCACCGATGTGCTCGGCTACCTCAAGTCGGTCGCCATCGCCCCCGCCGAGCTCGAGGGCGCCTTCGAGGAGGGCATCGGCTTCGACGGATCGTCGATCGAGGGCTTCGCGCGCGTCTCGGAATCCGACACCGTTGCCAACCCGGACCCGTCGACGTTCCAGGTGCTGCCCTGGGCCACGCCTTCCGGCCACCACCATTCCGCGCGGATGTTCTGCGACATCACCATGCCCGACGGCTCGCCGTCGTGGGCGGACCCCCGGCACGTGTTGCGGCGGCAGCTGCAGAAGGCCAACGACCTCGGCTTTTCCTGCTACGTGCACCCCGAGATCGAATTCTTCCTGTTGGAGCCCGGCCCCGACGACGGGTCGCGGCCCGTGCCCATCGACAGCGCCGGATACTTCGACCAGGCGGTGCACGACTCCGCGTCGAACTTCCGCCGGATGGCCATTGAGTCCCTGGAATTCATGGGCATCTCGGTCGAGTTCAGCCACCACGAGGGGGCGCCCGGCCAGCAGGAGATCGACCTGCGCTTCGCCGACGCGCTGTCGATGGCCGACAACGTGATGACATTCCGCTACGTCATCAAGGAAGTCGCGATCGAAAACGGCGCGCGGGCGTCGTTCATGCCCAAGCCCTTCGCCGAGCATCCCGGCTCGGCGATGCACACCCACATGAGCCTGTTCGAGGGCGATGTGAACGCCTTCCACAGCACCGACGACCCGCTGCAGCTGTCGGATGTGGGCAAGTCGTTCATCGCCGGCATCCTGGAGCACGCCTCCGAGATCAGCGCGGTCACCAACCAATGGGTCAACTCCTACAAGCGGTTGGTGCAGGGCGGCGAGGCGCCGACCGCGGCGTCGTGGGGGGCGGCCAACCGGTCGGCTTTGGTGCGGGTGCCGATGTACACACCGCACAAGACGTCGTCGCGGCGGATCGAGGTGCGCAGCCCCGACTCGGCGTGCAACCCCTACCTGGCATTCGCCGTGCTACTGGCCGCCGGATTGCGCGGGGTGCAGAAGGGCTACGTGCTGGGGCCGCAGGCCGAGGACAACGTCTGGGACCTCACGCCCGAGGAACGGCTCACGATGGGCTACCGCGAGCTGCCCACCAGCCTCGACAGTGCGCTCAAGGCGATGGAGGCCTCCGAGCTCGTCGCGGAAACCTTGGGGGAGCACGTGTTTGACTTCTTCCTGCGCAACAAGCGCACGGAGTGGGCGAACTACCGCAGCCACGTCACGCCGTACGAGCTGAGCACCTACCTGTCGCTGTAGCTCACACGGGGTGCCGATCGGTCTGAGAGGTCGGCCGATTGCGCTACGGTCGTGGTCGTGACCAAACCCGCGACGGAGCGCCCCAGGCTGCCCAGCGTGGGCCGGCTCGGGTTGATCGATCCCCCGGCGAGCGACCGTCTGACGCAGCTGGGTTGGTACGACCGCGACGACCAGGATTACGTCGACCGGTTGTGGTCGCTGTCGCGCGCTCCGGATCCCGACGCCGCGCTGCGGGTCCTGATCCGGCTGGCCGAGAACCCTGACAGCGACTGGGATGAGCTCAGCGCGGCGCTGCTCACCGAGCGCGGGCTGCGCGGGCGGCTGTTCGCGGTGCTCGGCTCGTCACTGGCGCTGGGCGACCACCTCGCCGCCAATCCGCAGTCATGGAAGCTGTTGCGGGGCAAGGCACACCAGCCGTCGCGCGACGACCTGCTCGCGACGTTCACCCGGTGCGTCGACGAGGCGCTGGCCGGCCCGGGCTCGGCGCTGTCGCGCCTGCGCCTCTTGTACCGGGACCAGCTGCTGGTCCTGGCCGCGCTCGACCTGGCCGCGACCGTCGAGGACGAGCCGGTGCTGCCGTTCAAGCTGGTCGCCGCCCAGCTGTCGGACCTGGCCGACGCCGCGCTGGCGGCCGCGCTGCGGGTGGCCGAGGTCAGCGTGTGCGGCGACCGGACGCCACCGCGGCTGGCGGTCATCGCCATGGGCAAATGCGGTGCCCGCGAACTGAACTACGTCAGCGACGTCGATGTCATCTTCGTCGCCGAGCGCGCCGACGCGCGGAGCGCCCGGGTGGCCGGCGAGATGATGAAGGTGGCCTCGGAGGCCTTCTTTCAGGTGGACGCCGGGTTGCGGCCGGAGGGCCGCAGCGGTGAGTTGGTGCGCACCCTCGAGTCGCACGTCGCCTACTACCAGCGCTGGGCCAAGACGTGGGAGTTCCAGGCGCTGCTCAAGGCCCGGCCGGCCGTCGGCGACACCGAGCTCGGCGAGCGCTACCTGGCCGCCCTGATGCCGATGGTCTGGATCGCCTGCGAGCGTGAGGATTTCGTGGTCGAGGTGCAGGCGATGCGGCGCCGGGTGGAGCAGCTGGTGCCCGCCGAGGTCCGCGGCCGCGAACTCAAACTCGGCAGCGGCGGCCTGCGGGACGTGGAGTTCGCGGTGCAGCTGCTGCAGCTGGTGCACGGTCGCAGCGACGACTCGCTGCACGTGGCCTCGACGGTGGATGCGCTGGACGCGCTGGGCCAGGGCGGCTACATCGGGCGCGAGGACGCCGCGAACCTGACCGCCTCCTACGAGTTCCTCCGGTTGCTCGAGCACCGGCTGCAGCTGCAGCGGCTCAAGCGCACCCATCTGTTGCCGGAGGCCGGCGACGAGGAGGCCGTGCGCTGGCTGGCGCGCGCGGCGCACATCCGGCCCGACGGCCGGCACGACGCGGCGGGGGTGCTGCGCGAGGAGCTCAGGCACCAGAACGTGCGGGTGTCCGAGCTGCACGCCAAGCTCTTCTATCAGCCGCTGCTGGAGTCGATCGGGCCGGCCGGTCTCGAGATCTCCCACGGCATGACCTCCGAGGGCGCTGAGCGCCAGCTGGCCGCGCTGGGCTACGAGGGGCCGCAGACCGCGCTGAAGCACATGTCGGCGTTGGTCAACCAGAGCGGCCGCCGCGGCCGGGTGCAGTCGGTGCTGCTGCCCCGCCTGCTGAACTGGATGTCGTATGCGCCCGACCCCGACGGCGGGCTGCTGGCCTACCGGCGGCTGTCCGAGGCGCTGGCGGGGGAGAGCTGGTACCTGTCCACGCTGCGGGACAAGCCAGCGGTGGCCCGGCGGCTCATGCACGTGCTGGGCACCTCGGCCTACGTCCCCGGCCTGTTGATGCGCGCGCCCAGGGTGATTCAGGATTACAGCGACGGCGCGGCCGGCCCCAAGCTGCTCGAGACCGAGCCCGCCGCGGTGGCCCGCGCGCTGGTCGCCGCCGCGTGCCGCCACGCCGACCCGGTGCGCGCGATCGCCGCGGCGCGCACGCTGCGGCGCCGGGAGCTGGCCCGCGTGGGATCCGCCGACCTGCTCGGCTTCCTTGAAGTCATCGACGTGTGCAGGGCGCTCACGTCGGTGTGGGTGGCCGTGCTGCAGGCCGCGCTGGACGCGATGATTCGGGCCAACCTGCCGGACGACGGCCGGGCACCGGCGGCCATCGCGGTCATCGGCATGGGCAGGCTGGGCGGGGGGGAGCTGGGCTACGGGTCGGACGCCGACGTGATGTTCGTCTGCGAGCCGGCCCCCGGTGTGGAGGATTCGCAGGCGGTGCGCTGGTCGACGACGATCGCCGAGCAGATACGGGCGCTGCTGGGCACCCCCAGCGTCGACCCGCCGCTGGAGGTCGACGCCAACCTGCGGCCCGAGGGCCGGCAGGGCCCGCTGGTCCGCACGCTGAGTTCGTACACCGCCTACTACGCCCAGTGGGCGCAGCCGTGGGAGATCCAGGCCCTGCTGCGTGCGCACGCGGTCGCCGGCGACGCCGAGCTGGGCGAGCGGTTCCTGCTGATGGCCGACCAGACGCGCTATCCGCCCGGCGGCGTGTCGGCCGAGGCCGTGCGGGAGATCCGCCGCATCAAGGCCCGCGTCGAGGCCGAGCGGTTGCCGCGCGGCGCCGATCCCAACACCCACACCAAGCTGGGTCGCGGAGGATTGGCCGACATCGAATGGACCGTGCAGCTCATGCAGCTGCGGCACGCGCACGAGGTCCCCGCCCTGCACAACACCTCGACGTTGGAATCCCTGGATGCGATTGCCGCGGCCAACCTGGTGCCCGCCGAGGAGGTGGATCTGCTGCGGCAGGCGTGGCTGACCGCGACGCGGGCCCGCAACGCGCTGGTGCTCGTGCGCGGCAAGCCCACCGACCAGCTGCCGGGACCCGGGCGCCAGCTCAACGCGGTCGCCGTCGCCGCGGGCTGGCCGACCGATGACGGCAGCGAATTCCTGGACAACTATCTTCGGGTGACGCGCCGGGCGAAAGCGGTCGTGCGCAAGGTGTTCGGGAGTTGAGTCAGGAGGCCGGCGCGTTGGACGCCATATTCGAGGTGCTCAGCGCGGCGGAGGCCGATCGGGTCACGGCCCTGTACGCTCCGTTGGCCGACGCGGTCCGGGAACTCGTGGACGCCACCATCCGGACCGAGGCCGACGACGACGTCGTCGCCGACGCGCGGTCCGCGATCGAGGCCGTCACCCGGTCGTTGCGGCAAAAGATCCGGCCGGTCGGAGTGAGCTACCGCGTCAACGGCCGCCCGCTGCCGCTGGGTAACGCCGCGATCGGCGTGTGCAATCCGATCGCCCCGCCGGTCGTCGTCCACCACGACGGCGGCGGCCGCTGCTGGAGCGAGTTCGTCCTCGGGTCGGCCTACGAGGGCCCGCCCAAGCTGGTGCACGGCGGCGTCAGCGCCCTGGTGCTCGACCACATGCTCGGCGAGGCGGCCAGCGAGGGGCTGTCCAAGCCACGTTTCACCGGAACCATCACCGTGAAGTACCTGCGCGGCACTCCGCTGGGCCCGCTCCGGTCCGAGGCCTGGATCGACGGCAGGGAGGGCGTCAAAGTCTTTGCGCGCGGCACTATCTCGGATGCCGCCGGGGTTACCGTCGAGGCCGAGGGCGTCTTCATCGAGCCGTCCTGGGCGCGGGAAGTGCAATGAAGTTCTACGTCAGCAGCGCCTTTCTGAACACCCGGGAGATCATCGAGATCGCCAAGGCCGCAGACGAACTCGGCTACGACGGCATCGGCATCCCGGACCACGTCGTCAACCTGGAGACCCTGCAGACCCCGTATCCGTACACCAAGGACGGGCAACGCCGTTGGCAGCCCTTCACCGACTGGCCCGACCCCTGGGTCCTCGTCGGCGCGCTCGCACAGGTCACCACGCGGCTGCGGTTCGTCACCACCGTCTACATCCCGGCGATGCGCAACCCCTACTCGGCGGCGAAAGCCATTGGCACCGCGGCGGTCTTGGCGTCGGGCCGGGTGGAGCTCGGCATCGGCGTCGGCTGGTGCAAAGAGGAATTCGCCCTGATGGGCGAGCAGTTCACCGCACGCGGCAAACGCACCGACGAGATCATCGACTTGATGCGCGCGCTGTGGCAACCCGGCTGGGCCGAATTCGACGGCGAGTTCTACCGGGCGCCGCGGCTGGAAATGGAACCGACGCCGCCGCCGATCCCGGTGTACGTCGGCGGGCTCAGCGACGTCGCGCTGCGCCGCGCGGCCCGCAACGACGGCTGGATCGGCGACCTGATCAAGACCGACCGCGCCATCGAGGCGGTGGGCCGGCTGCGGGAACTGCGGGCCGAAAACGGGCTCGCGATGGATGATTTCACCATCCTGACGCCGCTGACCGACGCGTTCACCACCGCCGACTACCGGCGCGCCGCCGACGCCGGCATCACCGGCATCATCACCATGCCGTGGATGTTCTACGCCGGGCCGGACGCCACGCTGGCCGACAAGATCGACGGCATGCAGCGCTTCCGCAAGGACCTGGCGCTCGACGGCTGATCGATACCGGGCTGGTTGGTCATTCGAATTCAGTGGCGGCCCGTGCGCGCCGTCGCTTGTCTTCATACATGGCGGCGTCGGCCCGTTTCAGCAAATGGTGGGGTTCTTCGGGATGTGCCGCCAGCGCCGCTCCGATCGCCGCGCTTATGGTCAGCTGGAGGTCTGGGCTGATTGCTACCGGCTCGAGCAGCGACTGACGGATCCGTTCGACCACCAACGCGGCGCCGTCCGCATCCGTCCCCGACAGCAGCACGACGAACTCGTCACCACCGAGCCTGGCCGCGACCGGCTCCGCCGCATCGGCCCGCCCCGCAACGTCATGACGGGTGCGCGTTACCTCGGCGACGCGCCGGGCGGCCTCGCGCAGCACGCAGTCGCCTGCTTCGTGCCCGTACTTATCGTTGACTTCCTTGATGCGGTCGAGATCGATGAAGATGGCGGCCACCGGATCATCCGGGGTTGCTTCCGCCAGCATCGTGGCCATGACGCTGTTCAGATTGTGGCGATTTCGTAGCCCAGTCAGCGAGTCGTGCAGGCCGAGGTAGGCGAGTTTGGCCTGGGCTCGGCTCAGCTGGGCCGATTCGACGTCATATGCCAGCAGTTGCGCCGCGCGCAGGTCGGCGTCGGTCCAGGGCGCGCTCGAGCCGCTGACTTGCTCCAGCCAGGTGTCGAAAGACTTCCTCGGATTGATCAGTCCAGTGGAGGGAGTGCGCGGATCTCCCAGCCAGCGCAGCTGCCGCGGACGGTCCCGCCGGAACCAGATCACGAAGTCATTCGGCGCGCCGAGCGCGACGAACAAGCAGCCGGCTGCGCCGAGGGCGTCCGCTGTCGATTGTGGCAAGCGGTCGGCGGCCCAGGGCGCGTCCGGGGAACGGGCTGCGCGGATTTCGCCCGCGAGCCCGCGGACGGCCTCCTCGGATGGCGCTGCGCCTATCGACCGGTACTGGCCGTCCGCGCATGCAGCCGCGGCGTCGGCCCCGCACAGCTCCAGCAGGTCGCTGGAACCCGACGTCAGGCCCTCGGCGACGGCGGGCGCGCTTTGCATCGCTGCCCTGAGCCTGGCCCGGATGGACTCGCGGCCGGCCGCATCGTTCAGTCCGGCGATCTGTTCGGCCGCAGAGAGTTGGAGTTTCGCCTGCAGGACGAGGAGCTCGCACGACCTGCGCTTTGAGCGTGAGAGCCACCGGGGGTTTGCAGAAATGCACGAGACGAGCCTCGTCAGCCGGTCCCCGTCGATCATGGCGAATGAAACGCTCGCTGCCGTATTCATATTGCGCATGTATTCGAGGTGGAAGGGGGAAACGCTGCGCAGCGCGGCGCGGCTCAGGTCAAGAGTCGCGCCGGCCATGCGCGGCGACGCAATCAACGGCACGTCGCCTTCGTCGACGTCGGGTATATAGCGTGAGGCCTTGCGGGTGTAGATCTGGCGGGCCTGGGGCGGAAGGTCGGTCGCCGGAAAATGGTGCCCGAGGTACCGGACCAGCCCCGGGAGACGATCCTCCGCGACGATCTCGCCGTGCTCGTCGTCGTGGAAGCGGTAGACCATCGCGCGGTCGAATCCGGTCAGCGCGCGCATTGCGCTCGTAACGGCCGCCTCGACGTCGGGCACGCTCGTCGCCTCGCCGATCGCCTCCGAGGCATATAGAACAGGGACGAGATTGGCCTGATCGTCCCCGAGCGCCCTCTCGAGCTCTATGACGAGCTGCCCGCCGACCTGATGCAGGATCACGTCGACCTTGCCGTCAGTTCCGGCCGCCAGGCGCATCCCATACAGATCGGGCGACGAAGGCCGGTAGCCGGTCTGTTCGATCGCCTGCTCGAGCCGGGGGAATTCGTCGGTGCAGAAGATGCCCATCACCGGAGAATCGAAAAGCTGATCCGGCCTTGCGCCGATGAACTCCGACGTATTGGCGCTGGCGTACGTGATGCGGCGATCTTGCAGATCGGCGGCAACCAGCGCTCCATGGGCTTGAACTCGGCCGGACAGGTGCAGCTGCTCGCTCGCACAATCGGCCGGAGCCGGCGGGCTCGGATGGGCTTGGGCGGTCATCCCTTCGCTCCCTGCGACGCATCGGCCCCGCTCAGAATCTCGTGGATCAACGCGTAAGCGGCCAGCGCGCCCGCAATGACCCGGGCGGAGTCCACTCCGGATTCGCCGAAGGCATCCAATGCCGTCTTGAAGTACCGCCAGAGCCGGCCGACGTCGAGCGTGTCGGAGGCGAAGAAAGATCGTGGAAGGTCGTCGCAGCCGGAAGCAGCGAGGTTTGCCGCGATCACGCGTCCGCCGAGGACCGAGCCGGCCGCCACGTAAGCCGCCCCGATCCTCTCCTCGCGGCCTCCGCGTAGCCGAGTGGCGAAGGCCGGCCTGCTCTGCGGGGCGCAGGCCTGACCAGCTGCGGTGGGCAGCAGCAGCGACATCGACCGGATGTCTGCTCGCAGCGCCCGGTGCCGGTTCAGCAGGGCTACGCCCGGGCCGAGCTCCCTTGCGACCGTCTCGCGGCTGAAATCCGCCACTGCAGTGTGGAATACCAGCAAACCGTTGAGGACAGCCAGGTATTCCGACGCACCGGGGTGGCGGAAGTCGAGACGCATCGCCGCCTCTGCGGTCCGGTGCGCTTGCGCCGTGTTTTGGCGCAGGATCCGTGAAAGGCCCGGTCCTCTCGGCCCGGGCGACCCCGCACCGGAGCGGCGCTCACTTGCATGATCCACTCTCGGAGAATAGAGCGTCGCGGCTTTCCGGCGGTGTAAATGAAGTCGGGCGATCTTCATTTCGATGATCCGGAAAATCTCAGCTATCCAGCACCGGGACCCGAGATCAAAGCGATCATGTCGGCGCCCCACAACATCACTTAAAGGAGGACTCTTCATCAGGCGACTTTTGCGCCGCATGCCGATGAGTGCCGGTTCAGCAATTGGTGCTGTGATCGGGGAGCGGGTGAGCCCTGATTACGACCGATCAGGGCGTCGACGCCGGCTTCGGAGCTCGGGGCCGAAAACGGGTTCCCCTTAGCTGGATTCACTCCTGACGCCGCACGCTGGGCCGAACGCCGCGTCGGCCGACGAGGTCGACGGCATGCAGCGCTTCCACAAGGACCTGGCGCTCGACGGCTGGACGCTTCGTTTGCTCGACCGCCATACTCGACGGGTGGCGTTTACGGTGGTTTTCAGCAACGGCGAACCACGCGACTACGGTGCCTTCGACAGCTATGAGGTCACTGACGCGGGGGTGCTGATCATCCAAATGCACCGTGAGGATGTCGAGCGGCACTACGTCGCTCCGGGTGGCTGGCTGGAGGTCGTCGAGATGGCCGAGGGACAACCCGTCAGGATGACCCGCGGGATCCTGGGCCGACGCCCGGATTGACCTATCGCAACCACGCGACGCCGCCGCGCAAAAGCCCAAGCGGTTCAACGACTCTGAGCGCCAGGACGCGGCGTGCGGCCATCAACATGACCAGATTGAACGCGAGCCGGCCCATTGCGACGCGGCTCGTCCGCTTCCTCCAGGTCGACGGCTTCGAGCCGGCGCGCCGCCCGAGGTAATAGCCGAGGCACACTGCCGTCCCGAGCGCCGAGATAAGGGCAAGCGCTGTCATGAGATGAGCGTCCTTTGTCGCTGTCGCGGAAAGGTCACATCCCAGTCGAGATCGCGTTTCGGCCCGAAAGCCGACGAAACCGCCCGCCCGGCAATCAAACCGGGCGGGCGCGTCGTCTGGCGACTTAGACGTCGTAGTAGAGCGCGAACTCGTAGGGGTGCGGCCGGATCTGGACCGGCATGATCTCGTTCTCGCGCTTGAAGCTGATCCACGTCTCGATCAGGTCGGGCGTGAAAACGCCTCCCTCGGTGAGGTATTCGTGGTCGGCCTCCAGCCGGTCGATCACCGCGGACAGCTGGGTGGGCGCCTGCGGGATGTTGGCGGCCTCCTCGGGCGGCAGCTCGTAGAGGTCCTTGTCGACCGGCGCCTGCGGCTCGATCTTGTTCTTGATGCCGTCCAGCCCGGCCATCAGCATGGCCGAGAACGCCAGGTACGGGTTGCCCGACGAATCGGGGCAACGGAACTCCAGCCGCTTGGCCTTCGGATTGCTGCCGGTGATCGGGATGCGCACGCACGCCGAGCGGTTCCGCTGGCTGTACACCAGGTTGATCGGGGCCTCGAAGCCGGGAACCAGCCGCTTGTAGGAGTTCACCGTCGGGTTGGTGAACGCCAGGAGCGACGGCGCGTGGTGCAACAGGCCGCCGATGTAGTGGCGGGCGGTGTCCGACAGGCCGGCGTAGCCGGTCTCGTCGTACATCAGCGGGCTGCCGTCCTTCCACAGTGACTGGTGGGTGTGCATCCCGGAACCGTTGTCGCCGAACAGCGGCTTGGGCATGAACGTCACCGTCTTGCCGGCCTGCCACGCCGTGTTCTTGACGATGTACTTGTACAGCTGCATGTCGTCGGCGGCGTGCAGCAACGTGTTGAACTTGTAGTTGATCTCGGCCTGCCCGCCGCTGCCCACCTCGTGGTGGCCCTTCTCCAGGCTGAAGCCGTTCGCGATCAGGTTGTGCAGCATCCTGCCGCGCAGGTCGACGTAGTGGTCGACGGGGGCGACCGGGAAGTAGCCGCCCTTGGGCCGGACCTTGTAGCCGCGGTTGGGGCTGCCGTCGTTCTCGTTGGGCTCGCCGGTGTTCCACCAGCCGGAGATCGCGTCGACCTCATAGAACGAGCCGTTGGTGCGCGAGTCGAAGCTGACCGAGTCGAAGATGTAGAACTCGGCCTCGGCGCCGAAGTAGGCGGTGTCGGCGACGCCGGTGCTGATCAAGTAGTTCTCCGCCTTGCGGGCGATGTTGCGCGGGTCGCGCGAGTAGGGCTCGAGGGTGAACGGGTCGTGCACGAAGAAGTTCAAGTTCAGCGTCTTGGCTTCGGTGAACAGGTCGATGCGCGCGGTTTCCGGGTCGGGCAGGAGCAGCATGTCGGACTCGTGGATCGACTGGAACCCGCGAATCGACGAGCCGTCGAAGGCCAGGCCGTCCTCGAACACGCTCTGGTCGAAAAACGAAACCGGAATCGTGAAGTGCTGCATGATGCCTGGCAAGTCACAGAACCGGACATCGACAAACTCGACGTTCTCGTCCTTGGCGAGTTTGAAGACGTCGTCGGGCGTCATTTCCGTCACAGAATGCTCCTTTACTTGGTGATCCGCGGCCTGACGCTATGGAGCGCATGTTGCCCGTCAGTCAACTCGATGTTGCGCAGAGGTTACGTGACCATGCTCCCCGCCTCAGAATCCGGGTTGCTGGCGGGTTCTATTGTGGGGCCATGACCCGCAAGATCGTATCTGGTCGGCCGCACGGGCGCACTAGTTCTCGGCGGCCCGCTACCGGGCCGGCGGGGGAGCCAGGCCAGGCCCCGGGAAGCATCCTATGACCGAGGGTTTGCCGGGCGCGCGATCCACTTATCCCGGGGAGCGGCTCGGCCTGCCGGAGCGCGGGCCGGGGTCGCTGGCGCCGATGGGCCGCCGGCTCGCCGCGCTGACGATCGACTGGCTGATCGCCTACGGCCTGGCGGCGCTGGCCATGGCGTTCGGTCTCTTCTCCGAACGGATGCTGGCGACGGCCGTGTTGGTCGTGTGGCTCGTGCTCGGCGTGGTGTCGGTGCGGTTGTTCAGTTTCACGCCGGGGCAGTTGGTGCTGGGTCTCCAGGTGGCGTCGGTGGACGGGAGGGTGCCGGTCGGGCTCGGCCGGTTGGCGGTGCGCGGGCTGCTCGTCGCGCTGGTCGTCCCGGCGTTGTTCACCGATGCCGACGGCCGTGGTGTGCACGATCGGCTGAGCGGCACCGCGGTGCTCCGCCGCTGATCCGATGACGGCGACCCGCTTCGCCCGGCTTTGCCGCGCTCGCGATCGCCGCTGATCCGATGGCGGCGACCCGCTTCGAGACGACCCGCTTCGAGATCGAGCGCTACCTGCGGCGCACGGTGCGCTGCACGCCGCGCATCTTGCCGGCGTTCGGCAGCGGGCCCTTGGGCATGACGCCGGCGCCGGCGCGCGATCCCAGCGCGGCCAAGCGCGACTCCAGCGTGTCGATCTGTTTGACGGTGATGTTGTTCGGCAGCCGGGTGAGGTGGCGCTCCAGCTTGCGCAACGGGACCTCGCCCTCGCCGCTGCCGACGACGATGTCGTAGATCGGCACATCCCCGACGACCCGGGCGGTGCGCTTCTTCTCCTGGGCCAGCAGCGGCTTGATCCGGGCCGCCGATCCCTCGCCGACGAGGATCACCCCGGGCCGGCCGAGCACCCGGTGCACCGCGTCGAAGTGGCCGGTCGTGGCGACGCCGGGGGTCACCCGCCACTTGCCGCGCAGGTTGTCCAGCACCCACCCCGCGGCGCCGGCCTGACCCTCGGCTTTGCTGAACATCGAGCGCTGGGCCCGGCGGCTGAAGATGATGAACGCGACCAGCGCGGCCAGCAGCACGCCGAGCGGGATGAGCGTGATCATGGTGAGCCCGCCGGCCCACACGCCGGCGGCCACCGAGATGCCGACGATCAGCACGAAGGTGCCGATCATGTACGGCAGCAGGCGCTTGTCCTCCCTGCGCTGCATGTTGAACGCCTGCCACAACTGGCCGCGGCGTTCCTTCGCGGCGGCCTTGCGGGCGGCGGCCGCCTCAGCCTTGGCGGCCTTGTTCTCGGCGGCATTGCGGGGTTTAGCCATAGTCATCAAGGATACGTACGCGCGAAGTTACGGGGTGCGGCTGTCGACGGCTTGTGAATACAGCCGTCCGGCCCGGTAGGACGAACGCACCAGCGGGCCGGCCAGCACCCCGGAAAAGCCCAGCGCCTCGGCGTCCCGGGCGAATTCGGCGAACTCCTCGGGCGGCACCCAGCGCTCGACCGGGTGGTGGCGCGCCGTCGGACGCAGGTATTGGGTGATCGTCACGATGTCACAGCCGGCGGCCCGCAGGTCGGCCAGCGCGCCAAGCACCTCGTCGGCGGTTTCGCCCAGGCCCAGGATCAGGTTGCTCTTGGTGACCAGGCCGAAGTCGCGGGCCGCGGTGATCACGGCCAGGCTGCGCCGGTAAGTGAACGCGGGACGGATCCGCTTGAAGATGCGCGGCACGGTTTCGACGTTGTGCGCCAACACTTCCGGGCGCGACCCGAAAACCTCCGCAAGCCGTTGGGGTTCGCCGTTGAAGTCGGGGATCAACAGCTCGACGCCGGTCGAGGGGTTGAGGCCCTTGATGGCGCGCACCGTCTCCGCGTACAGCCAGGCTCCGCCGTCAGGCAGGTCGTCGCGGGCGACGCCGGTCACCGTCGCGTAGCGCAGGCCCATCGCCCGCACGCTGTCGGCGACCCGGCGGGGCTCGTCGCGGTCCAGCGCGGCGGGCTTTCCGGTGTCGATCTGGCAGAAGTCGCAGCGGCGGGTGCACTGGTCGCCGCCGATCAGGAAGGTGGCTTCCCGGTCCTCCCAGCATTCGAAGATGTTGGGGCAGCCGGCCTCTTCGCAGACCGTGTGCAAGCCCTCCCGCCGGACCAGGCCCTTCAGCTGGGTGTACTCCGGTCCCATCCGCGCCCGGACCTTGATCCACGGCGGCTTGCGCTCGATCGGGGTCTGCGCATTGCGCACCTCCAGGCGCAGGAGTTTGCGGCCTTCGGGAGCGACAGTCACATGCCTGATGCTACGCGGGCGACGGGCACGTGGTCCTGGACCGGCAGCGCGCCGTCCAGTGCGTCGCAGACCGCGGCCGCGACCGCCGCCCGCACCTCGTCGACCGCAACCGTCCGCCCCAATTCGGCCGACAGGGACGTCACTCCGGCGTCGCTGATACCGCACGGAACGATCGCGGTGAACGCGCCCAGATCGCAGTCGCAGTTGAGCGCGAACCCGTGCATCGTGGTCGCGCGCGACACCCGCACGCCGATGGCGGCGACCTTGCGTGCCGGCCGGCCGCCGCCGCCCGGCACCCAAATGCCGGACCGGCCGTCGACCCGGACCGTGTCCAGGCCCAGGTCGGCGCACACCTTCATCAGCGATTCCTCAAGGCGCCGAACGTATTTCACCACGTCGAGCGGTTCGGCGAGCCCGATGACCGGGTACCCGACCAACTGCCCGGGGCCGTGCCAGGTGATCTTGCCGCCGCGGTCGGTGTCTATGACATCAGGACCGGCTGCGCCGTTTACCGGCCGCTCGTGCGGTTCCGTGCGCCGCCCGGCCGTGTAGACCGGCGGGTGCTCGAGGAGCAGCAGCGTGTCGGGTCCGCCGGCGACCCGGGCATCGGTCAGGTCACGCTGCAGCTGCCAGGCGGTGCGATATTCGACCGTCCCCAACTGGCGCACGTCGATCGCGGTCGAACTCGACCGGATGGATGAACTCACGTCCGTGACGGTACTCGCCCGACGACGCGTCGGCCGGGGCGGAGCGGGCTGGTCCTGATGGCGGCGACCCGCTTCGCCCGGCTCCCGCCGCGCTTGCGATCGCCGCTAGTCGTGATCGCGCCCGGCGGTGGCGTAGGCGAGCGCTTCGCCAATGGTGTTGTGGTGGAACTGGAAACCGGCGCGCTCCAGCGCCGACGGGATCGCGCGCTGCCCGATGAGCAGCCCCTCGTCGGCGAACTCCCCGAGCGCGGTCCGCACCGCGAAACCGGGCAGCATCAGCGGGGTGGGGCGGTTGAGGGCCCGCCCGAAGGCGGTGGTGAACTCGGCGTTCGTCACCGGCGCCGGTCCGGTCATGTTCACCGGGCCCGACAGCGACGGGTGTGAGATTGCGAACAGCAGCGCGCGCACCTCGTCCTCGAGGCTGATCCACGACATGTATTGGCGGCCGCTGCCCAGCCGGGCGCCCAGGCCCGTCGAGAACAGCGGCCGCAACCGGCGCAGCGCGCCGCCCGACCGCGCCAGCACCAGGCCGGTGCGGACCAGCACCACCCGGGTGCCGGCGTATTGGGCCGGCAGCGTGGCGGCCTCCCAGTCCTCACACAGCTGGGCCAGGAAACCCCTTCCCGCCCTGGCGTTTTCGTCGACCACGCGGTCTTTGGTGTTTCCGTAATAGCCCACCGCGCTGGCGTTGATCAGGGTTTCGACGCCGGCGTCGGCGACGGCGTTGGCCAGCACCTCGGTGGGGGCGATGCGGCTGTCGCGCAGGCTCTGCTTGAACGCGCCCGACCAGCGGCGCTGGGCGATGTTGACGCCGCACAGGTTGACGACGGCGTCGATGTCGGCCAGCGCGTCGGCGTCGAAATCGCCGCTGTCGGGATTCCAGTGCAGTTCCTCGGAATTCGCCGGCGTCCGGCGCACGATGCGCACCACCGGGTGGTCGGCGGCGCGCAGCGCCGCAGCCAAGGCCGAGCCGATCAGGCCGGACGAACCCGCTATCGCGATGACGGGCTTGGCCACAGTTGTCCAAGCCTCCTAAAGACCCAAATCGGCCTCGAACGCTGCCTCTTCGAGCCGGTGCTTGATCGTGGTGAGGAAACGTCCGGCATCGGCGCCGTCGATCAGCCGATGGTCATAGGTCAGCGGCAGATAGCACACGGAGCGGACGCCGATGGACTCGTTGCCGAACTCGTCGACGATCACCCGCGGCCGCTTCACGATCGCGCCGGTGCCCAGCATGGCCGCCTGAGGCGGAACCAGGATCGGGGTGTCGAACAGGGCGCCCTGGCTGCCGATGTTGGTGATCGTGAAGGTGCCGCCGGACAACTCGTCGGGCTTGAGGTTGCCCGACCGGGCGCGCTCGGCGATGTCGGCGATCGCCCTGGCCAGCCCGGCCAGCGACAGGTCGCCGGCGTTGTGGATGACGGGGGAGAGCAGACCCTGGTCGGTGTCGACCGCGAAGCCGAGGTGCTCGGCGTCGTAGTAGGTGATCTCCTTGGTGTCCTCGTTGTAGCTGGCGTTGATGTTGGGGTGGATCTTGAGGGCGTCGATCACGGCCCGGGCGATGAACGGCAGGTAGGTCAGGTTCACGCCCTCGCGCTCGGCGAACGCGGCCTTGGCCCTGGCCCGCAGGCCCACGATCTTGGTCATGTCGACCTCGTGGGTCTGGGTGAGCTGGGCCGTGGCCTGCAGGGATTCGCGGGTCTTGGCCGCGGTGATCTGACGGATCCGGCTGGCCTTCTGCGTGGTGCCGCGCAGGTGTGCCAGCGCGGGAGCCGGGGCGGCCGCGGCCGCGGGAGCCGCCTTGGCCGGCCCCGCGGCCGGCGCGGCGGCGGGCGCCTGCGCGGGTGCGGGCGCTTTCTTCGCTTGTTCCTTCTTTTGTGCGGCGGCGAGCACGTCCTGCTTGCGGATGCGACCGCCGACGCCGGTGCCGGTGACCTCGGAAAGGTCGATGCTGTTTTCGTTGGCCAGCTTTCGCACCAGCGGCGTCACGTACGGCGCGCCGTCCGTACCGGGGCCGCCGGCCTGCGCGGCGGGCGGGGCCTGTGCCGGTTGCGGTTTCGGCGCCGCCTCGGGCGCGGCGGGCGGTTTGGCCTCGGGAACCGGCTGAGGCTCGGGCTCGGGTTTCGGTTCGGGCTGGGGCGCGGGCGGGGCCGCCGGAGCGGACGGGGCGCTCGCGCCGGATGCCTGCGCGCTCGAGCCGATCCGCGCCAATTCGCCGCCCACCGGCACCGTCGCGTCCTCCTCGGCGGTGATGCTGACCAGGACGCCGGCGACCGGTGAGGGGATTTCGGTGTCCACCTTGTCGGTGGACACCTCCACCAGCGGCTCGTCGACCTGAACCGAATCACCGACCTTCTTCAGCCAGCGGGTCACGGTGCCCTCGGCCACCGACTCGCCGAGCTCGGGCATCAGCACCGGCTTGGAGTCGCCGGAAGCGCCGCCGCCTGACGCGGGCCGGGCCGCCGGGGGCGGCGCCGCGGGTTGGGGCTCGGGCTGAGCCTCGGCCTGCGGTTCCGGCTCCGGCTCGGGTTCCGGTTGGCTGGGCGCCGCGGGCTGGGCCTGAGCCTGCTCGCCCGCCTCGCCGATGACGGCAAGTTCGCCGCCCACCTCGACGGTGTCGTCCTCCTGGGCGACGATCTTGGTCAGCACGCCCGCGGCCGGTGCAGGGATTTCGGTGTCGACCTTGTCGGTCGACACCTCGACGAGCGGCTCGTCGAGTTCGACCGTGTCGCCTTCCTGCTTGAGCCAGCGCGTGACCGTCCCCTCGGTGACGCTCTCACCGAGTGCCGGCATCTGGACGGAGAAGGCCATCTTTTCTGACTCCTCGATCGCTCGTGGGTCGGGGCTGGGTCGGGGTTGGTCGTGCATCTCGCTTGGGAGAACCGACGTAGCTATCCGAAACTATCCTGTCACTGCGCATTCCTCGGCACACATCCAGGGCGGACGGCGCGCGGTTGCCCGGGCACCCCGAACACGCTTGCTACGGTGTGGCGACGTAGTCAGAGCGGGAGGGTCTTATGCCGGCTATCGAACAGGTGCCCCAGCGGTTCGTCGAGAGCGCGGACGGCGCGCGCATCGCCGTCTACGAGGAGGGCAACCGCGAGGGCCCGACCGTCGTGCTGGTGCACGGCTTCCCCGACTCCCACGTCCTGTGGGACGGTGTCGTCCCGCTGCTGGCCGAGCGGTTCCGCGTCCTCCGCTACGACAACCGTGGCGTCGGCATGTCGTCGACGCCCAAGCCGGTGTCGGCCTACACCATGGCGCGGTTCGCCGACGACTTCGCCGCGGTGACCGGCGAGCTCAGCCCGGGCGAGCCGGTGCACGTCCTGGCGCACGACTGGGGCTCGGTCGGCATCTGGGAGTACCTGAAGCGCCCGGGCGCCGACGACCGGGTCGCCTCGTTCACCTCGGTGTCCGGACCCAGCCAGGACCAACTGGTCGAGTACATCTTCGGCGGGTTGCGGCGCCCATGGCGGCCGCGGAGGTTCCTGCGGGCGATCAGCCAGGCGCTGCGGCTGACCTACATGCTGTTCTTCTCGATCCCGATGCTGGCGCCGCTGTGCCTGCGGCTGGCGCTGTCGATCCCGGCGCTGCGGCGCAACGCGGTCGACAACATCCCCGACGAGAAGATCCACCACTCCGCCAAGCTGCCCACCGACGCCGCCCACTCGGTGAAAACCTATCCCGCCAACTACTTTCGGTCGTTCTCGCGCAAGCGCGAGTTGCACGTCATCGACGTGCCGGTGCAGCTGATCGTCAACACGCAGGACAAGTACATCCGGCCCTACGGGTTCGACGACACGGCGCGCTGGGTGCCGCGGCTGTGGCGCCGCGACATCAAGGCCGGCCACTTCTCACCGATGTCGCACCCGCAGGTGATGGCCGCGGCGGTTCACGACTTCGCCGACCTGGCCGACGGCGAACAGCCGGGCCGCGCGATGCTGCGCGCGCAGGTCGGGCGCCCGCGCGGGGACTTCGGCGACACCCTGGTCTCGGTCACCGGCGCGGGCAGCGGCATCGGCCGGGAGACCGCGTTCGCGTTCGCCCGCCACGGCGCCGAGCTGGTGGTCAGCGACATCGACGAGGCCACCGTCAAGGAGACCGCCGCCGAGATCGCCGCCCGCGGCGGCGTCGCGCACGCGTACGTGCTCGACGTGTCCGAAGCCGGCGCGGTCGAGGCGTTCGCCGAGCGGGTCAGCGCCGAGCACGGCGTCCCCGACGTCGTGGTCAACAACGCCGGCATCGGGGCGGCGGGCGGGTTCCTGGACACCCCGGCCGAGGAGTTCGACCGGGTGCTCGACATCAACCTGGGCGGCGTGGTCAACTGCTGCCGGTCCTTCGGGCGGCGCCTGGTCGAGCGCGGCACCGGCGGCTACATCGTCAACGTGGCCTCCATGGCCGCCTACTCGCCGCTGCAGTCGCTGAGCGCCTACTGCACCTCGAAGGCCGCCGCCTATATGTTCTCCGACTGCCTGCGCGCCGAACTGGACGCCGATGGGGTCGGGCTGACCACGATCTGCCCCGGCGTCATCAACACCAACATCATCAGCACCACCCGCTTCAGCGCACCGGCCGGCAAGGACGAGAACGTCGACGACCGGCGGGGCCAGATCGGCAGGCTGTTCGCGCTGCGCCGCTACGGGCCGGACAAGGTCGCCAGGGCGATCTTGTCGTCGGTCAAGAAGCAGCAGCCGATCCGTCCCGTCGCGCCGGAAGCGTATGCGTTCTACGGCCTTTCGCGCGTGGCCCCGCAGGCGTTGCGCAGCACCGCGCGGGTGCGCGTGATCTAGACGGTTCTAGACCCCGCTGGTCGTCGCACCAGGAGCGCGCCGCCGATCGCGAGTGCACCGATGACGGCCAACGGGATGGTCCAGCTGCGCCGGCTGTTCACCGCCGATTGGCATTGCGCCACGTAGTCGGTGTGCGGGAGGACTTGGTTGAGGATGGGGATGTTGGCACCGTTCTTGTCGTTGGCGTTCCTGGCGCTGTTCAGGTCCATGGCGATCCCGTTCCCGCATGAGACGGAATTGCCGTTGCCGTCCGAGACGGACACCGGCACCACCAACCCGATGATCCCGGCCAGCAAAAGCACGGCACCCACTGCGATGATCATCCGTCGCACAGTCACTATTAGCCTCCCGTCAAACGCGAGCTTGGTAACGGCGTAGTAACCACTGGCCGCCGCTCCTAAACCGATCGCCGGTGGCCGATGCGGCGCATGGTTCCCCCCGAGCGGGGTATTCGAGG
>Ga0335069_10002168_pt1 | contig 30535 bp, 26 predicted proteins | sample Lox_Sample_11_FD_206714 | JGI IMG/M metagenome (GOLD analysis project Ga0335069, IMG submission 206714) | Soil microbial communities from Loxahatchee National Wildlife Refuge, Florida, United States - Lox_Sample_1.1 | ecosystem: Environmental > Terrestrial > Soil > Wetlands | place: USA...
AAGCAAACCGGTCGGGGCCGGCAATGCGCCGGCCCCGTCGGTCAGAGTCATCAGTTGGTGGCAACCGCCGCCTTGGCGTAGCTGACTTCGACGAAGGGAGCGTAGTCCGGCTTTGCTTCCGGGATCTTGCCCTGCTCCTTGAGGAAGTTGGCCGTGGCGGCAATCGCCTTCGCCGTGCCGCCACCCAGCAGTTTGTCCGAAACCTGCTCGTCGAGCAGCGGGAAGTAGGAGCCGGTCAGCAGCACCGGCACGTCTTCCGCCTTCACGCCCGTCAGTTTCACGATCTTCTTCGCCTCCGGCGAGTCGGCCGTCCAGGCCGCCGGATTCGCGCGATAGCGAGCATAAGTGTCGGTCGTCACGCGCACGAACGAGGCGATGAACGCCGGATGCTTGGTGGCGAAGTCCCGCAGCGCGATGTAGGCATCGAACGTGGGCGCGCCCCATTTCGCTACCTCCGCCGACGTCGTCAACACGGTGCCGGTCTCCTTGACCTTGCCCAGTGCCGGATCCCACACGTAGGTGGCATCGATGTCACCGCGTTGCCAGGCGGCGGCAATCTCCGGCGGCCGCAGGTTGATGATCTGCACCTGCTTGGGGTCGATGTTCCAATGCTTGAGCGCGGCGATGAGGCTGTAGTGCGTCGTCGACACGAAGGGCACGGCCACCTTCTTGCCGATCAGGTCCTCAGGCTTGCTGATTCCCGAGCCGTTGCGCACGACGAGCGCCTCGGCGTCGCCGATCAAGTCCGCCACCAGGATCGTCTGGATGTCGAGGCCGCGGCTGGCGCCGGCCGCAAGCGGGCTCGAGCCGACATAGCCGATGGCCACGTCGCCCGAGGCCATGGCAGCGATGACGTCCGCACCGGTATCGAATTTGCGCCAGTCAATCTTCCAGCCGGTCGCCTTCTCGTAGATGCCGTCGGCGATGGCCACCTTCGCCGGGTCGACGCCCGTCTGGTAACCGATGGTGATCTCGTTGTCGGCGGCGCGGGCCGCCGGCGCGCTAGCGAGCGCGAGCGCCGCCGTCGCGATTGCCGTAAGTATTCCGTATTTCCGCAGTTTCATGATGATGTCCTCGACTCTCCGATGGGTTGGTTGAGTGGACAGGCGGCGTGGCAGAGCGCACGGACGCAGCCGACGTTCGCTTGCGGGCGAAGTCCACCACCGGATCTCGGAGGTCGAGGATTTCAGCTCGCACGACTACAGTCGCCATGGCCCAGCTACTCTCACCACTCGGAACCACGAAGACCGTTCGTGGCGCTTTAGCGTTTGTTGACGCGGCGCAAGCTGCTTCCGTCAAATTGCCGCGGGCTATTTCAGGTGCGAGGCGCCACCCTCGTGCGACCAATCGGTCGCAACGTCGGTATCCGCCGACGGCTATGAACGGTCAACGGCAATTATGTTTGCGACGTCATCAAGAAAAATTCCTGGCTGTTTGTCGGGCGCGCGAACGCGCGCTAGATTGATCGTCGAGGGGTCAACCAATCAACGCTGCGCACTCGCAGAAGCAAATAGGGGTGGAGGACGGCAATGGCTGACGATGACGGCATCAGCACGCTACGGATCGGAATGATCGGTAGCGGTTTCATCGCCAAGTTCCACCTGCAGGCGCTCGTTGGCGTTCGCAACGTCGTCGTGTCCGGCGTCTACAGCCCAACCCCGGGGCACCGTGAGGCTCTTGCGCGGATGGCGAACGACCTGGGCGTCGGTCCTTGCACGACGTTTGACAGCCTCGCCGCCATGACCACCTCCGGAACGGTCGACGCATTGTGGATCCTGGCGCCGAACTTTGCCCGCCTTGCGATCATGCGGGAGATTCATGAGCTCGTGAAAAGCGGACGTGCCCGCTTGGCTGGCGTTGCCTGCGAGAAGCCGCTCGCGCGGACCGTGCAGGAAGCGCGCGAAATGCTGCGCCTGGCCGAAGCTGCCGGTCTCAATCACGGCTACCTCGAGAACCAGGTATTCTCGACGGCCGTACAGCGCGGCAAGGAGATCATCTGGCGGCGCGCCGTGCCCAGCAGTGGCCGGCCATACCTGGCACGCGCCGCCGAGGAGCATAGCGGGCCGCACGAACCATGGTTCTGGCGCGGAGCCCAGCAGGGTGGCGGCGTGCTGCTGGACATGATGTGCCACAGCATCGAAGTGGCCCGATTCCTGCTGACGGAGCCGGGCGCGCCGCGCAACAGCCTGACGCCCGTGAGCGCCAGCGCGACCGTCAGCAGCCTCAAATGGACACAGCCGGTCTATGCCGCGAAGCTCAAGACGATGATGGGCTCGCAAGTGGATTACGCGCGCGCGCCGTCCGAGGACTTCGCCCGCGCGACGGTCGTGCTGTGCGGCCCGGATGGGCGGGAGGCGATGATCGAAACGACGACCTCGTGGGCCTATGTGGGCCCTGGGCTGCGGATCCAGCTCGAGCTGCTCGGGCCCGAGTACTCCATGGAGTTCAATTCCCTCAACACCGGGCTCAAGATCTTCCTGTCGCGTGCGATCACCGGCGGACAGGGCGAGGATCTCGTCGAGAAACAGAATGCCGAGCAAGGGCTCATGCCCGTGCTCGAGGACGAGCCGGGCATCTACGGGCTGACATCGGAGAACCGGCACATGGTCGAGGCCTTCCGACGTGGCAAGAGGCCGATGGAGACCTTCGACGACGGCGTCGCGGTCATGGAAATTCTGATGGCGCTCTACCGGTCGGCGGAAATCGGCCAAGTTGTAAAGCTGCCGGCCGTTGACTTGGAAAGCTATGTCCCCCCGGTTGCCCGCTCCGGATGACGCTATCTGTGTCTCGCGGCGACCCGTTCGAGAGCACTATTCCTCGAACGCTGGCGCGGTACAAACGACCCGTCCCGATTTGGCGGGGGCCGCGCAGCTCGCGGTCACGCCACCCGGTCTGCCGGCGCGTACTGGCGCCAGATCGATTTGCTCGAAGCTGCCCATCCAATCGCCGTTGAGACCGCAGACGATGTTTTCGATCATCATGAGTCTCTGACCGTCTGTGCGTTCGATGTACAGCGACCCATCCCTGGCCGACTGCATCATCGCAATCTCGACGGCCGCACCTTGCCCGACCTCGCCGAGATCTTGTTCGACCCAGTGGCCGAAGAGCAGCCGGCAGTGCAGCGGTTGGGATCCCGCGTTGGCCAAGCGCAGAGACACCACGTGGTCAGCGGTCGTGGCGACATGTCCACAGCTCACGGCGGCCAAGCCGACCAGCCCCGCGACCGCGGGCCAGGCACTGCGTCCGATTGAGTAGGGTCTCACCTCCATTCTAGAGCATTCTAGAGAGAGGTCGCCAGCGGTATGGCCGGCAATGCTGGCTTGCCCTGCAGCAGATCGCTGAATCGCTCCGCCATCGCAATCACGGCCGCGTTGACCGGCCCCGTCGTGATCGACGGAAAGACAGAGGCATCGCAAACATAGAGGTTTTCCATTCCCACGACCCTCAGATCTGGGCTGACGACAGCGCGCTCATCGAGGCCCATGCGGCAGGTACCCACGGGATGATGGTGGGTGAACGCCGCCTTCGCCAGGAAGGCGAGCTTCTCCCCCCTACTTCCGACGGTCGGGCCCGGCAGCACCTCCTCTGCCCGCCAATCGTCTAGCGCCCTCGCGCCGCCGATGACCTTCGCCGTTTCTAGTGCCGTCAGATATGCCTCACGATCATAGGCTTCGGCCAGATAGTTTGGATCGATGATCGGCGCCACGTCCGGGTCGGCCGTGGCCAGCCGGATCGTGCCGCGGCTCCGCGGATGAGTGAAGCCGAACATCAGGGTATAGCCCGTGCCGACAGGCAGTGGGTTGAATTGCTCGGTCGTCACCGGCAGCACGACGCAGGCGATCACGACTTCGGGCGCCACGCCATCCGCGGCGCGCTCGACGTACATCAGGGATTCCGAATGCTGGTACTTGGACGGCGGCACCGGACGCCGGGCCCGGTAGACATTGCCGCCGGACAGCAGGTGATCGTGCAGACTGCGCCCAATCCCAGGCAGATCGTGCCGCGCCGGAATGCCAAGAGCGCGCAGTTCATCGGCTGGGCCAATGCCGGAGCGCAGCAGCAGAGCGGGAGTGCCGATGGTGCCGGCTGCCAGAATGACGCCGCGTTCGGCGACCAATTCGTCGGCCAAACCATCGGCCCTTGTCTGCACACCCCGACACCGGCCGCCATCCATGAGCAACGTGATCGCCTCGCACGCCGCGAGAAGTCTGAGGTTGGGCCGGCCCGCGGCCGGCGTCAGATATGCATCAGCGGCTGTTTGCCGTCTGCCACCCTTGATCGTGAGGGTGTTGAGCGTGGTACCCGCAAGGCGCGCTCCGTTGTGGTCATCGATCGGGCCTACGCCTATCTCATTGCCGGCGTCCATGTAGGCAACGGTGACTGGATGGGGCGCGGTCGGGCGGATGAGATGAATGGGTCCGCTCCCGCCATGGAACGCAGAGGCGCCAGGCGCATACGTTTCCGAGCGAATAAAATAGGGCAGCAGGTCGCGATAACCCCAGCCGATGCATCCTTCGGCGACCCAGCGGTCGAAATCGCTGGGATGGCCGCGCACGTGCGCCATCGCGTTCATGGCCGTGGAGCCGCCGACCACACGCCCGCGCGGCCAGTCGTGGATGCGATCGGCCGTGCCGCGCTGAGGAACCGTCCGGTAGGCCCAGTCGATGTCGCTGCCCTGCAACTCGGGCCACTGTGCCGGATCGCCAATCAACGGGTTGTCGGCGGGGCCACCTGCCTCAACGATGCCGATCCGCAGCGAAGGGTCCTCGCTTAGCCGCGCCGCCAGGACCGACCCTGCGGCCCCTGAACCAATGATCAGATAGTCGAACCAATTGTCGAACTGCGAGCCCATACTCGCGGAACCATCTTTCGCCATCGCCCGATATAGTTTCCACTTTCCCGGACCCGAGTCTATCATGCGCTGAATCAACGAAAGCATGACGGCGAACAAACCCAGGGAGCCCGCGAAGTCATGGGGTCGGCGCATATCAAGGAACCGGTCATCACGCTGTCCGCCGGCCCCGTGTCGGCGTTTCCGCGCGTACTGCGGGCCATGTCGCGCCCGGTGCACTACGATTTCGATCCCTTGTTTCAGCAATTCTACGAGAACGTCACGATGAAGGCCGCCAAGGCTCTGAAAGTGCGGCAACCCGCGCTGATTCTGCATTGCGAGCCAGCGCCCGGGATAGAGGCGGCGGCGGCGTCGCTCATTTCGCCTGACGATGTCGTGCTCAACCTCGCCTCCGGCGTCTATGGAAAGGGCTTCGGCTATTGGTCGGCGCGTTACAACAAGGAACTGGTGGAAATCGAGGTCCCCTACGACGAGGCGATCGATCCGCAACAGGTCGCCAACGCCTTTCGCAAGCGCCCGGACATCAAGGTTGTCTCGCTCGTCCACCACGACACCCCGTCCGGCACCATCAATCCGGCGCGCGAGATCGGCAAGATCGTGCGGGACAACGATGCCTTGCTGATCGTCGACGCCGTGTCGTCCTTCGCCGGCATGGACATTCATCCCGACGATTGTTTCGCCGATATCTTCATCACCGGCCCCGGCAAATGCCTGGGCGGCGCGCCCGGCGTGACCCTGATGGCCGTCACCGACCGTGCCTGGAAGCATATGGAGGCGAATCCGAAGGCGCCGCGTGCGTCGGTCCTTAGCCTGCTCGACTGGAAGGATGCCTGGAGCAAGGACAAGCCGTTCCCTTTCACGCCATCGATCTCCGAGATCAATGGGCTCGATGCCGTGTTCGATCAGTATTTCGACGAGGGACCGGAACAGGTCTGGCGCCGCCACGCGCTGACGTCGCGTGCCTGTCGCGCCGGCATCAAGGCGATGGGCCTGTCCCTCTGGGCGAAGACCGAGAGCATCGCCTCCCCGACGACAACGGCGGTGCGCGTCCCTGAAGGAACCAAGGACACCGATATCATTCGCGCGGCACGCGAGCAATTCGGTGTCGTTCTGTCGACCGGCCGCGCCGACACGCTGGGCAAGCTGCTGCGCATCGGCCACATGGGTCCGGTGGCGGAACCGATCTACGCCGTCGTTGCGTTGACGGCGCTTGGCGGTGCGTTGCGCCGACTGGGGCGCAAGGTCCACCTGGCCGCCGGAATCGAAGCGGCCATGTCGGTGATCGAGGCCGACCGCCGCTGACCATCAGTCATATTCCAGTACCAATCCACACAGGGAGCATTCGATGCGCAGATTTGAAGGACGCGTCGCCGTCGTCTCCGGCGCCGCGCGGGGTATGGGCAAGGCCGTCGCGCAACGGCTGAGCCAGGAGGGCGCGACCGTAGTCGCGGTCGACATCAACGGCGATGGCGCCGCGGCGACGGCGAAGGCGCTCGGCGGCGCCTCCTTCGCGCAGCAATGCGATATCGGCGACCCCGATTCGGTCACCAAGCTTTTCACCAACGTCCAATCCAAGACCCACAAGCTTGACGTGCTCGTCAACGTCGCGGCGATCGTGCCGTTCGTGCCCTGGGATCAGCTCACCTTCGATGAATGGCGCCGGGTCGTGCGGGTAAATCTCGACGGCCTCTACCTCATGTGCCGCGCCGGCTCGGACCTCATGCGCAAGAACAACTATGGCCGCATCGTCAATTTCAGTTCCAACTCGATCTTCGCAGGCACGCCGAATATGGCACACTACGTCGCCTCGAAGGGCGGCGTGCTGACTTTCACCCGCGCGCTGGCCACCGAGCTCGGCGCCTACAAGATCACCGCCAACTCGGTCTGCCCCGGCCTGACCGATACCGAGGGCGTGCAACAGACGCCGCACAAGGATGCCTTCGGCTTCGTTGAGATGCTGCAGGCCATCAAGGGCAAGGGTGTGCCGGCGGACATCGTGCCGGCCGTCGCCTTCCTGGCATCGGAAGAGGCGCATTGGATCACTGGCCAGGCCCTCAACGTCGACGCCGGCATGGTCCGCTGGTAGAGAGCGTCTTCTTTCTCACGAGTAGAAGTCGGGCCCCTTCTTGTAGGCCTTGAAGCTGTCCGGGTCGTGCGAATAGAACAACTCGGCGTCGTGCTTCTGCGCCAGGTCCTTCAGCCGTTGCATTGACTTCAGGCTCCCCACCGGGTCCAGGTGGAAGCTTGAGATGCACATCATGTCCATGTTCTTCTTGCTGTAGCAGGCGTCGCCCGTGAACAGCATCGGGCGGCGGTTCTTCAGTTCGACCATCAGGCTGTAATGACCGGCGGTGTGACCGGGCGTCTCGAACAGCCACAGCCCCTTGGCGATCTCCTGGTCCCCCTTCAGTGTCTGAAACTTTGGCGTGTACATGTCGAGCGCCGGGTCGGGCGGCAGCTCCTTGCCCTTCTTCTTCAACAGTTCCGGAGAGAATGTCAGGTCGGAGTAGCCGAGATGCTCGAAGGGCTGGCAGTTGCCGCTCGCCTCCAGTTCAGCAGCATGACAGATCGTGCAGGCCTCATGCAGGTGCTTGTTGCCGCCGCAATGATCGAAGTGATAGTGCGAATTGATGACGTAGTTGATGTCGCCGGTCTTCAAACCAAGCTTGGCCAGCAATCCCGGTATGGTCTGCGCCTTGTCCTGAATCGGCTTCTCGAACGGGAGCACCCGCATCACGTGATCAAAATCGTAGCCGGTGTCGAACATGTAGCGGCCGTCCGCGTGCTCGACCAGGACGGCATAGCAGGGAAACCGGAGTTCGCCGCCCGGTCCGCGGTTCCAAAAGGCATGGAAGCCGTCGATGACAAGCGTTCCCCCGTCAAGCAGATAGACCTTTGTGTCAGCCATTTTCATTCCCTCCAATTTCCATTGCTGCGGCGCCAGTAAGGTCGCCGCAGCTGCATTTGTCGTCAGGCGAGATTGGTCGCATCACCGGTCGCCCCGCACATAGGGCAGGCCCAGCGCCGGCGGCAGCACGCTGTGGCGCGCGAAGACTACCAGGACCAACATCACCATGGCGAAGGGCAGCATCTGCACGACGTCAGTCGGAATGTTGATGCCGGCGACCTGCAGGGCCGTGGTCATGGCCAGGCTGATGCCGAACAACGCCGCACCCAGTAGCACCCAGACCGGCCTGCCGCGCGCCAGCATGGCCAGGACGATACCGATGAAGCCGGCGCCGCCGGTCATGAACGGCACGAACAATCCCGCCCCCACATTTGCCATATAGGCGCCGCCGACCCCCGCCATGAAACCGGTCGCCAGCACGGCGACGGCGCGCGTTCTGGTCACGCTGACCCCGGCGGCATCGAGGGCCGCTGGCTTGCTGCCAGCCGCCTCCAGGTTGAGGCCGACAAAACTGGCGCGGAACAGCCAAGTGAGCCCGACAACCATGATCACGCCCAGATACACGACGGGATTATGGCTGAACAATGCCCTGCCAATGACAGGGATCTGGCTCAGCCCCGGCAATTCCAGCACCGGTGCCTGCGAAAGCCGCGGATAGGTCTTGCTGAACTGGAAGAAGTGGAGCAGCGCCGTCAGCCCCTCCATCCCGATCGTGACGGCGATGCCGATCACGATCTGATTCAGTCCGAAGCGGATGCACAGTACTGCCACGATGGCGGCGACGAGCATGCCGCCCAGTCCGCCGATGAGAAAGCCGAGGGTGAAAGAGTCCGAATAGAACGTGGCGACGAATCCGGCATACGCCCCGAACAGCATCATCCCCTCGATGCCGATATTGAGCACGCCGGCCTTCTCAGAGATCTGCTCGCCAAGCCCGGCCAGCAGCAGCGGGACGCCCGCTGTCACCGCACCGAACAGCAGCGACGTCAGGAACGCTTCGGTCAGCAACGCTTCCACGGCTCAGGCCTTCAGGCGTCGGCGGCGCAGATGATCGAGATACTCGACCAGCGCCAGGAAAATGAGCAACAACGCCACCAGAACCAGCACATAATGCTGGGGTACGCCGACGCGACGGGCGGCGCTTTCGCCGCCGATCATCAGCGCCGAAAAGAACAGGGTGAAGCCGATCACCGCATAGCCGTTGAACCGCGCCAGGAACACCAACGGCACGACAAGCAATCCAAAGGCCGGATTCCAGTCGGCGCGCACGGTGCCCCAAACGCCCAGGATTTCGACCGATCCGCCGAGGCCGATCAGCCCGGCGCTGAGCGCGAAAGTGGCGATGGTCAACCAGCCGACGTTGAGTCCGGCGTGTACGGCGGCGCCCGGATTGGCGCCCACCACCTGCAGCTTCAGGCCGAACGCCGTGCGTGTCATCATCAGATGCACGAGAATGACGACGGCCAGCGCGATCAGCACGCCGCTATGGATCGTCGTGTCGAAGATGCGCGGCAGGCGATCCTCCACCGGCAAATTGCGCGTCTGCGGCACGGTCGTGCCGGGATCGCGGAAGAACAGCTTCACCAGCACGTTGGCAAAGCTGGTGCCGAGGAAGCTCATCATCAGCGAGGTGATGATCTCGTTGACGCCGTAGCGCGCCTTGAGGATTGCCGGAACCAGCGACCACGCCGCCGCCACGAGGGTCGAGACGATCATGCAGGCAATCAGGGTCAGCGCCCGCGGCAAGAGCCCGATCAGCGCCGGTCCCAGCGCTGCGGTGATCACCGCCGCCAGCAGGAATTGCCCGTCGCCGCCCAGGTTCCAGATACCAGCGCGGAACGCGACGATCAGGCCGGCGGCGATGAGCAGCAACGGCGCCATGCGCGTGAACGTCTCCTGCAACCCGCCCCAACTGAAGAGGCCGCGCTTGACCACATAGCCGTAGTAGGCGAGCGGGTCCTTGCCAAGCAGCAGCAGGACGATGCCGCCCATGACCAGCGCCAGCAGCACCGGAACCAGCACACGCACCGTCGCTGCCTGAATTTCCTTCGCCACCTGCCCGCTGACGGATCCACCGCCGACCTCGGCCTCGGTCTCGACGCTCATGCCGCCTCGGCTCCCGTCATCAGCAAGCCGACACGCCGCTCGACATCGGCGCTGTTCTCGACGATTCCCACTAACCGGCCCTGGAACATCACGCCGATGCGGTCGCTGATTTCGAGCAATTCATCGAGGTCCGTGGATATCACGATGATCGCCAAGCCACGCTCTGCGCTAGCCAGGATGCGTTCGTGCGCCAGGCGCGTATTCTGCAGGTCGAGACCGTAGGTGGGCTTGTTGAAGACGACGACGCTGGCCTCGGCGTCCAGCTCGCGCGCCAACAGCACCTTCTGGATGTTGCCGCCCGACAGATTGCTGAGCATCGTCCGCTCCGAGGGCGTGCGGATGTCGTTGCGGCGAATCTGCTCGCGCGCATGCTCGTGGATGAGCGGCCAGTCGCTCAGGCCGCGGCGCCAATAGGGATCGGCGCCGATCTCCTTCAGCACGAGATTGGTGGCGACCGAAAAGGCACCCACGGTGCCCTCGCCCAGCCGCTCGTCGGTGACATAGCGGATGCCGTGCTTGCGCCGTTCCGGCACGCGATCACGGGTGATTTCGTGGCCCGCCAGTTCGATTCGCCCGGCGATCGCCGTCCGTTGACCGGCCAGGACATCGGCAAGATGCTTCTGACCGTTACCATCGACGCCGGCTATGCCGATGATCTCGCCCGGCCAGAGATCGAACCCGACGTCGCGCAGCGGGCATTCGCCTCTGGTCGCTGCGGTCTGCAAGCCGCGCACGCTGAACCTTGGAAGACCGCTGCGATCGACCGCTCGGCTCCTATGCGCCTGCCGTCCGCGGCCGACGAGGGCCTCGGCATCTCGCGCATGCTCCGCGCCGGTGCCGAACATCATGCGGATGACCGTATCCGTTGTCTCCGCTTCGCTCATCCCGGCAAGGGTCGTCGGCGAGATCTGGCCGACCACGCGGCCCAGACGCAACACCGAAATGCGGTCACCGAACTCGTAGGCTTCCATCAGTTTGTGAGTGATCAGGATCACCGCCACGCCCTTGTCACGCAGCCGCTTCATGACGTTGCCGAGGTCATGCACGCCCTGCGGCGTCAGCATCGACGTCGGCTCGTCCAGGATCAGCACTTTCTCGCCGCGCCAGAGAGCACGCATGATCTCGACCTGCTGCTGCTCGCCGAGCGAAAGCCGCCCAACCAGCGCATCGGGATCGATCTCGACGCCCAGCAGCGCCGACAACTCGCGGAATCGTTTCAAGGCCGGCTCGCGGGTGAGAAGTTGCCACCACCGACCGCCCAACATCAGGTTTTCGATGACGGTAATGCTTGGCACCAGCAGGACATGCTGGAAGACGGTACCGATGCCCAGCTCCAGGCTCGCACGCGGCGACGCGATCTTCACGGGCTGGCCGGCGATCAAGATGTCACCCTCGTCGGGCTGCTGCATGCCCGCCAGGATGCCGATCAGGGTCGATTTCCCGGCGCCGTTCTCGCCCAGGAGCACGTGAATCTCGCCGGATCGGAACTCCAGCGAGATGCCGTCATTGGCGATGACGCCGGGATAGCGCTTGGTAACGCTTCTCACCGCGGCGACCGGGGCAGTCGTTGAACCGTCCCGGTCCCCGTGCGTAGCCAATGACGGCGCTTCACGCTCGTTCATCTCGCCTACCCTGCCGGATGTCGTCAGGCGAGACCAGACGCAGATTCGAAACGCCTTCGCTATTTCGGCGGTTCGGTGACGGAGGTCATGAGGGCGCGGACCTTCTCCGCCTCCCAGACCGGTTCGATTTTCAGCTTGCCGTCGACGATCTGCTGCCGCACCGCCGACACGTCGGACCAGACATTGTCCGGGATGTGCTTGGTGTGCAGCAGCTTCACCGAGTCGTCCGCCAGTTGGATCGAGTAGCCCTTGGTGCCGAACGCATCAGCCTTCAGGTCCTCGACCATTGCCGAATAGACAGGAACCAGGTTCCAGACCACCGAGGACAGCAGATTGCCCTTGTCGATCGAGGTCTTGTCGCCGATCACGTCGATGAACCAGACCTTGCCGCCATTGGTTGCCTTAGTGGTTTCACAGGCCTGCAGCATGCCGAACGAAGCGCCATCGCCTTGCCCGAAGACCACGTCGGCACCGGCGCCGATCACCGATGCGGTGACGCGGTTGCCACCCGCGGCATCGGAATAGGCGGCGGGCCCGATCACGGCATAGAGGATCTTCACGCCAGCGTCAGTCGCCTTGACACCCTGTGCGAAGGCGGCCGACTGCGAATTCCAGGATGGCGGCTCGCCGGAAACGACGATTCCGACCGCCTTCGTCTGGGTCGTCTTGGCTGCCAGCACACCCGCGAGATAGGCGCCCTCATGCCCACTCAAGGTGTAGTCGGCAATGGCGCCCTTCTTGTTCGCATCCGGGCGATCGACGATGGCGACGGGCACGTTCTTCTCGGCGCCGATTTCCGGAGCCGCGGTGTTGTAACCGCTGGCGTGGGCGATCATCAGGCTGGCGCCGTCATCGGCCAGTTCGCGCAGCTGCGGATGGACGTCGCCATATCCCAGCCCGGTGGCGGGCATGAATTCAAGGCCGTACTTCGCGGCCACCGCCTTGGCTGCATCGAAGCCCTGTTGGTTCCAACCGAAATCGGTCGGGTCCTCGGGCGTGAGGATCGCCAGCTTCTTGACCTCGGCCGCAACGGCAATGCCGTCGGCCATCATAAGCCCGACCCCCGCGACGCCGCTGATGACGGCCACCGCCAAAGCCACCCGGCTTGCGTTCCTTCTCGCTATCTTCTTCATGGTTTCAACCTCCGCTCCTTTAGACGTGATATTTGCGCGTTACCCTGCAGTCAAACGGCTGCGCGTTGGTCCGAGAGACCGTTCGCGCCGAGCGCAGCCCTTCATTCATTGTGGCGCGTTTTGGCGTGTTCCCTCTCGCTTGATGGTCACGATCATGCAACTCCCGATAAACTCTGCAGCGCCTTCCGGACGGCCACGAGTCGACGTGCCCGCTCGGCCTGCAATTGGGCCACGCGCTCCGGCGTATAGGAAAAGACGCCGCCGCCGGTCTTGATGCCGAGCTTTCCAGTGCTCGTCCGTTCTGTCACGTACCCGGCGACATCGTCGCGATCGCATAGCTCCTTGTTCAGATAGCTGCCGACCGCCTGGTAGATATCGAGGCCCGCCATGTCCAGGAGCGCCATCGGACCGACGACCGACAGCTTGTAACCGATCCCCCAGGACACGCAGGTATCGAGCCCCTCGGCGTCGATGACGCCCTGTTCGACCAAGTCGACGCACTCCCGCAGCAGCGCATAGAGCACGCGGTTCTCGACGAACCCCGGCACATCCTTGCGGACGACGACCGGCAGAAGACCGGCATTGCGGATCACCTGGACCATCCAGTCGACGACCGCCGGCGAGGTTTTGCTTCCGGCGATCACCTCGATCATCGGGATGATGTGCGGGGGATTCGACCAATGCATGCCGATAACTCGCTCCGGCGTCGAGATGCCTTCCTGGATCTTCGTGATCGGAATTCCCGACGTATCCGAAGCCAGCACGCAGTCCTTGCTCACGAGCGCGGCAATCTCGCGGAAGATCTGCGCCTTAAGCTCGAGTTTCTCCGGTACCGTTTCGAGCACGAGGTCTGCGCCCGCCACGCAATCCGCCAACGTCTCGGCCACGCCGATCGGCGCGCCACCGCTCTTGTCGGCCATGCCAAGATTTGCAAGCACGGTGTCGGCCAGCTGGAAGCGCTGTGGCGCCTTTTCCCTTTGTCCGGCATCGGCATCGTAGCTGGTGACCGTCATGCCCGCCCGCGACAATGTCGCGGCGATGCCTGGCCCCATCGTGCCCAAGCCGATGACCGCCACCTTCGTCATATCGTCTCCGCGCGTGAGATGGTCATGGACGCACCAAGATTTCCCGGCCGCGCGATCGCGCCTCAGCCGGTGGCTTTCTTGAACGCAGGTCTAGCCGCAAACCTTCCCCGCCACGCGCGTACCGCCTCGAGACCGGGCAGATCGACAGGGAAACCCAGGCAGCGATGAATGATTGGCCCGAGGCAGATATCAGCGATGGTCAGCTCCTTGCCGGCCAGCCAAGGCTGGCCGCCGATTCCTGTCTCAAGTATGTCGAGTTGCGCCTTCAACTCCTTAGCGTCCTGCGCCCAACTCGCAGCGCGCTCGCCGGCCGGCTTCTTCGCCTCGCGGAAGATCCCGAGATAGGGGCCGTTGAGGGAGGCAAGCTGCCAATCCATCCAGCGGTCGACCTTGCTGCGCGCGCCCGCGTCGCTGGGATAGAAGGCCTGGCCACCATACTTGCTGCTGAGATAGCGCAGAATGGTGTTCGACTCCCAGACAACAGTGTCGCCGTCCACCAAGGTCGGCACCTTGCCGTTCGGATTCAGCTTGAGATAGGCGGCATCCTGCGTGTTGTTGAACTGGCGGCCGTAGTCTTCCCGCTGATAGGGCGTGGCCATCTCTTCCAGCAACCACACCACCTTCTGGACATTGCCGGACGTGTTACGGCCAAGAACCCTCAGCATGCTCCCTCTCCCTTGCGATACGGGGCCATTGCCCCGTGCTCATTGCCTTGCGGCCGCGTCGCCCATGATCACGACCACGACTTGCTTCAGCATCAACCTTTCGGCTTGTACGCGACTGCGTCCATCTCGATCTTGCATTCGATCACGGCCCTGGCTTCGACGGTGGTACGTGACACCAGCCCCTCCGGGAAATATTCCGCGAAGACCCGGTTGTAGCGCCCGAAGTTGCGGGCGTCCTCAAGATATACGGTGACCTTCACCACGTCCGACAGGTCAGCGCCGTCAAGCGCCAGGATCCGGCGGATGGATTCGATGGTCCAGCGCGTCTCTTCCTCGATGTTGCCGACGCACATGTTGCCATTCTCGTCTTTGGCAACCTGACCGGAGACGAAGATGAAATCGCCCGCACGCACTGCCGGGTGAAACGGCAGGTTCGGATTCTTTTTGCCGATCGCGACGATATTTTTCGCCAAGACCCTGCCCCCTTCCCCTCGCCTACAATACCGACGTCTCGATGATATCGACGCCGCGCTGCCGGTCGATGACGTAGCAGATTCCTCGGTCGTCGATGGTCACGTCATTCGAGGAAGCGAGTTCATAGCCCTCCGGTGGATCCGGCTCATAGAAGGCGATCTCGCGCGGCGCGTAGGGATCGGCAATGTCGAGGATGCGCAGACCCTTGGCGAACCAGGCAAAGGGAATGACCGTGCCTTTGAAGCGCTCCGAAGGCTGATGGCACCCCATCATCGCCGGTTGCGGCGAACCGTCCTTGTCCAGCCCCGCCACCTGAAAGGTCGCGATGGGGACCGGGCATTGCTCGTTGGTGATGTCATAAATCCAGGTGAAGGCGGGTGCTGCCGGCCACAGCTTGGCCACATCCTCGTCGGCCACGACCATTATCTTGCGGCCCTTGAGCGGCTCTGGGATCGGCAGGCAGGTATGGGTCGGATGCGGGAAGGCCGGCGATGTGTTACCGCCGGCGATCAGCTTCGGCTTCGTCATGTCGGCAATGTCGAGGATGTAGTAGCCATGGTGCCAGTAGCTGACATAGAGCCGGTCGCCCATGCGCATCGGATGATGACAGCGCGGCGGCGTCCAGCTCTCCCAGGGATAGGGCTCGCCGCCCGCCTTCCATTGGCCGGGAATCCACCATCTTCCGACCTCTTCGGGCTTGGTCGGATCGGCGAGGTCGAGGATCATGGCGATATTGCCGACATAGCCCTCGACGGTCGGCGAGATGTACGCATAGCGGCCGTCGAAATCGTAGCGATGGACGCCCTTGCCATGGGTTCGCCATTTGCCAATCTGCCGCGGCTCGCTCGGCCTTGACACGTCGTAGATGCCGAGGCCACCGCCGAATCCAGCGTCGCCCTCCGTGCCATGGCGCTCGTGATTGACAATCATGATGCCGTCGGCGACGCGCACCTTGTGGGAATGCCAGCCCGGCGGCACCTCGACACGAGCCAGAACCTTCGGATTGCGAGGGTCGACCACGTCGACGATCGTCGTCCCGCTCGGCTGGCGCATGTGTCCGATATAGAGGACATGGCCATCGATCCAGACTTGCCCCCCACCCGGGCAGTCGAAGCGGGTCAGATGCTTGGTGTTCTTGGCGCTCGCCATGCGCGATTCCGGTCTGCTGAAATCTGCTGCTGCGCCGCGCTCAGGAGAGCTTGACCGTTTCGCCGGTCTCGGTCTTGCCGTGTTTCTGGTAGAACGCCAGCGCCTTCAGCGTCGGCTCGTCGCTGGCGACGAACAGGATTGCGGGATCCTTGTCCGAGGCGTTGACATGCTCGCACCAGCTGCCGCCCGGCACAACGAAGGTATCGAACGGCTCCCACTCGACGCGCGTGTCGCCGATGATGCTATGGCCCTTCCCCTCGAACGGTGCGCAGACCAGGCTGGCGCTCTGCTTCAACGGCAGTGTTCGCTCGCCCGGCCGCAGCATCTGCATGAAGAAGGTGATGGTCTTGTAGATGGGCTGGCCGGTCGTGGGGTCGACATATTCGATCATCAGGGCTTCGTGCGGATCGCCGTCCCAGCCGCGGAACTTCTCGAGCAGTTCGCGCATCATGTCGTAGCGGTAGACATACATCGGCGAGGCGGCGCCGGTTCCCCTTTCGTGCGAGACAAAGCGCGGCAATAGGCCGCCATGCCCGTAGACGCGCTGCGAGTAGTCCGGCGGGAAGCGTTCGGACTGCATGGCGCGACGCACGCGCTTACCCTCTTCCTCCTCTGTATAGTCGTGCTCAAAATACATCGAATTCAGCGTCTCAACGAGGGGCAGATCGAGCACGCTGAGATTGATGGCGGGGTCATCGCCGGAATTGCCATGATTGTGCCAAGTGTCGTGCGGCGTTAGCACGAGATCGCCCGGCCCGAACGTGATGTTCTCGCCTTCGACGCCGGTGAAATTCAAGGCACCGGTCAGGCCGAGGCGGACGGCATTCGGCGAGTGCCGGTGCGGCGGCATGATCTCCCGAGGGTCGTTCAGCCGATAGGCGACGTACATCGTCGTGGCGACCGCCCTCTTCGGGGCCAAGCCGGGATTGACGAGCACGAGAGAGCGCCGCTCCGACGTCTCCGTCGTGATCAGCTCGGCCGAGCGATAGAGCAGCGGCTCGATCTGGCTCTTATATTTCCAGATAAAAGGAATGGCCTTGCGCGTGTCGCGCACTTGGCGGTCTTCGTCGTTCTTGACGCTCCGGTCGACCACCCAGTAGGGCGCCATGTTGTTGCGGGCAACATCGGCATGCAGCTCGTCCAGCGCGGCCTGGAGGTTGCTGCCGCTCGCGTCCCTGCTGCTGATCTGCATGATGCACCCCGGTGGTTGCGCCAGTCCCGTATCTGCTCGGCAGAGAGGCGTCAATCGAACCATTCGCGTTGATTGGTTCGACGCCTGGCGCGCAGTAGAGATCGATCGTAGCCGCGCGCTGATGTTAGCGTCAACCGGATTGGCAGATGGTGCGCCGATTGTTACGGCGCTGCGTTCGTGATAGCGTCCGCGATCATGAATGGTTCGGCTTGCTGCGAACCGCATGGACATCGACGGGATGCCGATCATGGAGCGAACCGACAACACTCTCAGCAAACTGCGGCGGATGATCGCGACCGGCGGGTTCGACGATGCCGGCCGCATCCCGCCCGAGAGGGTGCTGGCAACGGAGCTCCGCGTCGGCCGCCGCTCGCTGCGCCGTGCGCTCGATATTCTCGAGCGCGAAGGCTGCATCTCGCGTCATCAGGGTCGCGGCACCTTCGTGCAGGTTGCCGCCAATGGTGACAGCCGCGCCGGCGGCAGTTCGATATCCGCAGCTCTGGCCGATGGCGTCGTGCCGAATCTGGCCTTCGAGTATATCCTCGACCACACCAATCCGCTGGAGGTGATCGAAGTCCGTCTCGCCATCGAGCCGATCATGGCGCGACTGGCGGCCTTCCGCGCGTCGCCCGCGGAAATCAAGCGCCTGCACGCGTTGGCCGAAGACACGCGTTCGGCGGCCGATGCCGATTCCTATGAGCAGGCGGACGGTCGTTTTCACCGCACGATCGCCGAGGCCGCGCGCAACGCGCTGTTTCTTGTGATCTTCGATACTCTGCATGCCAGTCAGCGCGACGTTGGCTGGCGGCGTCTCGGCGAGAACGCCCACTGTTACAAACGGCAGTCGGTCTATGCCGACTTCCACAAGGAGATCGCGGCGGCCATCGCGACACGGCAGGGCGACCGTGCGCAGGACGTGATGTACCAGCATCTCAGCGACGTCCAGCATTACATCTACGAGCACGCCTTCCCCGCCGCCGCCACACGACAATAGCGGACGCGTCGCCACCATTCATCGAAGCGCGTCACTTCGCTGAATATCTCGAGAGACGCGACGCTCGATTCGGGCCGGCCGCTTGCCGGGCAGCGCCCTGCGTGATAGGGATTGGTTTCGCTGCAATGACGGCCTCGTCTATGGTTGGATTGCCGGCGAACCAATTTGGCCCTTTGCGCGTACCGTCCGCCTCGTTCCATCTTCCAACCAACCGGAATCTATAGGATCGGCCGCTTTGGCGAAGAGCGCTGCATACGACTATGTCATCGTCGGCGCCGGTTCGGCCGGCTGCGTGCTCGCTAACCGGCTCTCGCAAGATCCGGACAGGAAGGTTCTTGTTCTCGAGGCCGGCGGCTGGGATCGCGATCCCTGGATTCACATCCCGCTAGGTTGGGGCAAGATCCTGCAGAAGCGCCTGCATGACTGGATGTACTTCTGCGAGCCGGAAGCGAATGTCGGCGGCCGTCGCGTCGAGTTTGCGCGCGGCAAGGTGGTCGGCGGCTGCTCCTCGACCAATGCCATGGCCTATGTGCGCGGTAACCGCGCTGACTACGATCGCTGGCAGGCAAACGGCCTCGCCGGCTGGTCCTACGCTGATGTCCTGCCCTACTTCCGCAAGCAGGAGACATGGGAGGGCGGCGCTTCCGCCTTTCGCGGCGGTGACGGTCCGCTGACGACGCAGACCTGTCGCTACCAGGATTCACTCCTCGACGCCTACGCCGAGGCCGGCCGCGCCGCCGGTCACGGCTGGACCGACGACTACAACGGCGAGCGCCAGGACGGCTTCGGTCGGCTGCAGATGACCATCCGCAAAGGCCGGCGCTGCAGCGGCGCCACCGCCTATCTGCGGCCGGCGCTCCGCCGCCGCAACCTGCGGGTCGAGGTGCGCGCCCTCGTGAGCCGCGTGGTTTTCGAGGGCAGCCGCGCCGTTGGCGTCGAATATACCCAGGGCGGCGAAAAACACGTCGTCCGTGCCGAACGCGAGGTCATACTTGCCGGTGGCGTCGTCAACACGCCGCAGCTGCTCATGCTGTCGGGAGTCGGCGACCCTGCGGAGCTGAAGCGGCTCGACGTACCCGTGAAGGTCGGCCTCGTTGGCGTCGGCCGCAACCTGCAGGACCATGTCTCCGTCATCCTGATGTATCAGCGCCGGGAGCCCGGCCCCTTCCATCGCATGATGCGTTACGACCGGATCGCCCGCGAACTGTGCCGGGCCTACGCCTTCGGCACCGGATTCGCCGCCGATGTTCCCGGCGGCATCACCGCGTTCCTCAAGGGTCGCTCCGATCTCAGCGCGGCGCCGCTCGGCGCTTGGCCCTATTTCAAACCTTTCAAGGCGCCATTCACGGATGCGTTCGCCTGCCGTATCGTCATGCTGCATCCGGAGAGCCGCGGCACCGTCACACTGCAGTCGGCCAGGCCGCAGGACCATCCGCGCATCCGGCAGAATTTCCTGTCCACCGACGCCGACTGGCAATCTCTGCGCGCCGGCGTGCGGCTGGCGCGCGACGTCGCCGCGCAGCCATCGTTGCGCCCGTTCATCGCCCGCGAGATCGCGCCCGGCGTCGACCGTACCGGGGACGCCGACATCGACGCCCATATCCGCAATACCTCGATCACCGTTCACCATCCCTTGGGCACCTGCAAAATGGGGCCGGACTCGGATTACGCTGCTGTGGTCGATTTGCATTTCCGCGTCCGCGGCACGGAAGCGCTGCGCGTCATCGATGCCTCCGTCATGCCCGATCTCGTCAGCGGCAACATCAATGCCGCCGTCGTCATGATCGCGGAGCGGGCGGCCGAGTTGATCGGACGCGCCTAGCGCAGACAGACTGCTTCGACGTTGTTTCCGTCGGGATCGTGCAATAACGGCATGCTTCGAGAATCCTGATGTCGGTGCTGACCTCTGGTGGCGCCCTGCTTCCACAACGCGATCACGATCATGTAAGGTGACCTCGGCCGTCGCTTCGGCGAATATCCCGGAAGCGCGCGACTGGCCGGTCTCGCTCGTTGCAACATTTTTCAGCAGAAGGCACCCATGGGAAAGCAGAAGCTCCTGGCCGCCCTGGCCGTTTTCGCACTCGCATCGCCCGGCATCGTCCGGGCGGACGATCAGCCAATCGAGACCCAGATCGTCGACGCGATGAACAAGGCGTTCGGCGTGCATCCCGGCTTTCGCGCCAATCACGCCAAGGGCGTCGTGGTCGAGGGGAGCTTCAAGGCAACGCCGGAAGCGGCGGCACTCAGCAAGGCGGTCCTGTTCAACGGCAGCGTCATCCCCGTGACCGTGCGCTTCTCCGATTCCACGGGCATCCCGGATTTGCCGGACGGCGCCGGGCCGGCCAATCCGCACGGCATGGCCATCAAGTACCATCTGCCCGACGGCAGCGACACCGACATGGTCATCAACTCCCTCAAGTTCTTCCCAGTGTCCAATGGCGCCGATTTCCGCGACCTGCTGCTCGCTATCGCGGCCAGCCCGGCCAATGCTCCCAAACCGACGAAGCTGGAGCAGTTCGTCGCGAGTCATCCTCGAGTGCCAGCCGCCTTGGCGACCGCCGCTACGCCGGACAGCTTCGCCGACGAGACGTACTACGGCGTGGACGCTTTCGTATTCGTCAACAAGGCCGGGGCAAAACAGGCGGTGCGCTATCAGATGGTACCCGAGCAAACCGTGCATCTGGAGGAGGCGGATGCCGCAAAACGGCCACCGAACTTCCTGATGGACGAACTGCCGGATCGCCTGAAACGTGGCCCCGTGACCTTCCATCTCAAGGCACAGCTCGCCGCCAGCGGCGACCCTACGAATGACGCGACACAGCCCTGGCCCGACGACCGCAAGGTGGTGGACCTCGGCGTGATCACGATCGACAAGGCCGTCGCGGACAGCGCGACGGCGCAGAAGGCGTTGCTTTTCCTGCCGGGTCAGCTCACCGACGGCATCGAGCAGTCCGATGATCCGTTGATCGACACGCGCAACGGGGCCTATGCCGAGTCGTACTCGCGCCGCAGTCAGTGAACGGCCCGGATGGGGGAGGCGATCGATCGGCACGCCGCCGCCGCGGCGACCGCCATCTTCCCGGGTTGGGGTGCAGGATCTCCCGGTCGGGCTGATCGCCCTGGGGCTTGCCGCCACGCTCGCACCGGAGCTCTGCGCAAGGGGAGCGCCCGGCCAGCCGCGGGACTGACTCAGAAGGCGACCTTCCATGTCCCGTCGGCGACGCGACAGAACGGCAGAACGTAACGACTGCCGCCGCCGGCCGTGAAGACATGTTCGACTTCGCCGCATGGCATGCCGTCGCGTTCGAAAACGCGCAGGAGCGTCGCGCGACCAGCGCGTCCGCTCTGGGTGCCGGTCCAGTCTGCCGTGGCGCCCTGCTTGTGCGCCTCCAGCACCTGCCGGACAGCCTGTTTGAGCAATTCCCAATCGGGCTCGCTGAGCCTGTAGGTCTCGCGGCCGAACGGATCATTCAGGAGGCCGGCACCCGAGGCCGATGGCGCGAGCGCAATGAATAGTCCCGCACAGAGAACTAGAGCAGCCGAGTCCCGCGCGATTCTTCCGAGTATCATCTTGGACCTCTTGCATCGTGGAATGCGAACACTATCGCAGCAGTTAGTGAGATCGGCCAGAGATCGGATAATGGCATTCACCCGGTCCGCACGATGCAGCGGAAGCCGAGATGGCAGGTCGCGGTATCGATCGGTTGGGCCATGCGCGCGGCCGGGCGATAGCGCCGGCAGTAATTGGGTGCGCACAGATAGGAGCCGCCCTTCATCACCTTGCGGGGGATACGGATATGCGGCATGCGCGGGTCATAGCTGCTGTCCCGGTCGCCGCCGCGCGGATTGTCGATCGAGCAGCAGGCGTGCTGGACTTTCCCGTGATCCTGATACCAGTCGGTGGTCCATTCCCAGACATTGCCGGCCATCTCGTATAGGCCGTAGCCGTTCGCCGGGAAGGAGCCGACAGGTGCGATGCCTTCGTAGCCGTCGGTGCGGAGGTTCTTCCAGGGGAACTCGCCCTGCCAGGTGTTGGCCATCATCTTGCCGCCGGGCGCGAAGTCATTGCCCCAGACGAATTCGGCACCGTCGAGACCGCCCCGCGCGGCGAACTCCCATTCGGCCTCGGTCGGCAATTCCTTGCCCGCCCAGCGGGCATAGGCCTCGGCATCTGCAAAGCCGATCTGCACGACCGGATGTTTCGCGGCGCCCTTGATGGAACTGCCCGGCCCGTCCGGGTGGCGCCAATTGGCGCCCCGAACATAGGTCCACCAGCTATAGCAGTCGCGCAGGTCGACTCGCTGGCGCGGCTTTCGGAACACGACGGAGGCCGCGCCCAGCAATTCCGCTTTTGCTCCGGGATAGTCGGCCGGGTTCGGAGGCGTCTCGGCCAGCGTCACGTGCCCGGTCGCCTCGACGAAACGGCGGAACTGCTCGTTCGTGACCGCGTATCTGTCCATCCAGAAGGCGCCCACGCTGACCGAATGGGCCGGCGCCTCCTCCGCGTAGTGATTGTCGGAGCCCATGCGGAATTCACCGCCGGGAATCCAGATCATGCCGGAAGATGGCGGTTCGCCCGGCGCCGGCTTCGTCGTCATCTCGCTGGCCCGATGTCGGACGGCGCTACCGGCATCGGCATCGCGCTTGACCTGCTGCTGGTCCATCTTCGTCATCCTGGCTAAAAATCGACGTGCGACACGCTGAATGAAAACTCAAGAAGACGGTGTCGAAGGCGAGAAGATCCTAGCAGACTCCCTCGAGCCGGCACCGAACGAATGTCTATGGAGTTCTGCGAGGCTGTTGGCCTCAGGCACCATTGGACGTTGGTCTAGTTGGTGGCCTGGGCGCCGGGCCGTGCGGTCGGTTCTCCTCTTCATTTCTGGGACTCAGCCGACTCGTGCGCGCGAATGCCAATTGCGCGGCGAATGGCGTCCAGAAGCACTTCTTCGTCTAACGGCTTGCACATATAGGCTGTCGCGCCGGCAGCCAGACATTGCGCGCGCGTCTGCGGCTCGTCGTGTCCGGTGATGATGACAACCGGCAATGGCACGCCGTTGCGGGTCAGCTGTCGCTGGACATCAAGCCCGTTCATCCCGGGCATGTGGAGATCGAGAATGACACAGTCGGGCTGGTAGCTCGCCAGGGAGGCCAGGAAGTCCCCTCCCGACTCGAACGTCTTGGCGTCGAGATTCGACGCCCGCAGCAATCGCTTCAGAGCCTTGCGCACTGATTCGTCATCGTCGACAACCGCGATGCGGAGCGGCAATTTCTCCATCCTCCATGGTCGATAGCAGAATTCCGGGGCCGCTGTGTATTGGACCATGGGCCTACAAGCCGCCTTTAACTCGTCCGCGGCGATCTCAACAACGCGGTTGCCGGTCAGTCAGTTCCTTCAGGGGACACAGGCAGAGCAACGAAGAACGAGGCGCCGCGGCCGGAATCGTTAACAGCCCAAAGGCGCCCGCCATGAGCCGCGACGATCGATCGACAGATAGACAGCCCGAGACCCAGCCCGTGCTTCTTGGTCGTGATGAACGGCTCGAATAGCCCGTCGAGCATGTCGGCAGGAATTCCACCTCCACGGTCGCTGACGCAGACCTGGACAGATTGCCGATCGCCTGGCTCAGTGACGATGGTCAGAATGCGCTCGGACGGCTGCGTATCGGTCATCGCCTCGCAGGCGTTCACGATCAGATTGAGCAGGACCTGCTGCAACTGCACGCGATCGCTGCGAACCCGGGGCAGATCGGGGGCCAGCCGGCACGCTGTCGTGACGTTGCGGGCGACGAGATCGCTGTGCGCCAGCTCGAGCACCTCGTTTACGACCTTGTTCAGGTCCAAGGGCCGAAGCAGCGTTTCACCTCTCTTGAGCAAGGCTCGAAGCCGCTGAATTACGCTGCCGGCCCGTTTGTCCGCCTCCACGATGTCCTTGAGTGCGGTACCCAACTCAACCAGATCAAGCGGCTCCCGCGCCAGGAATCGCTGCATGGCCTGCGCATTGCTCAGAATGGCCGTCAGGGGCTGATTGAGCTCGTGTGCCAAGGCCCCTGAGAGCGCACCGAGGATTCCGACGCGGGTCAGATGCGTCAGCTCCTGCCGCTGCCTTTCCGATTCGATTTCCGCCAGTCTGCGACGCGTAATGTCGCTGTGAGAAACGACGGCGCCGCCATCGGGCCGCCGCAGCGGCACCACCACCATCTCGAACCAATGCGTCCCGTCCGGCAGAACGCACACATACTCCTTGTGAAAATCGGCTCTGGATCCACCCAGCACTGCGGTGATGCCCTGCGCGGCCGACGGCCCGTCCGCTCCGGCCCCGGTGCGCCGACAAACGCCCACATAGTCGACGCCTGATGCAGCCCTGTCGAACGTCGCACCGGCGTTCTCGCTGCCGAATCGTATCCAGGCATCATTGGCCGCTACGATGACGCCGCCGCGGTCGATGATGGCCACCTGCTCGTTCAACGAGGCCAACACGGCTCCCGATAGGACCTCCAGCCCGTGCAACTCATCGGCGATGCGGTGCCGGTCGGTGACGTCGATGCAGGTGCCCATCACGCGAAGCGGCCTCCCCCCGGCGTCACGCACGAGGGCGCCGCGAGCCAAGAACCACCTGATGCTTCCATCCCTGTGCAGCAACCGGTGTTCGTCCTCGAATGCAGGCGGCTCGCCGCGGGCGCACGCATTGGCCAAGCCCTGCAGGCGAGGTCCATCATCGGGATGCAGATGCAGCATCCATGCGTCGATGTGATTCGCGATCTCGTGGTCGTCATAGCCGAGCCGCCGCTTCAAAGTCGGTTCCAGGAACATCGCGCCGGTCCGCGGATTCCAGTCCCAGACAGCGACCGACGCGGCAGTGGTCGCCAATCGATAGCGCTGGGTCACGACCTCCTGCGAATGGACGGACCGACGCAGATCGGTGTGGACGGTGGCGAGATAGAGAACGGGTATCGAGATGAGAAGAAATATAGCCTGCAAGAGCAGTATACCCTCTTGTCCGCCGCTCTCGACTGGCCAGTGCGCCAAGCTGCCCATGGTCACAAGGACGAGTCCCAGCAGCGCGCAACTCGCGCCGCCCTTGCCGAAGCGGATCGCTCCCCAGAGCAGCAGCGGCAGGAGGCTGGCCAGCAGCAAGGGAAGCGTATTGGTCAGCACGGGACTTTCGGCGATCACGATCGCGCCCACGGTCGCGAAACAGAGCGCGAGAACCAGCGCCTCCGCTGAGCGCTTGAGGGATGGCCGACGGCATTCTCGGACCGCTTGGGCGAGACAAAGAATGGGGGGCACGAAGATTATCGTAGAGGCGGCGTTAGAGAGAAACCGCAACCGCCAAGCGCCCCAATAGTCGTGGGCCCGCCCGGTCAGCAGGTTGACGGCCGCGTCGCCAAACGAGAACAACAAGGGGGCAGCAAAGACAGCGCATGCGACGAAAACAAAGAAGGTCACATGCGCGCCCGCATCGACGTACTTCCCGGAGAAATACCTGACCAGGGCCGCCGCAACGAGCCCCTGCGCAGTGTTTGTGACAAAGAGACCGAAGGTGGTGGGCCAGGACAATCCTGCCGGAATCTCGACCAAGACATGGGCGGGAAACGCGACTAGGAGGCAGACCCACCACAGTCGAGTCGGAAGGAGCAGAAAGGCGGCCAGGACGATGGCGTTTGGCGGCCAAAGTATGGAATAGGGCGACGATGGAAATCGCATCGCAAAGCCGAGCCGGGCCCCAAAATAGTAGGCTGCGGCACTTGCCAGCAGGGCCAGGGCCTGCGCGACGGGCCCATTCAGTACATCGAATGACGAAGCTTGCTTTGTAGCAGCGGGAAGATCGGAATCGCCGGCCGCGATCGATGTCATCGGGGCAAGGTCGACGTTGCCGTGGAAATGCCAAGTCTTTGTGCCACACGGACGAGGTCCGCAAGCGAGCGAACTCCCATCTTCTCCATGACGCGCGCGCGATGGACCTTGATTGTCTTCTCCACGGTGCCGAGATCCGCCGCGATCTGTTTGTTCAGCTGCCCCGCCACGACATGCGTCAGGACCTCACACTCGCGAGGCGTCAGTGTGGCAAGGCGGTCCCGCATCGACTGCAGTTCCATCTCGGCTGCACGGGCGACGCGATCCACTTCGACCGCGTTGCGCACGGCGGCGAGCAAGTCCTTGTCCATCACCGGCTTCGTGAGAAAGTCAACGGCGCCGGCCTTCATGGCGCGCACACTCGTCGGGATGTCCCCTCGCCCAGTCACGAAAATGACTGGCCGGTGGGAGCCGGATACAGTTAGCGCCCGCTGCACTTCGATGCCATTGAGGCCCGGCATGGCGATATCGAGGACGGCGCAACCCGGCGTTGCCGGATCGTGCCCTTCAAGGAAGCTCTGCGACGAATTGAATGCACAGGCCTCGAAGCCGGCCAGTCGCAGCAGACGCGTCAGGGCCTTCAAGACACCGGGGTCGTCGTCGACGACAAACACCGTAGGAATGGCGGTGGTCATATCTGGCCTCCCGGATGCGCAGGCAGGGTGAAGGCAAATGTGGCGCCGCGGTCCGGGTTGTTGGCCGCCCACAGGTGTCCACCGTGCGCGGAAATGATCGAACGGCAGATCGACAACCCGAGCCCCAGGCCCTGCGTCTTGGTCGTGGTAAACGGTTCGAAGATCCGGTCGATCATTTCCGGAGGGATGCCCGGCCCGCGATCGACGACGCTGAGTTGCAGGCTGCCATTGCCATCGCCGCCGGTCGAGATCTCGATGACCCGTTCAGTTCCATTGTTGTCGGCCATGGCCTCGCAGGCGTTCATGATCAGGTTCAGCAGGACCTGCTCCAACTGCACGTGGTCTCCGCGGATGCCCGGCAGGCTCGAAGTCAGCCGGGTCGTTACCGCGACATTGCGCTCGATGAACTCGCTGTGTGCCAATTCGAGCACCTCGGTCGCGAGATCGTTGATGTCGAGCGCCTGGAGATTAGCTTCACCTTTCCTCAAGAGTGCGCGCAGGCGGTTGATGACCTCGCCGGCTCGCTTGTCGTCACTTCCGATGTCAGCAAGGATGTTCCGCAATTCCTCCAGATCGACCGGTGCCTTGGCCAAAAGGCGTTGCGCCGCCTGCGCGTTGCTCAAAATGGCGGTCAGCGGTTGGCTCAGCTCGTGGGCCAGCGCACCGGATAATTCTCCAAGGATCGCCACGCGAGTCAGATGTGTCACTTCCTGACGACGCTCCTGTGCTTCAAGTTCCGCGCGCCGAAGCTCGGTTACATCGCGTCCGATCCCCTGGATTTCGATGACGCGGCCGTCGGAGGCGAGGATCGGACGGTCGACCCACTGCTGCCATCCAGTGCTGCCGTCCGGTCGCAGGACTTCATGCTCATAGGTCTCCGTGTGCGGGTTCGAGGTGAGCGATTCGACCCGTTGGAGAATGGTGGCACGCGCCGGCCGGGGAATGAGCTCGACGAATTTCGTGCCGACGAGTTGGTCGGGACTTCGCTCGAAGTATCGGCAATAGGCGTCGTTGACGAAGGTCAGAGTAGTATCCGGCAGGTAGCGGCAGATCAATTCGGTCTGGGTCTCCACGACGTTCCGATATCGCTCCTCGCTCTCGCGCAGTGCCGCTTCGGCCTGCTTGCGATCGGTGATGTCGATGACAACGCCGGTCATGTGCAGCGGTTTGCCCGCCGTGTCGCGGATCGTACGCGCCCGGTCGAGGATCCAGCGGACGCGTCCGTCCGGGCCGACCACGCGATACTCCAGGTCGTAGGATGCGCCTCGGGCAACTGCGTCGTTGCAGACCTGCGCCGCTCTGCGCCTGTCGTCTGGATGGCACGCATTTGCGAAGGATTGCTGATCTAGAGGCGCGACGGGATCGAGTCCCAGCAACGCCCGGCATGTGTCGTTGGCCCAGATGCGATAGCCGTCGAATTCGAGCTGCCAGAACCCAAGATTGGTGGATTCCGCCACCAGACTCGTGCGCTCATCGCTCTCCCGCAGGGATGCCTCGGCTCGCCGCCGCCGGCGCGCCTGCAACAGCAGGCCTGCAATGAGAAGGGATTGTACCAGTACCACGGCGACGGCGGTCAGCGCCGGCACCCTGTACTGGTCCCACAGGGACTGTTCCCGAAAGCCGACGACCGTGTCAGCCGGCAGGTTTGCCTCACTCAGGCCCCAGCGGCGAAGCTGCCGCCAGTCGACCATGAACTTGCTGGCATTGCTCGCATCGGCCGGACGAACTTGCGGCTTCTCGCCGGCCAGCGTGCGCAGCGCAAGGTGTGCAAGTTCGTCACCCATAGCCTCGAAGGTCTCGATATAGCCCCCGACGATGCCGCGGCCCAGATAGGTCGAGTAGACCCCGTAAACGGGTGCGTTGGCCGCGCCGGCAATCCGCTCCGCGACATCGCGCGAAGTGAACAGGCTTCCGGTGCCGTCTTCGATCATGGAAAGGAAGAGGATCGCCGTGCGCGGCGGCAATTGCCCGATTTGCTGCAGCAATGCCGGCAGCGGCAAGCCAGCCAAATAAGTCAATTTCAGCCGGCTTTCATAGGGCGCAAGTTTGCCGCGGGCAGTTGCTTCCCACTGCTTGTCGAATTCGGAGGCCCCCGTCACCACCACGAGATTGACGGTGTCCGGCTGCAATCGAAGTGCCAGGTCGACGGTCATGGCCGGATCGAAGCGGCTGACGATACCTGATGCATTCGGCCGCAAGTCGTAGCTCTGGAGGCTCGCCTCGCTCACGGCAGCGAAGAGGACTGGCACGTTCGGAAACAGCGTTGGCTGGTATTGCGCCAGGAACTTCAGGGATTGAGGACCGATGGCAAGCACAAGATCGATCCGCGTCGCTGCGTATTTCTCCTGCAGGAGCGCTCGCATCATCGCCTCATGCTCGGGTGCCGAAAACCGAGCCGCGTCGAGATATTCGGGGAACAAAACGATCTTATCTGCGAGCGCTGTCTCCATGGTCCCGCGAAACCCGTCCAGAAATGCGTCGTTGGCGGGCAGCAGACTATCGTTCGAGAACAGCAGGAGGACGTGCCGTCGCTCGTCATCCGCCTGGGCGGGGCCGATCCAGAGACAGCATGTCGCTACCCAACAGAGACAGGCCACCGCCATGGGCGCCACAATGCGGCACCAATCGAGGAAAAATCGCACCACACTCAAAATCAACATTGCGCCCATGATCCGCCACAATAAAAAGGCGGCGGGGCTCACTCCCCATCCAATTGATATTCTGTCACTTTTCGGCGGCGATTTGCAATCTAATAGGAATTCGGTCGAGACGACGCTGGGCAGGGTGACGCGCCTGGATTTTGGCTGTCTTGTGACAACGGATGCCGACTCGGGGCATTGGACCAAAGTCCAATTGTGATCGAGGGCTTCCGCATTTAAGACCACAGGGAACGGGCGAAGGTTGACCCGTGGTTGGACAATTCCGCTTTGGGGGAAAAGACATGTCCGATTTGAGGTTGATCGTGAAGCTGTTCGTCGTGTGCGCCCTGTTTGGCTTGGCGGGAGCGCTTTCCGGCTGCGCCAGCAACATCGCGCAGATGGAGGCGGTGCAGGCGACGGGCGGGACACCGTTCACGCAGGCGTTGACGGAGGAGTATCGGGCCTTCGTCGCGGACGAGAAGGCGGAGCGCGATTGGAATGCCGCCGACTACTTCGCGATCAAGGGCCTGTCGGCGGCGGGCGGCCAGGTGGTGCTGCCTGAGGAAGTGCCGCAGGCGGGCGATCACACGCAGCCGCTGACGGATGCGCGCGCACGGCTGATGACGGCGCTCGACGGCGGGGCGCGGGACAGCAACCCGGCGGCGGCGGCGAAGGCGCAAGTGGCCTTCGACTGCTACGCGCATGAGGCCCAGGAAGACTTCTGGTACGACTCGCTGACCGACGACCATGTGAAGCCGTGCCGCGACAAGTTCGAGGCGGCGATGGCGGAACTGGCCGGCAAGCCGATGGCGGTGGCAGCACCGGGGACCTACATCGTGCTGTTCGACTTCGATAAGTCGAACATCAACAAGGCCGGTCAGGCGGTGATCGACCAGGTGCTGGCTGACGCCAAGGCCAAGGGCGGCAGCGTGCATATCTCCGACACTGGCTACACCGACCGTGCCGGCACCGAGGCGTACAACATGGCGCTGTCGTTGCGCCGCGCCGACTCGGTCCGCAACGCCTTGACCAACGGCGGCATCCCGGCCGACGCGATCACGGTGGCGGGCCGCGGCGAGAGCGACCCGGCGGTACCGACCGCGGATGGCGTGAAGGAGCAGGCCAACCGCCGCGTCGAGATCATCCTGCAGTAACCCTCCTCACCACGAGGCGGACAAAGGCGGCGCCGGGCAACCGGTGCCGCTTTTGCTTTGCGGTCTGGCAACC
>Ga0335069_10002170_pt1 | contig 30531 bp, 29 predicted proteins | sample Lox_Sample_11_FD_206714 | JGI IMG/M metagenome (GOLD analysis project Ga0335069, IMG submission 206714) | Soil microbial communities from Loxahatchee National Wildlife Refuge, Florida, United States - Lox_Sample_1.1 | ecosystem: Environmental > Terrestrial > Soil > Wetlands | place: USA...
GGGCGTGATGAAGATGGTCAAGGTGTTCGTGGCGGTGAAGCGCAAGCTGCAGCCGGGCGACAAGATGGCCGGCCGTCACGGCAACAAGGGGGTCATCTCCAAGATCCTGCCGATCGAGGACATGCCCTACCTGGCCGACGGCACCGCCGTCGACGTGGTGCTCAACCCGCTGGGCGTGCCCTCGCGCATGAACGTGGGCCAGATCTTCGAAACCCACCTTGGCTGGGCCTGCGCGGGCCTGGGCAAGCAGATCACCACCCTGCTGGAAGACTGGCAGTACGGCGGCGGCCAACGTGAGGCCCTTCTGCAGCGCCTGCACGAGATCTACGGTCCTGATCAGGAACTGCCGGACTCCGACGAGGAGTTGGTCGAACTGGCCCGCAACCTCGGCAAGGGCGTTCCCATCGCCACGCCGGTGTTCGACGGCGCGCGGATCGAGGATATCGAAGAGCACCTGGAGATGGCGGGCCTGGACCGCTCGGGTCAGTCCATCCTGTTCGATGGCCAGACCGGCGAGCAGTTCAAGCGTCCGGTCACGGTCGGCTACATCTACATCCTCAAGCTGCACCACCTGGTCGACGACAAGATCCACGCCCGTTCGATCGGTCCGTACTCGCTCGTCACCCAGCAGCCGCTGGGCGGCAAGGCGCAGTTCGGCGGTCAGCGCTTCGGGGAAATGGAGGTGTGGGCCCTGGAAGCCTATGGCGCCGCCTACACCCTGCAGGAGATGCTCACGGTCAAGTCCGACGACGTGGCCGGCCGGACCAAGGTCTACGAGTCGATCGTCCGCGGCGACGACACGTTCGAGGCCGGCATCCCGGAAAGCTTCAACGTGCTGGTCAAGGAAATGCGCTCGCTCGGCCTCAACGTCGAACTCGAGAACAGCTGATCGGCGTCTGACGCCAAACGAAACTAGGCCGGGGAGGGGCCGTCAGCCTCTCCCCATCAGCCTCGGAATTGTCTGACGAACTGGAAATCCAATGAACCAGGAAGTCCTGAATATCTTCAATCCGGTCCAGGTCGCCCCGACCTTCGACCAGATCCGCATCTCCCTCGCCAGCCCGGAAAAGATCCGCTCGTGGTCGTTCGGCGAGATCAAGAAGCCCGAGACCATCAACTACCGGACCTTCAAGCCCGAGCGCGACGGCCTGTTCTGCGCCCGCATCTTCGGTCCGACCAAGGACTACGAGTGCTTGTGCGGCAAGTACAAGCGCATGAAGTACAAGGGCATCATCTGCGAGAAGTGCGGCGTCGAGGTCACCCTGGCGCGCGTGCGCCGCGACCGCATGGGCCACATCGAGCTGGCCTCGCCCGTCGCCCACATCTGGTTCCTCAAGAGCCTGCCCAGCCGCATCGCCCTGATGCTGGACATGCCGCTGAAGGACATCGAGCGGGTGCTCTATTTCGAGCACTACATCGTCACCGAGCCGGGCCTGACCTCGCTCAAGCAGTACCAACTGCTGAGCGAAGACGACTATCTGCGCTGCCAGGAAGAGTTTGGCGACGACAGCTTCACCGCCGAGATCGGCGCCGAAGCGGTGCGCGGCATGCTCAACGCCATCGACCTGCACGCCACGGCTGAAAAGCTGCGTGAGGAGCTGGCGGGCAACCCCTCGGAAATGAAGCAGAAGAAGGCGTCCAAGCGCCTGAAGATCATCGAGGCCTTCATCGAGTCCGGCAACCGCCCGGAATGGATGATCCTGACGGTGATCCCGGTCATCCCGCCCGAGCTGCGCCCCCTGGTGCCGCTGGACGGCGGCCGCTTCGCCACCTCCGACCTGAACGATCTCTATCGCCGGGTGATCAACCGCAACAACCGCCTCAAGCGCCTGATCGAGCTGCGCGCGCCCGACATCATCATCCGTAACGAGAAGCGGATGCTGCAGGAAGCGGTCGACGCCCTGTTCGACAACGGCCGCCGCGGCCGCGTCATCACCGGCGCCAACAAGCGTCCGTTGAAGTCGCTCGCCGACATGCTGAAGGGCAAGCAGGGCCGGTTCCGCCAGAACCTGCTCGGCAAGCGCGTCGACTACTCGGGCCGTTCGGTCATCGTGGTCGGTCCCGAGCTGAAGCTGCACGAGTGCGGCCTGCCCAAGAAGATGGCGCTGGAGCTGTTCAAGCCGTTCATCTACGCGCGGCTGGACGCCAAGGGCCTGTCGGGCACCGTCAAGCAGTCCAAGCGCATGGTCGAACGCGAACAGCCCCAGGTGTGGGACGTGCTGGAAGAGGTGATCCGCGAGCATCCGGTCCTGCTCAACCGCGCCCCGACCCTGCACCGCCTGGGCATCCAGGCGTTCGAGCCCAAGCTGATCGAGGGCAAGGCCATCCAGCTTCACCCGCTGGTGTGCGCCGCCTTCAACGCGGACTTCGACGGCGACCAGATGGCCGTGCACGTCCCGCTGAGCCTCGAGGCTCAGCTGGAAGCGCGAGTCCTGATGATGTCGACCAACAACATCCTGTCGCCCGCCAACGGCAAGCCGATCATCGTGCCCTCGCAGGACATCGTTCTGGGCCTCTACTATCTGTCGCTGGCCAAGGACAAGGAACCGGGCGAAGGCAAGCTGTTCGTCGGCAACGCCGACATCGAGGCGGCCTTGGAAGCCGGCGTCGTGACGCTGCACTCCAAGATCAAGGCCCGCTTCACCGAAAGCGACGAGCACGGGGTGGTCAAGACCAAGGTCATCGACACCACGCCGGGCCGGATGAAGATCGCGGCTCTCTTGCCGCATCACCCTGCGATCGGCCACCGTCTGGTGGAAAAGCCGCTGACCAAGAAGGAAATCGGCAACCTGATCGACATCGTCTATCGCCACTGCGGCCAGAAGGCGACGGTGATCTTCGCCGACCAGATCATGGGTCTGGGCTTCAAGGAAGCGGCCAAGGCCGGCATCTCCTTCGGCAAGGACGACATCGTCATTCCGGAAAAGAAGAAGAAGCTGGTCGCCGAAACCCGCAAGCTGGTCGAGGAATACGAGCAGCAGTACGCGGACGGCCTGATCACGCGCGGCGAGAAGTACAATAAGGTGGTTGACGCGTGGGCCAAGTCCACCGACCGCGTCGCCGACGAGATGATGCTCGAGATCTCGACCAAGAAGTACGACGAGAACGGCCGCGAGAAGGAGATCAACTCCATCTACATGATGGCCCACTCCGGCGCGCGCGGCTCGCAAGCCCAGATGAAGCAGCTCGGCGGGATGCGCGGCCTGATGGCCAAGCCCTCGGGCGAGATCATCGAAACGCCGATCATCTCGAACTTCAAGGAAGGCCTGACCGTGCTGGAGTACTTCAACTCCACCCACGGCGCCCGTAAGGGTCTGGCCGACACCGCCTTGAAGACCGCCAACTCGGGTTACCTGACCCGCCGTCTGGTGGACGTGGCGCAGGACTGCATCATCACCGAGGAAGATTGCGGCACCACGCGGGGCATCACCCTGCGCGCCGTGGTCGAAGGCGGCGATGTGCTGGTCTCGCTCGGCCAACGCATCCTGGGCCGGGTCACGGCCGAGGACGTGAAGGACCCGAACGGCGACATCGTGCTGCCGGCCGACACCTATCTGGACGAAGCCCTGATCGAGACGGTCGAAAAGGCCGGCGTGCAGTCGGTCAAGGTGCGCTCGGTGCTGGTGTGCGACGCCAACCCCGGCGTCTGCGCCACCTGCTACGGCCGCGACTTGGCCCGCGGGACCACGGTCAACATCGGCGAAGCGGTGGGCGTCATCGCCGCCCAGTCGATCGGCGAGCCGGGCACCCAGCTGACCATGCGCACCTTCCACATCGGCGGCGCGGCCCAGGTGGCCGAGCAGTCGTTCTTCGAAGCGACCAACGACGGCGTCTACCGCATCACCGGCGGCGCCAGCGTCCAGGCGGCCGATGGCTTCCTGGTGGTGATGAGCCGCAACCTGCAGGTCACGGTGCAGGTCGATGGCAAGGACCGCGAGGCCTACAAGCCCCCCTACGGCGCGCGCCTGCGCTTCAAGGACGGCGATGTGGTCAAGCGCGGCCAGCGCCTGGCCGAATGGGACCCGTACACCACGCCGATCATCACCGAAGTGGGCGGCAAGGTCCGGCTCGAGGACCTGGTCGAAGGCCTGTCGGTGCGCGAGGAAGCCGACGAAGCCACCGGCATCTCCAACCGGGTGGTCGCCGACTGGCGCGCCAGCCCGCGCGGCGCGGACCTGCGTCCGGCCATGGCGGTGATCGGGGCCGACGGCGCCTACAAGCGCCTGGCCAACGGCGGTGACGCCAAATACCTGCTGCCGGTGGGGGCCATCCTCTCGGTCAGCGACGGCGACGAAGTGAAGCCGGGTGAAGTGCTCGCCCGTCTGCCCACCGAAAGCGCCAAGACGCGCGACATCACCGGCGGTCTGCCGCGGGTGGCCGAACTGTTCGAGGCCCGCCGGCCGAAGGACTGCGCGGTCATCGCGGAAATGGACGGCCGCGTCGAGTTCGGCCGCGACTACAAGAACAAGCGCCGCATCAAGATCACTCCGGAAGCCGTCGATGGCGAACAGGGCGAGGCGGTCGAGTTCCTGATCCCCAAGGGCAAGCACATCGCCGTCCACGACGGGGACACGATCCGCAAGGGCGAGTACCTGATCGACGGCAACCCGGATCCGCACGATATCCTGCGCATCCAGGGCATCGAGGCGCTGGCCGACTTCCTGGTCAATGAGATCCAGGAGGTCTACCGACTGCAGGGCGTGCCGATCAACGACAAGCACATCGAGGTGATCGTTCGCCAGATGCTGCAGAAGGTCGAGATCCTCGAGCCCGGCGACACCGGCCTGATCCGGGGCGATCACCTCGACAAGCCCGAACTGGAAGAGGAAAACCGCAAGGCGGAAGCCCGCGGCGGCCGTCCGGCCATCGTCCAGCCCGTGCTGCTCGGTATCACCAAGGCGTCGCTGCAGACCCGCAGCTTCATCTCGGCCGCCTCGTTCCAGGAAACGACCCGCGTGCTCACCGACGCTTCGGTGCACGGCAAGATCGACACCCTGGAAGGGCTGAAGGAAAACGTGATCGTTGGCCGCCTGATCCCGGCGGGCACGGGTTCGTACCTGCGCAGCCTGCAGCGCGTCGCCGCCAAGCGCGACGAGCAACTGGCCCAGCAGCGCGACGCCGCCATGGAAGCCCTGCCCGAGGAAATCGCCGTGGAAGCCGAAATCGGCGCCTAGGCCTTGATCGAGTGACGATTGGAACGGCCCAGGAGCGATCCTGGGCCGTTTTCGTTTGTTCAGTCTGCTAGGATTGAACCATGCCCGAACCGATGCTTCCTGGCGCCGAGCGCGCCCTGACTTCGCGTGAGTGGTCGGCCCTGTCGCCCGGCCTCAGGGAAGCTTTGCACGCGGCGCGGGTCGAACCGCGTGTCGTCGCCCGCGCGTCGGCCCCGGCCCGGTTGGCGAGCCTGCTGCGCGGGGCGACGCCGATCATGGTGATGGGCCGGCGCATTTTCTGGCCCCGGGCCCTGGACGACGTCTCCGGCGCCTGGAACGGCCGGGGCATGGCGGTGCTCCAGCACGAGTTGCAGCATGTGCTGGAATTCGCCACCGGCGAGCTCAGCGTGCTGCGCTACATCACCCGGCCCAACAACTGGCGCTACGAGTACCGCATCGGTCCGGGCTCGCGCTGGCGCGACTTCGGCGCCGAACAGCGAGCCTCGATCGTCGAGCACCTGTGGCTGATCGAACGCGGCGTCATGGCCGACCCCGCCGGCGGCGCCCACCATCGGCGGGTGATCCCGTGGGCGGGCTAGCCTAGTCCTGCGCCATCTGCGCGCCCCCCGGCGCCTTGCCCTCCATCACCAGCCGCACCGGCGCCCAAGTGGCGCGGTGTTCGGGGCAGGGGCCCAGGCGCTGCAGGGCCTGCACATGCGCTTCGGCGTGGTAGCCCTTGTGCGCGGCGAAGCCGTAGCCGGGATAGAGGCCGTCCAGTTCCACCATCACCCGGTCGCGCGCGGTCTTGGCCAGGATCGATGCGGCGGCGATCGAGCATGACAGGCTGTCGCCCTTGACCACGGTCTTGACCGGGCACGGCAGCTTGAACGCGTAGTTGCCATCGACCAGGGCGAAGGCCGCCGCCGGGGTCAATGCCGCGACCGCACGGCGCATGGCCAGGCCGGTGGCGTGCAGAATGTTCAGCTCGGCGATCTCGGCCACCGAGGCGAACCCGACCGCCCACGCCAGGGCCGAGGCCTTGATCTCCACTTCGAGCGCTTCGCGAGCTTTATGGCTCAACAGCTTGGAGTCGTTCAGGCCTTTGGGAATCCTGGCAGGGTCCAGGATCACCGCCGCGGCCGACACCGGCCCCGCCCACGGCCCGCGTCCCGCCTCGTCCACGCCGCACACCGGCCCAGGCCCGCAGGCGCCCTCCAACAGCATGTCGGGGCCGGCCCGCTTCATGCGCGCTCGCCCAGGCGCAGGACGGCGTCGTGGCGATGGCAGCCGGTCACATGGTCGTTGACCATGCCCACCGCCTGCATGAAGGCGTAGACGATCACCGGCCCGCAGAACTTGAAGCCCTTGGCCTTGAGCGCCTTGGCCATATCCACGGCCACGGGCGTCTGCGCCGGGACCTGGTCGAGGCGCGCGAAGCCGTTCTGGATCGGCGCGCCGCCGACGAAGCTCCACAGGAAGGCCGAGAAGTCTTCGCCCCGCGCCTGCATGTCCAGATAGATGCGCGCGCCCGAAATGGCTGCGTCGATCTTGGCGTTGGAGCGGACGATGCCGGCGTCGGCCATCAGGCGCGCGCGGTCCGCCTCGCCGTAAAGCGCGACCTTCGCGGGATCGAAGTTGTCGAACGCCGCCCGAAAGGCCTCGCGCTTGCGCAGGATGGTGATCCACGACAGGCCCGCCTGGAACCCGTCGAGCACCAACTTCTCCCACAAGGCGCGGCTGTCGTACTCGGGCACGCCCCACTCGGCGTCGTGATAGGCCTCATACAGCGGATCGCCCGCCAGACCGCGCCACCCGCAACGAATCACGTCCGCATCCATGGGGTCAGTCTGATCCGGGCTCGGTGGGGCTGGGAAGGGTTCCTTCGGGCCACCAGGCGGGGATGTCGAGCGCGACCTTGCGTCCATCCACGGTTAAATCGCCGCTCAGGGCGCGCTCCAGGCGCAGCAGGGCCATGGCGCGGCCCTCGACGCCCGACAGCACCTCGCCCGCGCGCAGGTCGCCGACCGAGACCTGGGTGCCATAGGCCGGCGCAGGGCCGTCGAACGCGATCGGGACCATGCGCGTCTTGACCCCGCTGCGCCGCTTGACGCGCGAGGTCGTCTCCTGGCCGACGTAGCAGCCCTTGTGGAAATCGATGGCGTTGAGCAGGTCGAAGTCGGCCTCCAGCGGAAAGGTCTTATCGGCGATGCAGTCCAAGGCGGGATCGGGCACGCCGAGCGCCAGGGCGTGGGCGCGATAGGCGGCCTCGTCCTCGAGGGCCGCCTCCGCGGGGGGCTCAACCCCGTAGCCGCGCCAGCCCAGCGCCTCCAGGCGCGGATCGGCCAGCCAGCCTGGACCCGGCGCCGCGCCCCGCGCCGCCCACACCGCGCCGGGCGCGGGTTCGATCTCGACCTTGGCCCGTAAGCGGTAAAGCCTGAGCCGCTGGACCAGCGCCGCCCGTCGCTCGGCCAGCACGTCGATCAACGCGCCCTCGCCGTCGGGGTCGGCGGCCACGATCAGGTCGAACAGCAGCTTGCCCTGGGGGGTCAGCAGCAGGGCGGCGCGCGCCTGGCCCGCCGCCAGCGACTCCACGTCGTTGCTCAGCAGGTTCTGCAGGAAGGGACGCCAGTCGGGGCCGCGCACGGCCACCAGGGCGCGGCTCACCAAGGGGTGAAACACCGTTCCGCTCATGGCCGCGCGTCCGCGAAGCGCTTGGGCGCGGGGGACCAAGGTCCTATAGAGGCAAGGATGAAGGCCAAGCGCTTCCCAATCCTATACATCAGTTCCTCGCGCATCGGCGACGCGGTCCTCGCGTCCGGCCTGCTCAAGCGGTTGCACGACGAGATCCCGGACGCCCGCTTCACCGTGGTCGCAGGGCCGCCGTCCGCTCCGCTTTACCGCGATCTGCCCAATCTGGACCAGATCATCGTGATGGAGAAATCCAAAGGCGGCGGCCACTGGTTCAAGCTGTGGCGCCAGGTGCGCGGCCGTCGCTGGGGCTTGGTGCTCGACCGGCGCGGTTCGTCCATCGCCCGTTTCCTCAGCGCGAGGAAACGCGCGATCCACCGGCGGGTGGGCGAGCGCGAGCCCGTGCACAAGGTGGTCGAAGCCGCGCGCCTGCTCAAGCTGGCCGACGATCCGCCGGCGCCTTTCCTGTTCACCAGCGACGAGACCGAAGCCCGCGCGCAGGCCTTGCTCGGCGACGGCGGCCCGATCCTGGCCATGGGTCCGGCCGCCAACTGGGCGGGCAAGACCTGGCCGGTCGAGCGCTTCGCTCTGACGGCGGTCGAACTGATGAAGCCGGGCGCGCCGTTCGAGCACGGCCGCCTGCTGATCCTCGGCGGGCCGGACGACCGGCGCGCCGCCGAACCCCTGCGCCGGTCGCTGCCGCGCGAGCGCTGGATCGACCTGACCGGCCAGGCCGACCTTCTGATCACCTACGCCGCGCTCAAACGCGCCCGCCTCTATATCGGCAATGACTCGGGGCTGATGCACCTGGCGGCGGCGGCGGGGACGCCCACGGTCGGACTGTTCGGCCCGTCCGACGAGCGGCTCTACGGACCTTGGGGACGGCATACCCGCGTCGTGCGCGGCCCACGCAGCTTCGCCCAGATTCAGGCTGTCGATCCCAGCCTAAGCCAGCCAGTGTGCCACATGCTCGACCTGCCGGTCGCCCAGGTGGTCGCGGCGGCCAAGGACCTGTTCGCCGCAAGCGAGCCCAAGCCCGGGTCCGAGCCGCCGGGCCGCAAACAGCCGGCCTAAGCCTGGCCCGCGAAACGCCAGGCCAGGGTCTCGCCGGCGTGGAAGGGCTTCAAGCCGCCGACCTGGTCGGCCACCTGTTCGGGCGCGGTCTCGCTCGCGCGTTCGAGCACGATCCGTCCCTCGTTGAGCGGCAGGCCATAGAAGCGCGGCCCGTTTTCCGAGGCGAAGGCCTCCAGCTTGTCGAGCGCGCCATCCTCCTCGAACGTGGCGGCGTAGCTCTCCATCGCGAAGGGGGCGTTGAACAGGCCCGCGCAGCCGCACGCCGCCTCCTTGCGCCCGATGGCGTGCGGCGCCGAGTCGGTGCCTAGGAACAGCTTGGGCGAGCCCGAGGTCGCGGCTTGGCGCAGAGCCAGCCGGTGCCGCTCGCGCTTGGCCACGGGCAGGCAATAGAAGTGCGGCCGGATGCCGCCGTCGAACATGGCGTTGCGGTTGATGCGCAGGTGATGCGGCGTGACGGTGGCGGCGATGTGAGGGCCGCTTTCCAGCACGAACGCGGCGGCCTCGGCGGTGGTGATGTGCTCGAACACCACCTTCAGGGCTGGGAAGTCGCGCGCGATCTTGGCGAACACCCGCTCGATGAACACCGCTTCCCGGTCGAAGATGTCGATGTCGCGGTCGGTGACCTCGCCGTGGACCAGGAGCGGCATGCCGATCGACTGCATCGTCTCCAGCACCCGCGCGATCTTGGCCACGTCGGTCACGCCATGTTCGGAATTGGTGGTGGCGTGGGCGGGATAGAGCTTGCACGCGGTCAGCACGCCCTTGGCGAAGCCCTGGGCGATATCCTCGGGGTCGGTCCCGTCGGTCAGATAGGCGGTCATCAAGGGCTGGAAGTCGCTTCCGGGGGGCAGGGCGGCCAGGATGCGTCCGCGATAGGCGGCGGCCAGGGCGGCTGTGGTCGCCGGCGGCTGCAGGTTGGGCATGACGATGGCGCGGGCGAACTGGCGCGCGGTGTAGCCCACCACGGCGCTCAGCATGTCGCCGTCGCGCAGGTGCACGTGCCAGTCGTCGGGCCGGCGCATGACGAGTCGATCCGGCGGGTTGGCAGGCGGGTTGGCGGGCGAGGCGGCGGGGGAGGAGGCGCTGGACATGGCGCGGACCCTAAAGCGGCTTGAGGACAGGGGGAACCCGCAAGAAAAAGCCCGCCGGCGGGGTGCGCCGGCGGGCCTGGTCTCGCGTTGCGCGACGGCTTACTTGCTCAGGGTGCAGGCGCGGTTGGTGCCGGCCGCTTCCTTGCAGGTGAACACGTCGGCGACGGTCTCGATCGGCTTGGGCGCGTAGGCCACGATCATGCCGCTGCCTTCGCTGCACGCCACCTCGACGAAGTCCTCGCCGCTCTGGCTGCGCACGCCGGTGATGTAGCGCGCATTGGTCACGGTGCAGGTCTTGCCCTTGGATTTGATCTCGGCGGACAGGTTGGCATAGGTGTCGGCCGGCTTGGACAGCTTGCAAGTCGGCAATCCGAGGGCGCCGACCGCGCGCAGGCAGTTCATCACGGTCGGGTCGCCGCCCGAACCGGTGGGCAGAAGGCTCCACACCGAGCCGGCGTTTTCCTTGCAGGCCAGCTCGACCACTTCGCGCTTGGCGGCGCCGTTTTCGAAGCCCAGGCTCTGATACTTCGACACCGTGCAGGGATAGCCGATCTGCTTGGCTTGCTGTGTGTAGATGTTGGCCTCGGCGGTCTGGGCCACGTCGGCGTCTGTCAGGGTGCAGCCGCCCCCGATGTTCTGCGCCTTGGCGCAGGGGATCACCTGCTTGGGCGCGCCGCCCGCCGCTTCGAAGATGTAGCCCGACTTGCCGTCCGCGCAGCCGATTTCATAGTAGCCGCTGCCGTCGGTGGTGGTCAGCAGCCAGCGGGCGCCCGTCATCTGGCAGGCCGCGGGGTTGGACGGCTTGGCCAGCGCCATGATCTGCTGCTTGATTTCATCGTCGCTGGTCAGGGCGCATTTGCTGCCGAACAGGCCGGCTTCGGCGCAGGTGACCGCCATGAATTTCTTGGTCGAGCCGGGCTGGGGCTGAAGGAACACGTAGCCGCGGTTGTCCGAGCAACGCGCTTCATAGATGTCGATCTTGTCGGTAGCGCTGCCGCCGATCCAGCGGCCGCTCGTCACGCTGCAAGGCGGAGAACTCGCCGTGGCCAGCAGAGGCGTCAGGCCCGTCGCCGGGTTGGCGTTTTCCGGCAGGACGCACATCTGGCCGGGCTTGCCGCCCTTGGCCACGGTCTGGTCCGACATGGTCTTCAGCGCCAGGCAGGTGTAGAACTGCGCGGGCTGGTTGGCGCTGGAAACGATGAAGTAGCCAGGGCCGTTCTTGCAGGCGACTTCGTACACCTTGCTGGCGACGTCCTTGCCATCGACCTTGGACGTGCCGTTGCCCACGAAGTAGGCGTCGCTCAGGTCGCAGGTCAGGCCGACGCTTTGCAGCACCGCCGGCGCATCCTTCATGCCCTGGGTCTTTTGGCCGGCATCGAGGCCCGCGGCGGACGCGACGCCATAGCCGGTGAAGGCCATCAGGACGGCTGCGATCAAGCCGAACCGGAAGAGTTTCATTCGAGAGTGCTCCTGGGTGTATTCCTTTGCCGGCGACTTAAGCCTCCGGTTTCGGCGTGGGTCAAGGTTACCGCGTTGTTCTGGCCGAACCGCGGCCAAACGCGGCCTCATTGGGGGCAAACGCACACCGCGCCCATTGGGCCGGGAACGATCTGCATTATGAAGGTCTTGTGATTGACGCCGCCGCGGGCGCGCCCTAAGGGCCGCCCCGGAAAGGGCTGCAAGGCCCATGCTCAGCCATCGTCGCGAATCGCCCCGCCATCATGTCCGTGTCCAGTCTTCCTCCCGACCTGACCGCCGTCATCGCGCCCGAGCAACCGCACGACGCGGCGGCGGTGCACGCCCTGGTGGCGCAGGCTTTCGGGCCTGGACGCCTGGCCAAGGCCGCCGAGCGCCTGCGCGAGAACAACGCGCCCGACCTGGGCCTGTCGTTCGTAGCCAAGGCCGGGGGCGAGGTGGTTGGCTGCGTGCGCATGTGGCCGATCCTGATCGGCGAGACACCGGCCGTGCTGCTCGGCCCGTTCGCGGTCGACGACGCCTGGCGCAGCCGCGGCCTGGGCGGCGAACTGATCCAGCGGGCGTGCGAGGCGGCGCGGCGGCAGGGATGCTCCGTGGTCCTTCTTGTCGGCGACGAGCCGTTCTTCCGCCGCTTCGGCTTTGTCGAGCCGGCGGCGGGCCAGGTGGTGATGCCCGGCCCGGTCGACCGGCGGCGGCTTCTGTGGCTGGACCTTGCCGGCGCGCCTTTGCCGAGCGGACCCGTACGCTCCGGCGGCATTTGACGCCTTCCCACGAGCGTCTGCCTCGCTTACCTCTGGCCCATGGGCGCCAGCGTTTCGCAGCCGGATCGAGCCGTGTCCGCCTCGCTCTCGACGAGCGGGCCCTCCCTGCGCGCGCTGATTGCCAAGCGGCTCGACCCGGTCGACTCCGTTCCTGCGCCCGGTGCGTTTCGCTCCGACCGCGACCTTAACCCCGAGATGGACGCCGCCGCCTTCCCCGGGGGCTACTATCCGGCGGCGGTCCTGATTGGCCTGATCGAGCGGCCGGGCGGTCTGAACGTCCTCCTGACCCGGCGCGCGGACACCCTGCGTCAGCACGCCGGCCAGATCGCCTTTCCCGGAGGGCGCAGCGATCCGGGCGAAACGGCGGGCCGCACGGCCGTTCGCGAGGCGCAAGAGGAGATCGGGCTGCAGCCGTCCCAGGTCGAGTTGCTCGGCCAATCGACGCGCTTTCGCCTGTTGACGGGGTTCGACGTCACGCCGGTCGTGGGTTTCGTCGCCGCCGACTTTCAGCCCGCGACCGATCCGCTGGAGGTGGCCGAGGTGTTCGAGGCGCCGTTCGCCTTTCTGATGGACCCGGCCAATCGCGAGCGGCGTCTGCGCGAGGCGCCCGGGCCGCCGCGCTGGCACTATGCCATCACCTGGGGCGACCGGGTGATCTGGGGCGCGACGGCGGCTATGCTCAAGGGCCTGCACGATCGGCTGTGGGGCTCTTTCGGTGACTGACGGCCTGATCCTGGACGAACCCTGGGCCAAGGCGCCGGCCACCCAGGCGGTGATGGCGGCCCTGACCGCGTCGGGCGGCCCTGACTGCGCGCGCTTTGTCGGCGGTTGCGTGCGCAACGCCCTGCTGCGCCGGCCGGTCGACGACGTCGACATCGCCACCACCCTGGTCCCGGATCAGACCATGCGGGCCCTGACGGCCGCCGGCGTGAAGTGGGTTCCGACCGGCGTCGAGCACGGCACGGTCACCGCCATCTCCCACGGGCGGCCCTACGAGATCACCACCCTGCGCCGCGACGTGGCCACCGATGGCCGACGCGCCGTGGTGGCGTTCAGCCTGGACTGGGCCGAGGACGCCGCGCGGCGGGATTTCCGCCTGAACGCGCTCTACATGGATGGGGCAGGGCGGGTGTTCGACCCGTTGGGCCAAGGCGTGGACGACGCGATGAGCGGCCGGATCGTGTTCGTGGGCGATCCCATGACCCGCATCCGCGAGGACTATCTGCGCATCCTGCGCTTCTTCCGTTTCTTGGCGTGGTACGGGCGCGGCGCGCCGGACCCCGCCGCTCTGGCCGCGTGCGCGGCGCTGAGGGATCTGCTCGCCGACCGACCGGGCGAACGCATTTCCAAGGAACTGCTCAAACTGCTGGCCGCCGACGATCCTCGGTCGGCGGCGCGCCTGATGCGCGACGCCGGCGTTCTGGACATGGTCATGCCCGTCGCGGGGCTGGAGCGCCTGGAGGCGCTGGTGGGCCTTGAGCGGGACGCGCTGGGCGAGACCGATGCGGCGCTGCGACTGCTGGCGCTGATGCCCCAGGTCCCGTCCGAAGTCGCGCGCGCGGCCGAACGCCTGCGGCTGTCCAACGCCGATCGCGACCGGCTGCTCGCGGCCCTCGCCGCCGCTCCGCCCATCGCCCCGTCCATGGACGCCCACGCCGTGCGGCGGTTGATATACAAGGCGGGCAAGTCCGCCGCGCGTGACCGGATCAAGCTGGCCTGGGCCGCCGCGCCGCAGGCGCCGGGCTGGCGGGCGCTGTTGCAGCGAGCCGACGCCTGCGCCGCGCCAGTATTCCCCCTGACCGGTCAGGACGCCATCGCCGCCGGCCTGGCGCCGGGGCCGGTGGTCGGGCGCGCGCTCAAGGCGGTCGAGGCCTGGTGGATCGATCAGGACTTCCCGGACGACCGACCGCTCGCCCTGGCGCATTTGAGCCGCGTGGCGCACGCGATGGGTGAGCCCTGAAACGGCCGTGAAGCGGCGTCAGCCTTCGCTCTCACACAGTTTTGATGCGCCGTCGCATGAACTTAACGGGCCCTAAGAGTCCGCATCGCTCTATAGCGGGGTCCGGTTGCTTTGAGCCGCCGGCGCTGGCACGGGCCGGCGCCGCGCTCATCAGATAAATATTGGCGGTCCGGACCGCGCGTTACCGCTAAGCTTGAAGGATGCCCATGATCGCCAAATCCAAGGCGCGCCGCCTGTCGAAGATTTTGGCCGCGGCTTCGACCGCCGCCCTGCTGTGCGGCTTCCAGGCGACGCAGAACAGCCGGCCCTCGCTGTCGGACGCGGCGATGGCGGTCACCAACCCCGAGGCTCCGCCCGTCAAGCTTCCCGCCAATGTGCTGGAGGCGGCCAGCGTCTACATCGCTTACATCGACCGGGCGGCCGGCATCAGCCCGGCTTTCACCGACGGCCCTTCGGTCCAGGACAGCCTGCGCCGCGCTGAGGCGATCGAAACCAAGCAGATGGCGCGGGGCATGACCGCCTACGCCGCCATCGTCGCCCTGCAGGAGCCCACCTTCGTCGCCTCGGTGCGCAAGTTCGGCGCCGATCCCGTCCAGCGGGGGCAGGTGGCCCAGGCCCTGCTGGCCGATCCGCGCTACGCCACGGCCTTCCCCGGCGCCGACCGGGCGGCTGGCCTGATCGTCGCGGCCCTGACCGACCAGGGCCAGCGCGTCGAGGACACCGGCAAGCGGGTCAAGCAGGCGGCCTATGACGTGCAGCACCAGTCGTGGTCCAAGGGCGTCGTCAGCGATCGCGACGGGCGCCTGGCCCTGGCCAAGTCGCTGTCGGAAACCCAACTGACGGCTGACGCCGACGCGGAGAGCCGCATGCAGCAGGCCGCCACAGGGGCCACGCCATTGCTGGTGTCCGGCGCGGCGGATGCGGGGCCCTATACCCCCACCATCGAGCGGGCGCTGGCGGTCGCGGCCATGGCCGCGCTTGGCGACGGCGGCGAGGATTTCTCCGAGCCCCTCAACGCCCTGCTCACCGTGCCCGAGCAGAGCGACTGCCTGCACGACGCAAAGCTCGACCTCTATGAATGCCTGGCGGTGGCCAAGCCGCACTATGAGGATGTGTTCTGCCTGGGCCAGCACGTGCTGGCCGACGCCGGGGCCTGCATCATCAAGAGCGTGACGCCCTACGTCGCGCCGCCGCCGGTGTTGATCAAGGCCACCGACACCAAGCCGGCGCCCGTCAAATCCCGGGCGCGCAAGAAAAAGGTCGTCAAACACTAGGCCGCCGCAGGCGCGTCATTTGCCCGTCATAGCCCAGTTGCGGGCGCGGACTTTAGCGTGTAAACAGCCCCACCCAATTTATCCGGTCTGAGACCGACGCCGCGCTTTGGCGCGGCGGTTTCGTTTTGAGGCAGTGGCTATGGCCGAGATCGTTCTGAACGTGGAAGTCCGTGAAGGCGTTGGCACGGGCGCTTCGCGCTCGGTGCGCCGCGAAGGCAAGGTGCCGGGCGTGCTGTACGGCGGCCCGCGCGGTCCCGTCTGCATCGCGGTGCCCAGCAACGAGTTCCGCAAGGCGCTCTACTCGGGCAAGCTGCTCGGCCACATGGTCACCCTGCGCCACGGCGGCGAGGACCAGACCGTTATCGCCAAGGACGTGCAGTTCCACCCCGTGTCGGACGAGCCGATGCACTTCGACCTGTACCGCGTCGACGAGCACCAGCTGATCAAGATCGCCGTGCCGGTGCACTTCAAAAACGAAGACCTTTCGCCTGGCATGAAGGCCGGCGGCGCCTTGAACATCAACCTGCACGAAGTCGAGCTGGAAGTGCCGGCCGACTCCATCCCCGAGGAGCTGGTGGTCGATCTGGCGGGCCTCGAAGTGGGCGCGGTGATTCACGCGGGCGACCTGAAACTGCCGGCCGGCGCCAAGGTGTCCAAGCACGACGCCGAGCTCACCGTCGCCTCGATCGCCATGTCCTCGGCCTTCAAGTCCGACGAAGCGGCCGCCACCGAAACCGCCGAAGGCTGATCGCGGCTGAGCGGGTAGGGGATCGGCCATGCTGATCCTGGCGGGCCTCGGCAATCCGGGCGCCAAGTACGAGAAGAACCGGCACAACATCGGCTTCATGGCGATGGACGCCATCGCGCGCCGGTGGAGTTTCGGGCCCGAGCGCTCGTCGTTCCAGGGGCTGATCCGCGCCGGCGCGATTCCGACGCCGGGCGGTGAGGTCAAGGCCATCCTGCTCAAGCCGCAGACCTTCATGAACGAGAGCGGGCGCTCGGTGGGCGAGGCGATGCGCTTCTACAAGGCCGAGCCGCCCGACGTGACCGTGTTCTACGACGAGCTTGACCTCGCGCCGGGCCGCTTTCGCATGAAGGCCGGCGGCGGGGCCGCGGGGCACAACGGCATCCGCTCGATCATCGCCCACATCGGCCCGCATTTTCGCCGCGCGCGCATGGGCATCGGCCACCCCGGGCACAAGGACCGGGTGATGGGCCACGTGCTGTCCGATTTCCACAAGGTCGACCAGGCCTGGCTCGCGGCCCTGTGCGACGCCTGCGCCGACGCCTTGCCGATCCTGGCGGCGGGAGAGGACGAGCGCTATCAGGGCGAGGTGATGCGCCTGGCGCCGGCCGAGAAACTCGACACGCGCAAGGCTGGACGGGAGGCCGCCCCCTGATGTTCGGCATCGGTCCTATCGTTCTGTCCCTGGCCTTCTCCATCGGCCTGTGCGTCCACGTCGTGCGCACCGGGCGCGAGGCCTTCTGGCTGTGGGTGATCCTGCTGTTCCAACCCCTGGGCGGGATTGTCTATCTGGTGGCCATCGTCCTGCCGTCGCTGATGGGCGGCCCGACCGCGCGGCGCGCGGGCGCGGCGGCGCGCGCCACGCTCGACCCCACCCGCGACTATCGCCAGGCCCAGCAGGCGGTTCAGGATACGCCCACGGTGCACAACCGCATGCGCCTGGCCGAGGCGGCGGGCGAGCTCGGTCGCTGGGACGAGGCGCTGACGCAATACCGGCAAGCGGCCCAGGGCGTGCACGCCGAAGACCCCGCCCTGATGGAAGGACTGGCGCGCGCCCTGGTCGAGCTGGGCCAGTTCGCCGAGGCGCTGCCGATCCTCGAGCGCCTGGGCCTGGACGGCGAGCCCGGCCACACGCCCCAGATCGGCCTGCTGTTCGCGCGCGCCTATGAGGGGCTTGGCCGGCCCAGCGATGCGGACCGCTATTATCGCTCCGCCGGCCTGCGCACGCCCGGACTGGAGGGCCTGGCGCGCTACGCCGCCTTCCTCGCCCGCGCCGGCCGCGCCGACGAAGCACGCCAGATGTTGACCGACATCGACCAACGCCTGGCCCGCACCAACGCCCGCTTCCAGAAGGAAGGCCGCCAGTGGCGCGATCTTGCCGCGGAGGCGATCGCCCGGGCCCGGTAGGCCGGGGGCGATGTTTGGGGTCGCCAATCGCGCCCACGCCCGTATAAGACCCCCTCACGAAACCCATCGAGGACCTGATGGCGCTGAAAGTCGCGATCGTCGGCCTGCCCAATGTGGGCAAGTCCACCCTGTTCAACGCCCTGACCCAGACGGCGGCGGCCCAGGCGGCCAACTATCCCTTCTGCACCATTGAGCCCAATACCGGCGACGTGGCGGTGCCCGAGCCGCGCCTGGACGTGCTGGCCAAGATCGCCGGGTCCAAGGAAATCATTCCCGCGCGGATCAACTTCGTCGACATCGCCGGCCTGGTGCGCGGCGCCTCCAAGGGCGAGGGCCTGGGAAACCAGTTCCTGGCCAACATCCGCGACTGCGACGCGGTGGCCTATGTCTCGCGCTGCTTCGTCAACGACGACATCACCCATGTGGAAGGTCGCGTCGATCCGATCTCGGACCTCGACATCATCGAGACCGAGTTGATGCTGGCCGATCTGGAGAGCCTGGAGAAGCGCTCGGTCGCCTTGGAAAAGAAGGCCAAGGGCGGCGACAAGGAGGCGGCCCTGACCCTGTCCCTGGTCAAGCTGGCGCTGGAGCAGCTCAATCAGGGCAAGCCCGCCCGCCACGCCAAAGTCGATCCGGACCACGCCAAGGCGTGGCAGATGCTGCAACTGCTGACCGCCAAGCCGACCCTCTATGTGTGCAACGTCGAGGAAGAGGCGGCCGACAAGGGCAACGCCCTGTCGGCGCTGGTGGCCCAGCGGGCGGCGGCCGACAACGCCAAGTCGGTGGTGATCTCGGCCCAGATCGAGAGCGAGGTGGCCATGCTCGACGCCGCCGAACGCGCCGAGTTCCTCGAGACCCTGGGCCTGGAAGAGCCGGGCCTCAACCGCCTGATCCGCGAGGCCTACACCCTGCTGGGCCTGCAGACCTATTTCACCGTTGGGCCCAAGGAGGCGCGCGCCTGGACCATTTCGGTCGGCATGACCGCGCCCCAGTCCGCCGGCGTAATCCATACCGACTTCGAGAAGGGCTTCATCCGCGCCGAAACCATCGCCTATGACGACTACGTCAAGCTGGGCGGCGAGGGCGGCGCCCGCGAGGCAGGCAAGATGCGCCTGGAAGGCAAGGAGTACGTGGTGCACGACGGCGACGTCATGCATTTCCGCTTCAACGCTTGAGGCCCGGCGCGCTAAGACGGGCCCGCTAAGACGGACAGTGTGCGCGTAAGCTTGGAGGATCGACGTGAAGCTCATCAGCAAGGCCGACGGGTTCGAGTTCGAGACCTATCACGCTCAGCCGACCGACGCCCGGCGGGGCGGGTTGGTGCTGATCCCCGAGATTTTCGGGGTGACGGCGGGCATCAAGCGCATGGCCGACGGCTTCGCCGAGGCCGGCTATGAGGTGCTGGTCCCCCACGTGTTCGACCGCTGCGAGCGCGGCTACGACGTCGAGCGCAAGCCCGAGACCTTCGAGACCGGCTTCCGCTATGTGCAGGAGGTCGGATTCGACCGCGTCATCGGCGACGTGCAGGCCTGTATCGACGCGCTCAAGGGCCCGGTGTTCATCACCGGCTTCTGCTACGGCGGCACGGTCACCTGGCTGGCGGCGGCGCGCTGCACCGGCCTGACGGCGGCGTCCGCCTATTACGGCGGATCGATCAAGGATTTCCTGAACGAAGCGCCCAAGGTTCCGATTATCCTGCATTTCGGCAAGAAGGATCACTACATCCCCGCCGAGACGCGTGAGGCCATCGCCGCGGCCTATCCCGATGCGCCGATCTATCTCTACGACGCCGACCACGGCTTCTATTCCGACGACCGGCCGGACTATCAGGTCGAGCCGGCCGCCCTCAGCAAGCTGCGCACCCTGCAGTTCTTCCACCAGGCCGCGAGCGGCAAGATCGAGGCCTAGGCCCGCGGATCGCCCTCGGCCACCTCGATCGCCTGGCGCACATGGGGATGGCGCTCCAGGCGGCGGGCCAGGACCGCCTGGGCGAAGATCACGCCGATGCCGGCCGCGTATCCGGAGAACACCCCGGCCGGATAGCGTCCGCCCGAGGCCACGCCCGCGATCTGCAGGTAGATGAACAGGGCGGCGAACACCAGAAGGCCCAGGCCCACCAGCACCGAGCGCACGGTCTGGCCAAAGCCGGCCTTGAAGCACAGCCAGACATAGCGCTCCACCCAGCTGCGTCCGGGCGGAAAGACCATGAAGCCGACCAGGCTCAGGCCGAGGAACAGGCCGGGAAAGCCGAGCGTGAACAGCGCCTTGCGTTGGTCGGAGCCGGGCAGCACCCGCCAGGCGTGGATCACCGCGCCCAGATAGACCAGGCACGCGAACAGCAGGGCGCTGTTCTGCATGCGTCTGAAATTGCGCCAAGCCCGGGTATGGGTCATCGCCGCCTAAGGTAGGCGCCGCCTTGGACGAACGCCACCTTGGCCGCGCGATCCTGGCCGCTCAGTGTCCGGGAAAATCGATCAGGGTGGTGACCGGCACGTTGAGCTGGCTCAGCCGCTCCGAACCGCCCAGGTCGGGCAGGTCGATCACGAAGCCGGCGGCCACCACCTCGGCCCCCGCGCGGCGCAGCAGCTCGACCCCGGCGATCGCGGTGCCGCCGGTGGCGATCAGGTCGTCGACCAGCATCACCCGCTCGCCCGCCTCGCAGGCGTCCTGGTGCATCTCCAGCGCGTCCACGCCGTATTCCAGGGCGTACTCCACCGCATGGGTCGCATGGGGCAGCTTGCCCTTCTTGCGCAGGGGGATGAAGCCCGCGCCCAGCTGATGGGCGATGGCCCCGCCCAGGATGAAGCCGCGCGCCTCCAGACCCGCCACCTTGGTCACGCCCAGGTCCTTGAACGGCTCGACCAGCCGGTCCACGGCGTGGCCGAAGGCCTCGGCGTCGCCGAACAGGGTGGTGATGTCGCGAAAGATGATCCCCGGCTTGGGATAGTCCGGGATGGTGCGGATGGCGGCGCTGAGATCCATGGGCGGTGACGGGTCCTTTCCGGCGCGGGGAACTTAGCGATCATCGCCGCCGGTTCAAACAAAAAGGCCCGCCGGGGGGCGGGCCTTCCGCGTCCTGACGCAGGTCGGTCAGTGACCGACCTTGCTCCAGATCTGCCGATAGCTGGCGTAAAGCACCCCGGCGAAGATGCACAGATAGATCAGCACGGCGAAGCCGGTCTGCTTGCGCTCCTCCTGGTGCGGCTCGGCGGCCCAGGCGAGGAAGGCGGCCACGTCCCACGCTTCCTGGCTGACCGTGGCCTTGGTTCCGTCGTCGAACGACACCAGGCCGGGCTTCAGCGGCGGGGGCATGGAGATGGTCCCGCCCAGGGGCACCTGGTCGGCCGCGCCGTTCCAGAAGCTGGTCAGGTCGCCCGAGAAATAGGGGTTGTAGTATTTGCCGGGCGCCACGGTCAGGCCGGCCGGCGGCGCGGTGAAGCCGGTCAGCAGCGAATAGATGTAGCGCGGGCCGCCCTCTCGCGCCTTGGCCATCAGGGACAGGTCCGGCGGCGCGGCCCCGCCGTTGGCGGCCTTGGCGGCGTATTCGTTGGGGAAGGGCGCCTTGAAGTGGTCTGACGGGGTGGCCGGACGGGTGATCGACTCGCCCGTGTCGGTGTCGATATCCGGGACCATGAAGTCCTTGGCGATCGACTTGGCGTAGGGGCTGTCGTTGGGGTTGGGATACTTGGCGTCGTAGAACGGCCCGCCCTTGTCCGCCAGGTTGCGGTAGGACAGCAGGTTCATCGAGTGACAGTTGGAGCAGACGTCGTGGTACACCTTGTACCCGCGCTGCAGCTGTTCCTGGTCGAACTTGCCGAACGGCCCCTCGAAGCTCCAGTTCACGTCCTTGAGCGGGGCCTGCGTCGTGGCCGCGAACGCCGGGGCGCTGAGCGCCAGGCCGGCCAGGGCTGCGACGATGGTCAGTTTACGCAGCATCTGACTCAACCCTTCTTTTCGGCTTGCGCGGCCGCGCCCTGGGGCAGGGCGGGGCTTTTCAGGACAGGCTCGGAGATCGACTCAGGCACGGCCAGCGGCGTTTCCGTCAGGCCGAGCAGGGGCGTGATCACCAGGAAGTAGGCGAAGTAGTACAGGCCCAGCACCCGCGACAGCCAGGTGTAGCTGTTCAGGTTGGAGTCGATGAAGGTGAAGCCGGCCAGGCCGTTGAAGATCTTGTCGTCCGGCTCGTGCGAGCCGCACAGGCCCAGCAGCAGGGCGTCGGCCACGAAGATCAGGAAGAACAGCCGGGCGCTCGGGCGATAGCGCATCGACTTGACCTTGGACGTGTCCAGCCAAGGCAGCACGAACAGCATCCCCACCGCGCCGAACATGCACAGCACGCCGGTCAGCTTGTCCGGCACCGCGCGCAGGATGGCGTAGAACGGCAGGAAGTACCATTCGGGCACGATGTGCGCCGGCGTCACCAGCGGGTTGGCCGGCACATAGTTGTCCGGGTGGCCCAGTGAGTCGGGCATGAAGAACACGAAGCTGGCGAACAGGATCAGGAAGCACACCATCGCGAACCCGTCCTTCACCGTGTAGTACGGATGGAACGGCACGGTGTCGGCCTTGGACTTCACCTCCACCCCGCGCGGGTTGTTGTTGCCCGGCACGTGCAGCGCCCAGATGTGCAGCACCACCACGCCCGCGATCATGAACGGCAAGAGGTAGTGCAGCGAGAAGAAGCGGTTGAGCGTGGGGTTGTCGACCGCGAACCCGCCCCACAGCCAGGTGGTGATGCCCTTGCCCACGATCGGCAGGGCCCCGAACAGGTTGGTGATCACCACCGCGCCGAAGTAGGACATCTGGCCCCACGGCAGCACATAGCCCATGAAGGCCGTGGCCATCATCAACAGGTAGATGATGCAGCCCAGGATCCACAGCACCTCGCGCGGCGGCTTGAACGAGCCGTAGTAGATGCCGCGGAACATGTGGATGTAGACCGCCAGGAAGAACATCGAGGCGCCGTTGGCGTGGATGAAGCGGATCATCCAGCCGTGGTTCACGTCGCGCATGATGTGCTCGACGCTGTTGAAGGCCATGTTGCCGTTGGGCACATAGTGCATCGCCAGGATCACCCCGGTGATGATCTGGATGCCCAGGCACATCGCCAGGATGCCGCCGAAGGTCCACCAGTAGTTCAGGTTCTTGGGCGTCGGGTAATCGACGAAGCTGTCGTGGGCCAGCCGGATGATGGGCAGGCGCGAGTCCAGCCAGCGGGTGAAGCCGGTCTTCGGCTCGTATGTGGATTGTCCGCTCATGATCAGCCGATCTTGACCTTGGTGTCGGTGGTGAAGGCGTAGTTGGGCAGGATCAGGTTCAGCGGCGCCGGACCCTTACGGATGCGCCCCGCCGTGTCGTAGACCGAGCCGTGGCACGGGCACAGCCAGCCGCCATACTCGCCCAGGCCGAAGTTCGGCACGCAGCCCAGGTGGGTGCACACCCCGACCAGGATCAGCCATTCCGCCTTGCCCGGCTTGTGGCGCGAGGCGTCCGTGGCCGGGTCCTTCATCGGGGCGTGGTCGTCCTTGACCGCCTCGGCGATCTCCTTGGCCGTGCGGTGGCGCACGAACACCGGCTTGCCCTGCCACTTGACCACCACCTGCTGGCCCAAGGAGACCTTGCTCAGGTCGAACTCGATCGAGGCCAGGGCCAGGACGTCGGCCGAGGGGTTCATCTCGTCGATCAGGGGCCAGGCGAACGCCGCCGCTCCGCCCACCGCCACCGTCGCCGCGGCGATATGGATAAAATCGCGCCGGTTCGGATCACCGGCCTCGTGCTGCCCCGACACCGGGCTCGCCTCAACCACCGTATTCGCCACCGCTGGTCACCTCTGGTTGGATACGCGCGCGACAGCGCGCGGCGCTAGGGACGCTCTCGACCCCGAATGGGTCATCTGCAAAAAGGGCATAGGAGGAGAGCGGCCTGAATCGAGGCTCGGGGCGCAAGGCTGGCCCATGTTTCCCCCTTTGTGAACGTAGGCGCTGTGCGCCGATCGTCTCTCGCTCTGTATGGATCGATTAGAATGCGTTTGGCCCTTTTTCAACCGGACATTCCGCAAAACCTCGGTGCGGCCATCCGATTGTGCGCTTGCCTGGCGGTTTCCCTCGATGTGATCGAGCCCTGCGCCTTCCCTCTGTCCGATAAATCGCTCAAGCGCGCGGCCCTGGATTACGGCGACAAGGCCCAGATTCGCCTGCATTCGGGCTGGACCGCCTTCCTCCAAGCGCGCGAACGCGCCGACGGCCGGCTGATTCTCTTCACCACCACAGGGGCGCGGCCCTACAGCGGCTTCGGCTATGCGGCAGGCGACACCTTGCTGTTTGGCCGTGAAAGCGCCGGCGTTCCGCCCGAGGTCCATGACGCGGCCGACGCCCGGCTGTATATCCCCATGGCGCCCGCGCCGGGTTTGCGCTCGCTCAACGTCGTCACCTCCGCCGCCATGGCATTGGGCGAGGCGCTGGGGCGCACGGGCGGGTTCGCCGTTTCGTCCCCCGGCCCGACGTCCTGAAGGAACGCCGCCCATGTCTCTGTCCCAGCCCGCGACCCAGACCCCCCACGATCTGGCGGCCCGCCAGGATCAGGCCCGCGTCTGGTTCGAGGACCTGCGCGACCAGATTTGCGCCGCTTTCGAGGCGTTGGAGGACGAGGCCCCGCCGGCGCTTTATCCGGGCCAAGCCGGCCGCTTCACGCGCACGCCCTGGACCCGCGAGGGCGGCGGGGGCGGGGTCATGAGCCTGATGCGCGGGCGCCTGTTCGAGAAGGTCGGGGTGCATGTGTCCTCGGTCCACGGGACTTTCACCCCCGAATTCGCCAAGTCCATCCCCGGCGCCGAGGCCGACGGCGCCTTCTTCGCCACCGGCGTCAGCCTGATCGCGCACATGCGCTCGCCGCGCGTGCCGGCGGTGCACATGAACACCCGCTTTATCCGCACCACCCAGGGCTGGTTCGGCGGCGGGGCCGACCTGACCCCGCTGCTGGCCTTCCAGCGCGACCAGGACTTCCCCGACGCCATCGCCTTCCACGCCGCCATGAAGGCCGCCTGCGACGCCCACGACCCCGCCTGGCACGCCAAGTACAAGGCCTGGTGCGAGGAGTACTTCTTCCTGCCCCACCGCGACGAGCCGCGCGGCGTGGGCGGCATCTTCTATGACCGCCATGACTCGGGCGACTTCGCCCGCGACCTCGCCTTCACCCAGGACGTTGGGCGGGAGTTCCTGGCGGCCTATCCCGCCATCGTGCGCACCCGCATGGCCGAGCCGTGGACCGAGGCCGAGCGCGAGGAACAGCTGATCCGCCGCGGCCGCTATGTGGAGTTCAACCTGCTCTACGACCGCGGCACCACCTTTGGTCTCAAGACCGGCGGCAACGTCGAATCGATCCTCTCGTCCATGCCGCCGGTGGTGAAGTGGCCCTAGAACAGCCCTTGGCCATCGCGGCGGCCTGCCAGTGCGGCGCCGCGGCGATCGAGCTGACAGGCGCGCCAATCCAGAGCGTGAGCTGCTTTTGCGACAGCTGCCGCACCGCCGCGCTCGGCTTCGAGCGCGATCTGGGCGCGCCCCCGACGGTCAACGCCGAGGGCGGGGTCGATTACTGCCTCTATCGCAAGGACCGGGTGCGGATCGTCCGGGGCGGCGAGCATCTGCGCGAACATCGCCTGCGGCCGGACTCGCCCACGCGCCGCGTGGTGGCCAGTTGCTGCCAGTCCCCCATGTTCGCCGACTTCACCCCCGGCCACTGGCTGACCGTCTTCTGCGCCCGCGTCCCCGGTCACCCCGCGCCTCAGATGCGCATCATGGCCAAGGACCGGCCCGAAGGCGCGCCGCTGCCGAACGACATCCCCACCTACGCCGCCCAGCCGCCGGCGATGCTATTCAAGCTGCTCGCCGCCTGGGCCGCGATGGGGTTTCGGCGTCCGAAGATCGGGGGGTGATTTGGCTGTGTTGCGCGGACCGGCGCCTAGGTCGCCAGCTCGACCGTCAAAGCCGTCCGGGAATGGCTGGCGAGCAAAACAACCTGGTCGCCTTCATCCAGGTCCAACGGTCGGCGAAAGCGGTAAAGGACGTGCATCCACCCGTTGGCCCCGGCGCCTTGACGAGGCCGGTTTTCGTAGACCGACTGTTCGTCTAATTCGAGCCACAACCATTGGGCGACGCCGATGCACCGACCCCGTCGGGTCGCCGTCACTGAAAGCGTGCGGCGGTCTGCGGGAAAGCTGGTTTGCATCAGGTCAAACCTAAAGAGCTCAAAGTCATCTGAAAGGACGTCGTGCTGCAACCGGTCCAGGTGCAGGCCGACCTTTCCCGGCGCCAAGACATCAAAGCCCGAAAGATCGAAGCCCGTGGATCGGGAGGCGAACAGTTGGGCCTCGACAGCCGCTCCCCCGAGCAGATAGCCACGGGCCGCCGCTTGCCGGGGAATCACGGCCGCGCCGTCAGTCAGCAGATGGCGCCGCGCATGCTCTATCGTCGGTAAAATGGCCTCTGAGAGTACCCCGCTGGCGAATGTCTCGGTGACCAGCAGATCGGCCCGTTCGGCCATGTCTTTGCCGATTTCCAGCCGCTCAGAATGCTTTGCGTGCAGGGTGATGCGGTTTGAATATCCATTGACCTCGATGATTCCGGCGGCGACGCGGGCGATAGGCTCAAGGACTTCGCAAGTCGTGACCTCAGCCGCACCGGCGCGGGCCGCCATCATGGCCAGGAGTCCAGAACCGGCGCCGATGTCCAGAACCCGTTTGCCTGGCGCGGCGCGGCGCAAGGCTGCATCGTAAGCGGCGTTGCGCTCGTCATCCGCCACCATGGGGAAATGCCATGCCGGAGCCGCCCTGGCGCACGCCAGATTCAGGTTCTCTCGCGCATCGACGTATCCGGGATCGATCTCTAAGGCCCGGCGGTAGCAATGGATGGCGGCGAGATCGTCGCCTTTGGCCTCCAGAACCGAACCGAGGTTATTGAGCGCCTCAGCGAACCGCGGCCTGAGCAAGATGGCGTTTTCGAAGGCTTCTTGCGCCGACGCAAGATCGCCCTGCGCCATGCTTACGACGCCAAGGTTGCTCTGCACATCCGGATTGGCCGGATCCAGCCTGGCCGCCAACCGAAGGAATCGTTCGGCGGCGGGCAGATCGCTCGAAGCAAACGCCACCAGCCCCATCTGATGATTAGCCAGAACGTTCTGGGGGTTCTGAACCAGAATTTGGCTCAACAAGTCGCGTCCTGAGACGAGATCGCCCGCTTGGCAGTGAGCCAGCGCTTCAGTCAGCTGGTTCTGCTCAGATACATCCATTGGTCGTCCCCGGCCCGGACCGAGGGCATGTGTCCCAACCCGTCCGTGGCACGACTTTGTTCGCGGCGACGCGACCAATCGTTACACGCCGCCGCGCCTATTCGTGAAATTCTTCGCCAAGCCTCATCGTCCGTGCCGCCCCAATGCGGGCGTTCTGAAGGGACGCCCAGGGTGGCGGCGTCAGGCCATGGGTTGTTTGCGGCCGCCAAACCCCCGCCGCCTCAGTCCCCGCCTTCCAAAAACGCCCTGATCCATCCGCCCACGCGCCGCCCGTCGTCGGGCAGGTCGAGCGAGGCGATGGCGGCGTCGGCTTCGGCCTCCGTCAGGCTCTTGCCACGGCGGATCGTCATCAGCGCCTTGGCGAACTCGGGCGTGAATTCCGGGTGGCCCTGGAACGACAGGGCGCGCTGGCCGGGGTAGGCGAGGGCGGCGAAGGGGGTGAAGGCGCTGGCGGCGATCACCTGGGCGCCCGGCGGGGCCTGCACCACCTGGTCCTGGTGCGACGCGGCCAATGCGATCTCGAGGGGGGCGATCTCAAGGGGGGCGATCTCGGCCGCGCCGTCCATCCACGGCGCGCGCGCCGAGAGTTCGTACACGTGGCGGCCGATGCCCCAGCCCTTGGGCGACTTGATCACCTGGCCGCCGAACGCCTGGGCCATGGCCTGGTGGCCGAAGCACACGCCGACCAGAGCCGCCTTGCCCTTGGCCGCCTGCAGGAAGGTCATCAACTGGCCCACCCACGGCAGCGGGTCATAGACCCCGGCGGGCGAGCCGGTGATCAGATAGCCGTCATAGGCCTCGGGCGCGTCGGGCCACTGGCCGCGATCGACGGCGAAGCGGGCCATCGGGCCCAGGCCAACCAGGGCCTCGAACATGTCGGGATAGTCGCCGTGGCGCTCGGCCAGATCGCCTGGAGGAACACCGGTTTCCAGGATGGCGAAGCGCATGGCCAAGGCCCTTAGTCGAACAGCTTGGACACGGACTCTTCGTTGGCGATCCGGCGGATGGCCTCGCCCATCAGGGGGGCGACGCTGACGTGGCGCACCTTGGCGCAGGTGCTGACGTTGTCCAGCGCCTCGATCGAGTCGGTGATCACCAGTTCCTTGAGCGAGGAATTGGTCAGCCGGTCGATGGCCGCGCCGGACAGAACCCCGTGCGTGACATAGGCCGACACCTCCTTGGCCCCGTGCTCCAGCAGCGCCTTCGCCGCGTTGCACAGGGTGCCGGCCGAATCGACGATGTCGTCGAACAGGATGCAGCTGCGGCCGGTCACGTCGCCGATGATGTTCATCACCTCGCTGTGGCCGGGGCCCGAACGGCGCTTGTCGACGATGGCCAGGTCGGCGTCCAGCCGGTTGGCCAGGGAGCGGGCGCGCACCACCCCGCCCACGTCGGGCGAGACGATCATCAGGTGGGCGGATTTGGCGTAGTGGGCCTTGATGTCCTCGGCCAGCACCGGCGTGGCCACCAGGTTGTCGGTGGGGATGTCGAAGAAGCCCTGAATCTGGCCGGCGTGCAGATCCATGGTCAGCACCCGGTCGGCCCCGGCGCGGGTGATCAGATTGGCCACCAGCTTGGCCGAGATCGGCGTGCGCCCCCCGGTCTTGCGGTCCTGCCGGGCGTAGCCGAAGTAGGGCATCACCGCCGTGATCCGCTTGGCCGAGGCCCGCGACAGGGCGTCGATGCAGATCAACAGCTCCATCAGGTTGTCGTTGGCCGGAAACGAGGTCGACTGGACCACGAACACGTCCTCGCCGCGCACGTTCTCGTCGATGGTGACGAACACCTCATTATCGGCGAAGCGGCGCACCTGGGCCCGGGTCAGGGGTGTGTCGAGGTGATCGGCGATGGCTTCCGCCAAGGTTCGGTTAGAGTTGCCGGCGAGCAGCTTCATCGGGCCCTCTCAGTTGATGGCGGGCCTTCTAGCAGGCGTGGCCGTGCGGCACAAAGGTCCGTACCGCGACAAAGCGCAACTGTGGCCCTTCGGCGCCGCTCAGGTCACGTCGGGTCAGGTCCGGTCAGGCTGATCGCCGACAGCAGCCGGCCATAGTCGCCTTCGCCCCGGTGCATGGCGCGGCGGTTGGAGAAGAACAGCATCTCCTCGCTCACCGTGTCGCGGCCGATCCATTCCGCCCGGCGCACGCCCGACTGCGCCAGCCGCTCCAGCACGAACCCGGCCAGGTCGAACTGCCGCTTGTCGGGAGAATCGCCGGGCGCGAAGAACCGTTCCGATCCGGGCGCCTCGGCGGCGAACCGCTCCAGGAACTCCAGCCCGACCTCGTAGGACGCCTGGGCGATGCACGGCCCGACCGCGGCCACGATCGCGCCGCGCCGCGCGCCGCGCGCCTCCATCGCCGCCACCACGCCCTCCACGATCCCGCCGAGCGCCCCGCGCCAGCCCGCATGCGCCGCGCCGACCACGCCCGCCTCGCCGTCGGCCAGCAGCACCGGCGCGCAATCGGCCGACAACGCCCCGCAAACCAGGCTCGGGGCGCCGGTCACCACCGCGTCGGCCTCGGGCCGTGCGCTCCACGGCGCCTCGACCGTCACCGCCACGGCGGAATGCACCTGATAGGCGGTGAGCAGGGCTTCGGGGGCCGCGCCCATGGCCGCCGCCGCCCGCGCGCGGTTCTTGGCCACGGCGGCCGGATCGTCCTTGGACCCCAGGCCGACGTTCAGGCTCTGGTAGATGCCTTGCGAGACCCCGCCCCGGCGCGAAAAGAACCCGTGGCGCACGCCCGCCACCTCGCTCAGCAGGGGCGACCTCAGAATCGCGAGATGGCTCATCGATGCTCCTCGAAGCCGGGCGGGACGGGGCCTTGCGACGCATGGATCGCCAGCGCCTTGAACAGGGTTCCCATCTGCTCGGGCGCGGTCAGCCGCGCAAGCTGCCGCCCGATGATGTCTGCCCGATCGGGCCGCGCCTTGGCCAGCGCGTCCGCCCGTTCGAACAGGCCCAGCCGCGCTAAAAGCTCGCCCTGGGGCAGGATTGCGCTGGCCTTGGCCCCGCCTGCCTCGGCGGCGGCCGCGACCGCCGGGAAATCGGCGTGCACGGTCAGGTCGGCGCCGGCCTCCAGCGGCGAGACCTTCTGGTGACGGCGCAGGGCCTGCAGGGTGTCGCCCGCCTCGGGCCGGTCGCGGCCGTAGTCGATCAGCAGGGCCACGCCGCCCTGGCGCGCGATGCGCGCACCCAGCGCCTGGGCGAAGGCCTCCTGCGCCGGCGACACCTCGACCACGTCGCCTGGCTGGGCGAAGGGCGCGTCGGGGCCGGCCGGCCGCGCCGCCATGCCGAAGGTCAGGGCGTCGTCAGCGTCCAGCCCCACCATGCGCTCGGCCCAGCCCCGCTCGGTGCGGACGAACTGGCGCGCGGGCAGGCAGTCGAGCAGCTCGTTGGCGACCAGCAGGATCGGCCGCTCGCCAGGCAGGTCTTCCAGGCTGTCGGCCCAGCGCGGGACCAGCGGTCCGCCCGACAGGCGCGCGCCCTGGGCCTGGCGCAGCACCGGACTGGTCTCGACCAGCCACAGGTCGGCCGCGGCCAGGAACGCCGGATCGAGCCGCGCGGCGCGCAGCATGTCGCTCATCAGGGTCCCATCCCCCGGTCCGGCTTCGACCAGGGCGAA
>Ga0335069_10002171_pt1 | contig 30494 bp, 21 predicted proteins | sample Lox_Sample_11_FD_206714 | JGI IMG/M metagenome (GOLD analysis project Ga0335069, IMG submission 206714) | Soil microbial communities from Loxahatchee National Wildlife Refuge, Florida, United States - Lox_Sample_1.1 | ecosystem: Environmental > Terrestrial > Soil > Wetlands | place: USA...
CCTTATCGCCCTCAACGATCGCGAGTGCGCGATACGACAGGGTGATTCTTACGGAATAGACCGAGGGCATCGCTCGGACTGGTTTGAAATTCAAACTCGGATGGTTCGGGTCGCTGCTGAAGAGCGCGTACGCTACTCGCGCCAGGTTCCTGACGTGCTGCGGCAGCTTCGCGTAAGCGCGCCAGAACGCCGGTGTCGTCTCAGAGATCAGAGCTTATCGGAATCGAGAGGTTTGCTGCGCCCCGTGCGGATGTCCGCGATTGCCTGATCGGCGAGCTTTTGCAATTTCGTGGTGTCGCCGAGCGCCGCCTCCCAGCAACCCTCGTCGTTTTCAATCGCATCGAGCAGCCACCGGGCAAATTCGTCCTGCTCGTGCTCGGGCCACGCCTCGGCCGCGCGCGCGAAGGCTTGCCTGAGCAGCTTGCTGGCACCGTGAATCGCGACGATTTCGCCCTCCACGAGCTTCATAGCCATAACTCAAGGATATCCAGCGCCAATGACACGCGTCAATCCGGGGAGCGCGCAGTGGTTGCGCAAAGAATCGTCTGTTTCTGTTGGGGATAACTGGAGTGGGTGATCGGTTTCGAACCGACGACCTTGTGCTTGGCAACTCGATTCGGGGTGAGAATGACGAGGAGACAGAGTGATGAAACCCGTTCTCTCGCAGGGGTTTTCGTGTTTTGATCTCTCCCTCGCGATCTGTGGATATCTCCCCTATTCCCGCCGAATTTGCCAGAAATTTGCCAGAAATCGTCCACAGGGTCATTCACGGAAATTCAGGGAAGTTTGGGTTCAGGGCACTCGCGGGACGAATGGGGTAAAGATACCGGACCTCCATCCATCAGGAAATCGGATCGAGGCCGCCGCTGATTTTGATCGATTACCCGGTGAGGTAGCCATTGCGTGCGCGCATCACGGCAACCTCCTCAGGGCGAATGATCGACGAACCCAAATCATCGGCGGTCGATTTGTTTTCTTTGTAGTTCACGGCAACGTCGGCGCCGGCCTCTGCAAGAGGAATCGCAATCGCCCATCCGATACCACGGCTGCCGCCCGTGACCAAGGCAATCTTTCCACTGATATTCATGGATTGATTAAGCACCCTCGTTCCGTATTCGTTCCAACCCAGGCCGCGATCCGAATTTGTACACGAATCGTGCGCCAACGGCCTGAGAGTTCGAGCCGATGGCGTGTGCGCGCATCCATCCTAAGGAGGTAAGAGCAAATGAAAGTTCTAAAGCGCAAGGACACGTTGACCAAAACGATCACGGTGCGTGTGTCGCCGCAGCTCAAAAGCGAGTTCGAAGAGATCTGCGAACGTGCGAACGCCGCCGGCTTCGACGTTGGTGCAACTCTGCGCGACACGATCTCGAATACAGCCAGGCAGCTCCGCAAAGAACTTGACGCGATCGATCAAAAGGCCGCAACGCGATCCGTCGAGGCAATGGTCAACTGATACGATCATGCAAATCGCATTTCGTCCACGGACAAACTGTAACGATTCGGGAGCGAGATTTCTCCGCCGCTTTGCGGCGCGCGGAAGTAAGCGGTTTTGTGTACGCAAATGGGAGGGGAAAGGCCGTTCGTTCGTAGAGCAAGATAAAGGACCTGCTGTACGGTGCGGCGTTTTGGGCAGATTCTCTAACGAACCCACGGCCTTTCTTTCGGAAAACCTGGTAGTAAGCGTGCAATGTACAGCACGGCAGAAACGCAACGCAAAAAGGCGATCGCAGAGGCAAAAATCCGAGGTTTTCGGAGAGCGGTTAAGTATCCGACTCTTCCGAGATCGACCATGTGAAATCGGCAGGTGAAGGTCCTATGAAGGCGTCCTTCGAAATGGTTTTCGTCGACGATTTCTTCGAGCAATTTCCGTCGCCAACTTTGCGAATCGTTAGACCGGCCGAGGCCCATCCAGAAGGAAGTCTTGCCAACGCATCGCCTCAACCCCCAACCGCTCGACGGCAACCGCCTCCGGCTGATCGCACAGCACCAGCGGATGATACTCCCGATTGCGGGCTACGAATTCGGCGAGGCCGCGAAGGTCGGCTCTCCCTATCGTGCCGGTCTTCACTTCGATCACCCACTTGCCCCACGAGCCTTCGAGAACCGCATCAACCTCGAGCGGTTCCTCGCGCCAGTAGCTCACTTGCTGCCCCACATTCCATGCATGCGCGAGACAGGCATTCTCAACCCAGGCGCCGAATCGCGCCGGCTCTCTATCCCGGTCGGGAATGCCTCTCGGATCAATCACGGCGAGGAACGCGTTGCTCAGCGTCACGAGCTTGGGTGGAGCGGCACGACGGCGCGCGGGTCTCGGGGAGTATTTCGCGACGGGCGCGACGAGAAAAGCCTCTTCCAAAAGCGCGAGGTAGTGGGCGATGGTTTCTAGGGCGCCGGCTTCCTGCAATTGCCCCTGGATCTTCTGCAACGATAGTATCTGCGCCGGAGACGACGCGCTGACGGCAAAGACCTGACGCAATAGCGCCGGCTTTCGTACTGCCGCCAGCGCAAGGATATCGCGACCGATGGCGGGTTCGACGATGGCGTCGCGCACATACGCGGACCAGCGAGCCAGGTCGTCGCGATAGCCGAACGCCCCGGGGTATGCTCCCGTCCGAACGAGCGTATCCACAGCGTCCCGAGAGGACATGTGGAATACCTCTGCCAGCGACAAGGCCGACCAGTGCGTGAGGGTAATTCGCTCGAAGCGCCCGGCTAGACTCTCGCGCGAACCCGCCCCGAGGTGAAGCGCCGATGAGCCGGTGGCAACGATTTGCACGGGCACTTTGCGGCGTCGAAGACGATCCCATTCCCCCTTGAGACGGGTCGCCCAGTCAGTTAGCAGATGCGCCTCGTCGAGCAGCACAACCGCACCGTCTTGAGCTCTCGCGACTTCCTCTGCGCGGATCCACAGTCGCTCCCAAAAGCCGGGCAAGGCCGCATCTGGCCCATCTGCGGCAGCGTAGAAGGCCTTCCCTCTGAACCGATCCAGAAGTTCAAGAAGCAACGTCGTCTTGCCGACCTGACGGGGTCCGCCCAGGAGCTGAATGCGGGATGGGACCGATTCCGCCAACCGGCTGGAAAGCAGGTCGAGGCACTCGCGAAAACCGAGTCGATAATTTTCCGGAGGCATATTCGATTAATTATTCGATTATGAATCTGGATAGTCAAGCATCCTTCTCGCTCCGATGCGGGCCTCGTCACGGCGGCCTTGGCTCGCCAGCAACAACCCGCCAGACTGATTGTCGCGCAACTCTCATGATTTGGCGTAGTTTTCGCGCAACCTCGATCTCGCGCTCAAAGCAACGATGGATTCCGAACGGGTTGTCTTACTACGGCTCTGCCCTCTTCAACTCCACTGGCCATGCTCCTTGCCGAACGGCCCAAAGACCATGGTCCACTTTCGGTGGGGGTGGAGCACCTAGCACGACAGCTTCACCAGGCGTCCCTCTCAGCCGCTGGTCGGCTGCTGACGCCGAATGATACAAAGGCGGTCGGCTGCTTGGTTCGCGGGGTGCGTCGATGCGCTGCTCGAATTGCGGGTCGGAAAATCCGGTCAACAGAAAATTCTGCGGTGAGTGCGGGGCTCCCTTCACCGTCAAGTGCCCTAAGTGTGGTGCTGAGAACTCCGCGCCTTTCAAATTCTGCGGGGAATGCGGCACTACGCTGGGAGTCGCCACTGCCGCATCGACGATTAGGGCCGAGCCCGAACGTTCCGCGATTCGAGTAAACCCCGAAGCGGCATCCGAGGCGCTTGAAGGTGAGCGCAAGACTGTCACCGCATTGTTCGCCGACATCAAGGGCTCGATGGATTTGATAGAAGACCTCGATCCTGAGGAGGCGCGGGCGATCGTCGATCCTGCGCTCAAACTAATGATGGACGCCGTTCATCGCTACGAGGGCTATGTGGCGCAATCCACGGGGGACGGCATCTTCGCATTGTTTGGCGCGCCGGTCGCGCACGAGGATCATCCGCAAAGGGCTCTGCACGCCGCCCGCAGTATGCAGGAGGACCTCAAACGCTACGCCAACAAGTTGCGCGAGCGGGGGCAGCCGCCGCTTCTGGTTCGGGTCGGAGTCAACAGCGGGGAAGTGGTGGTCCGATCAATCCAGACCGGCGACGCGCATACGGAGTACACCCCGATCGGCCATTCGGTCAGCCTGGCCTCGCGTCTGCAGACCCTCGCGGCACCGGGCTCGGTGGTTATCGGGGAGAGTGTTCGGAAATTCGTTGAAGGCTACTTCGAACTCAAAGCCCTCGGCGCCAGCAGGATTAAGGGTGTCAGCGAACCGGTAGAGGTGTTCGAGGTCACGGGTCTCGGTCCGCTGCGGACGCGGCTGCAGCGCGCGGCCGGGCGCGGCTTGACGAAATTCGTGGGGCGCGAGCGCGAGATGGAGGCGCTCAGGCACGCGGCGGAGCAGGCCAGGGCAGCGCATGGACAGATCGTGGCGGCGATGGCCGAGCCCGGGATAGGCAAATCGCGTCTGTTCCATGAGTTCAAGCTGACCTCGCAGTCGGGCTGGATGGTGCTGGAGGCGTTCTCGGTCTCGCACGGGAAGGCGACAGCGTATCTGCCGGTGATCGACCTCCTACACGGTTATTTCAGGATCACTGGTGAGGATGATGAACGAATCCGGCGTGAAAAGGTTGCCGGACGGATAGCGATTCTCGATCGCGCACTCGAAGACACGCTGCCATATCTGTTCGCGCTGCTCGGGATCGTCGAGGGCGACGATCCGCTAGCGCAAATCGAGGCGCAGACCCGCAAGCGACGGACGCAAGAGGCGATCAGACGGATCCTGGTGCGCGAATCGCTCAATCAGCCGCTGATCGTGATCTTCGAGGATCTGCATTGGATCGACGAACAGACCCAGGAGTTCCTCAATCTGCTCGCCGACTCGATCGCTAATGCGAGAATCCTGCTGCTGGTGAACTATCGGCCCGAGTATTCCCACCGATGGAACAGCAAGACGTACTACACCCAGTTGCGGCTCGACCCGCTTGGCAAAGAAAACGCCGATGAGATGCTCTCCGCGCTGCTCGGCGGCGAAACTGAATTGGCGCCGCTCAAGCGCCTTATCATCGAAAGGACCGAGGGCACGCCGTTCTTCATGGAGGAGACGGTACAGGTGCTATTGGACGACGGCTCTTTGGTACGCAATGGCGTCGTGAAGCTCACCCGCCCGCTGGCGGAATTGAGAATACCGCCGACAGTGCAGGCGATTCTCGCTTCGCGCATCGACCGCCTGCCCTCCGACGCGAAGGATCTTCTGCAGATGCTGGCCGTGATCGGGCGAGAATTTCCGCTTGGACTCATGAGGGGCGTCACAGGTAGATCGGATGAAGAACTGGAACGGATGCTCGAGGTTCTGCAACTTGGCGAATTTATCTATGAGCAGCCGTCCTTCTCCGAATCCGCGTACGTCTTCAAGCATGCGCTCACCCAGGAGGTAGCCTACGGTTCGATGCTGGTGAAGCGGCGCAAGGAGCTGCACGAAGCGACGGCGCGGCAGATCGAGGCTCTTTTCAATTCGCGGCTGGAAGATCACTACGCAGCCCTGGCTCACCATTACAGTTGTAGCGGCAATAGCATGAAGGCCCTGGAATACCTGCAACTCGCTACGCAGCAAGCGATGCAACGCTCCGCCAACGCAGAGGCGATAAGCCACTTGAATGCTGCAATGCAGTTCTTGAAGACTCTTCCAGAAAATCCCCAGCGCGACCGCCAGGAACTAGCACTGCAGACGATGCTTGGCCCGGCTCTGATAGCGACGAAGGGCAACGGAGCACCAGAGGTCGGAGCCGTTTACCAGCGAGCTGTGCAATTGGGCCGGCAATCGGGCGAGGATGCTCGGCTTTTCCCGGTATTGTTTGGACTACGATCCTTTCACCTCATACGGGCCGAACTGCAGCCGGCATTCGCATTGGGGCAGCAGTTATTGAACCTGGCCGAGGACACGCAAGACTCGGGTCTTTTGGTGGAAGCTCACCTGGCCCTGGGAAATTCGCTCTTCCTTTTCGGAATGCTCAAGCCTGCTCTGAAGCACTTCGAGCAGGCCATCAGCCTTTACGACCCGAAATTGCATCACGTTCATGCACTGACATATGGCCTGGATCCCGGGGTCTTTTGTCTCCTTAGATCAGCGCGGCTGTTGGAGATTTTCGGTTACTCAGATCAGGCTTCAAAGAAGATGGAAGAGGCTCTTGCATTGGCGCATAAGCAGTCTCACGCGTTTAGCCTGGCAGTTGCCCTGGTGCACAGAACTGCACTCTCTTACCTACGCAGAGAATGGCGAAGGCTGCAGCAGCAAGCAGAAGCGACTATCGCGATCTGCAGGGAGCAGGGATTCGGAAACCTTCTTGCGCAGGCGCGCAGCCACAAGGGGTACGCACTTGCTCAGCAAGGACAAACCGAACAGGGAATTGCCGAGTTGCGCGCAGGTTTGGATGCTCAATTTGCCACCGGAGCAATCCTGTTCCGACCGTTGTTTCTTTCTTTCCTGGCCGACGCGTGCATGACAGCGGGACGTTTCGAGGAAGGACTGGCGACCGTAGCAGAAGCGATGGCAATAGTGGAAAACACGGGCGAGCGCTACAACGACGCGGAACTGCACCGCTTGAAGGGGGACCTTATCATCGGATGTTCCGGCACTGACGCTGAGCACGGCGTCCAAACGGAAGCGGAAGAATGTTTTTGGAAGTCCATCGAGATTGCGCGTAAACAAGAAGCCAGGTCGTACGAGTTACGGGCCGTGACCAGCTTAAGCCGGCTGTGGAAGCGACAGGGCAAAGAAGCTGAGGCCAGACAGATGCTCGCAGAGATTTATGGATGGTTCACCGAGGGCTTCGACACCGCTGACCTCAAGGAGGCCAAGGCGCTGCTGGAGGAGCTGAGTACGTAACGATGCGTTGCGCAAAGTGCAAGGCTGAAAACCGCGAGGGGCGCAAGTTTTGCGCGAGAGGCGCGGCCTCGCTTTCGCTCTTGTGTCCGAAATGCGACGCCGTCTAAAGGTCGGGCTTCGCCTAGCCCCCAATCAACGTGCGAAACAGGACATTGCTCTTTTGGTGGACCAGGTTTTGAGAAGCCACAGGCGAATGGAATGTATTGAAGACAGAAATATGACCAAAATCAAAAGCAGATCAGCATCTGAAGCGAACACAGATGCTTCCCGCCGCCAAGCGGCAAGTGCAGGCGAATTCTGGATCGACGGCGACCTCCCCATCTACCGACTCGGATTCGGCGCTATGAGAATTACCGGCAAGGGAATCTGGGGAGAGCCACCAGATCATGACGAAGTGATTCGAGTACTTCGTCGGGCGATCGAACTGGGAGTCAACCTAATTGACACGGCTGATTCCTATGGCCCCGAGGTGAGTGAGCGAATCATTGCGGAGGCGCTGCATCCATATCCGGCAGGATTAGTAATCGCAACCAAAGCCGGCTTCGATCGTCCTGGACCGGATCAGTGGGTCGAGAACGGCCGGCCAGAACATCTGCGAGCTGCGTGCGAAGGCAGTCTGCGCCGCTTGCGTCTCGAGCGGATCGACCTGTTCCAACTCCACCGTATCGATCCCAAAATACCGGCTGAAGATCAAATTGGGGCGCTGAAGGATCTGCAGACTCAGGGCAAGATCAGACATATCGGCCTTTCCCAAGTAACCGTTGCTCAGATCGAGGATGCCCGGAAAATCGTCCCCATCGTCACTGTGCAGAACCGATACAGCCTCGCCGACCAGTCGGCCGAGGCTGTTCTTGACTATTGCGAGCGTTCGAAGATCGGTTTCATTCCTTGGTACCCGCTCGCGGCGGGGAGTCTCACAGCGAGAGGCGGTGGACTCGATCGCGCAGCTACTGAGTTAAAAATCACAACGTCTCAGCTTGCCTTGGCTTGGCTGTTATGGCGCTCGCCGGTCATGCTCCCAATTCCTGGAACCTCGCGCGTTCAGCACCTTGAAGAGAACGTCGCTGCCGCAGCACTGAAAATTGACGGCGACAGGTTGCGAGAATTGCGGCCCGGAGTTCGGTAAAGGCAGTATCCGAAGGTCAAGGTGGTGAGCCTCGCTGCGCTCGCAAGAGTTGAGGTCTGCGCTCGACTACGCTTCGATCCAGTCACGCGAAGCGCGCGCCGGGGTCGCGCTTTTGGCGCGGCCGTCTAAGACAAAAAGAGAAAGGTCTCCTCTTCTCCGAATCCGAAAGTGAGTATTCAAATAGCTACTCACTCTGGACAGCCAGCACTACCGGTCATGTCCTGACTCGCGCCTGTTAGCCTTGCGTAGCGGTCTGAGCCCGAGTTGCTGGCGTCGCGGAGCGGCACTAGCCACCGAGTCAGGCCTGCCGCTCCCACGAAATTGAAACCGCCCATGCCGAAGAACCCGCGAGACACGGCCATCCTCGGTGGGCGCGGTACGGCCGCGCTGCAAGGGAGGGCAGCGCCCTCTGGTGGCGCATGCGTCGTGGTCCCGCCGCGCCTGCACAGTGCCGCTCTTCGAGACCTGAGAGCGGCACTGTTTCAAGCGGCGCTCTGGTCGGTTTCGAAGCTTGAGCAACATTCCATCGGCCCTCACCCTTTTGAAGGACCGATGGAATGTTTTTCACTGACGCCGGACGCAGGCCGTAAAGCGGCGCGAGGCGGCAAGGCCAGGAGCTAACTGGGAGATAGTGGGCAGCGGCGGGCTCGAGGCACCCTCAGAAAGTGCTTCCGATTGAGGCCATGCGGATGGTGGCCAACGGCGCGGAGGGGTCACACAGCCCGCTGCCCCTTCACGGCGCCGGGTGATACAAGAAGGGTCAGTCGCTTGGGTTCCTGGTAAGGCGATGCGTTGCAATAAGTGCGGGACCGAAAGCACGACAGGTAGGAAGTTCTGCGCTGCCTGTGGCAGCTCGCTGTCCAGTCGCTGTGCGAAGTGCGGCGCAGAAAATGCGCCCTCATCGGCGTTTTGCGAGGATTGCGGCACCGCGCTCGCTCGTAATGCGGCACCTGCCGATACCCGTTCACCTGCTGCATCAATGGCTTCCGAGATTCGTGTTAAGCCGGGGCAGCCAGACGCAGCGACGGCGATGGACGGCGAGCGCAAGACGGTCACAGCGCTCTTTGCCGACATCAAGGGCTCAATGGACTTGATGGAGAACCTCGACCCGGAAGAGGCGCGAGCTATTGTCGATCCGGCGCTGAAGCTGATGATGGACGCAGTCCATCGTTACGGCGGCTACGTAGCACAATCCACCGGTGACGGAATTTTCGCCCTGTTCGGCGCGCCGCTCGCTCATGAAGACCATTCCCAACGCGCGCTATACGTGGCGCTTAAAATGCAGGAGGAGATGCGGCGCTATTCGGCCAGACTGCGTGAGGCCGGCCATCCGCCAATCGAGGCCCGCGTCGGCGTGAACACGGGCGAGGTGGTGGTCCGTTCGATAGCGACTGGCGATGGCCACGTTGAATACACGCCGATTGGGCATTCGACCAGCCTCGCGGCACGGATGCAGACGCTGGCACCGACCGGCTCGATCGCGATAACCGATGCCACGCGCACACTTTGCGAGGGTTATTTTACTTTCAACCCGCTGGGCCCGACCAAGGTCAAGGGAGTCAGTGAACCGATCGACGTTTACGAAGTGACCGGGTTGGGGGCGCTGCGCACGCGCTTGCAGCGTTCAGCCGGGCGCGGTCTGACCAAGTTCGTCGGACGCGCACGCGAGATGGAGGCGCTCAAGCACGCGGCCGAGCATGCCAGGTTGGGGCATGGGCAGATCGTGGCCGCCATGGCTGAGCCGGGCGTCGGCAAGTCGCGGCTGTTCTTCGAGTTCAAAGCAACTTCCCAATCGGGATGGATGGTGCTGGAGACGTTCTCGGTCTCGCATGGGAAAGCATCCGCGTATTTCCCGGTGATTGACCTGCTGCATGGCTATTTCAAAATCACCGGCGACGACGAACCTCGCACGCGGCGTGAAAAAGTCGCGGGGCGGATAGCGATCCTCGACCGCGCATTGGAGGACACGCTCCCGTATCTGTTCGCGCTGCTCGGGATTGTGGAGGGCGACGATCCGCTGGCGCAAATTGACGCTCAGACCCGCAAGCGACGGACGCAGGAGGCGATCAGGCGGATTCTGCTGCGCGAATCGCTCAATCAGCCGCTGACCGTGATCTTCGAGGATCTGCACTGGATCGATGAACAGACGCAGGACTTTCTCAATCTTCTCGCAGACTCGATAGCCAACGCGAAAATCCTGCTGCTGGTGAACTATCGGCCCGAGTACTCTCATCGATGGAACAGCAAAACCTATTACACCCAGCTGCGGCTCGACCCGCTGGGCAAGGAGAGCGCTGACGAAATGCTTACAGCGCTGCTGGGCGACGGCAAGGATCTGCTTCCACTCAAGCGGCTCATCATCGAACGGACCGAAGGTACGCCTTTCTTTATGGAAGAGATGGTGCAAGTGCTTTTCGAGGACGGCGTGCTCCAGCGCAACGGGACGGTGAAGCTCGCCAAGTCGATGAACGCGGTAAAGGTCCCGGCCACGGTGCAGGCCATTCTCGCCTCGCGTGTCGATCGGCTACCACCCGATGAGAAGGAACTATTGCAGACGCTCGCGGTGATTGGGCGTGAGTTCGCCTTGTCGCTGGTCAGGCGGGTGGTTCCCGGGAGGAAGGATGACGAACTGGAGCGTATGCTGGCGAACTTGCAGATGGCAGAGTTCATATACGAGCAACCGGCCCCAGGCGATATCGAGTACACCTTCAAGCACGCGCTCACCCAGGAAGTGGCATATGGTTCGTTATTAATAGAACGACGCAAGAGCCTGCATGAGAGCACGGCACGTCAGATCGAAATTCTCTTCAATTCGCGATCTGAAGACCACTATGGAGACCTGGCTCATCACTACAGTCGCAGCGGAAACATTTTAAAGGCACTGGAATACCTGCAACTTGCCGCGCAACAAGCTATGGAACGATCCGCAAACACAGAAGCGACGAATCACCTCACCGCCGCAGTGCATTTGCTTAATACTTTGCCGGATACTCCGCAGCGCGATAGGCAGGAATTGGCCCTACAGACGATGCTTGGTCCGGTTTTGATTGCGACCAAGGGCAACGGAGCCCCGGAGGTCGGAGCCGCCTACACGCGAGCGCTGCAGTTGGGTCGACAATCAGGCGAGGATGCTCGGCTCTTTCCAGTGTTGTTCGGATTGCGATCCTTTCATCTCATACGGGGAGAGCTGCAGCCGGCATTTGAGCTGGCACAGCAACTCGTGAGCTTGGCCGAGAGCGTGCAAGACTCTGATCTTCTGGTGGAAGCTCACCTGGCGCAAGGAAATTCGCTGTTCCTTTTCGGGAAGCTGCTCCCTGCCTTGGAGCACTTCGAGCGGGCCATCAGCCTCTACGACCCTCAGAGACATCACGTTCATGCATTTGTCTACGGGCTGGATCCCGGGGTGTTTTGCCTCGGCAGGTCAGCGTGGCTCTTGCAGCTTCTTGGCCATCCAGACCAGGCTTCAAAAAGAATGGCGGAGGCGCTCGGTCTGGCTCACGGACAATCTCATGCGTTTAGCTTGGCAGTCGCCATAATGCACGCGTGCCCCATCCACGGTCTTCGTAGTGAATGGTTAGCCTTACAGCAACAAGCCGAGGCGGCGATCGCGGTCTGCGGGGAGCAAGGATTTGCGAGCATTCTGGCGCAGGCCACTATGTATCGCGGAGACGCACTCGCACAGCAGGGACAAGCAGAGGAAGGAATTGCGCTGATGCGCGAGGGTATGGATGCCCAGTTGGCCACGGGGGCCAGCCTATTCCGACCGCTGTTTCTTTGCTTCCTGGCGAAGGCATGCGCGACAGCGGGACGTTTCGAGGAAGGATTGGCTGCTGTAGAAGAGGCGAACGCAATAGTAGAAAAAACAGACGAGGGTTACTACGTAGCGGAATTGCATCGATTAAAGGGAGAGCTAGTCCTCGGACGTTCCGGCGTCGAAGCAGAGCCTAGCGTCCAAACAGAAGCCGAAGAATGCTTTCGGAAATCCATCGAGATTGCGCGTCAACAGGAGGCCAAGTCGTTCGAGTTAAGGGCGGTGACAAGCTTGAGCCGACTGTGGAAGCAACAGGGCAAGAAGGCCGAAGCGCGGCAGGCGTTGGCCGAGATTTACGGATGGTTCAGCGAAGGCTTCGAGACGGCAGATTTGAAGGACGCCAGGGCACTTCTTGAACAATTATCGTAAGACCGCAGGGCAAAAAGCCACGGGAAAGGGATCTGGAGAAAGCTACATAATCGCACACCGTCATTGGCGAAGGGACATGCGTTATTAAAGTTCTAAGGAGGTAGAAAGAATGAGTACTATAAAGCTGATTCACATGTATGCCTCGCCCTGGGCTGAACGCGTCCGATGGGCGCTCAACTACAAAGGCGTGCCATATGAAAAAGAGAACTACCAACCTGGAGTTGACGAAGAAAAAATAAAAAAACTGACCGGCCAAGCTCAAGTCCCGGTGCTGATGGTTGACGGTACGGTGATTCCGGATTCGACCGCAATCCTCAATTGGCTTGAGCAGTACAAGTCCCAGCCGCCGTTGATGCCCACTGCCGAGAAGGACCGCGCGCAGGTAATGATGTGGGAAGAGCTGATGGACGGGGTCCTGGGGCCGCAGGCAAGAATCCTCATCATCGGCCAATTTCTCCGCTCGAGCGAACCGGAACTGCAGCAAGGCGGGCGCTATTTCGCGCAGAAATACCAACACTCCGCGTATGCTGAAGAGCATGCCGGGCTGATAGTCGAGCGGATCCTGATGATTCTCAAACATGCCCTGGACGGGCGTCAGTACCTGGCCGGTGACGCTTTTACCCGGGCAGATGTCACTGCGGCCAGCATGCTTTTGCTAGTGAACCCGCCTCCTGATGAACTCTTTCTCTTTCCGGCGTCGATGCGTCCAATGTATACCGTGCCGATGGCCTCGAATGCCGCATTCGCTCCTGTATTTGCCTGGCGGGACAAGACATATCGAAGGCACCGAGGCGAGGCAGTGAAACCTTAGCTGTGATCGTCTTCAAAACTCCGTCAAAAGAGGCTTGCGGTATTGTGGTTCCTCAAAACCTCATCCGCGCGTACGGAAACGCGGGCGACTCGCTGGGGCTGTGGCTGCTGAAAATTCCAAAGGCGAGGAAACCATTAGGATTTTGTAAGGTGGAGCCGTAGGCTGGCCGGCATGCTCACACTCATCACGACGCTCTCTTCACTGTTAGTTTGCAGGTTTCGAAGCAGGGCGGCTCTGGAACTCGAGATCGTCGCGCTAACAGGTTGCGGAAAAAGGGTTTTTAACCCCCGACAACATTGATCCAAAGGCTACTCTCGTGATCGTAGCAATGCTTACTCTTCGCTGAAATCGTCTTTCGTCGAGCTTTTCCGCACCCTGCTAAGTCATCAGTTGGCGGTTTTGCGGCGCCAGCAGCCCGGTCGTCCGAAGCTTACATCGCTAGACTGCCTGCTCTGGGTCTGGCTCTATCGGGTATGGCCGCGCTGTCTGAAAGTCATGGTGCTGGTCAAGTCAGCGACCGTGGTCCAGTGGCATCGCGCAGGTTTTCGGCTCTACTGGCGGTGGCGTTCACGGCCGGGACGGCCGCGAGCGGCTCGCGAGGTCCGTGACCTGATCCGGCAGATGAGCAAAGCTAACCCGTTGTGGGGCGCGCCACGTATCCATGGCGAGATCCTCAAGCTCGGTATTGATGTCAGCCAAGCGACGGTCGCCAAGTACATGGTGCGACGAGTCGGAAGGCCTTCGCCGACTTGGCGTAGTTTCCTGCGCAATCAGGCCGCGGGAATCGCCGCCATCGATATGTTCGTGGTTGTGTCGGCGTCTTTTCAGCTCTTGTATGTGATGATCATCCTGGCTCACGATCGCAGGAGGATTGTGCGGTTTGATGTCACCGAGCACCCCACGGCAACCTGGCTTTCACGCCAGGTAACCGAGGCGTTCCCGTGGGACACCGCTCCGCGCTATCTGCTCCGCGATCGCGACGCCTCGTATGGCACAAACTTCCGCCGACGGGTCAAAGCGATGGGCATCGTGGAAGTCATAACTGCGCCGCGCTCACCCTGGCAGAATCCTTACGTCGAGCGGGTCATCGGTTCGATACGCCGCGAGTGTCTGGACCACCTCGTCATCTTCAACGAGCGCCATCTGCGCCGCGTCTTCACATCTTACCTCGATTATTACCATCGCACCCGGGCGCATCTTTCATTGGAACAAGGATTGCCCTGAGCAGCGGCCGATACAGGTCCCCAAGGTCGGAAAAATCATCGCCATTCCCCAAGTCGATGGTATGCACCATCGCTACCAGCGCCTCGCGGCGTGACTCTTCGCACTCGCCGTTGATGGCGCCGCAGTGACCGGTGCCATATCGTCCACGCATTTCTTGGTCGAGACCTGCGCATCTGATTCGGCTGGAAGCCGTGACCGATTTCGAACGCAGCTTCTTCCGCGTGCTACCAGCCGAACGATTTTCGCTCTTGCGCCTGCTCAAGTTTCCGTTCAGCTCGAATTTTCAGCAGGGACAGGAAGCTGTTCAGTTTCTATTTCCACGCCAGCAGCCTCGAAAGTCCGGCCGAAGTTCTCCTCCGCCCCTCTCCGCCCAAGAGAACAACACAAATCAGGTCGGCGAAATGTCTCGGTGAAATCAAAATGCCGTACGGCACGGTACGGTGCTTAACGGGTTGTTCTATCAAAGAAGCTACTGATACCCGTGGATCGTTCTGCGCAGTACAGTACCGCACTAGTTCTATATATAGTACCTGCACCAAATGATTATAGGCACTTGACACTGGATGTAGTAGTGTAGTTGGCTGGTCACGTGGCGGATGCGGAGTGGTTGCGGAGGAGTTTACCGCATGCCAGCCAAGCAGCCAATTTCGATTCGCAGCGCACGCGAACGGCTCTCTCTCGTCGGCCGGCTCACTCCTCGCAACTCATTCCGAGTAACCGCAGGCGTTTCTCAAACGCAATGGAAGGATCAACCTTTCGAAGGCCCGCCGCGGCTCACCCACAAACTCAAGTTCGAAGGAGTTACGGACATGCAAGGATCGAAGGACCCCGGCAACAATGGGAGCAGACGACCATCCAACCCGTCGATCTCCGACCATGAGTACCTTACAGTGGTCGAGGCGGCAGCTAGAGCGCGGCTTTCGCCCAAGACCCTCTATAACTGGATCAACATGGCCAAGATCGCGCGTTGTGACGGCGTGCACCACGCCGGACGGAAGGTTGTGATTCACTGGATGACGTTCGAAGCGATGGTTCTGCGAGGAGGTGATCCGCTTGGCGAGGCTTGAAAACGACCATGGCCGATTGCTCGTAACTTTCCAGTATCGCGGTCATAGATGTCGCGAGTACGTGGGTCTGAAGGATACTCGGGAGAATCGGCGCGCAGCCGCTGGGATAGTGAGAGAGGTCGAGCTGGAGATTGCTTCCGGAAAATTTGACTATCATGCGCGCTTTCCTACCAGCCGCAACCTGGAGCGTCTCGGCCTTCAATCAACCTCGGTCCCGAGGCGGATCGTCTTTCGTGATTTCGCGCTTGGATGGCTCGAGGAGCTGCGGCCAACTGTCGCCCGCTCTACTGCGTATGGTTACGGGCGCCTGCTCGAAGCCTACATTCTTCCATCGAGCCTCGCGGCCAAGAACGTCGATGAGGTCCACGACGGGGATATCAAGCGGCTCATCGCGGAATTGCAGGCCAAAGAGCTAGGAGCACGTTCGATCAACATCGTGATGGCCCGACTCCGCACGATCTTCTCGACCGCGAAGATTCGAAGGCTGCGATCCGACAATCCACTGGATTACGTCCGTAATCTCAGAGAGAAAAAGCCAGAGATCGATCCGTTCACGCTCGGCGAAGTGGAGGTTCTGCTTAGAGCGGCACAAGGGTCCGAGCGAACGCTCGTTGCGGTGCTCATTTTCGCGGGCTTACGGCCGGGTGAAGCACTCGCTCTTCGCTGGATGGACGTCGACTTTCATGAGGACCTCATTAAAGTCCGCCGGCATGTTAATCGCTTCGGAGTTGGTCTTCCGAAGACGAGCTCTAGCGAGCGCGACGTCGTCATGCTCCAGCCCGTCAGGAGAGCTCTGCAGGAGCAGCGCGCTCGCTCGCAGCTGCACAGCGAACTCGTCTTCGTGAACGAGAATGGAAAGAATCCCTTCGACCTCGACAACCTCCGCCAGCGAAACTGGATTCGGTTGCTCCACCGTGCCGGACTCCGACACCGCCCGCTTTATCAATGCCGTCACACCTACGCGACGCTACTGCTCAGGGCCGGAGAGGACATGCGGTTCGTAGCTTCGCAGATGGGCCACACGACACTCGCAATGCTAATCCGTCACTACGCCCGCTGGAGCCGCCGCTCACCCGCCGGCGGGAATGCCATAAATCGCTTGCTGGAGGATTCCGAGTTGGCAAAAATGCCAGAATTTTGCCAGAAAACGGAGGCTGGCGGCGATCCGCCACCCATGCAGGAGGTTGGAAAAGGCTTTGATTTCCCTAGGGAATTTACTGGAGCGGGTGATCGGTTTCGAACCGACGACCTTGTGCTTGGCAAGCACACGCTCTACCAACTGAGCTACACCCGCCCCCAGGCGTTTATCTGTCCTCGCGCGGTCGGCGCGCGGCCGGATAGATGGGTTTATAAGTCCGTTCGCGCCTTGTCAAACCGCGGCGCGCCGCGCCGCCGGCGCGATCCGCGGCCGCAGCACCGCCCGCGCCTTAAGATAATAGTCCACGCCCGACCACACGGTCACCGCCGTCGCGATCCACAAAAGGAACATCCCGGCGGCGAAAAAGTCCACGTGGAAATAGACGTAATTGATGAGCAGCCCCTGGATCGCCATCGACTGCAGCACCATCTTGTACTTGCCCAACTCCTCGGCCGCCATCACCTGCCCCTCTGCCGCAGCCATCGCGCGGAGCCCCGTGACTGCGATCTCCCGCGTCACAAGCACGACCACCATCCAGGCCGGCACGCGCGGAAACCGCGGCATCGCTGCGAGCATGATGAGCGCGGACGAGATCACCAGCTTGTCTGCGAGCGGATCGAGAAACTTGCCGAGCGTGGTGCCCGAGCCGTAGCTGCGCGCGATATAACCGTCGAAGAAGTCGCTGAGCGTCGCGACGAAGAACACACCGGCCGCCATCGCAGAGGGCCCCGGCGCCGGATACATCAGCAGCCACACCAGCACCGGCACCAGCGCGATGCGCATCAGGGTCAGCAGATTCGGTGCGGTCAGCTCCATGACGCGGTTTCGAGGTCTCCTTTTCTGCCTGCCGCGCTCTCCCTCGACGCCTCGCTGCGAGCCTTCCCCACATCAAGGATATGGCAATCCTCCAAGTAGAGCAATCAAGCGTGCAGAAGCGTCGCGTCAGGCGGCCGCAGAATTTCCCTCAGAATTTACCGTAGGGTTTCTTGTCCCGCCCCTTCCCATTGGCAAAACCTGCACGGAGACTCCCTGGTTCCTGCTGCGACGACACGGACGACGGCGCTTCGCCTTGACGGGCCGCGCCGGGCGCGCATACGGTCGATCATGAGCCTGTTTCGCATGCGCCTGTTTCACATGCGACTGTTTGAAACGACCGAATCGACACTGCAGCGCGGCGTCGTCGCGCCGCGCGCCGCCTCCGTAGCGCGCGGACTGGACGCCAACACCGCCGCCGGGCCAACGCGATGAGCGCGCGGCAAGGCGCCGCGTTCGCGAGCGACTACCTGGTTATCGGCGGCGGTATCGCGGGACTCACCTTCGCGATCAAGGCGGCCGAGACCGGCACCGTCACGGTGTTGACCAAGGCCGCGAGCGGCGAAGCCAACACCGCCTACGCGCAGGGCGGAATCGCGAGCGTCTGGAGCGTGGACGACTCTTTCGAGTCGCACGTCGACGACACCCTGCGCGCCGGCGCCGGGCTCTGCAACCGGCGCGCCGTCGAGACGATCGTGCGCGACGGCCCCGAGGCCGTGCGCGAGCTTATCGCGCTCGGCACGCGCTTCACCCGCGTCGAGGAGGGCGGCGAGGACGAATATGACCTCGGCCGCGAAGGCGGCCACAGCCATCGCCGCGTGCTCCACGCGCAGGACCTCACGGGGCGCGAGATCATGCGCGCGCTCGGCGAGGTGGCGGCCGCCCGGCGCAATATCCGCGTGCTCGAGAACAAGATCGCGGTCAACCTGCTGATCGAGCCGGGCGCGACGGACACCGGCGCCGCTCGCGGCGGCGCGCGATGCTGGGGCGCGTACGTCCTCGACCGCGCAAGTGGCGCGGTGGACAAGTTCGTAGCGCGCGCGACGCTGCTCGCAACCGGCGGCGCCGGCAAGGTGTACCTCTACACGACCAACCCCGACATCGCGTCGGGCGACGGCGTCGCGATGGCCTATCGGGCGGGCGCGCCCGTCGCCAACATGGAATTCATCCAGTTCCATCCGACCTGCCTCTATCATCCGGCCGCCAAGTCGTTCCTCATCTCGGAGGCGCTGCGCGGCGAAGGCGCGATCCTGCGGCTGCCCGACGGCACGCCCTTCATGAAGCGCTACCATCCCGACGCCGAACTCGCGCCGCGCGACGTCGTGGCGCGGGCGATCGATTCCGAGATGAAGCGGCACGGGCTCGACTACGTGCTGCTCGACATCAGCCATCGGCCGGCCGATTTCGTGCACGGGCGCTTTCCAAATATCTTCAACCGATGCTTGAGTTTTGGTTTCGACCTCACCAGCGCGCCGATTCCCGTCGTTCCGGCGGCTCATTACATGTGCGGCGGAGTGATGACGGACCTGACCGCGCGCACTTCGATTGCGCAGCTATACGCGGCGGGCGAGACCGCGATGACGGGGTTGCACGGCGCGAACCGGCTCGCCTCGAACTCGCTGCTCGAGGCGGCGGTGATGGGCCGGCGGGCTGCTCTCGCGGCGCATGACGATATCGCCGATACGGGAGAGCGGCGTGCGCCCGAGTTCCTCGGATGGAACCCCGGGCGCGCGATCCGCAGCGAGGAGCGCGTGCTGATAACCCAGAGCTGGGACGAGGTTCGCCGATTGATGTGGAACTACGTCGGGATCGTGCGGAGCGACGAGCGGCTCGAGCGCGCGATGCGCCGCCTGCAGCTAATCAAGCAGGAGGTCCACGGCTATTACTGGGAGCATCTGATCGACTCGGATCTTATCGAGCTGCGCAACCTGGTCGAGGTCGCTGAGCTGGTCGTGCGCTCGGCGGCGACACGCAAGGAGTCGCGCGGCCTGCACTACACTATCGATTATCCCGACCGCGACGACGCAAAGTGGCTGCACGACACGGTGATCGCGAAGGGCGCATAGCGGACGCGCCCGCGCGGTCAGCCGACGAGGCTCCTAACTTACGCGCTCGGCGGGAGCGGCTGCCTTCGGGGCGTTGGCCTCGAAGTTGTACGCGAGCTTGTCGCCGGCAACGTCGACCTTCGCCACGCCGCCCTTGCTGAGCGCGCCGAACAGCACCTGGTCGGCCAGCGCGCGCGCAATCTCGGCTTCGATCAGCCGTCCGAGCGGCCGCGCGCCGAAGCGCGGATCGTAGCCCTTCTCCGCGAGCCATTTTCTCGCCGCTTCCGAGACTTCGAGCTTCACCTTCTGCGCCGCCAGCCGCTCGGCGAGTTCGCCGATGAACTTGTCCACCACCCGGGCGATGATCTCGGGGCCGAGCCCCGCGAACTCGATTATCGCGGAGAGGCGGTTGCGGAACTCCGGACTGAACATCCGGTCGATCGCGTTTCGCGGATTGCCGGTCGCAATGCCGGTGCCGAACCCGATCATCGTGCGCGCCAGTTCCTGCGCGCCGGCGTTGGTGGTCATTACGATAATAACGTTGCGGAAATCGGCCTTGCGTCCGTTGTTGTCGGTGAGCGTCGCATGGTCCATCACCTGCAACAGGATGCTGAACAGGTCGGGATGGGCCTTCTCGATCTCGTCGAGCAGCAGCACGCAATGCGGGTTCTTGTTGATCGCATCGGTCAAAAGGCCGCCCTGGTCGAAACCGACGTATCCGGGGGGGGCGCCGATCAGACGCGAGACCGTGTGGCGCTCCATGTATTCGCTCATGTCGAACCGCAGGAACTCGACGCCCATCACCTTGGCGAGCTGGCGCGCGACCTCGGTCTTGCCGACGCCGGTCGGGCCGGCGAACAGAAACGCGCCCACCGGACGGTCCGGATGCGCAAGGCCCGAGCGCGCGAGCTTGATCGCGCGCGCAACCGCCTCGATCGCCGGGTCCTGTCCGAAGACCGCCTGCTTGAGCTCGGCTTCGAGATTCTGCAGGCGCGAGCGGTCGCTGGAGGAGACGGTGCGCTCCGGGATTCGCGCCATCCGCGCCACGGTCCGCTCCGAGTCGCGGGCGCCCACGGTTACCGTCTCGGAGCCGGGCGCGCGCAAGCGCGCCGCAACTCCGGCCTCGTCCATCACGTCGATCGCCTTGTCGGGCAGATAACGGTCGTTGATATAGCGCGACGACAGATCGACCGCCGCGCGGATCGCGGGCGCGGTGTAGCGGACGTTGTGATGCTTTTCGTAGTAGCTCTTGAGCCCGTTGAGAATCTGCACCGCCTCTTCCACGGTCGGTTCGGATACCTCGATCCGTTGAAAACGCCGTCCGAGCGCCTTGTCGCGATCGAACGAGCGTTTGTATTCCTGGTAGGTCGTCGAACCGATACAGCGCAGCTCGCCGGAGGCGAGCGCCGGCTTGAGCAGGTTGGACGCGTCCATCGTCGAGCCCGACGCGGACCCGGCGCCTACGATGGTGTGAATCTCGTCGATGAAGAGCACGATTTTCGGATTGCCCGACGCGGCCTTGATCACGGCCTTGAGCCGCTGCTCGAAATCGCCGCGAAAACGCGTGCCCGCGAGCAGCGCGCCCATGTCGAGCGCGTAGATCTCGACGCCCTTGAGCGCCTCGGGCACGCGGCCCTCGTGAATCGCGAGCGCCAGGCCTTCGGCGAGCGCGGTCTTACCGACGCCGGCCTCGCCGACGAACACCGGGTTGTTCTTGCGCCGGCGAAGCAGGATATGCACGGCGCGCTCGATTTCGTTCTTGCGCCCGATCAGCGGATCGATCTTGCCCTTGGCTGCGCGCTCAGCCAGGTTTATCGCGTAGCGCTTGAGCGCGCGCGCCGGAGAGACCTTCGGCGGACCCTCTTCGTCCTCTTCGTTCTCGGCCTCCTCGTGCTCGTCGTCGCCGTCGGCCTCTGCCTCGTTGGCGCCGCGCACCTGCCGGTCCTCGTCCGCGCCGACCTTGGAGACGCCGTGGGAAATGAAATTGATCACGTCGAAGCGGGAGACGCCCTCCTCCTGCAGGAAGTAGAGCGCGTACGACTCGGCCTCCTGGAACATCGCGATCAGCACCGCGGGGCCGTTTATCTCGCGCCGCCCGGCCGATTGCGCGTGCACCGCCGCGCGCTGCAGCGCCCGCTGCACGCCGGTCGCGTAGCGCGGCGTGACTTCGACCCCGCGGCCCATCCGCTCGACTCCGTCGTCGAGGTAGCCCTGGAGCTTACGGCGGAGCGAATCGATATTCGCGCCGCACTGCTTGAGCACGTTGCTGGTGGTGAAATCATGGAGCATCGCGTACAGCACGTGCTCCAGGCAGACGTATTCATGGCGCCGGCTTTGCGCTTCGGTCATCGCCAACTGCAGCGTGACCTGCAACTCGCGGCTAAGCATCACGCCCGGCGAGGCCATCGCCCGACTCCTCTTTGCACCCGCTGCATCCGGTGTCGATTATGCTTGGCATACTGTCCAAGTTAACCATCAAATGAGAATAATCATCAAAGCCGCAGAGCGGCAAAATTCAACGCGCCGCCTCAGGCCTTCTCCATGACGCATTTCAGCGGAAATTCGCTCTGACGCGCGAGTTCGTCCACCGTCCGCACCTTGGTCTCGGCGATCTCGTAGGGAAACACGCCCGCCACGCCCATCCCGTTCTGATGCACGTGCAGCATGATCCGGGTCGCTTCGGCATGCTCCTTGTGAAAGACCACCTTCAGGATCTCGACCACGAACTCCATCGGCGTGTAGTCGTCGTTGAGCAGGATGACCTTGTACATCTGCGGCTTTTTGGTGCGAGTCTCGGGCCGCGTGCGCCGTTCGACGACCGTGTCGCCGTCGCCGGGCTGGCCGCCACGGACGCCCTCGCCGTCGCGCCTGCGCGCCTGTGCATCCCGTCGTAAAAGTTCGCCGCTCATCGTTCCACTAGAATAGCAAATCGGCGCATGGTCTTGGGAGCATAGCCGGAGCGTTGCCGTGAGCATCTCCCCAAGGCCCCTATGCGGCGGCGTCCGGCACGGCTAAGCTCGCCCATAAGCTGCGATGGCACGGCACGACAACAAGGACGCGGTGGCGCGCGACGCGGACGGGAAAACCACGACGATCGAAGTCTCCGTCGTCGAAGGAATCGATCGCATCGCGCGCGAGGATTGGAACGCGCTGCTCGCGGAAGACGACAGCCCTTTCGTCGATTGGGACTGGCTCTTCGCGATGGAAAACTCCAGGAGCGCGGCACGGGCCAGCGGATGGGCGCCGTGCCATCTTACGATCCATCGCGGCAAAAAACTGATCGCAGCCTGCCCGCTTTATCTCAAGAGCCACAGCATGGGCGAGTTCGTGTTCGACCAGGGATGGGCTGACGCGGCCGAGCGCAGCGGTATCCGCTATTATCCCAAGCTCTTGGCCGGCGTGCCATTCACACCACACGGCGGGCGGCGCTTTCTCTCCGCGCCCGGCGTGGCGCGGGCGCCGATGGTCGCGGCGCTGGGGCGCGCGCTCACCCAGCTTTGCGCGGACAACAAGCTCTCCTCCGTGCACGTCAACTTCTGCCTCCCCGACGAGGCGGCGGCGCTCCGCGAACTTGGATTTCTCGAGCGCCTCGGCTACCAGTACCACTGGCGCAACGCCGGCTTCGCCACCTTCGACGACTACCTCGGAGCGCTCAAGAGCAAACGCCGCTACGCCGTACGCCATGAGCGCGCGGCGCTGGTCGCCCAGGGCGTAACGATCAAGGTGCACGCGGGCGACAATGTCCCCGACACGATTTTCGGTCCGATGTTCGATCTCTACCTTTCGACGATCGAAAAGCTCTACTGGGGGCGGCGTTACCTGACGCGCGAGTTTTTCACCGAGATGCGCGAGCGTTTCAAGCGCCATGTCTGCCTGGTCTGTGCCTATCGCGGGCGCAAGCTGGTCGCCGGCACCTTCAACCTGCAAAAGGGGGGCGTGCTTTACGGGCGCTATTGGGGATGCTTCGAGGACCTGAAGTATCTGCACTTCAATGTCTGCTATTACTCGGCCATCGAACATTGCATCGCCAGCGGCATCGGGCGCTTCGAACCGGGCGCGGGCGGCGAATACAAGTGGCTTCGCGGCTTCGATCCCGCGCTTACGCACAGCGCTCACTACGTCGCCCACGAAGGATTGCGCCGTGCGATCGCCAACTTCCTCGCCCGCGAACGGCGCGAGGTCGAGGCCTGGATCGCCGAAGGCCAGGAGCGAAGCCAACTCAAGGCGCCCTCGCCGTCAAACGTCGAGCAGGCGTAAGGCGGCGATACGACCCGCCGCGTCATCCCCCGCTATTTCGGCGGGGCCGCCTCGATCCGATCGTCGGCAGAAATCGCCGCTTCGCGCGGCGCGAGATCGATCTTGTCGATCTCGCCCAACTCCTTTTTCCCGACCACCCCAAGCTCGCGAAAGCGCCGCGCAAGCGGCATCACCCGTCCCTCGAAGGACCCGACGGCGTCGTTGAACGCGCCTACCGACGACTTCAACGCGGCGCCGAGGCGCCGCAGATGATCGACCATCGTCGCGAACCGGTCGGAGAGTTCGCGCGCCATCTCGTTTATCCGCTGCGCGTTTTCCGCGAGCTGCTCCTGGCGCCAGCCGTAGGACACCGCGCGCAGAAGCGAAATCAGCGTGGTCGGCGTCGCAAGAATCACGCGCTGTGCGACTCCCTGCTCGATCAGCGAGGGATCCTGCTCCAGCGCCGCGCTGAAGAACGACTCGCCGGGCAGAAACAGGATCACGAATTCGGGCGCCGGCTGAAACTGGTCCCAGTAGTTCTTGGAGGCGAGCGCGCCGATATGCGCGCGCAGTTGCTGCGCGTGCTGTTTCAGCTTCTCTTGGCGCCCGGCCTCGCTCGGTGCTTCCAGCGATTCGAGATACGCCTGCAGCGGCACCTTGGCGTCCACGATGACGTTCTTGCCGCCGGGCAGCTGCACGCGCAGGTCGGGACGCAGTTTGCCGTCGTCGTTGACGGCGCTCGCCTGCTGAAAGAAATCGCAGCGCTCCAGCATCCCGGCCATCTCGACCACCCGCTTGAGCTGGATTTCGCCCCATCGGCCGCGCACCGACGGCGCGCGGAGCGCGCGCGACAGGTTGGAGGCCTCCGAGCGCAATTCCTTCTGCGCCGTGATGAGCGAGTTTATCTGCTCGCCGAGCGCGCCGTAGGCCTGGCGGCGCGCGCCTTCGATCGTGCGGATCTCCTGGTCGAGCCGGCCGAGCGATTCGTTGACGGGACCGACTACCGAACCCAGTTTCTGATCGGCGAGAGTGAGGAAACTCGAATTCGCAGCTTCGAGCGCGTCGGCCGCGAGCGATTTGAACGTGTCGGCGAGCTTGCGCTCCGAGCTTTCCAGCAGCGTCTTCTGCTCGAGGAAGCTGCGCTCGCGCTCCTCCATCCGGACCGCGGCCTCGCGCACCTTGCCTTCCCAGCGCCGGGCGGCGGCGAGCCAGGCGACCGTCGCTCCCACCGCCAACGCCAGGATCACAGCCGCCAGCAATTCCATCGTGCAACCTCCCCGCCGCCACACCCCGAAAACGGCGCGGCCATCACATAGTATGCGCCGCATCCCGCCTGCGTCCAATTACCGCGGGCGAGCCCGTCCACAGGTCTGTGCGTGCGCGCGCTTTGCCCGCCGGTTCTGCTATTTTGGCGCGTGAGGTCCGCGGCCCTTCGCGGAGGCGCCGCAACCGCGCAAGACGCGTCGTGCAATCTGTTTTCAACCTCTCATGAAAGACCTGCTCAAGCCGCGCTCCGTCCTCGTCGTCCTTGGCTCCGGCGGCGTCGGCAAGACCACGATCGCCGCCGCGCTCGGCGTCGCCGCCGCAAGGACCCATATGCGCACGGCGGTCATCACGGTCGATCCTGCGCGTCGTCTGCGCCAGGCGCTCGGTCTTCCGCGCCTTTCCGGCAAGCCGACGCGAATCGATGTGCGCCGCCTGCGCGCCGCCGCGCTCGATCCGGCGCTCAAGCTGAGCGCGATGGTGCTTGACGTAAAAGGCGCATGGGACGCGATGGTGGCCGAGCACGTCGCGGATCCGGTTCTCCGCAGGCGGATTCTCGACAACCCCTTCTACCAGAGTCTCAGCACCCGGTTCGCCGGTTCGGACGCCTACGCTGCCCTGGAAGCGCTGCATGACCTTCACACGGCGGGCCGCTTCGACTTGGAAGTCGTGGATACTCCGCCCGCCGCGCACGCATTGGAGTTCGTGCAGGCGCCGGCGCGCCTGATGCGGCTGCTCGATTCGCAGGCCGCGCGATGGCTCCTGGGGCCGGACGGGCGGCCCGCATCGCTCGCGCTCAGGCTCGCCGGCCGGATCACCGGCTACGTCGCACGCGAGTTGGAGCACTTCGCAGGCGGCCAGACGCTGTCCGCGATCGCCGACTTTTTCGCCGCCGCTTCCGGGGCCGTCGAAGGGATCGGCGCCCGCATGCAAAAGGTCTCCGCCCTGCTGCGTTCGCCGGCCGTCCATTTCGTGCTCGTCACCACCGCCGAAGCCGATCGCCTGCACCAGGCCGAGAGGCTCATCGAGCGGATGGAAGCCGAAAGGCTTCACCTCGATGCGGTCGTCATCAACCGTTTCCTTGACGAATCGATCTTTCGCGGATTCGATCGCGCGCTCGATGAAATTCCCGCGCTGGCCGCCGCGCTGCGCCCGGATGGCGCCGGCGACAGCGGTATCGCCGCCGCGCTCGAATATCTGGAGAGCTATCGCGCGCGCGCCGAGCAGAACCTTCGCCGCGTGAAGCGCTTTGTTCATGGATTGCCGCCGCGGATGCGGATCGCGCTCGCACCCGAGCTTCGGCCGGGCGCACCCGGCCTCGCCGCGCTGGGCCGGCTTGCGGATTTCCTGGTGACGCCGCAGGCGAGCGTCGAGCGGCCGGGGCGCCGCACGAACGCGCCGCGCGGCGAGGCGGACGCGCGCCGCTCAGCAGCGGCAGCTGCGTCGCGGAAAAGTCAGAGCCATGAAACTCGTCGCATGCCGGAGTGAGCCTGTAAGCCGGGTTCTGTGCCCTTGCGGGCGGCGATCATTCATCTAGGCCGGACGATTGCTCGCCGGCTCCAGCGACCGAACCCGAGGGATTTTGAGCGGGCCGCTCACCCTCCTATTTGGTCTTGCTCCGGGTGGGGTTTAGCATGCGCACGCGATCACTCGCGCGCCGGTGGGCTCTTACCCCACCATTTCACCCTTACCCTCGCGGGCGGTGTATTTTCTGTGCCACTTTCCGCGGGTCGCCCCGCGCCGCCGTTAGCGGCCACCCTGCCCTGCGGAGCCCGGACTTTCCTCCCCCCAAAGGGGCGATCGCCCGGCCCACTCCGGCATCGACGATCCTAGCACGGCCGCGCGGCGCGCGGATCAGCCTTCGTAACAGAGGATTCGCTGGCAGTTGGGGCAGAAATGGATCTGCAGATGCTTCTGGATTTCGTTGTAAAGCTGTGGCGGCAGCCGCATCCGGCATCCCTGGCAGGTGCCTGATTTCGCCAGCGCGACCGCCAGCCCGCCGCGGCGACTGAAGATCATTTCGTAGCGCTGCAGCAGCCCGTCTTCGATCGACGCGGCCTCGCGGTCGCGCTCGACGCGCTGGCGCTGAATCGACATCTTGAGTTCTTCAACCTCGGCCGCGATCTCTTTCTCCGCTGCCCTGAGCTCCGCGCGCTTGCTCGCGATAAGTTCGGTCAGCTCCTTGATCCGCGGCCCGCGCGGCTCTGCCGCCTGCATCGAGGCCAGCACTTCGCCTTCCAGGCGCTGGTTGTTTTCCTTGAGCGCCTCGACCTCATGACCGAGCGCCTGCAACTCCTTGTCGTTGCGCACCAGGTTGAGCCGCATCCGCTTGTTGCGGATCTGCGCTTCGCCGTCGGCCAGTTCGCGTTCGAGCAGGCGGCGCGCAGCGGTCGTCTGCTGATCTTCCTCGGTGAGTCGGTCTAGTTCGGTCTGAGAGGTTTCGATCTCGCCGCGGAGCTGATTGACGCGCTCCGCGACCGAAGACAATGATTGCCCGAGCTCGTGCAACTGCCGGTCGATGGTTTGCAAATTCATTAACCGGGCTATCTCTTCCCGCAATTCTGCCTCCGTTTCATGCGAGCCGCTGCAGACGCGCGACGCCGAGCGTGCGCAGATCGCGCGCGCCGCGGCCCTGCGGCCAAACCAAAGTCCTGTCTGTTGATGATATGGGCCCACCAGGATTTGAACCTGGGACCAGCCGGTTATGAGCCGGCAGCTCTAAACCGGACTGAGCTATGGGCCCTCGCGAGCGCATTGAACAACAATGCATCATATCAAGTTTTGCGGCACAAATTAAATAGCGCTTCCGCCACGATTTCGCTTGACTGCCGCGATGCCATGCCTTCAACGGCCTGGTTCATCCGCCGCGCCTTCGAAGCGCGATCATTTCCTGCGCGGCGGCTACCCTTTCGTCGTCGCTGCCGGCGCTCGCCGCGGCGCGCCGCGCGTTCTCCATCGCACGTTGTTGCCGCCGCCGCGCGAGCGCGCCGGCAAAGTCGCGCGCGAGCGAGCGCGCCTGCTCTGCGGTTTCCATCAGCGGCCCCACGGCGAACGCTGTAAGGCGCGAGCGCTGCCCCTCCTCGAGCCGCTCGGCAACGCGCACTTCCAGCGTCGCCGCGCCCTCGTCCGAAGCGCACACTTCGCCAAGCGCCGCGGCGACCGCCGCATCCTCGAGCATCGCGGCGTGCGCCGCTAACTCGGCGCGCAATTCGGGGTAGAGCAGCGCGACGGCGAGCAGCCCGGCTTCGGCCGCCGCAGCGCCGTCGCCCGCTCCCGCTCCTGCGCCAGCGGAGCCGGTGCGAGAGACACCCGCCGCTCCGCGCGCGACGCTGCCCTGCGGACCGGCGCTGCGCGTTGAGCGACGCGCTTCCGCGCGCAGTACCTCTTCGCCGACGCCCAGCGCGTCGGCGGCCTTGCGCGCGAGCAGGTCGAACTCGAACGGGTTCGCCACCGACTTCAGCATCTCGGCCACCGCGGCGGCGGCGCGCGCCCGCCCCTGGAGCGAGCTGCGTGCGGCCGCCGCCTGCTCCTCGAGAAAATAATCGACCAGCAACTCGGCCGATTCGATAAGCTCGGCGAACGCCTGCGCGCCGCGCTCCCTGATGAACGTGTCGGGGTCGAAGCCGGACGGGATGAAAATCCCGCGCCCGAGCAGCCCCGCGGCGAGAAAGATCTCGAGCGCCCGCAAGGATGCCTTGCGCCCTGCAGCGTCGCCGTCGAAGCATGCGAGGACGTTGCGCGTATGACGCCCGACGAGCCGTAACTGATCGGCCGTGAGCGCCGTGCCGAGGCTCGCGACCGTCTCCTTGAAGCCCGCCTGCCACACCGCGATCGCGTCGAGGTAGCCCTCGACCACGATCGCGCGGTCGGCGCTCGCGATCGCCGCGCGCGCCTCATACAAGCCGTAAACATTGCGCGACTTGGAGTAGAGCGGCGATTCTGGCGAGTTGATATATTTCGGCAGCCGCTGGTCGAGAACCCGTCCGCCGAACGCAAGCACCCTGCCCTGCGCGTCGCGAATCGGGAACATCAGGCGTCCGCGAAACATGTCGCGCGTGCCGCCGCCGTCCTGCCTGACCAGGCCCAATCGCACTGCCGCAGCGAGCAGGCCGCGCTTCTCGAGCGCGCGCGCCAGGTTGGCCGTGCGCTCGGGCGCGAAGCCGAGCATGAATGTGCGCGCGGTCTCGGCCGCGACGCCGCGCGCGCCGAGGTACTCGCGCGCCGGCGCGCCGTCGGGCGTCTTCCACAGGACGTGAGCGAAGAATTCCGCGGCGGTCTGGTTCGCACGCAGCGCTGCGTCGCGTTCTCCCGCGCCCGGACCCGCGTCGCCACCGCGCTCGGGCAGCGCGACGCCGTAGCGGCGCGCGAGCGATTCGATCGCCTCGGGGAAGTTCAGCCCCTCGGTCCGCATCACGAAGTTAAAGACGGTACCGCCCGCGCCGCACCCGAAGCAATGGAAAAACCCACGCTCCGGATTGACCGAAAACGACGGCGTCTTTTCGTTGTGGAACGGGCAGAGGCCGACGAAGTTGCGCCCGGCGCGCTTGAGCCGCACGTGCGCCCCGATCACCTCGACGATGTCGGCGCGCGCGCGAATCTCTTCGAGCTTGTCGTCCGGATACCGCGCCATCACGCCGCTGCCACTTCGCGAAGCTTTCCCGGGTCGTTGGTCATGATTCCGTCAACACCCGCCGCGATCATCCGCCGCATCGCCGAAGCCTCGTCCACGGTCCATGCGTAAACCGCAAGGCCGCGGCGATGCGCTTCGGCGCAAAGCGCGGCGTCCACGATATCGAACTGCGGCGCGATCGCGAAGGCGCGCATCGCCTGGGCCGCTTCGAGCATCTCCGACGGAGTCTTCTCGCCAAGCAGTGCGATGCGCAACTCCGGTTCGTGCCGGGCGACGATCTCAAGCTGCTCCCAATCGAAGCTCGAGACTATCGCGCTCGCGGCTGCGGCGCATCCGCGAAGTATTTCGCAGACGCGCCCTTCGAGGCCGCGCGCCTTCAGTTCGACGTCCATTTCGCATCCCCGCCCGCCGAGCGCATCGGCAACTTCGGCGAGGGTTGGAATCCGTTCGCCACGAAATTCCGCGCCGAAGCGGACTCCGGCGTCCAGGCGCCCGAGCGACGCCGCGCTCATCGCCGCGACCCGGCCGCGCCCGTCGGTGGTACGATTAACCGTCGCATCGTGAATCACAACGATCTCGCCGTCGCGCGTCATCCGCACGTCGAACTCGCACATATCGGCGCCGAGCTCGGCGGCGGCAATAAACGCGCGCAGGGTATTTTCAGGGTAGTGAGCGCTCGCGCCGCGATGGGCGATCGTCAGCATCGCCTACGCCACCAAAACTCCGGCTCGACCACGCTCATCGAGCCCGAGTTTACCCGCCACGCCTTGCGGCGAGCAAATCAGCCTTGGTCTGCTCTCCACAGGCAACCGATTCGCGCGCGCAGGGCCCTCCTCGTCAATCCGCGCCCCGCCGCCTATGCTTGGTCGAATGACGGTGACCCGCAGCGCTACGTCCGCCGCGCGCAAATACGTGCAGGTCGCCTTCGCGACTCCGGCCGCGATGGTTGACGACGCGGCTGCGTTCCTGGTCGCGCAGGGAGCGCTGGGATGCGCCGTCGGCGGCGACCATCGGAGCGCCCATCGCCATCCAACGCTGGAACTTCATGCCTATTTCGA